>ERZ761607.1561-NODE-1561-length-27937-cov-7.870203_pt1 | contig 27937 bp, 16 predicted proteins | sample MGYA00511164_ERZ761607 | MGnify/ENA primary metagenome ERZ761607 (study PRJEB28899, sample SAMN02445080) | bioreactor sludge metagenome | biome: EBPR sludge | place: Australia: Brisbane, Thorneside Wastewater Treatment Plant | collected 2011-06-22 ... | reverse complement strand
TCGCCGACGTAGGCGACCGGATGGCCCTTGGTCTTGAGCGATTCAATGAGCTTCAAGGGGCCGAGTTTGCCGGGCTCGTCGGGTTGGATGCCCGGCCGCTCCATTTTCAGCATGGCCAGGCCGTGCAGCGGGATGTCGGGCCGGCTCCAGGCGTCGGTCGCGGGCGAGAGATCGTCGGTGTTGGTTTCGCCCGTTACCTTGAACACGGTCACGGTGACTTTTTCCGGCAGCTTGGCGCGGCTGGTGAACCATTCGGCCTCGGCCCAGGATTTCATCACCTGCCGGGCGAAAGCGTTGCCTTTATCGGCTTTTTCCTTGACGCCGTGCTTGTAGTCGAACATCAACAGGGTGTGCGATAGCGCCTTGGCGGCGGCCGGGGCGCACTCGGGATCATCCAGCAGGTCGATCAGCGGCTGGATATTGTACCCGCCCAACATGGTGCCCAGCAGTTCGGTGGCGCGGACCCGCGAGATCAGCGGAGACTTGGCTTCGCCCTTGGCGACGGCGGCCAGAAAGGCGGCCTTGACGTAGGCGGCCTGATCGACGCCGGCCGGCACCCGATGGGTCAGTAAATCCAACAGAAAACTTTCCTCGCCCTTGGGCGGGTTTTTCAGCAGATCGACCAGATCGGCGGTTTGCTGCGGGCTTAACGGCAGCGCCGGGATTCCCTGAGCTTGGCGTTCTTGAGCTTGTTGGCGGTAGTTTTCGAGCACGGAATAAACCTCTTTTATGATGTTCGGATTCCCGCGAGGCGGGCGGCCGATGGAATGGAGGTCATGCGCCTGAAATCCGCCGCCTTGCGACTCACAGACGGATTTCAGGATAAAAAGCATTGCTATTGTACCGTTGAAGCCGGGCGCTGGAAACGCGGTTGCAATCCCGCGTCCCGAGCGCCTGGCCGCGCGGGGATTATTTCTTGTCGGGAAGGGTCAAGGCCATGAACAGCGAGCCGTTATCGCGCCTTACCAACACCGGAATGGGCCGGCCGACGGGAAGGCTCTTGGCCAGTTCGGCGAACTGGGCGGGGTCGTGTAAATCGACGTTGTTGATCCGCGCGATCACATCGCCAGCCCGAATGCCGGCCTCGGCCGCCGGACCCTCGCCGACCTCCTTGACCAGTACCCCGACGCTGTTTTGCTTGCGTTTTTCCGCGGGAAGTTCGGTGACGGCCAGGCCGAGCGGATTGGTCGCCGGCGCGGCGTCCGCTTCGCCCAAGACGGGTTGCAGCTTCGACTCGTCCGGCAATTGCTCGATCCGGGCGTTTAAGGTGTGTTCCTTGCCCTCGCGGATCAAGGTCAGGGCGATATCGGTACCGGGCCGAGTGCGACCGACCATCAGCGGCAGATCGCTGGAGTGGCGCACCGGCTGGCCGTTGAAGGCGACGATAATGTCGCCGGCCTTCAATTCGGCCTTTTGCGCCGGGCCGTCGGCCATGATCTGGCCGACCAACGCGCCGCGCGGCTTGTCCAGGCCGAAAGATTGCGCCAGCTCCGGGGTGACTTCCTGAATCATCACTCCCAGCCAGCCGCGCGACACCTTGCCGCCGCTTTTAAGCTGCTCCACCACTTCCATCGCCACATCGACCGGAATGGCGAAGGACACCCCCTGATAGCCGCCGGAACGGCTGTAAATCTGCGAGTTGACCCCGATCACTTCGCCGTCCATGTTAAACAGCGGACCGCCGGAGCTTCCGGGGTTGACGGCGGCGTCGGTTTGGATGAAGGGGACATAATTATCGCTTGGCAAGTTGCGGCCCAAGGCGCTGACGATGCCTTGACTGGCGGTGCTTTCGAAACCGAAAGGCGAGCCGATGGCCAGCACCCACTGGCCGACCTTCACCTTGCCGCTATCGCCGATTTTGACGGTCGGCAGCGCCGCGTCGGCTTTGATTTTAAGCAGGGCGATGTCGCTGCGCTTGTCCGCGCCCACCACCTGCGCGGTCAGTTCGCCCCGGTCGGACAACCCGACCGTGATGCTGCTCATGCCCTCGACCACATGCGCGTTGGTGACGATGTAGCCGTCCGCTGAGATAATAAAGCCGGAACCTACCGAGGAACGCGGTCGGGCGGGCATGTCGGGCATTTCATCGAAAAAGCGTTTGAAGTAATCATGAAAGGGGCTATTTTCGGGAATGGCGGGATGCCCGCGCTTCGATTGTTCCTTGGGTTCGGATTTGGTTTGAATGCTGACGACCGCCGGACTGTAGCGTTCGACCAAGGTGACGAAGTCTGGATAATCCGCCGCCCGACCGGCCGCGCCCCATAGTAAACCGACAGCGGCGAGCAGCCAAAACGGCGGTTTCAAACATTGCATGCGCATTCTCCTAAGGACTCTAAAAGCAAGTTCAGATCGGTGGTCGGAGTCGAGCGAGGCCGAGCGCCCACTCGCCGGCCAGCTAAAATTGACCGCCGGCGCTTGCCTTGGTTCGCGCCGCGCCGCCTTGCCCGGAGCGCGAGACGCCGGGACCCAGCGGGCGTTCGAGGCGCTGGATAACTGACATTTGAGGTAGTTGCCATGGCCCAAACCCTTTCCACCATGCTGACGTTGGGCGCTTCGGCCCCGGATTTTAGCTTGCCCGAACCCGCCACGGGCGAGCTGGTCGGCTTGGCCGATTTCCGAGGCCAACCGCTGTTGTTGGTCGCCTTCATCTCTAACCATTGTCCCTTCGTCAAACACATTCGGGAAGCGTTGATCAATTTTGTAATGGACTATCGTACCAAGGGTTTGGCCTGCGTGGCGATTTGCGCCAACGATGTCGCGAATTATCCCGACGACAGTCCGGCGCGGATGGCCGAGGAGGCGAGGACGTTCGGTTATCCCTTTCCGTATTTGTACGATGAAAGTCAAAACACCGCCAAAGCCTATCAGGCGGCCTGCACGCCGGATTTCTTTCTGTTCAACGCCGAGCGCAAGCTGGTTTATCGCGGGCAGTTCGATGGGAGCCGGCCGGGCAACGCCGTTCCGGTGACCGGGGCCAGCCTGCGGGCGGCCGCGGACGCCATTTTAACCGGCTGGCCGGTCTCGCCCGAACAGCGGCCGAGCGTGGGGTGCAACATCAAGTGGAAGGCGGGTAACGAGCCGGATTATTTCAGGTGATCGGCTCAAGAGTCAGCGGCTGACCGGCCTTGGCATTCGGCGGAGATCTCGAAGCCGGAACAGACCGACGGAAGGCGGCCATCCCGCGCCCGTGTTGGCCGCATGTCCCCAATGCCGATTCTCTGTTCTGACCGTTCGGGCTCATTCGGATTGGACGGCCCAGGGGTTGTGGCATAGCGTCCGCCGGCATTGGCGTGGGTCACGAGCGGCGCGTTCGCCCATGGTAAAGCGTGCTGAAGAGTTTGGATCGCCGCTGATCAAAGTTTGACAATGAGTATTAATTGCTCTAAATTGTATGCGATTGCAATCGCATTCATTTATATGAAATCAATTGTCGGCAAATTAGGAGCGATTATGGCTCAAATGCAAACCATTTCAATCCGAGTGCCGGACGAAGATTTCCAGTGGTTATCCTCGTTACAAGAATCGGATGCCAAGACCCCCAGTGAAAAGCTGCGCGCGCTGCTGGCGAGAACCCGCAAGCAGGAGGCGGGCATGACCAGTCCTGAAATGTGCGCGGTCTGGATGAAAGCCTTGGCGCAGCCCTTTGCGGAGTCGCTTTCGGCCTACGAGCGCAAGCATAAAATCCATTCGGACCTGATCGGCGCGGTAGCGGAGTGGGGGCCTCAAATCATGGCCACTCTGGTTTCCACTCGGTTAGCGAGCGAGGCCGGCCGAGAGCAAGCGGTGGAGGTCGAAGCGATTCTCGCGCAACAATGTTTCCGTCTGTTCGCGACGCTGTTGCGCGCCGGCGTGACCACCCATCCAGCCACCTATGATCGGGATGTGTTGGACCGTTATCTACCTGATATCATTGAAATCGCTGAAATTATCGAGAACCGTAAGGAAAGGGAGCAGAGCCATGGCTGATACATTTGCAACCCGAGTTTCCCGCATCATCGCCGGCGGCGCGCACGCCTTGCTCGACAAGGCCGAAAGCTTGGCTCCGGAAGCCGCCATGCGCCAAGCCATTCGCGAGATCGAACAGGTGACCGCCGAAGTGAGAGTCGATCTCGGCAAGGCTGAAGCCGCCAAACATTTGGTGCTATCCCAAATAGCCAAGCTCAACGCCGAGCATGAAAAACTGAGCGAACAGATTGATGCGGCCCTGGCGCGGGAGCGCGACGATCTGGCCGAAGCCGCCATCGGCCGGCAAGCGGACATTGAGGACTTACTGCCGGTGCTGCAGAAATCGCTCGACGAGCAATCCGAGCGGGCTCAAGACCTGGAAAGCTATATCATGGCGCTGCTCGCCAAGAAGCGCGAACTCGATCAACTCCTGATCGACTATCAAGCCAGCCTGAGCCGTCCGGCGGCTTCAACCGCATCCAGCGGCGGCGCGGATTATCAACTGCGGGTCGACGATGCGTCGGCGGCGTTTGGCCGGGTGCTGGCGCGACAGACCGGGGTCGCCGGCCTTCAGGCTGGAATCAATGGAGACGCCAGCCAACTCAAGGAATTGGCCGACATGCAGCGCCGTCGCCGAATCGCCGAACGGCTGGCCGCCCTCAAGGCCGGACACGGCGCGAATTAGGACCGGACGCGAGACGATGGAGTTATTTTTCGCGCCGGAATCGTGGCTTTTTACCGTGGCGGTCTTGCTGTTGTTGGCGATCGCGATCCTCGAAGGCTTGGCGCTGCTGATCGGCCTGAGCTTGTCCGGGTTGCTCGATCATCTGCTGCCCGACGCGGCGCACGGCATCGAAGGCGTCTCCGATTCCTGGCTGGGCTGGCTGCATATCGGCAAGGTCCCGATCCTGGTGCTGTTAGTCATCCTGCTCACCGCGTTTGCCGTCATCGGCTATACCATCAACAGTGTCATTCACGGAGGATTCGGCTTTTATCCGCCCGCGCCGGTTTCGGCGGTCGCGGCGTTTCTCGGCGCTTTGCCGGTGGTGCGGATGTCGGGCGCGGCCATCGCCCGCCTGATCCCGCGCGATGAAACGACCGCCGTGAGCTTCGATAGCCTGGTGGGGCGGATGGCGGTGGTGGTAAGCGGCACCGCGCGGGCCGGTTATCCCGCCGAGGCGCGGGTCAAGAACCTTCACGGACAAACCCTTTATGTCCGGGTCGAACCCGAAGGCTCAGATCTTGCGTTCGGGGCCGGCGAGTCGGTGCTGTTGATCCGACAAATCGCGGGATCGCGGTTTCTGGCGATCCCCAACCCCCGTCCCGATATTCTCTGAGATTTTGAACGTTTAGGGAAAAAGGAACATGAACAACCTACTGGAAATGGGCGTTATGGCCGGTATCGTGCTGGTCGCCCTGCTGACCGTCGGCGTGATTTTTTCGCGCCTGTACCGGCGTTCGTCCAAGGAGCTGTCATTCGTCCGCACCGGCCTGGGCGGACAAAAAGTGGTAATGGACGGTGGCGCGATCGTGCTGCCGGTGTTTCATGAATGCGTGAACATCAACATGAACACCCTCAAGCTGGAAGTCTCCCGCGCCGGCGCGGACAGCTTGATCACGCTGGACCGCCTGCGGGTCGACGCGGTGGCGGCTTTCTTCGTGCGGGTCATCCCCAACATCGAAGGCGTGGCCAACGCGGCCCAGACCCTGGGCCAGCGCACCATGCACCCTGATTCGTTGAAGGAATTGGTGGAAGACAAATTCGTCGATGCCCTGCGCGCGGCGGCGGTGTCGATGAGCATGCATCAGTTGCTCGACAAGCGCGCCGACTTCATCCAAGCGGTGCAGAACGCCGTCTCCGAGGATTTGCTGAAAAACGGCCTGGAGCTGGAATCGGTCAGCCTGACCCGGCTCGATCAAACGCCGATCAAATATTTCGACGCTCAAAACGCCTTCGACGCCGAGGGTTTGACCAAACTCACCCAGCAAACCCAGCAGCGGGCCAGGGAGCGCAACGAGATCGAACAAGACACGGCGGTCGCCATCGCCAAGAAGAATTACGAGGCGACTCAGCTCAAACTCACCATCGAAAAAGATCAGACCTTCGCCACCTTGCAACAACAGCAGGAAGTCGCCACCCGGCAAGCCCAACAGTCGGCGGAAGTGGCCAGCATCACGGCGCAGCGGGAGCGCGAAGCCCAACAGGCCAAGATCGAGGCCGAACGTCAGATCAAGGAAGCGGAAGTCGAGAAAAATCGCGCCATCCAACAGCGTCAGATCGAAGCCAACCGCGCGCTGCAAGTCGCCAAGATCGAACAGGAGAAGCAAACCACGCTGGCGGATCAAGACCGGCTGATTTCGGTCGCCGAGAAATCCAAGGCGCAATCCGAAGCCGAAAAACAAGCCAACGAAGCCCGCGCCCTGGCGGCCCGCGCCGAGGAGCAAGTGAAGACCGCGCGCGAGGTTGCCGTCGCCGAACGCGAAAAGCAGGTGGCCTTGGTGGTCGCCGATCAGGACGCCCAGCAGCGGGCCATCGGCGTCCGGGTCGCCGCCGAGGCGGAAAAGGACGCGGCCGAAAATCACGCTCAAGCGATCAAGATCAAAGCCGAGGCGCAACAGGTTCAATATCAGGTGGACGCCAAGGGCATCGAAATGCGCAATACGGCGTTGAATACACTGGCGGCCGACCAAATCGCCATGCAAGTGAAAATGAAGCTGTTGGACGCCTTGCCCGCCATTATCGAAGCCTCGGTCAAGCCCATCGAAAAAATAGACGGCATCAAAATCGTGCAGGTGGACGGTCTCAACCGCGGCGCGAGCGGCGGAGGGGGCAGTGCAAGCGGTTCGGGCGGCGGCAACCTCGCCGAACAAGCGGTGGCGGCGGCGCTGGCTTATCGCGCCCAGCAGCCGATCCTGGACGCCGTGCTCGGCGAAATCGGCATGAAGGGCGGCGATTTGAACGGCTTGGTGGAGGCGGTGCGGCAAGATTTGACGGCCGCCGCCAGCAAGGACGCGGGCTTCAACGCCTGGAGCGCGCCGCCGGTTAAAATCGTCGCGCCGGACCCGCCGCACCAAAAGTGATGGCATGCGGGTGAGCGTCCGGTTCAGCGCTCGATGGTGTAGACCGCATCTCCGCCGGTGCCGAGGATGTTGCTGGCGGATTCGAGCATCAGGTGTTTGGTGAAGCGGTATTTGAGGAAGAAGGTGTTGACGGCGTTGAGCAGGCCGATCCCGTAGCCGACGTAGAGCCTCGGCGTCAGATTCTTGCCGACCATGAACGAGGTGCCGCCGCCGCTGCTGCTGCCCAGTTCGGCGGAATCCAGGCCGAACGCATCGCTCAGGCTGTTGGTGACGCCGCCGGTCTGACCCGCGCCGAGCGCGCTGGCCGCTTTAAACAGCATCGCCGATTCAGCGCCTCCGCCGCCCGGCGCTCGACCCAACACCAAATAAGCGAGGGTGTCGGGATCGGACATGGTGGGCGTGGAGAAGAAGCTCAGCTTGGGCCTTTTCACCGTGCCGCGAATTTGCGCGCCGGCCATGATCTCGTTGCCGGAAATGATATCCCGTTCTTGCCGCACCACCCGCAAGTCCAAGGCCGGATTGTCGAGCGGGCTGCTGCTAAACAGCAACTGGCCGCGCTGGATTTCGATTTCCTCGCCGTAAATTTTGTATTTGCCGGCCACGACTTCGATATTGCCGGAACCGCGCGGGGCCAACTGCGGCGTCTCGACCACGCGAAGGTCGCCTTGCAATTTGCCCTTGAACGCGGGCGTTTCGAGAAACACCTCTTGGCCGAGCACGACGCGCACATCGGCGAAGATCGCCATGCCGCCGCCTTTGGCTTCCGGAACTTTGCCGTCCTGATCGCGAACGATCACCGCGTCGCCGGAGGGGTTGACCACGCCCGGCCGTTCGCCGCCCGGTCTGATGAACGCTCGGGGGATGGTGACCTCGCCTTCGACCCGAGCCAGTTGTGGGGTGAGGTCGAGTTTGAGATCAGGGCTGATTTGCACCTGGACGTTGGTGGATTTGATGGCCTGAAAATTTTCGCCCGTCACCGCCAGGGTAAGCTGCAATTTCGCGGGATCGAGTTGGCCGGCGACTTGCAATTGGCCCGGTTCCGAATCGACCGAACCTTGTAACTGAACGGGGCCTCGGCCGGCGCTGACGGCGGCGAATTGGATGTTTTTCAGTTGCAGGCCCGCTTCCGGAAGGGTGGCGGCGGCATTTTGCAGCCGCACATCGCCTTGCACCACCGGATTGGAGGCGGTGCCGCCGATGGCGACATTGGCGCGGACTTGTCCGGAGATTTCGGTGATCTGGGGGACAAAGGCCTTGACCAGCGTCAAGTCGGTGACGGCGGCATCCACCTTGCCGTTCAAGCGGGCCGCGCCGAGCGGGTCTTGAACCTGCAGGTTGGCCTGTAACTGACCGGTCTGGCCCAGATCCAGCCGGACCCGGGCGGCGGCGGTTTGTTGGGTGGCGTCGAGTTGGGCGTTGCCGCCGTTGAAGGCGATGCGCACCGGACGGCCGTCGGCTTGGGTGGTCACGCTGCCGGGCGCGACGTTGACGTTCAGCTTGGCTTGCAGCGCGCCGCCGATTTTGCCGCTGGCGGTCGCTTCGCCGTCGATGCTGGTCGTCAGGCTGGCGCCGGCCGGCAAAAACCGTTTGAACCGTTCCGGGTTGAGCTTGCTCAACTGCGCCCGGCCGTTGAAGTCGCCCGATTGCCGCCACTGGCCTTGCAGGCACAATCGGGACGGGGCGCTGCTCAAGCAGGCGGTTTCCAAACTGGCGTCCTTGGCCGAGGCGCGCAGCGCCGCCGGCTGCTCCAGCGTCCAGTTTCCGACCGGAGTGTCCTTGGCGCTCAATTGGGTGACGCGGCCTTGCCAGAGCATCGCTGGCTGTTGCAATCCGCCGGCGAGCGCGAGCTGGAAATTGCCCGGATCGCCGCTCAGTTGCGCGGTCAGTTCGTGCGCGGCCGGCGTTCCGGCGCCGTCGAGCCGCAAGTTTTTCCAGTGTTGGCCGCCCAAGCTGAGCCCCTGTCCGGTCACGTTCAACCGCGAGCGGCTCGCGCCGCCGACATCGAGGTTGAGATCGCCGCGCAACTGCTGGACGCGGGTATCGCCCTGGCGCAGATCGCGCACCGTGAAATTGGCCGCGACCGCCGGCTGGTCGCGGGAGCCGGTCAATTTGCCGCTGCTGGCCACCGTCCCGCTGACGCCTGGAACCAGCGATTTGAGTTGCGGGACATCGAGCGTCCACGCCAAATCCCAGCGCTCGGCCAGCGCGCCGCTGGCTTCGAGCCGCGCGTCGTCGGCGTTCACGCGCAAGGCTCTGACGGTCAGATTTTGGCCTTGCACGCTGAGGTCGGCCGCCCCGGACACCCGCTGTCCGCTCAGGGTGCCGTTCAGCTGTTCCAACAGCAGATTCGCCCGCAAGGCGTTGTTTTCGATCCCGCCGTCGGTCTTGAGCTGAAAATTGAGCTTGCCGGGCACGTCTTTCCAATGCGCGCCCGGATTCAAGCCCTGACCGTTGACCGTCGCCCGCCAGCCGACCGCCGGCGCCCAGGTCGCGTCGGCGGCGGCTTGCAGGCTGCCCTGCAACACGTCGCCGACCAGTTTCACGTCGCGCACGCCCTGATCCGACCCTTGACCGCTCAAAGTCCAGCGGCCCTTGGGGACGTTCGGGCCTTGGACCCCTTCGGCGGTCAGTTCAAAACGGTAATCCTTGGGAGTGCCCTCGGCGCTGAAGTTGCCCTTGGCGCTTTCCACTTGCGGGACGCCGCGCAGGGGCCAAGTCAGCGATTGCCACTGACCGTCGGCGTTGAAGCGGAGTTCGGGCAGTTGCACTGTCCCCTGGGCGGTCAAGGTCAGCGGCGCGCCGGGAGAAGTCAGGCGAAGCTCGTCGAGCTTGACCTGTTTCGGATCGCCGGAGGCGCTGAATCGGACCACCGCCGGCCCGATTTCCGGCGCGTTCGCGTTCAACTCGCCTTTGGCGTTGAAGCGGCCCAGCGCGTCTTGGGTCAGCTTCACGTCGCCTTGCGCGGTCAGGTTCAACGGATAATGAGGCGCGCTGACCCGCAGTTCGCTGAGGGTGATCGCCTTCAGATCACCGGAGGCGACGAAGTGGCCGGTGGTCGGGCCGAGCTGCGGCGCGGTGGCGTTCAACTCGCCCTTGGCGTTGAACCGGCCCAGCTGGTCCGGGCTCAGTTGTACATCGCCTTGCGCGGTGAAATTCAACGGATAGTCAGGCGCGCTGACCCGCAGTTCGCTGAGGGTGATCGCCTTGGGATCGCCGGTGGCGGCGAACTGCACGGTGGTCGGTCCCAGCTCCGGCGCGACGGTCTTGATTTCGCCCTTGCCGTTGAAGCGGGCCATGACCCCTTGCGCCTCGACCTGAGCGGTCAAAGGCTTACCGGCCAGGGCCGGGACAAACGGCTTGAGCTCGGGCGCGTTCAGATCCGTTTTGACCGACCAGGCGGCTTCGCCCAGCGGCTGGCGCACCTCGCCGTTGAGGGTGAGTTTGATATCGGCCGGACCGGTCACGCGCTGGTCGAAGCTCAGGCGCTCGCGCAGTTCGCCCTTGACCGTGCCTTGACCGTTAAAAACGCCGTAGGGTTCGAGCGGCGCTTGCCAGTTGAGTTCAAGATCGAGCGGATAGTTTCCGGTGGGATTGACCCGCCCGCTCACCCGCGCCTCGCCCAACGGCGATTTAACCTCCAGGGATTCAATGTTCAGATCCTCGGCGTCCGAGCGGGCCTTGAGCTTGACGGCGTCGAGTTGGATCGGGTCGCCGACGGGCGGCACGATGCGGATGTCGCGGCCTTGCAGGTCGTCGATGTTGACGCCGACGGGCAGTTGCAGGTCCGGCAGGACAAACGGTTCGGAGGAGGCGGGCGTTTGCTCGCCGGGCGGCAGCCGCAGTTCCAGCCCTTCGAAATGCAAGCGGCTGATGTTGAGCTGGCGGTCGAGCAGATCACCGGGGCTCCAGTCCAAGTCGGCGCGGTCGAGCTTGAGTTTGAGCGGGCCGTCTTCGTAGCGCAGCCCCTCGACTTGCAAAGGCCCCCACAGGCTGCCGTTCAGTTTGTCGTAGCTCAACTGGCCCGGCGCGAAGCGGTTGGCCAGCCCCAGCAAGGTGCTGAGGCCGGTTTCGGTGGTGATGGCGATGCTGGCCACCAGCGCGATCAACAGCAGCAGCGCCAGCGGGACGCCAATCAACCAGAACAGCGGACGCCTGAGCGGGGACGGGCGCTCGCGTTCGCGCGCTTGCTCGCTCATAGATCCGGCCCGATGCTGAAAGAGAAGCGGAAGGCGTCGCCCGGCGGGCGGTCCAGTCCGGTGGCCAAATCGATCCGCACCGGCCCCACCGGCGAGCGCCAGCGCACGCCCACCCCGGCCCCAGTCTTCAGTTCCGGCTGCGCGCCGTTGAAGGCGTCGCCGGCGTCCACGAACACCGCTACCCCCCAGTTGTCCCACAGCCGGCGTTCGTATTCGAGGCTGGCCACCAACAGATTTTTGCCGCCGATGACCTGACCCTTGTCATTGGTGGGTCCGATCTTGTTGAAGGCGTAGCCGCGCACGCTGCTGTCGCCGCCGGTGAAAAAGCGCAGCGAGGCCGGCAGCTCCTCGAAATCTTCCCGGATCGCGGTCGCGCCGAGATCGCCGCGAGCGATGATCCGATGATCTTCATTGAACGAGTAAATCCCTTTTAGGTGGATCAGACCCTGCAGGAAATTAATGTCCGACAAGAGCGCGGTCGAGGCGCCTTTCACCTCGAAACCGAACAGCAAGCCGCGCGTGGTGAACAGCCGGTCGTCGGCGTCTACCCAGGTCCAATTCAACCCCGGCATCAGCAAGAACGAGGTGGAGCGGGGTTCGTCGCCGATCTTGTAATCTTCGTATTGCAGGCTCAGGCTGTAAATCCTTAACCACTTGCCGATTTCCTGCTGGTACTGTCCGCCCAAGGCGATGCGCTCGAAGTCCTGATCATCGTAGTTTTGCAGGGTGTAATTGGCGGTCAGCGCGTATTGCTCGGTGACCGGATCCCGGCCGGGGATGTTGTATTTGCCGCCGATATACGACTTGATCGGCGAGAGCTGCAACTCGGCTTCGTAAAAGTGGCCCTGGCGGTTGACCCAGCGGTTTTCGACTTTCGCCTTCCCTCGGGGGCCGGTGTCGGTGCCGTAACCCAGGCCGACGCTGTATTTGTGCCGTTTGTTCGGCTCCAGCTCGACCTCGACCGGCACGCTCACGGTTTTGGCGTCGGGCGAGGCGTTGATCCGCACCTGGCTGAAATAGGTGCTGCCGCCGAGGTCGCCTTGCAGCTTCAACAGTTCGTTGGCATCGTAAGGATCACTCGGCTTGAAGCGCGGATAGCGGCTGACCAGATCCGGCGACAGAATGTTTTGCTTGAAGGAGATGTCGCCGAAGCGATAACGCTTGCCGGCGTCGTAATGCAACCTGATGACGGCTTCATACGCCTGGAGGTCGATTTGAATGGCGTGTTCGACGAAACGGGCGTCGAAATAGCCGCGCTCGGTGGCCAACGCTTCCAAATTTTGTTTGAACTGCTCGTATTTGACATGTTCTAGTGTTTGGCCCTTGACCAGCGGTTTCTTGTCGAGCAGTTTTTGAAAGATGGCATCTTGCGCGGCGTCGCCCGTCACCCGCACGTCCACCAGAGCGATGGGTATCGGGCGTCCGGGTTGGATGCGGTAGCGCGCTTCCCAGCCGCCGGCGGTGCGATTTAGGGTGCTTTCGATCTTGGGCTCGTAATAGCCGAACGGTTGCAGCGCTTCTTGAATGTGCCGCTCGGCGTTGCCGTGCAGCCATTGCAGTTGGGTTTCGTCCGGCGCGGCCTTGCCGTTGAAGCGGTTGATGTCCAGATGCCCGAGGACGTTATCCCGCAGCGGCCCGTCCACGCCCTCGACCGCGACGGTCAGCGTGCCGGTCGGGACGGCGGCGCCGGCGGCCGGCGCTGGCGGTTCGGGTTGCTCTTGGGCGGCCAGCGGCGCGAGGGGGGCGATAAGGCAACACAGCAGCGGAAAAAATCGGCTAGGGCGAGGTCTCGAACCGGATCGAATCATGACAAAATCAGTCGTTGGCGTGGCCTGTCGGCGCATGAAAACGGCGCTGGTAAGACAGTTAAAGGTCGTGATGGGCTCCAACGCGGCCTTTGAATGAGTGACGCTAATAACCGGTTTAACATATTTCGCGGAGTCGGAAAACGGTTGACGCCGCGATTTTTGCTCACAGCCTGGAATTCGATATGTCCCATTTGCAATGCCCCGCGCTCGATTTTTTCGTCGGTAATACACCTTTAGTTCGATTTCAGCGCCTGCCGGGTCGGACTCGCAATCTGATTCTCGGCAAGCTCGAAGGCAACAATCCGGCGGGTTCGGTCAAGGATCGACCGGCGCTGAGCATGATCCAACAGGCCGAAGCGCGCGGCGCGATCCGGCCCGGCGATGTTTTGGTTGAGGCCACCAGCGGCAACACCGGCATCGCCTTGGCGATGATCGCGGCCATGAAAGGCTATCGGCTGGTGCTGGTGATGCCGGAGAATCAAAGCGCGGAACGACGCGCGGCGATGCGGGCGTACGGAGCCGAACTGATCTTGGTCAGCCAGGAGGAGGGCATGGAAGGCGCGCGCGATCTGGCCGCGCGGTTGGAACAAGAAGGCAAGGGCCGGGTGTTGGATCAGTTCGGCAATCCGGACAATCCGCTGGCCCACTATCAGACCACCGGACCCGAAATCTGGCGCGACACTCGGGGGGCCGTCACCCATTTCGTCAGCGCCATGGGCACCACCGGCACCATCATGGGGGTATCGCGCTATCTCAAGGAACAAAATCCCGCCGTGCAAATCATCGGCGTGCAACCGACCGAAGGGTCGAGCATCGCCGGCATCCGGCGCTGGCCGCCGGCGTATTTGCCGAAAATTTACGATCCGGCGCGGGTGGATCGGATCATCGATATCAGTCAGGATGAGGCCGAGGTCACGACCCACCGCATGGCCCGCGAGGAAGGAATTTGTTGCGGTGTGTCGGCGGGCGGCGCGGTGGCGGCGGCGCTGCGGTTGTCGGAGGAGGTGGAAGACGCGGTGATCGTCACCGTCATTTGCGACCGGGGCGACCGCTATCTGTCCACCGGGCTGTTTTCGGATTGAGGCGCGGCGCATGGGCAAGTCAGCGGCGAAAAAGCGCCAAGCGTTGGCGGAACTTCCCCCGTTTATCGCCAGCGTCGAAAATCTGACCCATGAGGGGTTGGGAGTGGCGCGGCGGGAGGGTAAGGCCGTGTTCGTCGAAGGCGGCCTGCCGGGCGAGGAGGTGGAATGCGTCTACACCGCCCGCCGCAACCGCCGCGATGAAGCCCGGACGATTCGCGTGCTTCAAGCCGCGCCGGATCGGGTCGAGCCTCGCTGCGCCCACTTCGGCCTCTGCGGCGGTTGCGTCTTGCAGCATCTCGATCCGGACAGCCAACGGAGCATCAAGCAACGCTGGCTGCTAGACAGCCTGCGCCACATCGGCGGGCTTGAACCACGGCAAGTTTTGGAGCCGATGGCCGGACCGGTTTGGAGCTACCGGCGGCGGGCGCGCCTGGGCGTGAAATGGGTCGAGAAGAAGGGCCGGGTGCTGGTGGGGTTTCGGGAGCGACACAGCCCTTATCTCGCCGATCTGCGCCGCTGCGAGGTGCTCGACGAGCGCGTTGGGAAGTTGCTGGACGAGTTGGCGCGGCTGGTCGAATCCTTGTCGGTCCGCGAGCGGCTGCCGCAGATCGAAATCGCCGGTGGCGACTCGATGATGGCGTTGAGCTTTCGGGTGCTGACGCCGCCCGATGAAAGCGACTTGGCGCGGCTGCGGGCGTTCGGCGAGCGCCACGGTTTGACGGTCTACCTGCAATCCGGCGGTCCGGACAGCGTGCGGCCCCTGGATGAAGCTGCGCCGCCGTTAAGTTATCGGCTGCCGGAATTCGATCTGGAATTGGAGTTCGAGCCGCCGCATTTCATTCAGATCAATGCCGCCATCAACCGGCGTTTGATCGCCCGCGCCTGCGAGCTGTTGGAGGTCGGGCCGGGCGACCGGGTGCTGGATTTATTTTGCGGGCTGGGTAATTTCAGCTTGGCCCTGGCGCGGCGGGCGCGATTCGTGGCCGGCGTGGAAGGCGACCGTGCGCTGGTCGAATGGGCCGGGCGCAACGCAGCGCGCAACGGCATCGACAACGCGGCGTTTTTCGCCGCCGATTTGGCCGGCAATCTCGACGGGCAGCCGTGGCTGCAAGGCGGTTACGACAAGATAGTGCTCGATCCGCCGCGCTCCGGCGCGCTGGAACTGATGCCGCAAGTGGCGGCGCTGGGCGCGCGGCGGGTGGTGTATATCTCGTGCCATCCCGCGACGCTGGCGCGGGACGCGGGCGAACTGGCGCGGCGCTTCGGCTATCGCTTGGACAGCGCGGGCGTGCTGGACATGTTCCCGCATACCGCGCACGTCGAATCCATCGCGGTGATGGTACGCGACTAACCCGCGTCAGCATTGCGTGGATGAGGGATTTTTCGCCCAGAATCGTGGTGATTCGGTCTGAAATCCCCGCCGCTGGCCGGTGCCGCGACCGACATGACCCTCGGCTCGGCCACCGCAATCGTTTCAGATTTCGCCTGCCTTCGCACTCTCTCCGCTTGGGTCCCTGTGGCTTGACAGGCTCATGGTTGACGCGGCTCGGGCATGTGAGTACCAAAAAATCGTTACAGTATTCGCGCTAATTGAACTTGTGATTAAATAGTTGCTATAATTTAGAGATATTATGGCCATGGATATTAAAAAACTGTTTATTGTTTTAGAGGTACTTTGGGCAAGTTAATCAGAAATTCGCTCCTTCGGCGCGACGCCTGAAGCAACTTTTAAGATCAGCACTCGCAGGGAGTAGTGCTGGAGCGCCTTCGAACGGAAGGCGCGAGCGGACTGATCAATCAATTGAGGGCGGCTATCCCGGATCTGAGCGGTTTTGGCGGCGGAGACCCGCAGTCCTTGGCATGGAAGGTTTGATGAAGCTAAACCTGATCCAGGCGACAAGGGCAGGGCAGCGTTTGCAGGATAAGGCGGCGGTTTTTGTGATCGCCGCCGGCGCTATCCGCCGCTCGGGAGCGTTTTGGGATTTCGAGCGGATATTCGTGGAATTGACTCTATCAAGATGGATGCGATGAAAGGACAACGGGCGCAAAGGTATTTCAGAACGGGGCTGGGAATAGCTTGGGCTGGCTTGATGTTCACGGCCGGGCTGGCGGATGCCGCCACGCCGGATCTGACGCAATTCAGCATAGAAGATTTGATGAAGGTGAAAGTCATCTCGGCGGCGAAGATCGAGCAATCCTTGCAAGATACCGCGGCGGCGGTATTCGTCATCACCGCCGACGATATTCGCCGCTCGGGAGCGACCAGCGTGCCGGAGGCGCTCCGACTCGCGCCCGGCGTGGAAGCGGCACGCATCGACGCCAGCCGCTGGTCGGTCACCATTCGCGGCTTCAACGGCCGCTTCGCCAACAAACTGCTGGTGCTGGTCGACGGCCGCTCCGTCTATACGCCGCTGTTTTCCGGGGTCCATTGGGAAGTGCAAGGCCCGCCGCTGGACGATATCGCGCGCATCGAAGTGATTCGAGGCCCCGGCGGCACCCTGTGGGGGGCTAACGCGGTCAACGGCGTCATCAATATCATCACCAAGCGCCCCGAGGAGACGCAGGGCGGCTTGGTGAGCTTGACCGCCGGCGACGAGGAGCGCGCTATCGCCGGCCTTCGTTACGGCGGGACGCTGGGAGACCGGGCGCGCTATCGCTTGTACGGGCAATTCGCCGATCGCGATGGCCTGGTCACCCCCGACGGTCGGGATGCCGGGGATAATTGGCGGATCGGCAAAGGTGGATTCCGCCTGGATTGGGCATCCTCGGATCGGGATGCCTTCACCGTGCAAGGCGAGCTATACCAGGCAAAGTTCAAGCAGAATTTCGCGACCTTCAGCCTCACGCCGCCGTATGGTAACCATCTGCTGTCCTCGGTCGATGCCGATGGCGGCAGCTTGCAAGCGCACTGGGAACGGCGCTATTCCGCGACTTCCAAAATGGCCTTGCAGCTTTATTACCAATATGAGGATCGTAAAGATCCGCTGTACGCGGCGGATTTGGAAACCTTCGATCTGGATTTCCAACACAGTTTTGCATTGGGCGGCCGCCAGGAAATCGTGTGGGGGCTCGGTTACCGGCGCAATCGAGATCAATTCACCGGTACCGCAGTCAGCTCGGTCGATCCTCGGAGTTTGACCACGGAGCTGTTCAGCGCGTTCGCGCAGGATCAGATCGAGCTGATTCCGGGACGGTTGCGCCTGATCGGCGGCGTCAAGCTGGAACACAATGATTTCAGCGGTTGGGAATGGCAGCCGAGCGCGCGCGCGTTGTGGACGCCCCATCCCGACCACCGCGTGTGGCTCGCCGCCTCGCGCGCGGTGCGGACGCTCTCGCGCGGCGAACAAGACGCCTCGCGGATCAATCTGTTCACCCTGCCGCCTTCGCCGTTTACGGGCCCTCTGCCGACGGTGGTGGCGCTCACCGGCGCGGGACAATCGCTCGAACCCGAGGAGCTGACCGCCTATGAACTGGGCTATCGCGTCCAGCTGACAGAACAGCTGTCGATGGATGCCACGCTGTTCCAACATAATTACGATCAACTATTGGTCGGGGGGATATTGGCGCCTTCGCTGCAAACGGAGGTCTCGCCGCCGTATGTGCTGGTGCCGGTCAGCCTGTCCAACGGTGGGTCGGGCGCCAAGAGCGGCTTCGAACTGGCGGTCGATTGGCGTCCGAGCGAACGTTGGCGGCTGCGTCTGGCGTATTCCTATTTGGATTCGGACCTCAGTGACAAGCGGGCTGACGCTCCCATCTACACCGACGGCAATCATCAACTGATTTCCTTGTTTTCCTCTTGGAGCCCGCGCGATGATGTGGATATCGATCTGTGGTGGCGTTATGTCGGCGGCAATGAAACCAACCGGGTATCCTTTACCGGAGCCAACAAGATCGAACCGTATTCCAGCGTGGATCTGCGGCTGGCGTGGCGGCCTCGCCGGGATGTGGAACTGTCTCTGGTGGGGACCAACCTACTGGACGACCACCATTTGGAATTCGTGCAGGAAGCCTTCGCATTCCCGGTTGAGGTGGAGCGTAGCCTCTACGGCCAAATGAAATGGACCTTCTAAAAACGCCGGAATCAGTTCGGCGCTCCCTCCGGCGTCGCGGCGGCGCCGGAGCGTGGGTTGAAGGCGGTGATGGATTGGCGGCGGCATGGCCTCGCCGGCTGGCGCGGATCGGCCTTGGATTGCTGCTGGGAGGTTTTGTAGCGGCGAGCGGCGTCTGGGCGGGCGAGTTCGATGAATATGCCGTCAAGGCGGCCTACCTTTATAATTTCGCCAAATTCGTGGAGTGGCCGCCCGAAGCCTTCGCGCAAGCCGATGCGCCCTTGCTGATTTGCATCGCCGGCTCCAATCCGTTCGGCGGGGCGCTGGACACGCTCGCCGGCAAACTGGTGGAGAGCCATCCGGTGACGGTGCGCTATCTCCCGGCGGCGAGCGGCCTCGAACAGTGTCATATCGTCTTTATCGGCCGCGCCGAGCAAGGACGGAGCAAGGCCCTGCTGGCCAAGCTCGCGCAACTGCCGGTGTTGACGGTCGGCGACAACAGCGACTTTATCGAAGCGGGCGGGATGATCGGCTTGATCGAAGCCGAACAACGCATCCGTTTCAACATCAATCTCACCGCCGCCCGTCAGGCCAATCTTAAACTGAGTTCTCAACTGCTCAAGCTGGCCACTGTCGTGGACTAGGGTGGCAGAGGACCTTCATGGTCGCATTCGACAAGCTGTCGGTAAAAAATAAGTTGATGGTGGTCATGCTGCTGACCAACGCCTTGGTGCTGTTGGCCGTCGGCTTGGCTTTGATCGTCAACGAAACGCATTCGCAGCGCAAGGTCTCTCAGTCGCAACTGCTCACGCTGGCCACCGTGATCGGCGCCAATGCCGCCTCGGCGCTGTTGTTTAACGATCTGAAGGCCGTGCAGCAAAATCTGGAGGTGCTGAAAGCCAAGCCGGACGTGCCGTACGCCGTGATCGACGACCTTCAAGAAAAGACCTTGGCGGAGTACCGAGCGCCCGGCCTCACCGACGCCCAACGCGATCGCATCCGCCAATGGGATGACAAACTGGACCAAGACTACGGGCAACAAGGGACGAAAGCCGCGCAAACCGCGGTCGGGGAGCATGAGGTGTTCGGCGTCGGGGCGCGGACGCTGGCCGTCAAAACGCCGATCACGCACGATGGCCAGCCGCTCGGTTACATCGAAATCTACTCGGATTTGCGCGACTTGAGCGGCAGCCTGCAACGTTATTATTGGATCCTCGGCGGGTTGTTGCTGGGTTCGCTGGTCCTGGCGGCGCTGTTGTCCGCGCGGTTGCAGCGGGTGATTTCCCAGCCGATCCTGGGTCTGCGGGCCGTCATGAGCGGCATCGCCGACACCCAGGATTACTCGGTTCGCGTGCCCCGCGCCACCGCCGACGAACTGGGAGCGTTGGTGGAGGGCTTCAACGCGATGCTGGCGCAAATCCAGCAGCGCGACGCTGAATTGGCCACCTACAACGCCCGTCTGGAGCGGGAAGTGGCCGCACGCACTCACGACCTGTCGCTCGCCAACACCGAATTGCAGACGTTGGTGCAAGAACTCAGCGAGGCCAAGGAACGGGCCGAGGCGGTCAGTCAAGCCAAATCGCAGTTTCTGGCCAACATGAGTCATGAAATCCGCACGCCCATGAACGGCGTGCTGGGGATGGCCGATTTGTTGTTGGGAACCGAGTTGGGCCCCAAGCAACAGTGGTTCGCCAAGATCATCAAGCAATCCGGGAACAGCCTGCTCCGAATCATCAACGACGTGCTGGATTTTTCCAAGATCGAGGCGGGCAAGCTGGAACTGGAGAAAGTCGAATTTTCGTTGCGCGCCCTGGTCGAGGACGTGGTGGTCCTGTTCGCCGAGAGCGCGCAGCGCAAGGGCCTGGAACTGGTCTGCGCCGCGCCTTCTCCGGCGCTTTGGGCGCGGGGCGATCCGGGGCGCTTGCGACAGATTCTGAGCAATCTGCTGGGCAACGCCGTCAAATTCACCGAGCAGGGCGAAGTGGTGTTGCGGCTGATCCTTTTGGAAGCGCGGCCGGACAGTTACCGTTTGCAATTCGAGGTGAGCGATACCGGCATCGGCATTCCGCTGGCCGAACAGGAGCGCGTTTTTAGCGCCTTCAATCAAGCCGACGGCTCGATGACCCGCAAGTACGGCGGAACCGGCTTGGGCCTGACCATCTCCAGGCAGTTGGTGGAATTGATGGGCGGGATCATCTCGGTCAACAGCGTGGAAGGGCGAGGTTCGGCCTTCGGGTTTATCCTGCGGCTGGAGCGGCCTGAAACCGCGCCCGCGGAAACCGAACAAGACCGCGCGCAACTGCCTAAAATCCGGGTGTTGGTGGTGGACGACCATCAGACCAGCCGCGAACTGATCCGCGATCAATTGCTGGCCGCCGGCTTGCGCGCGGATACCGCCGCCGACGGCAAGGCGGCTTTGCGGCAACTGCGAGCCGCCCGCGCGGCCGGCGATCCGTATCGCGTCGCCTTGTTGGACGAGCAAATGCCGGAAGTCAGCGGGCCGGATCTGGCCTTGGCGATCCGCGCCGACGCCGAGCTGCGCGATACCTTGCTGGTGCTGCTCACGGTCATGGTTTTTCAGGACGCCTTGCACGAAAAATCGCTGAGGGCGAAGTTCGAGGCGCAACTCAATAAGCCCGTTCTTAAAAAACCGTTGCGGGATTGTTTGCGTCGGTTGCTCGACGAACAACAGCCACAAGGAATCGCCGGAGCCGTCGAGGACGAGGAATTCCAGCAGCGGCTGCCCCACTATCCAGACGCCCGCGTGCTGGTGGTCGAGGACAATCTGGTCAATCAAGAGGTGGCCAAGGCCACGCTGTTGCAATTCGGCTGCGACATAACGGTCGTCAACAACGGACAAGAGGCCCTCGAAGCGCTTGATCGCAAGGCTTACGATCTGGTGTTGATGGATTGCCAGATGCCGGTGATGGATGGTTTCAAGGCCACGGAGCGGATTCGCGAGCGCGAGCGGCGCTCCTCGGGCGCGGGCCAACCGGTGAAGCGTCAAGCGATTGTCGCGCTGACCGCGCACGCCATCAGCGGCGATCGGGATCGCTGTCTGGCGGTCGGCATGGACGATTATTTGAGCAAGCCGTTCGGGCGCGAGGATTTAGGCGCGATTTTAAAACGTTGGCTGCCGGCGCCGTCTCCTTCGGCCGCGCCGCAACAGCCCGTGGTCACTCTCTTAGCCCCTGAAACCGGAGGGCCTGTGAATTCCAGTATCGATCAAGAGGTGTTGGACAGAATCCGGACGCTCGAACGCAACGGCGCTCCCAATTTGGTTTCCCGGTTGGTGGGGCTTTATCTTCAGGGGACGCCGCCGCTGATCGGGCAAATGCGCAAGGCGTGCGCGGAGGCCGACGCCGCCGCGATACGGATGGCGGCGCATACCTTGAAATCCAGCAGCGCCAACGTCGGGGCGATGAAGCTTCACGATCTGTGCAAGGAGTTAGAAAGTCGGGCGCGCGAGCAGCGGATCGAAGACGCCTCGGAGCGAATAGCGCTGATCGAGCAGGAATTTACCGTCGCGCGCGCGGCTTTGGAAGTTGAGCTCGGCTGAGCCGCGCCGCATTCCGCGCGCCTTTCAACCGGCGTCGGAACCCGGCTTGGCAACGGTTGGGGATGGCGCGGGCAACACCGGCTTCATCCGCGAGGCCAGCGGCAGCTCGGGCGACGCGCCCAGCCGGCGGCCGTAAATGACGGCGTATTCCAGCACGCGCTGGACGTAGCCGCGCGTTTCCTGATAGGGGATGGTTTCCGCCCAGAGGTCGGCGGCGATGGGATCGCGCTCCGGCAACCATTGCGTCACTTTGGAAGGGCCTGCGTTGTAGGCGGCGGTGGCGAGCAAGGGATTGTCTTGCAAGCGCCCGGCGACGTGTCGCAGGTAACGCGCGCCCAGGCGGATGTTGGTTTCAGCCTCTAACAGCGCTTCGGGGTTGCCGTCGCTGGCGTCCGCCGACTGTCGGGCGATATCCCGGGCGGTGTCGGGCATGAGCTGCATCAAGCCCAGCGCGCCGACCGGGGAGCGGGCGTCCGGTCGAAAAGCGCTCTCCTGGCGGATGATAGCGTACACCCAAGCCGCATCCAGACCGCTGGCGCGCGCGCTGTCCACCACGCTGTCGCGATAGGCCAGCGGAAAGCGGATGTCCAGATCGTCCCACGCCTCGGCGCGGGCGAGCGCGCCGATCGCCTGGGCATGCCAGCCCCAGCGGGAGGCCAGGACCGCCGCGCGTTGGAGGGCCGGGCGGTCGAGAGTTTGAACCGACCGACGCCATTCGGCTTCGGCTTCTGGCGCGCGGCCCAAAAGATACAGTTCCCGAGCCCGCTTTAAGGCGGGTGATTGCGCTAGCAGCGCCTCTAGTTCGGACGCTGGCGCCGGCAACGGGAGGTTGGCGATGGCGTAGGGCTGGCCCAGCCGGTCGGCGGCCAGAAAGCCGTAAAAATCCCGCTGGCCGGCGACGGCTTGGTAAGCCTGACGGGCTTCGTCGGCCCGGCCCAATAATTCCAAGGTCCGACCTCGCCAGTACCGCCAGCGCGGGCTGTCTCGCTCCGCAACGGGCAATAGCTCCAGCCAGCGCAACGCCGCCGCCCAATCCTTGGCCCGCAAACACACCCGCACTCGCCATTCCCGCACCGCGGCGTCGGAGACGGCTTCCGCCAAGGCGCTTAACCGCGCCAAGGCGGTCGGGTGGTAATCGCTGGCGATCCTCAGCGCCAGCGACCGCTCGACCTCGCCCCACTGCGAGGCCAGCGCCGGGTAGCGCGCCTTCAGGAGATCGAGCGCCGCCGCCGCCGCCAGCGGGTCGCGTTGGCCCCAGCGGTTCAAGGCGTCGGCGATGATCGGCGCGATTCGCGGTTCGTGTTCCGGAAAGCGCGCGGCGTCCAGAATCTGTTGCGGATCGGCGGCGACCGACAGCCACAGATCGGCTAGGCTCCGGTCGGCGGCGGGCATGGCCTCGCGCAGGAAACGCGCCAGTCTGAGATTGCGGTTGGCCATCGCCAAGCCGAAGCGCCGCCAGAGCAAGGCGGGGGACGGTTGTCCTTGGCTTTGCCAGCGGGCGATGAGCGGATCGCAGGCGGCGGGCAGGGCGACGCCGCGCAGCCACAGCGCTTCGAAGTCGCGCAACGCCGCTTCGCCTCGACCGGTTTCGAGCAGGGCCTGCCGCCGCCAACAGTCCGAGGCGAGATCGGGCGATGGCGCGACATCGAGCAAGTAATCGCTCCAGCGACGGGCGGCGGCAAGCTGCCGCAGCCAAGCGGTCCGCAGGTGGTCGGCCAGCGGCGAATCGGCTTGGGTTTTCAGGAAGTCGCGAACTTCGGCGGCGGGAAATTCCGCCAGCCGGTTCGAAAGGTCGCGATAGCGCAAATAGCCATACAGCGGATAAGCGGCAAGCTCCGAGTAATCGACCGGTTCGCGCGCTTGTAGCGAGCGTTCGAGCGCTAGAAAGCGCTCGCGCCAGGCATTCGGGGACTCGGCCGCGCCGACATCGCCGGCCAGGCTCAAAGCGAGGATGGCGAGGGGGAGGAGGCCCCACCGTCGAAATTGGTGGCGCCCGCCGCTCGCGGCGAGCGGGTGGCTGGGATTTGAATGGCGAACGCCGCTAAAGCGGCGCCGGTCGTACATGCTTGGCTTATTTGTCGTTGCCGGCGAACAGGTTAGCCCGAATAGCCGGGATCGAGACGCCGCTCGGCGGGGCGGAGTAGACCACCGGCGGTCGGCTGCGGGAAGCGCTCGCGCCGCCGCTGGCCCCGACGATGATCTGGGTGCCGGTGGGCGTCATATAGGTCCGGGGGATGGCGGCCGAGCCGGTGACGCCGCGCGTTTTACCGGCGCGCGGGGTGAGCACGGTGACGCCGCCGGGCCGGTTCAGATAGCCGGCCCCGGTTCCGGGATAGCTGCTGCTGTAGTAGGTGTAGCCGTTGTTATAAGCGCTGTAAGCCAGCGGGCTGCGCGTCGGGCCGCCGGTGTAGGAGGCGGTGTTGTAGAAGCTGTTGCCCTTGTACTGCTGATAGAAATTCAGCACCTTCACCACGTAGTTTTGGGTTTCCCGATAGGGCGGGATCTGGTTGCCGTATTTTTGCACCGCGCCCTCGCCGGCGTTGTAGGCCGCCACCGCCAGCCGGGTGTCGTTGAAATAATCCAGCAGCCAGCGCAAATAGCGCGCGCCGCCTTGCATGTTGGCCACCGGATCGTAGGCGTTGCCGACGCCGAAGCGCGCGGCGGTGCCGGGCATCAACTGCATCAAGCCCATCGCGCCCTTGGGCGATACCGCCCAGGGATTGTAGGACGATTCGGCGCTGATCACGGCGTGCAGCAGGGCGGGATCGAGCCGGTGTTGAGCCGCGATGCGGTGGATGTCGGGGGCGAAGCGCTGGCGATGTTCTTCCTTGACGCGCGGAGTCCTGGCCCAGGCCCTAGGGCGGGAATAACCGCTCTGGCCGCCCCGGAAAGCCGAACCGTATACGGTGTTGGGGGCGAAGCTGGAAACGGTTTGAACGGCTTCCCGGCGATAGGCCGGCGTGCGCATGACCAGTTTATAGCGGGGATCGTTGGGGACGTTGCTGAGATTGCGTATGCCGTTTTTATCCACGAAAGCGTAAATATCCGCCTGAACGGGATTGCACAACGCCATGACCGCCATCGGTACCAAACCGGCCACAAGCCGCCACTTCATGGGTTTCTCCTAGTCTGATCCTAAATGAAAGCTGGGTTTGCGAATGAGGTCGGGGGACCTTCTCGACCGCAGCGGAAGACTGAGCATCTGTCGGTTGATCGAATTAGATTAACATATTACTCGGTTTTGCAAGCCGCCATGCGGACTAACAAGGAACTATCTCCAGCGTAAAATTTGATGATCATTTTGAATCCTCTACTAAAATTATTTTAGGCCCCTAAAAATCTTTCCGCCGAACCCGCTGTCAGCGCGAGAAAAATCTCATGTTCAGAACCGCCGAACTGCAACGCAAGCTGCCGAAAGAACACTACCAGCAACAAGTTCCGCCGTTGCGGGAAGAATTATTGATGCTGCAAATGGAGCTGCGCAAGGCCAAGTTTCCCGTCATCGTGGTGTTCGCCGGCGTCGATGGGGCGGGTAAGGGCGAAACCGTCAACCAGTTGCACGAATGGCTGGACTCGCGCTGGCTGATCACCCAAGCCTTCGGCGAACCGTCCGACGAGGAGCGCGACCGGCCCGAATACTGGCGGTTCTGGCGGGCTTTGCCGCCCAAGGGCCGGATGGGATTGTTTCTCAGTTCGTGGTATTCGACGCCGATTCTCGATCATGTTTACGGTCAGATCGGGCTGGCGGAGTTCGACGAACGGATCGAGCGCATCAAAGCCTTCGAGCAGACCTTGGCTGACGATGGAGCCCTGATTCTGAAATTCTGGATGCATCTTTCCCAGGACGCCCAGAAGGATCGCTTGCGCAAGCTGGAAAAGAACCCGCTGCAACACTGGCGGGTTTCCAAGCGCGACTGGCAAAACTGGGAGCTGTACGATCATTTCGTCGCCGCCGCCGAACGCACCATCATGAAGACCAGCACCGGGTTTGCGCCGTGGAAAATCGTCGAGGGTTACGACGAACGCTATCGCAGCGTCGCGGTGGCCGCCGCCATTCGCGACGCCATCCGCTTCCGCCTGGACGAGGCTGAGAAAGCGTCCGCCATGGGCGGTGGCGAAACCGGCCTCCGGGCCAAGCCGCCGTCGCCGGAGGTTAACGGCGGGGCGTCGGTGACCGTGCTCTCGCGCCTGGACATGAGTCAAACCCTGGTCAAGGATGCCTACAGCGCGAATTTGAAGCGCTATCAAGCCCGGTTGAACCAACTGCAGAGGATGGCGCGCGATCGCAAGGTTTCGACCATTTTGGTGTTCGAGGGCTGGGACGCGGCCGGCAAGGGCGGCAGTATCCGCCGCATCACCGCCGCGCTGGACGCCCGCGACTACCGGGTCATCCAAATCGCCGCGCCCACCGACGAGGAAGCCGAGCACAACTATCTGTGGCGGTTTTGGCGGCATATCCCGCGCGCCGGCCGGGTCACCATCTACGACCGCAGTTGGTACGGCCGGGTGCTGGTGGAACGGGTGGAAGGCTTCGCCCGCACCCGCGAATGGCAGCGCGCCTACGCCGAGATCAACGATTTCGAGGCCCAGTTGGCGGAGCGGGGCATCGTGCTGTGTAAATTCTGGTTGCACATCACCTCGGAGGAGCAACTGCGCCGGTTCAAGGAGCGCGAGCAGATCGCCTACAAGGCGTGGAAGTTGACCGACGAGGATTGGCGCAACCGCGAGCGCTGGGCCGATTACGAGATGGCGGTCAACGACATGGTGGAGCGCACCAGCACCCGACAGGCTCCCTGGACGCTGATCGAGGCGAACGACAAGCGCTACGCGCGCGTCGAAGTGTTGCGGACTTTGTGCGAGCGGTTGGAGTCGGCGCTCGGCGGCGGTGACGCCAAACCAGCGCCGCCGGTTCGCAAAGCGGTCAAAAAAGCCAGCAAACCATCAACAGCGAAGTCAATCAAGGAGTCATGATGAGCGAGCGAGCCGAAGCCTTGTCCGAGGGTGATGCGAGCGCGGCGTTGGCCGACGGACCGAAACCCCGCGCCGGTCGGACCAAGCCCAACGACGCACCGGCCGCCGAAGCCCCCGCGCCGCCGGAACCGGAGATCGATCTGGAAGCGCCAGAGTGGTATCTGAACCGGGAACTGACGTGGTTGGCGTTCAACCGGCGGGTGCTCAACGAAGCTCAGGACGAGCGCAACCCGCTGCTGGAGCGGGTCAAGTTCCTGGCGATCGTCAGCGCCAATCTGGACGAGTTTTTCATGAAGCGCATCGGCGGCCTCAAGCAGCAAATCGGCGCGCGGGTGCGCGAGCTGACCGTGGACGGCCGCAGTCCGGAGCAGCAGTTCAACGAATGTCTGGCGGTGGTGCGCGAGATCGTGGACCAGCAGCGGCAACTGGCGTCCGACTTGCACGGCTCGCTCAAGGAAAAGGGGATTCACTTGCGCAGTTACGCGCGCTTGACCGAGGCCCAACGCCAGCAAATGCGGGATTATTATCTGCTCAACATCTTTCCGCTGGTCACCCCGCAGACCATGGACCCGGCTCACCCCTTTCCGTTCGTGTCCAACCTGTCGCTCAATCTGCTGGTGACGGTGCGCTACGCCGATGACGAGTCCAGCGGGCTGGCGCGGATCAAGGTGCCGGTCGGTTCGGGGATTCCCCGCTTTCTCAAGGTCGGCGACGAGGAGTTGTACGTGCCGCTGGAGGATGTAGTCGCCAATAATCTCGATCTGTTGTTTCCGGGCATGGTGATTGAAGCCTGCGAGCTGTTTCGGGTCACCCGCAACGCCATGACCGAACGGGCCGAGGATTCCGCCGACGATTTGTTGGTGATGATCGAATCGGAGCTGCGCGAACGCCGCTTCGCGCCGATCGTCCGGCTGGAAGTGGAAAAGAACATGGACCCGATCCACCGGGGGATGCTGGCCGCCGAACTCGGTCTGGATGAATCCAACGAAGTGTTCGAGGTCAACGGCATGATGGCGCTGCGCGATCTGTTCCAGATCGTGGTCATCAACCGGCCCGACCTGCGCGACCCCTCGCACCACCCGCTCGACCATCCCAAACTGAGCGACAAGCGCAACATTTTTCACATCATCCGCGAGACCGGCCCGATCCTATTGCAGCATCCTTACGAGTCGTTCGTGACTTCGGTGGAGCGCTTCGTGCTGGAAGCCAGCGACGATCCCAAGGTGCTGGCGATCAAGATGACCCT
>ERZ761607.1559-NODE-1559-length-27953-cov-6.126246_pt1 | contig 27953 bp, 23 predicted proteins | sample MGYA00511164_ERZ761607 | MGnify/ENA primary metagenome ERZ761607 (study PRJEB28899, sample SAMN02445080) | bioreactor sludge metagenome | biome: EBPR sludge | place: Australia: Brisbane, Thorneside Wastewater Treatment Plant | collected 2011-06-22 ... | reverse complement strand
TCGGCGTGAACAGGCCGGTGTAGGTGGCCGGGTTGCTGCGCGGCGTGCGGCCGATGGGCGACTGGTCCACCGCGATCACCTTGTCGAACAGGTCCAGGCCTTCGATGGCATCGTGCGGCGCGGGCTCGTCATGGGCGCGGTGGATCTGCCGCGCGGCGGCGGTGTAGAGGGTGTCGTTGACCAGCGTGCTCTTGCCCGAGCCGCTGACACCGGTCACGCAGGTGAGCAGGCCGACGGGGATCTCGACGGTCACGTCCCGCAGGCTGTTGCCGCGCGCGCCGACGATGCGCAGCACCGCGCCGGGCTGGGCGGTGTGGCGGGGCGGCACGGCAATGCGGCGCCGGCCCGCCAGGTAGTCGCCCGTCACCGAGCCGGCGGTGGCCTCGACCTCGTCGCAGCGGCCCTGCGCCATCACGCGCCCGCCATGCACGCCCGCGCCGGGGCCCATGTCGATGACGTGGTCGGCGGCGCGGATCATGTCTTCGTCGTGCTCGACCACCAGCACGCTGTTGCCCAGGTCACGCAGGTGTTGCAGCGTGCCGATCAGGCGGTCGTTGTCGCGCTGGTGCAGGCCGATGCTGGGCTCGTCCAGCACGTACATCACGCCGGTGAGGCCGGAGCCGATCTGGCTGGCCAGGCGGATGCGCTGCGCCTCGCCGCCCGACAGCGTCTCGGCGCTGCGGTCGAGGCTGAGGTAGTTCAGCCCCACGTCGTTGAGGAACTTGAGCCGGTTGCCGATTTCGCGCACCACCTTGTCGGCGATGTCGGCCTTGGCGCCGGTGAGCCGCAGCGTCTGGAACCAGTGCTGAGCCTCCCCCAGAGTCACGTGGCTCACTTCATAAATTGCCCTGGACTGCGCCCCGTCACCGACCTTGACATTGCGGGCCTCCCGGCGCAGCCGGGTTCCACCACAGTCAGGGCACGGGCGGGTGCTGCGGTAGCGGGCCAGTTCTTCGCGCACCACCACCGAGTCGGTTTCGCGGTAGCGGCGCGCCATGTTGGGAAGAATGCCCTCGAAAGCATGCTTCCTGGTGATCTTGCGGCCCTGCGAAGCGCCTGACTCCATGATGTAGCTGAATTTGATGACCTCGTCACCGGAACCGTGCAGCACCGCGTGCCGCGCTTCGGCGGGCAGGCACTCGAAAGGCGCATCCACGTCGAAGCCGTAGTGCCGCGCCAGACTTTCAATCAGGGAAAAGTAGTAGCCATTGCGCCGGTCCCAGCCTTTGATGGCGCCGCCGGCCAGGCTCAGGGACGGGAAGGCAACGACCCGCTCGGCGTCGAACACGTCGGTGGTGCCCAGTCCGTCGCAGGTGGGGCAGGCGCCGGCCGGGGAGTTGAAGGAGAACAGGCGCGGTTCCAGCTCGCTGATCGAATAGCTGCAGACCGGGCAGGCAAACCGGGCGTTGAACAGATGCTCGCGTCCGCTGTCCATCTCCAACGCCACCGCACGGCCGTCGGCCAGGCGCAGCGCGGCCTCGAAACTTTCCGCCAGGCGTTGGCGGACCTGATCCCGGCCGGCCGGGTCGTCGGCGCCGCGCACCCGCAGTCGGTCGATGACCACGTCGATGTCGTGCTTCTCGTTTTTTTTCAAGGGCGGCAACCGGTCCGTCTCGAAGGTCTCGCCGTTTACCCGAATCCGCACGAAGCCCTGCGTCTGCAGGTCGGCAAACAGTTCGGCGAACTCCCCTTTTCGGCCTCGCGCCACGGGCGCCAGCACCATGATTTTTGTCTCGGGCGGCAGTGCCAGTCCCGCATCGCCCATCTGGCTGACCGTCTGTGCCTGCAGCGGCAAGCCGTGGTCGGGACAGTAGGGCGTGCCGGCGCGGGCAAACAACAGTCGCAGATAGTCGTGAATCTCGGTCACCGTGCCCACGGTCGAGCGCGGGTTGTGGCTGGTGGCTTTCTGCTCGATGGAAATCGCCGGCGACAGACCCTCGATCAGATCCACGTCGGGCTTGTCCATCAGTTGCAGGAACTGGCGGGCGTAGGCACTCAGGCTTTCCACGTAGCGGCGCTGGCCTTCGGCATACAAGGTGTCGAACGCCAGGCTGGATTTGCCCGAGCCCGACAAGCCCGTGATGACCACCAGCTGATTGCGCGGGATGTCGACATCGATGTTCTTGAGGTTGTGGGTGCGCGCGCCGCGGATGCTGATCGCGCTGCGATGCCCATCCTTCAACGCGATCGGTCGCCGCACCTCTTCGGGAAGTGGGGCACCACCGTCATCACCTCCAGGCCCGGCCACGGCAGGCGGTTCACGGTCGCAAATGGCAGGACGGTCGGGTTTGTCGGGTTCGGTCACGGCGGGCATCGGAGGGTCAACCGGGCATTATCCCCGCCGTGCCCGACGCTGGGCCAGGGGGCCTGGGCGCGTGGGCCGCTGTTTTTGGGACAATCGAGGGTTCATCCCCGCTTTTCCCGATCGGCCCCCTGCGTGTCAGCGACTCCCGCTTCCCTGTCTTCGGCTCCTGCTTCGTCGTCTGTGATGACCCCGCTGGAGCGGCGCGCCAGCGCATCGCTGGCCAGTATTTTTGCCCTGCGCATGCTGGGCTTGTTTCTGGTGCTCCCCGTTTTTTCGCTGGAGGCACAGAAATTTCCGGGCGGTGACGATCCGGCGATGGTGGGTCTGGCCATGGGCATCTATGGCCTCACCCAGGGTTTGCTGCAGTTGCCGTTCGGCATGGCGTCCGACCGGCTAGGTCGTAAACGGGTCATTGTGCTTGGCCTGCTGGTTTTCGCCGCCGGCAGTTTTCTGGCTGCCAGCGCGACCAGCCTGACCGGTCTGATCATCGGGCGCAGCTTGCAGGGTGCGGGAGCGGTTTCCGCTGCGGTGACCGCTTTGCTGGCCGACCTGACGCGAGACGAGGTCCGCACCAAGGCCATGGCCGCTGTGGGCGCGAGCATCGGGCTGATGTTTGCGTTGTCACTGGGCATCGCGCCTCTGCTGGCCGCCGGTATCGGCCTGGCGGGTCTTTTTGTGCTGACTGGTATTCTGGCTTTGGGTGGGGTGGCCGTGGTGATCTGGGGTGTGCCGGCCGAACCGGCTGAACACCGCAACCAGCCACGCGGGCGACTGGTGGATGTGCTCACCCATGGCGGCCTGCTGCGCCTGGACTTTGGCGTGTTTGTGCTGCACGCGGTGCAGCTGGCGATGTGGGTGGCCGTACCGGCGCTGCTGGTGCAGGCCGGCATCGCCAAGGACGACCACTGGTGGGTCTACCTGCCGGCGGTGCTGGGATCCTTTGTGGTGATGGGCGGCACCCTGTTTCCACTGGAGCGTCGCGGTTATCTGCGTGCCGCGTTTCTGACCGCCATCGGGTTGATCCTGGCAGTACAGCTGGGGCTGCTGGTCGTGGCCTCGGGTACCCCGCACGTCGGCGTGCTGGGCGGGCTGTTGTTTGTGTTTTTTATCGGTTTCAACATCCTGGAGGCCTCGCAACCGAGCCTGGCCTCACGCATTGCGCCGTCCGCGTCACGGGGCGCCGCGCTGGGGGTGTACAACACACTGCAGTCGCTCGGGTTTTTCGCCGGGGGCGCTGTCGGGGGCCTTCTGGCCAAACATTTCGGCATGCAGGGGCTCTTTCTGGCGTGCGCAGCGGCCATGCTTTTTTGGCTGCTGATTGCCTGGCCGATGCGCGCACCTTCTCGTCATTCGGCCGCGGTGGGCAACGCATAATCGGGTTTCCCTGCAAGGATTTCATCATGGCATCAGTGAACAAAGTCATTCTGGTCGGCAATCTGGGGCGCGACCCGGAAATTCGCTACCTGCCCAGCGGCGAGCCGGTGGCCAACATCGCATTGGCAACCAGCAGCAAATACAAGAACAAATCGGGCGAGATGGTCGAAGAAACCGAGTGGCACCGCGTCACCTTCTTCGGCAAGCTGGCAGAGATCGTCGGCCAATACCTCAAGAAAGGTCGCTCGGTGTATGTCGAAGGGCGGATCAAGACGCGCAAATACACCGACAAGGATGGCATCGAGAAGTACGCCACCGACATCATTGCCAATGAGATGCAGATGCTTGGTGGTCGCGAAGGCATGGGTGAGCCGGCGGGTGACGACGGCGGATACGACAGCGCTCCGCGCCGCCCGGCGCCAGCAGCCCGTCCGGCGCCCGCGTCGGCGCAGCGCCCCCCTGCGCCACCCGCGCCGGCCTCCAAGGCGTCCAGTGGTTTCGACGATATGGACGACGACATTCCGTTCTGAGTACCTCGCGGTCTGCCACGTCCACACCCAACCTCCAGGGGCCGTCCTCTGGAGGTTTTTTTTCGCCTGACACCCGGTCCCGACCCGATCTGCACCCCATTTCCATCGCTTGACATATACAGTGGGGGGTATATACTACGGCATGTATGTCAGGAGTTCCCCGATGCCTTTGATGTCTGCCCCTGCGGTCCGCCGCCAATTTCTGGGGGCTGCCTTGGTCCTGTGCTCTGCATTGGCGCCAGCACAGGCGGCCGCGCCACTGGATGTGCCGGTAGTCGCTGTCGGGCCCAAGACCGTTCCCACGGCCTTCGAATTTGACGGCGTGGTGGAGCCGGTGCGCCAGAGCACCGTTTCGGCGCAGGCCTCCGGTCGGATCGCGAGTCTCGCCGTCAAGGCGGGCGATCGGGTCCGTTCCGGTCAGGTGCTTGCCATCGTCGACGACCGCGACGCGGCAGCCGGCGTCGATCGCAGCCGTGCCCAGGTGGCACAGGCCGACGCGGAGCTTCGCAACGCCCAGCTCAACCAGGAGCGGACACGGGATCTGCAGGCCAAGGGCTTCGTGAGCAAGGCCGCCCTGGATGCCGCCGAAACACAATTCAAGGCGGCGCAGGCGGGCCGAGACCAGGCTGGTGCGGGCGCGCGCCAGTCGGCGCTCGCCCAGGGCTTCACGCGGGTGACGGCTCCGTTTGATGGCTGGGTGTTGCAGACCCTGGCGGAAGCCGGGGACCTCGCTGTACCCGGCAAACCGATCCTGACGGTGTACGCCCCGCTGCCGCTGCGTGTTGTGGTTCAGGTGCCGGCCTCCCGCGCGGAGGCTGCGCGGGCGGCCTCGCGGGTGGAGGTGCAGATTCCTGCAGCCCAAGGCGCGCAGTGGATTGCCCCCGTGGCACGGCTGGTGATGCCCGCGGCCGACCCGGTTTCACAGACCCTGGAATGGCGCCTGGAGCTTCCGGCCGCCGTGGCGTCTGCCGTGGTGCCCGGACAGCAGGTACGGGTACGGTTTGCGGCCGGGCCGGTACAGCGGATGCTCGTTCCTGGTTCGGCGGTGCTCCGGCGCGGCGAACTGACCGCGGTTTATGTCGCCAGCGGCAGCACCTTTGCCCTCAAGGCCGTACGGCTGGGTAGCAATCACGGTGAGGCCGGTGTGGAGATTCTGGCGGGCCTGATCGCCGGTGACCGTGTCGCTACCGATCCGGTGCGCGCCGGACTGGCTGGCGCTCGGCCCGCAGGAGAGCCAGCCGCCGCAACAGCGGTTCGCTGAGGTGTCCATGCACAACTCGCACACTGAGACGGCCGCCCCCATGGGCATTTCGGGCCGTATTGCCGCCGCCTTCCAGGCCAATGCCATCACGCCCTTGCTGGCCTTGGTGGCCCTGTTGCTGGGGCTCTTTGCGGTGCTGGTCACCCCCCGCGAGGAAGAACCCCAGATCAACGTCACCATGGCCAACGTGCTGATTCCCTTTCCCGGAGCCAGCAGCGTGGACGTACAGAACATGGTGGCCCGGCCGGCCGAACAGGTGCTCAGCCAGATCGCGGGTATCGAACATACCTATTCGGTCGCACGACCCGGCATGGCGATCCTGACGGTGCAGTTCAAGGTGGGCGTACCCCGCACCGAGGCGCTGGTGCGACTCTATGACGTGCTCAATGCCAACCAGGACTGGCTGCCGGCGGGTCTGGGCACCCTGGCACCGATCGTCAAACCCAAGGGGATCGACGATGTTCCCGTCCTGGCGGTCACGCTGTGGAGCCGTGACATGCTCGCTGCGCATGACCTGGAACGCGTTGCCCGCAGCCTGGAGCTGGAACTGAAGGCGGTCAAAGGATCGCGGGAGGTACAAGTCATCGGAGGCCCGGGACGTGCCGTGCATGTCAACCTGGACCCGGTTCGCCTGCGTGAACGCGGCGTGGACCTTCTGGGTCTCAAGGCAACCCTGGCCGCAGCCAATTTCGGCATGCCGGCGGGTGCGGTGCTCGACCCGTCGGGTGCCGGGCCGCAGACATTGAGTGTGAAAACCGGCGAGTTCCTCACCAGTGTCGAGGATATCGCCTCGCTGGTGGTGGGTGTTCACCAGGGCAAACCGATTTATCTGCGCGAGGTGGCCACCGTGGAAGCGGGGGCCCAGCAGCCCCAGCGTTACGTCTGGTACTCGCCCGGCGCCGCCACATCACCCGGTACGGGCTCCACTGCCGAGCAGCCCGGGCAGGTATACCCCGCGGTCACCCTGACGGTGACAAAAAAGCCGGGGGAAAACGCGGTCGATGTGTCGCGCGCTGCACGCGAGCGCATTGAAGCGTTGCGCAACAGCGTGATCCCGGCCAACATCGAAACCCGAATCAGCCGGGATTACGGCGAAACGGCCGCCGAAAAAGCCAACAAGCTCATCCAGAAGCTGGCCTTTGCGACCGGCTCGGTCATTTTGCTGGTCGGCCTGGCGCTCGGCCGGCGTGAAGCGGTGATCGTCGGCGCCGCCGTGATTCTGACGCTGACCGCCACGCTGTTTGCCAGCTGGGCCTGGGGTTTCACACTCAACCGCGTCTCGCTGTTTGCGCTGATATTCTCGATCGGCATCCTGGTCGACGATGCGATTGTGGTCGTGGAAAACATTCACCGCCACCAGCAACTGGAACCTGGCAAACCGCTGCAAGAGATCATCCCGCTGGCGGTCGATGAGGTGGGCGGCCCCACCATCCTGGCCACACTGACAGTCATCGCGGCTTTGCTGCCGATGGCCTTCGTCAGCGGACTGATGGGCCCCTACATGAGCCCGATCCCGATCAATTCGAGTCTGGGCATGGCGATATCGCTGGCGATCGCGTTCACCGTCACCCCATGGCTGGCGCTCAAGCTGATGAAAAGTCATGGCGATGGCCACGGCGGTGCCACCGCTACGCCGGCAAAGGGTCTGGGGCCGAAGCTGCAGCGCCTGTTCACCCGCATCCTCACACCGTTCCTGGACAGCGCCCGCAAACGCTGGCTGCTGCTGGCAGGCATCCTGGCGGCGTTGATGCTGTCCGTGGGCCTGACCCTGGTGCAATGGGTCGTTCTGAAGATGCTGCCGTTCGACAACAAGAGCGAATTCCAGGTGGTGGTGGAAATGCCGGCCGGCACGCCACTGGAGAATACCGCCGCCGCGCTGCACGACATGGGCGCCTTCCTGGCCGGGCAAAAGGAGGTGCGTGACCTTCAGGGCTACGCCGGGACCGCCAGCCCCATCACCTTCAACGGGCTGGTGCGCCAGTACTACCTTCGTGCCGATGCGGAGCAGGGCGACCTGCAAGTCAATCTGGTCGACAAGGCGCACCGCAATGAGAAGAGCCACGCCATCGCGCAACGCCTGCGCCCCGCGCTGGAACAGATCGGCGCCCGTCACGGTGCCCGTGTCAAGGTGGTCGAAGTGCCGCCCGGCCCCCCCGTGATGAGCCCGCTGGTGGCTGAAATCTATGGCCCCGACGAAGCCGGTCGCCAGCAACTGGCCGCCCGCGTGGCCAAGGCGTTCGCGGCAACGCCGGACATTGTGGGGATAGACAGCTCGCTGAGGGAGGATGCGGCCCAGGCCCACCTGACCGTTCGCCGCCAACGTGCCGAATCGCTGGGAATTGCGGTCGCCGCGGTTGCCCAGACGGTACATGGGGCCTTGTCCGGCGCCGATGCGGCATGGCTGCACGACGGCCAGGCCAAGTACCCGGTGCCGATCCGGCTGCAATTGCCAAGGGAATCCCAGGTGGGACTGGACCAGGTTCTGGCTTTGCCGATGAAAGCGGCAAACGGTCAGATGGTGCCGCTGTCGGAGCTGGTACGCGTGGAGCGCGGCATCATTGACAAGCCATTGTTCACCAAGGATCTGTTGCCGGTCAGCTACGTGTTCGGCGACATGGCCGGCAAGCTCGATTCGCCCCTGTACGGCCTGTTTGCGATACGGCCCCGCCTGTCCGATGCGGCGCTGCCCAACGCGGGCGAGCTGGGTGAATACTGGATCAGCCAGCCGTCAGACCCCTACCGGCAATACGCCATCAAGTGGGATGGCGAATGGCAAATCACTTATGAAACCTTCCGGGACATGGGGGCCGCCTACGGCGTCGGCCTGATCCTGATCTACCTGCTGGTGGTGGCGCAGTTCCGCAGCTACCTGACACCGCTGGTCATCATGGCACCGATTCCGCTGACGATCATCGGTGTGATGCCCGGACACGCCATGCTGGGCGCCCAGTTCACCGCCACCAGCATGATCGGCATGATTGCACTGGCCGGCATCATTGTGCGCAACTCCATCTTGCTGGTGGACTTCATCGAGCTCCAGGTCAAACAGGGCGTCGCCTTCAAGGATGCGGTGGTGCAGTCGGCAGCGGTGCGTGCCCAGCCGATTGCACTGACCGCACTGGCGGCGATGACCGGCGCCTTCTTCATCCTGGACGACCCGATCTTCAATGGTCTGGCCGTGTCACTGATCTTTGGCATTCTGGTGTCGACGATGCTGACCCTGGTGGTCATTCCGGTACTGTATTTCGCTCTCTATCGTAAACGCCACGAGGGCCCATCCCTCGTGCCGCCGGCGACGCGCCAACCCGTTTCTTCAACCCGCTGACTTTTTCAGGAGTTTCCTCATGACCGTCGAACGTTACATCCGTGTCATTGCCGGACTGTTCATCCTCGTTTCCCTGCTGTTGGGTGTGGAGGGCAGCCCGCTGTTTGTCAGCAAATGGGCGCTGGCCTTTACCGCATTTGTCGGGTTGAATCTGTTCCAATTCGGGCTAACCAATTTCTGCCCCATGGCCATCATCTTGCGCAAGCTGGGCGTTCCGGACCAGGCGCTGGCGTGCAGCCGTTGAGCCGGCCGAAGCAAACCCTCCCCTGCTGATACCACGTACCGGACAGCAAGCACACGAGCGCGAACCCGTATCAGAAAGGCCTGCAGCCATGTCCGCCCACTCCACACCGCTCAAGTTCCTGATGCCCGGATGGTTCGCCACCGTGATGGGGCTGGCCGGCCTGTCGCTCGCCTGGAAACAGGCCACCCCCATCCTGGGCGACATGGCGGGCGCGGGGGCGATGGCCATCGGCGCCGTCGCCGCGCTGGTGTTCCTGGTGTTGGCACTGTTGTCGCTTTTCCGGCGGCAGCGATACCCTGAGGCCTTTGGCGAGGACCTGAAGCACCCGGTTCGTCATGCCTTCGTGGCGGCCATCCCGGTGTCCCTGATCTTGCTGGCCACGGTGCTGACCGCGCTGATCGGCCCAAGCGGCATCGGCCGGGGACTGTGGATCATCGGTTCGGCCTGGCAGTTCGGCGTGACGATCTGGGTGCTGGCCCGCTGGTTGCGGGGCAGCCAGCCGGGTGGACTGGTCTGGCCAGGCGTGACACCCGTGCTGTTCATTCCGGTGGTGGGCAACGTGCTTCCACCGCTTGCCGGGATCGCACTGGGCTACCCCGAGTGGGCCGCCGCGCAATTCGGCGTGGGCCTCTTCTTCTGGCCGGTCATGCTCGCGCTGCTGGCGGTGCGTCTGGGTGTAAACGGCATGTGGCCCGAGCGGCTATTGCCGACCACGTTCATCACCGTGGCGCCGCCCGCTGTCATTGGGCTTTCCGCGCTGCAGCTGGCAGCGCCTGCGGTGCTGGCCTGGATGGCCTGGGGTATTGCCCTGTTTTTCCTGTTCTGGTCGGCGACCGTTTTCCAACGGGCGGTGGCGCAGCCGTTCTCGGTAACCTTCTGGGCGCTGTCATTTCCGCTGGCAGCTTTTGGGGCGCTGACGCTGCGCCTGGCGCAAGGCGGGCCAGTCTGGTTCCAGACTTTGGCCATGCTCACGCTGGCGCTGGCCTCCCTGGTCATCGCAGGATTGTTGCTTGCCAGCTTCAAAGGCCTGCGTGATGGCACCCTGCTCGCACCGGAGCCGGTCGCCATGATCGCCGCTGCCGACGCAGCGCCGGCGCGGAGCGGCGGATGACCGCGAACACCGACATCCCCGCGTCAGAGGCAGACTGCGGCGGCGGCGCTCTGACTGCGCCTCGGGCGCGCACCGACGTTCTCAATCGCCTGCGCCGTGTCGAAGGACAATTGCGGGGCATTCAGCGCATGGTCGAACGCGGCGACGACTGCCGCAAGGTGGCACAGCAGTTTTCGGCCGTGCGTCGGGCACTGGACAGCACCTACGCCCGCATGACCGTGTGCCTGCTGGAACAGGAACTTGCCGACCGGCTGCCCTCGGGTTCGCCCGCTGCGGACGGTCTGCCCGACCTCTTGCAGGAATTTCAGGCCCTGCTCGCCTGTCGGAGCTGACGATCCGGCCGGTTTCTGGACATTTTAGGTCCATACCCAGCGTGCAAAGGTCGTTTTGTGCTATTTTAATAGTAGCATTCAGGGCATTGAAGTCGCGAATCCAACCCCTTTTAGCCGCTGGCACCCATGTCCGACTTTGCCTTGCCTGCCATGTCAACGACGTCCAACCCGGTCTTGCCGCCTGACGACGACCTGCGCGCAACTTTGCACAACGAGGTCCATGTGCGGCCGCCGGCGCGAATTCGGCTGCCGGCGCTGGTGGTCTACGTCGCCGTTTTGAATCACGGCGTTTCGCGGGACCAGGAACATGACCACCTGCGGAGGCTTCCCGGCCACGAGGCTCTGGAGGCCTGGCGGCTGGCGGGCAATTTCGTCCGGCTTGCATTGCCTGATGCCGTGCTCAAATGGGAGCGTCATTCCGAGTTCACACGGTACACCCTGGTGCAGCCTCTGCCCGCTGCGCCACTGGGCCAGAGCGCCAGTCCCGAGCTGACACCCCACCTGATGGTTCCGACCGGATGGCTGGCCGGCATTCCCGGCCGCACCATCGCAGCGATCGAGCTGGTCATGCTGACTGGCGACCTGCACGATGCGGAGGCAGGCCTGGTCCGGGCGCGGGACTGGCTGGGCGAGCGCTGGGTGGTCGCCTCGGTTCTTGGCAATCAACACCATTCCATGGTGGCGACAGACTTTCGCCTGCGCGACGGGGGGTTCGAGCGGATGCTGGTCATCGCCCAGCCCGATACCACCGAAACCCGCGCGGGGCGGATTTCGCAAAGGCTGGTCGAACTGGAGACCTACCGCCTGATGGCCTTGCGCGGCCTTCCGGTGGCCAAGGCCTTGGCGCCTGAACTGGCGGCGGCGGAACGGCAACTGGCCGACATCACCGCCCAGCTGGAGGGGAAAGCCGCCTCTGACGCGCAACTGCTCGATACCCTGGTGGCGCTGGCGGCCCGGGTGGAGCGGGCCACCGCTGAACACGCCTACCGGTTCGCGGCGACACGTGCCTACGACACGCTGGTCGGTCAGCGCATCGCCGAGCTGCGGGAACACCCGATTCCGGGCACGCAGACGATCGGCGAGTTCATGCAGCGGCGCCTCTCGCCCGCCATGGCTACCGTGGCCGCCACCGCGCAGCGGCTGACCTCGCTTTCCGAGCGCGTGGCCCGCACCAGCGACCTGCTGCGCACCCGGGTGGACATCGCCACCGAGCAGCAGAACCAGCAGCTGCTGGAAAAACTCACCCGCGGACAAGAGCTGCAGCTGCGGCTGCAGTCCACGGTGGAGGGACTGTCGATTGCCGCCATCTCCTACTACATGGTCAGCCTGCTGCTGTACGGCGGCAAGGCGCTCAAGGGCGTGGGCGTGCCGGTGAACCCTGAAATCGCCGCCGGTGCGCTGATTCCGCTGGTGCTGTGGGCCGTGTGGCGCACCACGCGCCGCATCCACCAGAAGCTGCACGACACCCCTTGAAGGGCGAGCCATGAACTTCTGGGACGAACGCTTCGCCGGACCGGGCTACAAATACGGCACCGAACCCAACGCCTTCCTGCGCGCGCAGGCCGCGCGCCTCGCCCCCGCCAGCCGGGTGCTGGTGCCCGGCGACGGCGAAGGCCGCAACGGCGTCTGGCTGGCGCGCCAGGGCCATGCCGTCACGTCGGTGGATGCCTCCGACGTGGGGCTGGACAAAGCCCGGGCGCTGGCCGCGGCGGCCGGTGTGCCGCTGACCACGGTGCTCGCCGACCTGTCCGACTGGGCGCCCGAGGCGCTCGCCTGGGACGCCGTGGTGCTGGTCTACACCCATGTGCCCTCTGCCATCCGCACGGGCGCACACCAGCGGCTGGCGGCCGGCCTGGTGCCGGGCGGCTGGCTGATCCTGGAAGCCTTCCACCCGGAACAGCTGCGCCACCACAGCGGCGGGCCGAAAGACCCGGACATGCTCTGCACCCCGCAGCAGCTCGACGCCGACTTTGCCGGGCTGCTCGCGCCTGTGCTGTCGTGGCACGGCGAAACCACGCTGGACGAAGGCCCGGGCCACCAGGGTCCGGCCCATGTCACCCGCTGGGTGGGGCAACGGCCCCTCTGAACATCCCTTTGACGTTCCGTTACGGGCACGGAACCCGTGCCTGCCGGCTGGCCCGGGCAGTACCACGCCCGGGCGTCAGAACGCCTCTTTTTCCGCTTCCAGATAGGCCAGGCTGGTGTATTTGCCGATGTTGCTGTCAAAGCCCTGCATGGTCTTCGCCCTTGAAGCCACGCGTGGGTCCCTGAGCACCATGGTCTTGGCCTCGGATTCGGGCTTGCCGTCCTTGACGGCCTGAAGACAGGGCTCCCAGATACCGGCGAGGAAACTGCCGTAGGTGCGCAAGAGGTCGCGACTGGGTTCGCCGTGACCGGGAACCCAAAGCTGCTCTCCTGCGGCGGCCTGCAAGGCACGGTAGTACTTGAACGTACCAGGATAAGAGCCATCATCGATGTTGGCGATCCGGTTGGTCATGGCAATGTCGCCGACCACCGTGACCTTGTCTTCGACCACTTCCATGCAAAGGTCCGACGGCGTGTGCGCCTGTCCGTAATGGTGCAGGCGGATGGTGGTGTCACCGAATTTCAGGATCTGGCCATGGGCAGCCGCCTGGTTGGGCGGGACCACCTTGGTTCCGGCGGTGGCCTGGTTGGTCCATCGCTCCATCAGGCTGCGCCAAAGGTTGCCCTCGACGCCACGGATTTGCTCGATGGTGTGGGGCAAAGCGTAGATGGGCAAGGCGGGACCATAAGTGTCAGCAAAAGCATGGTTTCCCAGCCAATGGTCGCCGTGGTAGTGGCTGTTGAATACGGCGACCACAGGGCGGTTGGTGGTCTTTCGGATCATGCGGATGGCCATCTGCCCGATCTGCAGGGAACAGCCGGAGTCCAGCACCAGGACGCCGGCAGACGTGACGACAAATACGATGCTGGCCATCAGACCGCGGTTTTCCGGGGTGGGAAAGCCATCTTCGGCATAGATCAGCCAGACCCGCGGCGAGAGTTGGCGCGGCGCCACATCGGCCACCGGCGGTCCTTCGATGAAGTCGGCCACCTGCTGGGCCATCAACCGGGTTTCGGGCCAAAGGCCAAGGGCGGCCAGCCCGGTGGCAGCAGCCCCCGCCGTGAGAAGACGGCGGCGGCCGGGCACTGGCGCGGTTGTCGGGTGTGTCATGCGGGTCTCCAGAGAGGGGCGAACAGGAAAGCTGGCACCGAATCCTCGGTGAAGTCCCGGCAAATCCATTGATGCAGATCAATGGATATTTTGACAGTTGCCGTTCAATGTGTGGTGCGTTTATACCCTTACCAGTATTACACCCAGGAGACTGCCATGACAACGGATTCCACCGAAACGCCCGAAGCTCCCCCCGACGGTTTGTCGCGGCGACGCATGCTTTCCCAGCTGGCCGGTGCCGGCCTTGCCGGCGCTCTGGCGAGCCATCCCGATGCCAGGGCCGCGCGGGTCGCGAGCAAGGCCCATATCGTCATAGCCGGCGGCGGCCTGGGCGGCATTGCCATGGCGAACCGGCTCACCCACATGCTCGACGGCGCGCACATCACCTTGATCGATGCCAAAGAGGTTCACAACTATCAGCCCGGCTACACCTTGGTGGCAACCGGCATCTGGCCGGTGGAGAAGGTCATCGACCGCAACGCCGATTTCATTCCCGCCTCGGTCGACTGGGTCAAGGACATGGTGGTCGAGTTCGACCCCGCTGCCAACACCGTGCGCACCGCGGGAGGGCAGCGCATCCGCTACGACTATCTGGTGGTCGCCATCGGAACACACCAGGACTGGAGTCTTATCGAAGGCATGGACCTGAAAGCCATAGGCAGCAACGGTCTCACCAGCGTGTACCCATCGGCCGAGGCGGCAGCGGCCACCTGGAGTGCCATGAACCGATTCCGCTACCAAGGCGGGCAGGCCGTGATGACCCTTCCGGCTACCCCGTTGAAGTGTGCGGGCGCTCCCTTGAAGATGACCTTCATGCTGCGAGACCGTCTGGCCAAGGCGGGCACACTGGACAAGTCCAATGTCACGTTCTACTCGGCGCTGGGCAACGTGTTCGGCGTCAAGACGGTCAACGACAACGTTTTGTCCCGCTGGAAGGACCTGGGCATCGGCGTCGAGACGACACAAAAACTCAAGGCGGTGGATATCGGTGCGCGCCGGGCCACCTTCGTCACGCCGGAAGGCCTGACCAGCGAGGTACCGTACGACTTCATTCACGTGGTCCCGCCGATGCGGGCACCAGACGCGCTGAAGCAGTCCGACCTGGCCTGGAAAGAGGGGCCCATGGCGGCAGGCGGCTGGCTGGAAGTGGACAAGTCGACTTTGCGGCACCGCCGTTACCCCAACGTGTTTGGCGTCGGCGACAGCAACGGGACACCGCGTGGGAAAACCGCCGCCACCGTGAAGAAGAGCGTGCCCATCGTTGCGCAGCACCTGGTGGACGTGATTGCCGGACGCGAACCGGGGCTGGCCTTTGATGGCTACACCTCGTGTCCGCTGATCGTGCATGAAGGTGCGGCGATGCTGATCGAGTTCGACTACGACGGCAAACTGACGCCGTCACTGCCCATGCTGCAGCCGCTGCAAGCGGGTTTCTTCGGCTGGCTGCTGAAGTACCGCATGCTCAAGCCCGCCTATATCGCCGTGCTCAAAGGCCGTGTCTGAGCGCCACCCAACGGAGAAAACCATGTACGAAATCTGGCTCATGCTCAATATCGTGGTCGAGATCGCCTGGTCTTATGGCCCGCTGATTCCAGTCTGTCTGGCCGCCTGGATCGGCCTGATGTGGATGGCCCGCAGGGATCTGCGCCTGTCCCGTGTGCCACAAGCGCTGATTCTTGGCGGCGTCACCACGGTGCTGGCTTTTTTCGCCTTGCCGGGGATCAACCTTTCATCCTTGTCCGACATGGGCTACTGGGTTGACTGGTTCAATCTGGCCGGTTGGTCACTGACCGCCGGCGCCATGGGTACAGCCGTCGCCTACCCCTTGCTGTGCCGCTTGCAACGCCCGATGCCCCCCTCAGCATCAACAGGCTGAAACGGCGGGCGCGGTACTGCCAAAAAAAAACCCGCTTCGGCGGGCTTTCTGACTCCTCGGGTGCGAACTCCCGATATCTCAACGGTCAGGCCGACGCGCGGCGACTCATGCGCACCGGCTGCCAGGCGCCCTGGGCCGGCAGGCGACGCCGCATCAGACGATTGGCCACCCACAGAACCGCCACGGCAACTGCGTTGACGCTCACCAGTACACCGGCAACCGCATTGGCCGTGCGCAGCGACGCCGCCGCGGCCGTGCTCAGCGGCAGAGGCGCGAGGGCATACAACATCGCCAGCATGACCAGCGGCACCAGGGTGCCCAAGGCCGCCATCAGCACCAGCTGACGGGAGAAACGACGGGAATTCGGAAGTGAGTGGTTCATGGGGAAAGCTCGGGCAGAAAAATTTTGGACGAGTCTAGGGTTAACCCGCACGCGATTTCTTGCGAAAGATCAAAGGCAGACTGCAACAGGCGTCAGCCTGATGTCAGACGTCACACCTCGGGGTCGGTCCAAGGGCGGCGTGGAGAGCCTGGCAGTCGATGTCGAGCGCGATCAGCCGGTTTAATCGCCAAATGGAGCAATACCCGGCGTAGAAAGGTCATTTTTTGCTATGTTTTTTGCATTCCGGCGATATCGAACGCCTCGGCGCCGCTGATGACGCCGCCACCGAGGCAGACCTCGCCGTCGTAGAGGACTGCACTCTGCCCCGGCGTGACAGCCCACTGCGACTGGTCAAAGCGCAGGTGGAAGTCGCCACCGGGCTCCAGCACCAAGGCGCAGGGCGCGTCTGCCTGGCGGTATCGCGTCTTGGCGGCATAGTGACCAGCTGGTGGTGCCTCGCCCGCACACCAACTGGGGTCACCGGCTTTCAGCGCGAAGGACTTCAACCACGGGTGATCATGCCCCTGCACCACCCACAGGGTGTTGCGCTGGATGTCCTTGCGGGCGACGAACCACGGAGCGTGTTCGCCGCCCCCCCTTTGTGCCCCTTTGGCCTTGATGCCCCCGATACCCAGGCCCTGACGCTGGCCGAGTGTGTAGAACGACAGGCCCACATGCTGGGCGATGACGCGACCAAACCCTCGACTCCCGGGTTCGGGGGTGCCGTCGCAGATGGGGCCGGGCTCCTTGCTGATATAGCGATTCAGGAACTCGCGAAACGGCCGCTCGCCGATGAAGCAGATTCCGGTGGAATCCTTTTTCTTCGCATTGGGCAGCCCGATCTCGGCGGCGATGCGCCGCACCTCGGTCTTGTGCAGCTCGCCAACGGGAAACAGCGTTTTCGACAGCTGGGCCTGGTCCAGGCGGTGCAGAAAATAGCTCTGGTCTTTGGACGGGTCCAGCCCCTTGAGCAGCTCATGCCGGCCGCTGACGGGGTTGTGACGCACCCGCGCGTAGTGCCCGGTGGCAATCTTCTCCGCGCCCAGGCGCATCGCATGGTCAAGAAATGACTTGAACTTGATCTCCGCGTTGCACAGGATGTCGGGGTTGGGCGTGCGGCCCGCCTGGTATTCGCGCAAAAACTCGGCGAACACCCGGTCCTTGTAGTCGCGGGCGAAATTGACATGCTCGATCTCGATGCCGATCACGTCCGCCACAGCGGCGGCATCCACAAAGTCGACGTTGGACGAGCAGTACTCGCTGTCGTCGTCGTCTTCCCAGTTTTTCATGAAGATGCCAATGACCTCGTAGCCCTGCTGCTTGAGCAGGTACGCGCTCACGGCCGAATCCACGCCGCCGGACAAACCGACGACCACACGCTGCTTGTTCGCCATGGGGGAATTATCCCCGTGTCGCAACGGCTCAGCCGAGCATCGCCTTCCACATGCCCTGTCCCCAGCTCATAGCTGCCGCGCCTGAGCGGGCGTTGTGCGCCGGATCGACGGTAAACCGCAACTGGGGGGCGGCCGCAGCGCTGATCGTGGTGCGAACATTGATGTTGATCGCCTCGGCATGGGTTACGTTGGCCCAACAAATGCCCAAGGGCAGTTCCACTTCGCCACCGGGTTTGGGCAGCGGCTTGCCTGCAACGAGGTCCAGCACATCCCCCGCCACTTGCTGACCGGCGCCAAAAGCGACATGGCCGCTTTTTGGCAACGGTGTGCCCTGCGCATCGCCAATGACATAAATGCGCTCGTCGGCCTGGCTCTGGAAACTGGGCAACCTGACGGCCGCCCATCGCTCACCCAGACCGGCCTGGCGAATGAGCGCCGGCGCACGCATCGGCAAGATCAGGTTGGCCTGGGTAAACGGGACCTCGCCCAACGCCGTGCTCAGTGTCTTTCGGCCCATGTCCACGGCACTGATGGCGGTGTCGGTGAGGTATTCGATCTGGTTGCTGTACAGTGCCTTCATCGCATCCAGTATAGGTTTCGCGATCGGCGCTGGCATCGGTGCGGGGTTGGCATCAATCAGCACGATCTTGCCTTTGGTTCCACGCCTTTTCATCTGTTCGGCGATCAGGAATGCGCGCTCGTAGGGCGCTGGCGGGCAACGGTAGGGTGGTTTCGGAATACCGATGACAAAGCTGCCTCCGGCGTCCAGGAAACGGTCAACCTGTTGGCGTACCGCCAACTGCTCGAAGGCGCGAAAACCCACCGGCAACTGCGCCCGCGCATCGGCATAGCCTTGGATGCTGTCTTCGATGTATTCGATGCCGGGCGAAAGGATCAGATAGTCGTAGCGAAGCCGCTGGGTGCCGGTGACGACTTCACGCTTTTCCCGGTCAATTGCTGTCACGCGCTCACGCAAGCGCCGCACCCCCAACTGGTCAATGCGGGTGTAGCTGCGCTGAAAGTCACTGGCGGGCTGGTGCCCCGCGATGTAATGCGCGCTCAGAGGGCAGGACATGAATGCCTCGTTGGGTTCGACAAGGGTCACGTCGACCGTACCTGCCACCGCCAGCGCGCGGACCGCGCCCAGACCGCCCCAACCTCCGCCGACAACAACAACCCGCGCCTTGGCCGGCGTCACCACCGAGGCGCAGCCGCTGGCAAATGCCGCAAGCCCGAGCACGCCGGCCTGAACCATTTGACGGCGACCGATTTCTACTGCGATGGTTTCCACAAGACACTCCTCGAAACAGCCGATCGACTCCATATACCAATACCCGTACTGGTACCTGGAGCAAATGTCGAGGATTGCGGGCGGTGCGTGAACTGGGGATAACCCGCGTGAAGGATTCAGGCCCGGTAGCCGAGCCGCTCAGCGAACCCGCCAGAAGAATGCGGCGCTCATCACCAGCCCGGTCAGGATCACGATCGCGCGGACCCAGGCCACGGGCAGGCGCCGTGCCAGCCGCGCACCGACCATCCCACCCAGGGTGGCCGCCAGCATCATCAGTACAGCCTCCCGCCAGACGATCACACCCGCCCACGCGAAGGCCACCACAGACAGCAGCGACAGAACAAACGAATTGAAATTCTTCAGCGCGTTGACCGTATTCAGCCGTGCCTCGCCTGCCAGCGTGTACAGCGCCATCAGCAAGATGCCCAGCCCGCCGTTGAAATAGCCGCCGTAGACCGCCACCAGAAACAGCCCGGGATTTCGCCAGTGCGCCAGTCCTCGGCCTTTACCGGCCCGCTGGGCAATGCGAGGCCCTAGCGCGAACAGGGCCGTGGCAAACAGCAGCAACCAGGGTACCAGGCTCGAAAAAAGCCGGGCCGGAGTCACCAGCAGCAACAACGCGCCCGCCACGCCACCTGTTGCCGCCAGGACCAGTTCGCGGCGCAGGAGCGCCGCCGGCAATTCGGCCAGTTCGCGTCGAAAGCCCCAACTGCTGCCCAGATATCCGGGGCTGACCGCGACCGCACTGGTGGCATTGGCGGCAATGGGCGGCACCCCCGCAAACACCAGTGCCGGAAAGGTCAGGAAACTGCCGCCACCGGCGATGGCGTTAAGCCCGCCAGCGGCGAAAGCGGCTGCGCCGAGCAGGACCCAGAGAAACGGGCCATCGATCATGCCGGGCCCGTTTCAAAGACTCCGGGGTCGGTATGGATCAATGCCAGTGGGTAGCGGTGTCCCGCCAGGTGATCTTCGATACAACGCAGCACCAGAGGACTACGGTGCCGGTGGGCACTTGCGCGCACTTCATCTGGCGTCATCCAGAGCGTTCGAACAATACCGGCGTCCAGCGAACGCCCCGGGTCGGGCGGGCCGACCTCGCCACAGAATGCCAGGCGCAGGTACGTGATGTCTTCACCGTCCGAACGCTGGAATCGCGACAGGTACACGCCGACCAGCCCGGACGGCTGAAAAGCACACGCGGTCTCCTCCAGCACTTCCCTTGTGCAGCCGTAGACGGGTGCCTCGCCGGGGTCCAGGTGGCCCGCCGGGTTGTTCAGTCGCAGCCCTTCCGGGGTATGTTCTTCGACCAGCAGATAACGGCCACCCTGTTCGACAATGGCCGCCACGGTGACGCTGGGTTTCCAACGGGTTTCCATCGGCGGATTATCCGGCGGGAATCGCCACACGAGCCCGAACCAGCCCCATGCGCCCCAAAATCCCGCACAATGCGCCGCTGACAGTCCGTGTAAGCATCGGCATAAATAATCCGATACTTATATGAAGTGAGTCATTCCGTGTGCTCGATCCGACCCGGCGGCGGATTACGCACTCAGGCGGCCACCACCTCCACAATTCCTGAGGAGTTCCATCATGCAACAGCCTTCCTCCGTGACCGAATCGGCAGCCGCCGCCCCCCGATCTCAGCGAATCGGTGTCCCCCGCGAGATTTTCCCGGGCGAGAAGCGCGTTGCCACGGTGCCCGAAGCCGTGGCCAAACTGGTCAAGCTGGGCTTTGCCGTCACGGTGGAGTCGGGCGCCGGCGACGCGGCCACCATCAGCGACGATGCCTACCGCGCCGAAGGGGCGTCGGTCGTGCCGACCGCTGCCGAGCTGTGGGCCCAGTCGGACATCGTGTTCAAGGTCCGTCCGCCCACGGCCGATGAAGTGGGCCTGATGCATGAAGGCCAGACCCTGGTCGGCTTCATCTGGCCGGCGCAGAACCCCGCGCTGATGCAGCAGCTGGCCGAGCGCAAGGTGACCGCCCTGGCCATCGATTGCCTGCCGCGCACGCTCAGCCGGGCCCAGAAGATGGACGCGCTGACGTCCATGGCCGGCGTCAGCGGTTACCGCGCCGTCATCGAGGCGGCCAATGCGTTCGGCCGCTTCTTCAACGGCCAGATCACGGCGGCGGGCAAGGTGCCGCCGGCCAAGGTGTTCATTGCCGGCGCCGGCGTGGCGGGTCTGGCTGCCATCGGCACCGCCGCCAGCCTGGGTGCGATCGTGCGCGCCAACGACACCCGGGCCGAGGTGGCCGACCAGGTGGTGTCGCTCGGCGGCGAGTTCGTCAAGGTCGACTACGAGGAAGAGGGCTCGGGCGGCGGCGGCTATGCCAAGGTCATGAGCGAGGGCTTCCAGGCGGCGCAGCGGGCCATGTACGCGCAGCAGGCCCGCGAGGTGGACATCATCATCACCACCGCGCTGATTCCGGGCAAACCGGCGCCCAAGCTGATCACCGCCGAGATGGTGCAGTCCATGAAACCCGGCAGCGTGATCGTCGACATGGCCGCCGAGCAGGGCGGCAACTGTGAGCTGACCGTGCCGGGCGAAGCGGTGGTGCGCCACGGGGTGACCATCGTCGGATACACCGATCTCGCCTCGCGCCTGTCCAAACAGTCGTCGACACTGTATGCGACCAACCTGTTCCGGCTCACCGAGGAGCTGTGCAAGACGAAGGACGGCGTCATCCACGTCAACATGGACGATGACGCCATCCGTGGCCTGACCGTCGTCAAGGACGGCGCGGTCACCTGGCCGGCGCCACCGCTGAAACCGGCGGCCACCCCCGCGCCCAAACCGGCCGCCGCCCCGGCCGCCGAGAAAAAAGGCGGACACGGCCATGGCAGTGCCGCGCCGATGCCGGCGAAAACCCTGGCGATCGTGTTTGCCGTGGCCGCCGTGGTGTTCTGGCTCATCGGTGCCTATGCACCCGCCGCCTTCCTGGGGCATTTCACCGTGTTCGTGCTGGCCTGTTTCATCGGCTACATGGTGGTGTGGAACGTCACGCCGGCGCTGCACACGCCGCTGATGAGCGTGACCAACGCCATCTCCAGCATCATCGCCATCGGCGCGCTGGTCCAGATCGCACCGCCCGAGGCCGGCATGGCCGGCCGGCCGGACGGGCTGATCCAGTGGCTGGCATTCGCCGGCATCGTGCTGACGGCGGTGAACATGTTCGGCGGCTTTGCGGTGACGCGTCGCATGCTGGCCATGTTCCGCAAGTAAACCCGGACCAGAACAACAAGAAGGAAGACGAACATGTCCCAAAGTCTCGCAACGGTGGCCTATCTGGGCGCCGCCATCCTGTTCATCCTGAGCCTGGGGGGGTTGTCCAACCCCGAAACCTCGCGTCGGGGCAACCTGTTCGGCATGATCGGCATGGCCCTGGCGGTGCTGGCCACGGTCTTCGGGCCACGTGTCACGCCGTCCGGCATGGGCTGGATCGTCGCGGCGCTGGTCGCCGGCGGCGGTATCGGCCTGTACGCCGCCAGGGTCGTCAAGATGACGCAGATGCCTGAGCTGGTCGCGCTCATGCACAGCCTGGTGGGCCTGGCCGCGTGCCTGGTGGGCTTTGCCAGCTACGTCGACACGTCGATCCAGTACACCGGCGCCGAGAAGGTCATCCACGAAGTGGAGATCTATGTCGGTATCCTGATCGGTGCCGTCACGTTCTCCGGTTCACTCATCGCCTTCGGCAAACTCAACGGCAAGATCGGCGGCAAGCCGCTGCTGCTGCCCGCCCGCCACTGGCTGAACCTGGCGGCCCTGCTGATCGTCATCGCATTCGGGCGCGAATTCGTCCATGCGCCCACAACGGCAGCGGGCATGACGCCGCTGATCGTCATGACCGTCATCGCGCTGCTGTTCGGCATCCACATGGTGATGGCGATCGGCGGCGCCGACATGCCGGTGGTGGTGTCCATGCTGAACAGCTACTCCGGCTGGGCGGCGGCGGCCACGGGCTTCATGCTGTCCAACGACCTGCTGATCGTGACCGGCGCGCTGGTGGGCTCGTCCGGCGCCATCCTGTCCTACATCATGTGCAACGCCATGAACCGCAATTTCATCAGTGTGATTGCGGGCGGCTTCGGCTCCGGCGGCGGTGCGCCGGCCGCTTCGGGCGCCGCCGCCGAACCGCAGGGCGAGGTGGTGCCGGTGGGCGCGGCTGAAACGGCCGAGATGCTGCGCGAGGCCAAGAGCGTGATCATCGTGCCCGGCTACGGCATGGCGGTGGCGCAGGCCCAGCACACGGTCTACGAGATCACCAAGCTGCTGCGCGAGAAGGGCGTCAACGTGCGCTTCGGCATCCACCCGGTGGCCGGCCGCATGCCCGGCCACATGAACGTGCTGCTGGCCGAGGCCAAGGTGCCCTACGACATCGTGATGGAGATGGACGAGATCAACGAGGACTTCCCGGACGCCGATGTCGCCATGGTCATCGGGGCCAACGACATCGTCAACCCGGCGGCGCAGGACGATCCGGCCAGCCCGATTGCCGGCATGCCGGTGCTGGAGGTCTGGAAAGCCCGCACCTCGATCGTGATGAAGCGCTCCATGGCCTCGGGATACGCGGGCGTCGACAACCCGCTGTTCTACAAAGACAACAACCGCATGCTGTTCGGCGACGCCAAGAAGATGCTGGATGAAGTACTGACGGCGTTGCGGGGCTGACAGGCCCTGGGGGCCAGGACGCCACCGAAGGACATCACCGCCAGGCCGATGGCTCGCCGGCCGGGCAAGGGTACCGCCCGGTCGTCCGATTGGGGGTAGCCCCCTGATTTCACGGTCAGTTTCGCGTCAGAATGGTGGGCATCGACCCACCCTTTCGACTTATCCGGAGCTATTGACCCATGTCCGACCGCATCTGGCTCAAACACTATCCACCGGGCGTACCGGCCGACATCGACACGGCGCAGTTCGGCTCTCTGGTGGACCTGATGGAGGAGAGCTTTCGCAAGTACGCCAGTCGCGCCGCCTACAGCTTCATGGGCAAAGACATTCGGTATGCCCAGGTGGACAGCCTGAGTCAGGCTCTGGGTGTGTACCTGCAGGGGTTGGGCATGGAGCGCGGGGACAGAGTTGCGGTAATGATGCCCAATCTCCCGCAATACCCGATCGCCGTGGCCGCAATCCTGCGCGCCGGCTACGTGGTGGTCAATGTCAACCCGCTGTACACACCGCGCGAGTTGGAACACCAACTGTGTGATTCGGGGGCGCGCACGATCGTCATCATCGAAAACTTTGCCAAGACACTGGAAAGTTGTGTCGCCAGAACACCCGTCAAACATGTGGTCCTGTGCGCCATGGGAGACATGTTGGGACTGCTGAAGGGTTCGATGGTCAATTACGTCGTGCGCAACGTCCGAAAAATGGTTCCCGCTTTCCATCTGCCCGATGCGGTCCGCTTCAATGACGCCGTGGCTCGCGGCACGCGGGGCTCCCTGCGAAAACCATCGATCAAGTCCGGCGACATGGCGCTTTTGCAATACACCGGGGGAACCACGGGGGTTTCGAAGGGCGCCATCCTGTTGCACCGCAACCTGGTTGCCAACGTGCTACAGTCGCAAGCATGGAACGCCCCGGTCATGAAAGACCTGCCGGAGGGCGAGCAACCCACGAGTGTCTGCGCGCTACCCCTCTACCATATCTTCGCGTTCACCGTGAACATGATGCTCTCCATGCGCATGGGCGGAAAGAACATCCTCATTCCGAACCCGCGCGACCTGGCTGCCGTGCTCAAGGAACTCAGCCAGCACCGATTCCACAGCTTCCCGGCCGTCAATACCTTGTTCAACGGACTGGCCAATCATCCCGACTTCAACTCGGTCGACTGGAGTCATCTGCGGGTCGCTTTGGGCGGAGGAACGGCGGTACAAGCGCCGGTGGCCCGGTTGTGGCTGGAGAAGACCGGTTGCCCGATCTGCGAAGGATACGGGCTGTCCGAAACCTCACCTTCTGCAACGTGCAATCCGGTAACCAATACGGCATTCACAGGCTCCATCGGTTTGCCTCTGCCGTCGACCTGGATCGAACTGCTCGACGACAACGGCGACCCGGTCGCATCGGGTCAGGCGGGCGAGATCGCCATCAAGGGCCCGCAGGTCATGGCGGGCTACTGGCAGCGCCCGGACGAAACGGCCAAAGTCATGACGCCCGACGGATTCTTCAAGACCGGCGATATCGGGATCATGGATGACGAGGGATTCGTGCGTATCGTCGACCGCAAGAAGGACATGATCATCGTCAGCGGCTTCAACGTCTATCCGAACGAGCTGGAAGAAGTCATGGCCGCTTGCCCGGGCGTGATGGAATGTGCAGCCGTCGGTGTGCCGGACGCCAAGACGGGTGAGGCGGTGAAGCTGGTCATCGTTCGCAAGGATGCCGCGCTCACCGAATCGGCGGTGCGGGCCTATTGCCGCGAGAACCTCACGGGCTACAAGCAGCCTCGTACCATCGAATTCAAGGACGAACTGCCGAAAACACCTGTGGGCAAGATCCTGCGCCGTGAATTGCGCGGGCAGCCCGCCGCCTGAGCGCAGAGCCTGCCCTGTCGACACCAACCGCTGTATGTCCCGGATCGCCATTGTGGCCGCCCTGCACGACGAGTTGTCGGCAGTTCTTGACCTGATGCCTGATGAAGAACCGACCCGCGTCGCCGGCCGGGACTTCTGGTGCGGCCATCTGCACGGACACCCCGTGGTGGCCGTGCTGTCGCGAATCGGCAAGGTGGCTGCTGCCACCACCGCCGCAACCCTGATCACCCGCTTTGGCGTCGAGCGCATCCTGTTCACCGGAGTTGCTGGCGGGTTGGCGCCGGGGGTCGCCGTGGGGGATGTGGTGGTTGCCGACCAGTTCGTCCAGCATGATCTGGACGTTTCACCCCTGTTTCCGCGCTATGAAATACCGGGCTACGGCCTCGCGGCACTGCCCGCAGATACCGAGCTGACCGCTGTTCTGCGAGCTGCCGCGGCCACCACACTGGCCACCATACCGCAATGGCTGGCGGCAGAAACCATCGCTGCTTTCGGGCTGCAGAAACCGCGCCTGCACACGGGACTGCTGGTCAGCGGCGACCGGTTTGTCGCGACATCAGCGGAAAGCCAGGCACTACGAGCCGCTTTGCCCGGGGCCCTGGCGGTGGAGATGGAGGGAGCCGCGTTCGCGCAGGTATGCCACGATTTCGCAGTACCCTTCGCGGCGGTGCGGACTGTTTCCGACCGGGCCGATGACAGCGCCCATGTCGATTTTCTGGCTTTCCTGCGCCAGGTCGCCTGTCGTTACAGCGCAAGAATGGTCGCGACAGCGCTAGAAGCACTATGAATAACGTAGCTAAAGATCACCTTTTTGCGATGGGTATCGGCAGTTTTCGTTGAACTTCTGTGGTTTTCGCCCTATTTGAGCCAGCCCCGGCGGCGGAAATACCACATCGGCACCAGGGCGCTGGCCACCATGAGTGACAGCGCATAGGGATAACCCCATTTCTGGCTCAATTCGGGCATGTACTGAAAGTTCATGCCATACAAGCTGGCAATCAGCGTAGGCGGCAGCAAGGCCACACTGGCGACCGAGAAGATCTTGATGATCTTGTTCTGGTTGATGTTGATGAAGCCGACCGTCGCATCCATCAGGAAGTTGATTTTGTCGAACAGGAACGCTGTGTGGCTGTCGAGGGAATCGATGTCTCGCAGAATCTGGCGTGCCTCTTCAAACTGCTCGGCGTTGAGCATCTTGCTGCGCATCATGAAGCTGACGGCACGGCGGGTGTCCATGACGTTACGCCGGATGCGGCCGTTCAAGTCTTCCTGTCGGGCGATGGCGCCCAGCACTTCGCCCGCCATTGCGTCGGTCACGTCGCCCGACAACACCTGTTTGCCCGCCTTTTCCAGCTGGTCGTAGATTTCTTCCAGCGTGTCCGCCGAGTATTCCGCATCGGCATCGAACAGCTTGAGCAGCACTTCCTTGGCATCTTCGATCAGGCCGGGCGCGCGACGGGCCCGCATGCGCAGCAGCCGAAAGACCGGCACGTCTTCGTCATGGATGGAAAACAGCACACCGCGGCTTTTCAGATGGTTGTTGTGCTGGTTCAGGATAAATGCGACCCGCACGGTGCGGGGATCGTCTTCGTCGGCGATCAGAAAGTCGCTGCGAATGTGCAGCTCGCCGTTGTCTTCTTCGTAGAACCGGGCCGATTCCTCGATGTCCTCGTCCATCGCGTCTTCCGGGATGGACAGCCCGTAATACTGCTTGATCCAGCGCTTTTCTTCCAATGATGGCGACTCGAGGTCAACCCAGATGGGCTGAAATCGTGACAGCTCCTCCAGAGACTCGATCTCTTCCTGGACAAGCCGCCCGTTGGCGAGGGTAAAGATGTTGAGCATGGCTCGCTCCCGTGGGTTGGACCGCGCTGGCAGCTGGGGCTCTGGCTCCCAACCCCGGCGCCAGCTAGGGAGTTGGAAGCAGCCGACTCGGACTGGGCTCCATCAGAAAGTCTCCTCGAACAACCGGTGATTATCGCACCGGGTCCGACAGAACAGACTGGCGAAAACGCCCGGAAACGCCGGCCGCGCCCCGATGAATTGCTTGACGTTAGTCAAAGCCAAGTCACGGAATCGGTGAAGAATGAACCGCAAACAGCAACCGAGGAGACTGTGCATGTTGCAGGTGCGAATCCATGGCCGGGGCGGTCAGGGTGTGGTGTCGGCCGCCGAGATGCTGTCCATCGCAGCCTTTGAAGAGGGCCGCCATGCCCAAGCCTTCCCGAGCTTCGGCTCCGAGCGGACGGGCGCGCCGGTGGTCGCCTTCTGCCGCATTGACGACAAGGAAATCCGCCTGCGCGAACCCATCATGGAGCCTGATGCCTTGATCATTCAGGATCCGACACTGCTGCATCAGGTCGACTGCTTCGCCGGCCTCAAACCCGACGGCTACATCCTGATCAACACCTCCCGATCCTTCGAAGCACTCGGATTGGGCGGGTTCGTCAAAGGTTGGCATCCGGAACGTCTGTGTACGGTCGCGGCCACCGAATTGGCCATCAAACACGTCGGTCGTCCGGTGCCCAACGTGCCACTTCTGGGCGGGTTCGCTGCGGTGTCCGGGCACATTCGACTTGAATCGGTCGAAAAAGCCATTCGCGCCAAATTTTCGGGCAAGGTCGCCGAAGGCAACATCGCCGCCGCTGCGCAAGCCTACGCCATCGTTCGCGCGGAAATGATGGAGGCTCTGCACCATGCTTAAACAATGCGAAGGTTCCCACGCCGTAGCCGAGGCAGTCGCACTGTGCCGGCCGGAGGTGATTTGCGCCTACCCGATTTCGCCGCAGACGCACATCGTCG
>ERZ761607.1558-NODE-1558-length-27959-cov-4.751111_pt1 | contig 27959 bp, 24 predicted proteins | sample MGYA00511164_ERZ761607 | MGnify/ENA primary metagenome ERZ761607 (study PRJEB28899, sample SAMN02445080) | bioreactor sludge metagenome | biome: EBPR sludge | place: Australia: Brisbane, Thorneside Wastewater Treatment Plant | collected 2011-06-22 ... | reverse complement strand
GACCTGGACCGCGTGGCCGAGCCGGTGGCGAAGACCGGCCTGCCGTTCTTCGACCACATGCTGGAACAGATCGGCAAGCACGGCGGCTTCGCGCTGGACGTGCGCGCCGAAGGCGACCTGCACATCGACGAGCACCACACGGTGGAAGACACCGGACTGACGCTGGGGCAGGCGCTGAAGGAGGCGCTGGGCGACAAGCGTGGCATCGGACGCTACGGTTTCACCCTGCCGATGGACGAGACCCTGGCCAGCGCCGCGCTGGATTTCAGCGGGCGGCCGTATTTCGTCTTCGAGGGCGAGTTCAGGCGCGAACGCGTCGGTGACCTGCCGACCGAACTGGTGCCACACTTCTTCCGTTCGCTGTGCGACGCCTCCGGCCTGAACCTCAACCTGCGCGTGCAGGGCGACAACGACCACCACAAGGTCGAAGCCTGCTTCAAGGCGCTGGCGCGCGCGTTGCGCCAGGCGATCAAGCGCGAAGGCGCGGAACTGCCGTCCACCAAGGGAGCACTGTGATGCGCGTGGCCCTGGTCGATGCCGGCGGCGCCAACCTCGGCTCGGTGCGCTACGCGCTGAACCGGCTGGGCGTGGAGCCGGAACTGGCGACCGATGCGGCCGCGATCCGCGCGGCCGACCGCGTGATCCTGCCCGGCGTCAGCACCGCTGCGCAGGTGATGGGGCGCCTGCGCGAACTGTCGCTGGTGGAGACGCTGCGCACGCTGGAGCGCCCGCTGCTGGGCGTGTGCGTGGGCATGCAACTGCTGTTCGAGCATTCCGAGGAAGACGACACGCCCTGCCTGGGCCTGCTGCCGGGGCGGGTGACGAAGCTGCCGGCCGGCGCCGGCGTGCGCGTGCCGCACATGGGCTGGAACACGCTCGACCTGCGTCGCTCGCATGCGTTGCTGGACGGGATCGCGGCCGGCAGCCACGCCTACTTCGTGCACAGCTACGCCGCCCCGGTCGGCGACGACTGCGTGGCGGCCAGCGAGCACGGCCGGCCGTTCGCCGCGGTGGTGCAGCGCGGCCGCGTCGGCGGCGCGCAGTTCCATCCCGAGCGCTCGGCCGGCGTGGGCGCGCGGCTGCTGGAGAATTTCCTGAAACACGGTGTGCAATGAACGTCGCCAATCCCCCGCAAGACTCCGCGCGCGCCTGCGCGGCCTTCCAGCGCTACCCCGCCATCGACGTGCGCGAGGGCCGCGTGGTGCGGCTGGCCCAGGGCGATTACGCGCGCGAGACGCGTTATGAAGGTGCGCCGCTGGACGTGGCCGCGCGCTACGCTGCGCAGGGCGCCGACTGGCTGCACCTGGTGGACCTGGATGCGGCCCGCGCCGGCGGCTACACCCTGCTGCCGCTGCTGGGCGAAATCGCGCGGAACACTGGCCTGAACGTGCAGACCGGCGGCGGCGTGCGCGGCCGTGACGACGTGGCGCGCATCCTCGATGCCGGCGCGCAGCGGGTGGTGGTCGGCTCGCTGGCGGTGCGCCAGCCGGCGGCGGTGATGGACTGGCTGACCGAGTTCGGCAGCGAGCGCATCACCGTGGCGCTGGACACGCGCCGCGACGATGCCGGCGCCTGGCGCCTGCCGGTGCACGGCTGGACCGAGACGGCGGCCGAGACCCTCGATGAACTGGCGCAGCGCTATGCGCAGGCGGGGCTGAAGCATCTGCTGTGTACCGACATCGCCCGCGACGGCATGCTGACCGGTCCCAACCTGGCGCTGTACGCGCACCTGCGCGAGGTGGCGCCGGCCCTGCGCGTGCAGGCGTCCGGCGGCGTCAGCGGGCTGGCCGACATCACCGGCGCGCGCGAGGCCGGCTGCGCCGGCATCGTGCTGGGGCGCGCGTTGCTGGAAGGCCGCTTCGACCTGCCGCAGGCGCTGGCATGCTGAGCCGGCGCATCATCCCCTGCCTGGACGTGCGCGAGGGCCGCGTGGTCAAGGGCGTGAAGTTCCGTGACCACGTGGACATGGGCGACATCGCCGAACTGGCGCTGCGCTACCGCGACCAGGGCGCGGACGAACTGGTCTTCTACGACATCGGCGCCAGCCCGGAAGGGCGCTCGGTGGACTACGCCTGGGTGGAGAAGGTCTCGCGACTGCTCGACATCCCGTTCTGCGTGGCCGGCGGCATCCGCGACGTGGACACCGCGCGGCGCGTGCTGCACGCCGGCGCCGACAAGGTGTCGGTCAACACGCCGGCGCTGGAGCGCCCTGGACTGATCGGCGAACTGGCCGCAGCCTTCGGCGTGCAGTGCGTGGTGGTGGGCGTGGATTCGATCCGCGAGGCCGACGGTGAATGGCGCGTGCGCCGCTACACCGGCGATCCGTCGAAGATGCAGGGCGCCGGCCTGCGCACGCTGGACTGGATCGTGCAGGCGCAGGCGCTGGGCGCCGGCGAGATCGTGCTGAACTGCATGGACCAGGACGGCGTGCGGCGCGGCTACGACATCGCCCAGCTCAAGGCTGCGCGCGCGGTGTGTGGCGTGCCACTGATCGCTTCCGGCGGTGCCGGCGAGGCGGAACACTTCGCCGACGTGTTCCGCGAGGCGGACGTGGACGGCGCGCTGGCGGCCAGCGTCTTCCATAGCGGCCACATCGCCATCCCGGCGTTGAAACAGGCATTGGCAGGGCAGGGCATCGAGGTGCGACGTGACATCTGAGGACACCGCCATCGCAGGCGCCGGCATCGACCCCGCGCGCCTGGACTGGGCCAAGGGCGACGGCCTGCTGCCGGCCATCGTGCAGGACGCGACCACGCTGCGCGTGCTGATGCTGGGCTACATGAACCGCGAGGCGCTGGAAGCCACGCTGGCGTCCGGGCGGGTGACCTTCTACAGCCGCAGCAAGCAGCGCCTGTGGACCAAGGGCGAAAGCTCCGGCCACGTGCTGGAACTGGTCGCGGTGGACACGGACTGCGACGACGACAGCCTGCTGCTGCTGGCGCATCCGCAGGGACCGACCTGCCACCTGCAACGGGCGAGCTGCTTCCCGCAGGCGCCGGGCGCGGAAGCGGCATCGGCCGGGCAGGTAGCATCGGCCGCGGCGGACGTCGCGTTCCTGACCGGACTGGATGCGCTGGTCGCGCAGCGCGAGCGCGAGCGGCCCGCCGGCAGCTATACCACGCGGCTGTTCGAAGGTGGCGTGCGCCGCATCGCGCAGAAGGTGGGCGAGGAAGGCGTGGAAACCGCCTTGGCCGCCGTCGCCCAGGACGAAGCCGCGCTGCTGGGCGAGAGCGCCGACCTGCTCTACCACCTGACCGTCCTGCTGCGCGCACGCGGCCTGTCGCTGGCCGACGTCGTCGCCGTGCTACGCGAGCGCCACACCCCCGCCTGACCTGTAGGAGCGGCTTCAGCCGCGACCGCACGGCCGGGAAAAGCGAGAGACGCTGATCAACACGGATAAATGCGGATGACACGGATAAAGCTTTGGGATTTTTGATCCGCTTTATCCGTGTTGATCCGTGTCATCCGTGGCTTGAAGGTTCTTCTTCCGTGCGGTCGCGGCTGAAGCCGCTCCTACAGGGGGAGGTGCGCCATAATCTGCCGGTCGCCTTCGCTGGAGCCGCCGTGCGCGCCTTGCTGACCGTCTTCGTCTTGGCCTGCCTGGCTGTGCCTGCCCATGCGCTGCCGCCGCCGTGCAGCGGAGGGCAGGTCTTCGAGGACCGCAACGGCAACGGCATCCGCGATGCCGGCGAGCCGGGCTTGTCCGGCATCAAGGTATCCAACGGCATCGATCTCGCCGTCACCGATGCGCAGGGCGAATACGACCTGCCTTACGTGGACGGCCGCAGTCTCTTCGTCGTCAAGCCGGCCGGCTACGACCTGGCAGTGCGCCCGGACGGTCTGCCGGACTTCTGGCGCAATCTGCAATACCATGCCGGCCCTGCGCTGAAATACGGCGGCATCCCGCAGCGGCAGCCGGACTGCAAGCACTTCGCGCTGCGCCCGCGCGGCGCGAAGGCGGGCGACGGTACGTTCGATGTCCTGCTGTTCGCCGACAGCCAGACCGCTTCGGTGACCGATGTCGACTACTACTGGCGCGACATCGTGCAGCCGCTGGTGGGCCGGCACGGCGCGTCGTTGGGCTTCACCCTGGGCGACGTGGTCAACGACGATCTTTCGCTCTATCCGCAGGTGCTGCGCACCACCATGAGCCTGCAGGTGCCGTGGCTGTTCATTCCCGGCAACCACGACTTGGATTTCGACGCCGCTGGCGACGAGGATTCGCTGCGCACCTTCCGCCACCACCTGGGGCCGGACACCTTCGCCTGGGAAGAAGAAGCGGTGACCTTCATCGGGCTGGACGACGTGATCTACCGGCCGGGCAAGACGCCGTCGTATTCCGGTGGGCTGCGCGAGGACCAGTTCGCCTTCCTCCAGGCCTACCTGCCCACGGTGCGCAAGGATCGCCTGCTGGTGATCGGCGTGCACATCCCGTTCTTCGAGGAGGGACCGCGCGGTTTCCGCGCGGCGGACCGGGAGCGCCTGTTCGCGCTGCTGGCGGACTTCCCGCACGTGCTGCTGCTCAGCGGGCATACCCACACCCAGCGGCACTGGTACCACGATGCCGCCACCGGTTGGCACGGCCGCGCGCCGCTGCACGAATACAACGTCGGCGCGGCCTGCGGCGCCTTCTGGTCGGGTGCGAAGGACGCACAGGGCATCCCCGACGCCACCATGGCCGACGGCACGCCGAACGGCCATGCGCGCCTGCGGGTACGGCCCGGTGGCGAATACGCACTGTCCTGGCATCCCGCGCGCGCGCCGGACGACAGCGGCATCGGCCTGCATGCGCCGAAGGTGCTGCGGAAGGGCGCGTATCCCGCTTGGGGCGTCTACGCCAACGTCTACATGGGCGATGCGGGGACGAAGGTGGAATACCGCATCGACAGTGGCGAATGGAAGCCGATGAAGCGCGTTGAGCAGCCCGACCCGCGCCTGCTGGTGGAGAACGCCCGCGACGACCTGGCCGACGCCCTGCGCGGCTACGACCGTTCGCCGGAAGCCGTGCCCTCGCAGCACCTGTGGCGGGGTGCCTTGCCCACGGACCTGGCCGAAGGCGAGCACGCGGTCGAAGTGCGCGCCTTCGATCGCTGGCGGGGCGAGCTCACTGCGCGTACCGCCTACCGGTTGCAGGTGGCGAAGCCCTGAGGCTGGCGTTCGCCGGGTCTCGCATCCAGCCTGCCATCGTATGCGGGTGGCAGGGGCAGGTGCGTTCGAGGGAACTGCGCATGCAGGAGCGAGCGATGTGGCGTGCGCGTGTTCTGGCGCAATGTTGGCCATAGGATCGCGGCCGTGTCTTCCGCATTGCTACAAGGCGAATGGCTGCATCGCGGGTTCGCGCAGACATCGGGGCCAGCATGCCTGCATGGCGTCGCTGCTCGATAACGATCTCCGGGATGTAGAACCCAAGCCGCAGCAGTGGTCGCACCGGCGAGTCGTTGGGATACGTAGCGTGCCAGACCTGACGAATGGGGATCGTGTAATGAATCCCCCGCCACGCGCATCGGGAGCCACGCAAGCGGAAAGCGGCACGGAACCCACGAAGCCACAAACGGAAACGCCTCCCGAAGGAGGCGTTTTCAGTTTCCGGGCTGGCTTGCGATGGCTGGCTGGCGCGGAATGCGTAACGGGCTGGCGGTGAGGCGAGCGGGTTGCGTGGCGCGCAGTCTAGCCAGTCGCGCACGCGGGTGATGAAACAAGAATCGCTCTCACTTGTACGAACTGCTCCGCACGCTCAACCAGGCACCGGCCAGCAGCAGGGCGATGGCGACGGCCTGCATCCAGTGCGCCTGCGCGCGGCCCGAGGCCACCAGCAGCAGGGTGGACAACAGCGGCGCGAGGTAGGACAGGCTGCCCAGCAGCGCGATGTCGCCGCGCTTGGTGCCGTAGTCCCACAGCCAGAAGGCGGCGCCTACCGGGCCGGCGCCCATCAGCGCCAGCACCGCCCATTGCGCCGCGTCCGGGGCGACGGTCCGTTCCGTAAACAGGTGCATGCCCGCGCCCAGGACGGCCACGCCGGCGCAGGCGACGGTGATCGCGGCGCTGGGGACTTCGGCGAAGCGGCGGTTGAGGACCGAGTAGGCAGCCCAGATGACGGCCGCACCCAGCGCGGCGAGATAGCCGGGCACGTGCGCCGGTTCCACGTGCAGGCCGCGCCCGCGGGTGACCAGCAGCACCGCGGCGACCAGGCCCAGCACGGTGCCGGCCCATTGGCCGGGGCGCACGCTCACGCCACCGAGCAGGCCGGCGAACACCACGATCAGCAGCGGCCAGAGGTAGTTGAGCAGGTTGGCTTCGACGGCCGGCGCGCGCTTGAGCGCGATGAAGTACAGCGCGTGGTAGCCGAACAGGGCCAGGGTGGACAGCGCCAGCGCAGCCGGCGGCTGGCGCAGTTCCCGCCAGCCCGGTCGGCCGCGCAGCGCCGCACGCAGCAGGCCCAGCAGCGCGGCGACGCCGAAGCTGGCGGCCAGCACCTGGAACGGCGGCAGGCCGGCGGTGGCGGTGGTCAGCACCGCCAGCGAGGCCCACAACAGGATCGCGGCCAGGCCGACCAGCGTGGCCGTGCGCGGCGATGCCATGGCCGCTTATTCGACCGGCAGGTGCACGTCGGCGAACGACGTCGCGCGGGCGTGGCCGTGCGCGGCTTCGCCCAGGCGCGACGTGGGGTAGTCTTGGATGCGGTCGATCAGGCACGTCTGCAGGCCGGCTTCGCGCGCGGCGTCGAGTTCCTCCACCACGTCGGAAAGGAACAGAATCTTCTCCGGCGGCAGGCCGATGCGTTCGGCGATGGCGCGGTAGCTGCCGGCCTCGCGCTTGCCGCCGACCTCGGTGTCGAACCAGCCGGAGAACAGCGGGGTCAGGTCGCCGGCGTCGCTGTGGCCGAAGAACAGCTTCTGCGCCGGCACCGAGCCGGACGAATAGACGTAGAGCGGATAGCCCTGTTCGTACCAGCCTTGCAGCGCCGGCGCGGCGTCGGGATAGATGTGCGCGGTGAAATCGGCGTCGCGGTAGCCCGCTTCCCAAACCATGCCCTGCAGCGCCTTGAGAGCGGTGTGCTTGCGGTCCTGGTCGATCCAGCCCTGCAGCGTCTCCACGATCACGTCGTCGCTGCAGATGCTGCCGTATTCGGTGGCGACCGCATCCAGCCAGCGGCGGACCTCGGGCTCCTGCGCGCGTGCGCGCACGAAGCCGGGCAGGGCGCGGCGCGCATACGGGAACAGCACGTCCTTGACGAACGAGATGCTGCTGGTGGTGCCTTCGATGTCGGTGAGGATGGCGGAGACGGGCATGAGAAGTTCAGGAGAAGAATGTAGGAGGGGCTTCAGCCCCGACCATCGGCATCCGGGTATCGGGAGCGTTCGGGGCGCATCCGCAGGTCGGGGCTGAAGCCCCTCCTACAGGAGCGGGCCGCGATCAGTGGCCTTCGGTCAGCCCTTCGTAGCGCGGGAACTGCTGGGCGATGGTGGTGCCGGTGAAATGGCCCACCCAGCCGTCCGGCTCGGTGAAGAAGCGGATCGCGACGAATTCCGGCTCCGGCCCCATGTCGAACCAGTGCAGGGCGCCGTCCGGCACCGCGATCAGGTCGTCCTTCACGCATTCGATCTCGTAGACCTTCTGGCCCACGTGCAGGGTGAACAGGCCCGAGCCGGCGACGAAGAAGCGCACTTCGTCCTCCTTGTGGTAGTGCTCGTCGAGGAACTTGGCGCGCATGGCCTCGCGCTGCGGGTTGTCCGGCGCGATGCTGACCACGTCCACGGTCCTGAAACCGCGCTCGGCGACCAGCCGGTCGATGTCGGCGCGGTAGGCGTCCATGACCTCTTCCGGCGCCGCGCCGGGCGTGATCGGCTTGTTGGCCTTCCAGCGCTCGAACACCACGCCGATCTTCTTCAGTTCCTCGGCGATGAAATCGGGGTCGTAGCTGGCGAACAGCGGGGTGGCCGGATCGGCCTCGTCGAAGATGCGCAGGCGGCTCATGGCGGTATGGCGCGAGTCGGTAGGGGACGACAAGGGTAACAAACCGCGGCGGCGCGGCCGTTACGGCGGTGGAACGCTGCGGTGAGCGGCGCGGCGCAGCTCAGCGCCGGCAGCCGAGCTTGCGCAGCTCCAGTTCGGCGGCGAACAGGAACTCGAAGGCTTCCAGGTGCCGGCGCGCCTCGGCCATGTCGCGGCCCCAGGCGTACAGGCCGTGGCCGTCGATCAGGTAGCCCCACAGTGGCTGGCGGTCCAGCAGTGCGTCGACCTGGGCGGCCAGGGTGGGCATGTCCTGGGTGTTGGCGAACACCGGCACGTCCACGCTCGTCTCGTGGGTGCTGTTGCCCTGGAAAGCCTTGAGCAGCTCGTAGCCTTCCAGGCGGACGTGGCCTGCGCCGGCGAACAGGCGCGAGGCCACCGTCTGCACCAGCGAATGGGTGTGCAGCACGCAGCCGACTTCGGGGTAGCGGCGGTAGAGCTGGGTGTGCAGCAGGGTTTCCGCCGACGGGCGATGGTCGCTGCCGACCGCCTTGCCGTCGAAGTCGACGACCATGATGTCGTCCTCCGCCAGCCGACCCTTGTCGCGGCCGGAGACGGTGATGGCGGCGTGGCGTTCGTCCAGCCGCTCGGAGAAGTTGCTGCTGGTGGCGGGCGTCCAGCCCAGCCGCGACAGTTCGCGCACGTTGGCGATGATCGACTGCGCGCGTTCGCGCAGCAGGGCGGCGTCGTAGGGAAGGGCGCTCATGCGGCGATTCTACTGGACGGCCCGGCCAAGAAAAACGGCGCGGGGTCGCCGCGCCGTTTCTCCGGAATGCCGGTGCGGGCCGTCAGGCCTGCGGGCCCTCGTGGAACTTGGGCTCCGGCGGCATGCCCGGCTCATGATCCACCGGCTCGTTGCCGGGGATCATGTGGCTGCGGCGGTAGCCGTAGGAGAAGTACACCACCAGGCCGATCGCCGCCCACACGAAGAACAGCGAGATCGTGTAGCCGGAGAGGTTCACGAACAGCAGCAGGCAGCCCAGGATCGACAGGATGCAGACCGGCCACGCAAACGGGGTGCGGAACGGACGCGGGCGGTTCGGCTGCTTGACGCGCAGGATCAGTACGCCGATGGCGACCATGACGAAGGCGAACAGCGTGCCCGAATTGGAGATGTCGGCCAGCACGCCCACCGGGAACAGCGCCGAGAAGGCGGCGACGAACACGCCGGTGATGATGGTGATGATGTGCGGGGTGTGGAACTTCGGGTGCACCGTGGACAGCTTGCTCGGCAGCAGGCCGTCGCGCGACATGGTGAAGAAGATGCGGGTCTGGCCGTAGATCATCATCAGAATGACCGTCGGCAGCGCCAACGCGGCCACGATGCCGATCACGTTGCCCCAGCCCGGGAAGCCCAGCACGCGCAGCACGTGGGCCAGCGGTTCGTGGCTGCACACCAGCGCCTCGGCGTTGGCCGGCATCGCGCAGGCCGCGGCGAACTCCTTGCTGCCCGGCGGGATGGCGACACCGGCGGCGTCGAACAGCGGCTGCGCGCCCATCGCGCCCACCGCGCCGTAGCCCACCAGCAGGTAGAAGACGGTGCAGATGGCGAGCGAGCCGATCAGGCCGATCGGAATGTTGCGGTTCGGGTTCTTGGTCTCCTCGGCCGCGGTGGACACCGCGTCGAAGCCCACATAGGCGAAGAAGATCGACGCCGCCGCACCGAGCACGCCCACGCCGCCCATCGGGCTGCCCCAGCCGGTCGGCAGGAAGGGTTCGAAGTTCGGGTCCTGCGCCGCGGGCACCGCGATGGCGATGAACAGAATCAGCGCGGCGATCTTCAGCGTGACCAGCACCGCGTTCACCCACGCGCTCTTGCTGGTGCCCAACACCAGCAGGCCGGTGATGACCAGCGAGATCAGGCAGGCCAGCAGGTTGAAGGTGCCGCCGCCCTGCGGCCCCACCTTCAGTGCCAAGGGCAGGCCGTAGCCCGCGCTTTCGAGCAGGCCGTTCATGTAGCCGGACCAGCCCACCGCCACGGCGCCGGCGGCGACGGCGTATTCCAGCACCAGCGCCCAGCCGACGATCCAGGCCAGCAGTTCGCCCAGCACGCCGTAGGTATAGGTATAGGCCGAGCCGGAGACCGGCACCATCGAGGCCAGTTCGGCATAGGCCAAGGCGGCCAGCGCACACACGATGGCGGCGATGATGAAGGCGACCATCAGGCCGGGGCCGGCTTTCTGGCCGGCTTCGGCGGTCAATACGAAGATGCCGGTGCCGATGACGGCGCCGATGCCGAGCAGTGTCAGTTGAAGCGCGCCCAATTGGCGTTTGAGCGATTTCTTCTCTGCCGTTTCCAGAATCTTGTCGAGCGGCTTGACACGCCAAAAGAGCATCGTGATGTCCCCATGTCTGAACGGCCAACCCTGCCGGCCGGCAGGGGGTTAAGTTGCCGACCTTACCCGTATTGCCGCCGGGCGCACAAGCGAAGCGGGGCGGGGCGATAATGTGATTCCCCTGTTCATCCGGCATGGCCATGCCCACCGACGTTCCGGTCGCCGTCCTGTCCCGGCAATTCGACGATTATTTGCGGCGTTGGCCTTCGGAATGCGAGGCGGTGACGGCATTTCGACAACTGCTCGACGACCCGGCCAACCCCTATCTTCGCGAACGCCTGGCCGGCCATTTCACCGGCAGCGCCTGGCTGGTCAGCGCCGACGGCCGGCGCACGCTGCTGACCCACCACCGCAAGTTGGGCCGCTGGTTGCAGCCGGGCGGGCACGCCGACGGCGACAGCGACATGGCACGGGTGGCGCTGAAGGAAGCCGAGGAGGAATCCGGTCTGGCGGGCCTGCAGGTCGAGGGCGATGCCATCTTCGACCTGGACCGCCACTGGATCCCCGAACGTGGCGACGTACCCGGCCACTGGCATTACGACGTGCGTTACGTGGTGCGCGCCGGCGCCTGCGAGGACTACGCCGTCGGCGAGGAATCGCTGGACCTGGCCTGGCGCGAGATCGCCCCCATCGCCGACGACCCCGACGAATCCCTGCGCCGCATGGCCCGCAAATGGCTGGCCCGGACCTGCGCCACGCTCTTCCTGTAGGAGCGACGCGAGTCGCGACCGCCGCAATGGGGTAACTAGGGCAGCATGGGCCGCGGATCGACGCGGATCAGCGCGGATGAAGCGACTTCTTCATTCCACGCGCTCCTGCCATAAGTGCCTGGTTCACCTGCAGCCGCGTGCAAAACAACCTTGTAGGAGCGACGTGAGTCGCGACAGGCGATCCAGCGATTGCCAATACGCCCGAGCATGAAGCGCGGAAACAACGCAATCGCAATCGGGCTTTATCCGTGCCGATCCGCGTCGATCCGTGGCCAGCGACATGCCCATCTTTGCGGTCGCGACTCACGTCGCTCCTACAAGGGGGGAATAAGAGGCGGAATCAGCAGAGAGCGGAGGCGGGGCCGCTCAACCGCGCGCGGCCACTTCGTCGATGTGGCGCAGCAGGTCGGCGGGGTCTTCGTAGACGCGGAAGGCGCCGGCGCGTTCCAGTTCTTCCTGGCCGTAGCCGCCGGACAGCAGACCCACGCCCAGGGCGCGGGCGCGCTGGGCGGCCAGCATGTCCCAGATGCTGTCGCCGACCACCAGGGCGCGGCCGATGTCCACGCCCAGCTTTTCCGCCGCAGCGATGAACAGGTCCGGGTCCGGCTTGGCGTGACGCACCAGGTCGCGGGTGATCACCGGTACGCGCGCCGGGTCCACGCCCAGCGCTTCCAGATTGTGCGCAGCGGTTTCCATGCGCCCGCTGGTGGCGATGCCCCAGGGCATGCCCTGTTCGGTCAGGTGGGCCAGCAGTTCGCGCGCGCCCGGCAGCGGCTGCACTGCGCGGAGCCCGGCCTGGCGGTTGTAGGCTTCGGCGTGGTAGCGGCGCAGCCGCTCCAGGCGTTCGCCGGTGATGTCCAGCCCGGTCTCGCGCAGCAGGATGTTGGCGAACAGGCCGCCGCTCATGCCGATCTTGCGGTGGATGCGCCAGACCGACAGGTACACGCCTTCGCGGTCCAGCGCTTCCTTCCACGCCAGCACGTGCTGGTAGACGCTGTCCACCAGGGTGCCGTCCAGGTCGAACAGGAAGGCGGTGGAAGCGCGCGGCATGGCGTCCTCTCCGGTGCTTGCGCGGCGCGGCGGCCGCGCGCGGCTCAGTACAGCACGCGCGTGCGCAGCGTGCCGGGGATGGCCGCCATCGCTTCGCGCAGGCTGGTGGTCTGCTCCTCGTCGGCGGTCACGTCGATGACCACGTAGCCGACCTTGGGGTCGGTGCGCAGGAACTGGCCGTCGATGTTGATGCCGCGGTCGCGGAAGATGTCGTTGATCTGCGACAGCACGCCGGGCACGTTGCGGTGGATGTGCAGGATGCGGCGGCTGCCCTCGTGGCCGGGCAGGGTGACTTCCGGGAAGTTGACCGCCGACAGGGTGCTGCCGTTGTCGCTGTAGCGCACCAGCTTGGCCGCCACTTCCACGCCGATGTTGTCCTGCGCTTCCAGCGTGCTGCCGCCCACGTGCGGGGTGAGGATGACGTTGTCGATGCCGCGCAGCGGCGATTCGAAGGCTTCGGCATTGCCCTTGGGCTCCACCGGGAACACGTCCACCGCCGCGCCGCCGACCGCGCCGGACTTCAGCGCTCCGGCCAGCGCGGCGATGTCCACCACCGTGCCGCGCGAGGCGTTGATCAGGTGCGCGCCGCGCTTCATCCCGGCGATCTGCGCCGCGCCGAACATGTCCTTGGTCGCCGGCGTCTCCGGCACGTGCAGGGTCACCACGTCGCTCTGCGCCAGCAGGTTGTCCAGGCTCGTCGCCGGCCGCGCGTTGCCCAGCGACAGCTTGGTCTCGATGTCGTGGAAGAGCACGTGCATGCCCAGCGCCTCGGCCAGCACGCCCACCTGGGTGCCGATGTGGCCGTAGCCGATGATGCCCAGCGTCTTGCCGCGCACCTCGTGGCTGCCGGCGGCCGACTTGGACCAGCCGCCGCGGTGGCATTCGGCGTTCTTCTGCGGGATGCCGCGCATCAGCAGGATGGCCTGGGCGATCACCAGCTCGGCTACGCTGCGGGTGTTGGAATAGGGCGCGTTGAACACCGGGATGCCGGCCAGTTCCGCCGCTTCCAGGTCCACCTGGTTGGTGCCGATGCAGAAGCAGCCCACCGCGATCAGCCGGCGTGCGTGCGAGAGCACGTCCCCGGTGAGGTGGGTACGCGAGCGGATGCCGACGATGTGCGCCTCGGCGATGCGCCGCTTCAACTCGTCCTCCGGCAATGATTTCTCGTGGAAGTCGATCTGCGAGTAACCGGCGGCGCGGAAGGTCTCCACCGCCGTCTGGCTGACCCCCTCCAGCAACAGCACGCGGATGTCCTGCTTCGGGTACGAGGTCTTCTTGTTCGACATTGCCGGGAAGGATGGGAAAGTGAGAGGGAAGGGGCGTCACTATGCCAGATGGAGGCGCCGGATGCTGCAGCGCGGAATGGAAAACTCGGTTGCTTTTCCGCAGGGCTTGGTTGCCTTTGAAACGATGGCGCGCCGGGCCGCGCGTTCGTCTGGACGCAGCGCAGCATCGCTGGCACGCTGGGCGCCCCCCAAGCCTAGCCCCGCCATGAGTGTGAGCGACCCTCGCCTGGACAGCCTGCTGCACGCCGCCCCCGCGCTGCGCCTGAAGACCGACCCCGCCGACCTGGAACACTACGGCCGCGACTGGACCCGCCGCTGGACCCCGGCGCCGCTGGCGATCGCGCTGCCGGCGACGGTGGAAGAGGTGCAGGCAGTCGTGCGCTGGGCCAACGAACATGGCGTGGCCGTGGTGCCCTCCGGCGGCCGCACCGGCCTGTCCGGCGGCGCGGTGGCCGCGCACGGCGAACTGGTGCTGAGCCTGGAGCGCATGAACCAGGCGCTGGACTTCAACGCGGTGGACCGCACGCTGACCGTGCAGGCCGGCATGCCGCTGGAGGCCGTGCACAACGCCGCGCGCGAGCATGGGCTGGTGTACCCGGTGGATTTCGCCGCACGCGGCTCCTGTTCCATCGGCGGCAACATCGCCACCAACGCCGGCGGCATCCGCGTGATCCGCTACGGCAACACCCGCGAATGGATCGCCGGGCTGAAGGTGGTCACCGGCGCCGGCGAGGTGCTGGAGCTCAACAAGGCGCTGATCAAGAATTCCAGCGGCTACGACCTGCGCCATCTCTGGATCGGCTCGGAAGGCACGCTGGGCATCGTGGTCGAGGCCACCGTGCGGCTGACCGATCCGCCGCCGCCGACCAACGTGATGCTGCTGGCGCTGCCCTCGTTCGAGGTGCTGATGCAGGTGTTCGCGGCGTTCCGCGAACGGCTGCAACTGGAGGCGTTCGAATTCTTCACCGACCGCGCGCTGCACCACGTGCTGGCGCACGGCGCGCAGAAGCCCTTCGACGAGGTGCACCCGTACTACGTGGTCACCGAGTTCGCCATCGGCGACGAGGCGAAGGAAGCCGCTGCGATGGCCGCCTTCGAGCATTGCCTGGAACAGGGCTGGGTCAGCGACGGCGTGATCAGCCAGTCCGACGCGCAGGCCGCGCAACTGTGGCGCCTGCGCGAAGGCATCACCGAGGCGCTGGCGCGCTACAAGCCCTACAAGAACGACGTCTCGGTGCGCATCTCCGCCATGCCGGCCTTCCTGGCCGAGACCCAGGCGCTGCTGGGCGACGCCTATCCGCATTTCGACGTGGTGTGGTTCGGCCACATCGGCGACGGCAACCTGCACATCAACGTGCTCGAACCCGACGGCGGCGACGATGCCGGGTTCGTGGCCCAGTGCGAGCAGGTCACCAAGCTGCTGGCGCAGGCGCTGAAGCGGCACGGCGGCAGCATTTCCGCCGAGCACGGCATCGGCCTGGTCAAGAAGGGCTACCTGGAGAGCACGCGCAGCCCGGAGGAGATCGCGGTCATGCGCGGCATCAAGCGGGTGCTGGACCCGAACGGACTGATGAACCCGGGCAAGCTGTTCGACGCCTGAGGGTTCGATACGCCCGCAGGAGAACGGTATCGAGGTGCCGGCGGGGTGGTCGCAGCGTGTCTCCTGGATGCCGTTCCGGCCGCCATCGGGTACACGTCGCTTTCTTCGGGGCAGGCATGGCAAGGCTGGGGTGGAAGGAAGTCCGCCATGCCATGGGGATCGAACGCCGGTTCTTCTCCAGGCATCGCGGTAAGAAAATACCCGGAGAGCCTGTTCCGGATTCGATCCGCCGCGGACGAAGGGCAGGGCCGCACGGCATCGCCATCGGTGCTGCAAGCCGCTTCTCCTTGAAGTCCAACCGAAGCATGGAATCGGCACGGGTTCAGGTGTTATCCGCGCTTTGCGGGTAGTCTTTGCGCACCGCGCCCGCAGAAGGCGCCCGATCCCGCTACGGAAGATTCCATGTCCCGACTGATCCTGGCCGGCGCGTTGCTGGCGTTCTCGATTCCGGCCCTGGCCGGCAGCTTCGCCGGTACGTCCGCCGGCGCCTCTTCGGCTGGTTCCTCGGCCTCGTCCGGCAGCACGTCGGGCGACGACAAGGTGGTCGAGCAGGCGCGCGAGGACGCCGCCAGCTTCGTGGCCAGCGAAGGTCGCATCCGCGGCGCGCAACTGGAAGCCGCGCTGCGCCACCTGCGCGAGCGCGACCCCGCGGCGCGCAAGGCCAGCGACATGGAACTGGCGCGGGCGATCCTGGCGCGCTGATGGTTCCGCGTCGGCCCCGCGGCCGGCGCATCGGCGCGGCGCTGCTGTGCGCATGGCTGGCCCACGCCGCGCCCGCCGCCGCGCTGGCGATCGACGGCACCGGCCTGACGGCGGCCGACGGCGAAGCGGCGCGCGCGCTGACCGACGACGTGCTGGCGCGCCTGCCCGAGGCATGGCCCCGCGCATTGCCCGCCGATCTCGTGCTGCGCTGGCGCGAAGATCTGCCCGATAACGTGCACGGCCGCCGCGTCGGCCGTCAGGTGCTGCTGGACCGCGCGCTGCTGCATCGCTGGCAGGCGCGCTCGCCGGACGATCCGCAGGACGTCGGCGCCCGCGCCGCGCGCGCGGCGCTGGTGCACGAACTCGCGCACGCCTACGACCGCACCCGTCGCAACGTCCTCTCCGGCGATGCACGCCTGCGCGACCTGGCTGGCTGGCAGCGCAGCGCCATCCGCCTGGCCGGCCGGCGTTCGCGCAACGACTTCAGCCAGCGCAGCCCGGACCATTACGAATTGGCTCGGCCGTCGGAATTCGTCGCGGTCAATCTGGAATATTTCGTGCTGGACCCGGACTACGCCTGCCGCCGCCCGGCGCTGCACCGGTATTTCGTCGCGCATTTCGGCTTGCCCGCCACGGACGCAGCGGCGTGCCCGCCCGGCCTGCCGTTCCTGGACGCCGACGTGCAGGCCGGCGAAGCCTCGCTGCTGGCGCTGGACCCGGCGCGGGTCTACGCGATCGACTACCTGCTGGCCGAAGGCAACGACCGTGCGATGAGCCGCTGGGGCCACAGCATGCTGCGGCTGGTGGTATGCGCGCCGGGCCGCGCGCGGGGACCGGACTGCCGCCTGGACCTGGCGCACCACCGCGTGCTGTCGTTCCGCGCCTTCGTCGGCGACGTGCAGATCTCCGGCTGGCGCGGCCTGACCGGCTCCTATCCCTCGCGCCTGTTCCTGCTGCCGCTGGACCAGGTGATCGAGGAGTACACACGGGTGGAACTGCGCGGCCTGCGATCCATTCCTTTGCGGTTGCAGCGCGACGAGATCGCCGGCCTGCTGGAGCGCGCCGCGCAACTGCACTGGAGCTACGACGGCCGCTACTACTTCATCGGCAACAACTGCGCCGTCGAAACCTGGAAGCTGCTGCACGACGGTGCGCCACGCCTGGCGGAAGCCCCGCTGGCGAGCATCACCCCCACCGGCTTGCTGCGGAAACTGGAACGCGCCGGCCTCGCCGAGACGCATGTGCTGGACGATGGCGAACAGGCGCGCCGGTGGGGCTACTACTTCGAGCCGATGAGCGCACGCTACGAAGAACTGTTCCGGATCGCGCGCGACGACCTGTTGCTGCCGCAGCGCGACGCGCAGGCGTGGTTCGCACTGCCGCCGTCGCAGCGCGCCCGCTGGCTGCCGGCCGCGGGCCTGCGCGAAAGCGCCGCATTGCTGGTGCTGGAGAACGCTGCCTTGCGCCGGCAGCAGTTGCAGCTACGCGACGAACTGAAACGGCGCTACCTGGGCGGCAAGCACATGCCGGACGAAGCGGCCGGGACCGTGGCCGCCCTGCGCGCATGGCTGGGCGCCAGCGGCTTCCTCAGCCGCCCCGCGGAACTGTTGCCGGAAGGTTACGGCCTGCCGCAGGCCACGGAACGCCGGCACGCCGTGCAGGAAGCCACGACGCGTCTGGCCAGCCTGCGGGAGCAGGATGCCTCGCTGCGGCGCGAAGTGGAGCGCTGGCTGCCGGCCGGGCAACGGGAAGCCTTGCGCGGCATCGAGGACAACATCGCCGCGATCGGACGGCGCTTGCGCGAATTGGATGGAGTGCAGCGGGATGGAGTGGGGCAGTAGCCCCGCGCCATGTCCCGCATCTCTCCGCAATGAATAGCCGGCACTGCGCTCCTTCCCCTGCTTGCGGGGGAAGGCTGGGATGGGGACGGCGGCGCCGCGGCGTTCGAGATCAAGGCGCGCTTCAAGTGCGGGAATGCAAGCACCTTGCATCCAAGGACATTGTTGCCACTGGGAAGCGCACGGGCTTCGGCTTGCCCCCACCCCAATCCTCCCCCGCAGGCAGGGGAGGGGGTGCATTCCGTCATGGGGAGGCGGGGCTTGTTCCGGAGCCGCCGCCGCTATCGAGCGCTGGATGCGGAAAGCGTGGAAGCGGTTTTCGCTTTCTTCCTGCGCCTGCACTTGCACGCCATCTTCCGGAACAGCCCTTGCGGCCATTCCAGGCCCCGTAATGCCTCAATCCGCGCGACCGCCGAACTCACCGGTGGTCGTGTTGACCAGGATGCGTTCGCCGTTGGTGATGTACTCCGGCACCATGATTTCGATGCCGGTGTTGAGCCGGGCCGGCTTCGGACGCTTGGTCGCGGTGCCGCCCTTCAGTTCCGGCGGCGTCTCCACCACTTCCAGCGTCACGTGCTGCGGCAGTTGCAACGCCACCGGCAGTTCGTCGATCACCTGCACGTAGCAGCCGGACAGGCCGTCGGTGATGTAGCCGGCGTCGTCACCGATGACGTCGGCGTCCAGCGTGTACGGCGTGTAGTCCTCGTCGTCGAGGAACACGAATGCATCGCCGTCCTTGTAGGAGTAGGTGGCCTGGCGGCGCAGCAGTTCCACTTCGGTCAGGTTGTCGTCGGCGTCGAAGCTGGCGTCCAGCTTGTTGCCGCCGGGCACGCTGTACATGATGAAGCGGAAGCGCACGTTGCCGCCGCGGCCCTGCGGCGAGCTGCGCTCGATGTCGCGGATCTGGTACACGCCGCCGTTGTGTTCGACGACGTTGCCTTTCTTGATGTCGAAAGCTTTCATGGTTAAGAGCGAGGAGTGAGTGGATAGGAGTGAGGAGCGAGGGGGAGAGCGGGAGCGATGTTTTTCCTCACTCCTCACTCCTGTCCCCTAACTTCCGTTTTACTTCGGCGCCAGCCGCACCGCGCCGTCCAGGCGGATGGTCTCGCCGTTGAGGTAGGGGTTGCCGAGGATGTAGGCGACCAGGTCGGCGAATTCCTCCGGCTTGCCCAGGCGGGAAGGGAAGGGGATCGAGGCGCTCAGCGACTGCTGCACGGCTTCCGGCATGCCGTCGACCATCGGCGTCCAGAAGATGCCCGGCGCCACCGTCATCACGCGGATGCCGAAGCGCGACAGTTCGCGCGCCATCGGCAGGGTCATGCCGACCACGCCGCCCTTGGAGGCCGAATACGCGGCCTGGCCGATCTGGCCTTCGTAGGCCGCCACGCTGGCGGTGTTGACGATCACGCCGCGCTCGCCGTCGGCGTTGGGCGCGTTGTGCTGCATCGCGTCCGCAGCGGCCTTGGCCACGTTGAAGCTGCCCACCAGGTTGACCATCACCGTGGCCTGGAAGGTGGACAGCGGCATCGGCGCCTCCTTGCCCAGCACGCGGCCGGCGCCGAGGATGCCGGCGCAGTTGATCGCGGCGTTCAGGCCGCCGAGGAAGTCCTTCGCGGCGGCGACGTTGGCGGCCACGCCGGCCTCGTCGGTGACGTCGGTGCGGAAATAGCGGGCGTTGGCTTCGCCCAGTCCGGCGACGGCCGCCGCGCCCTTGTCGTCGTTGACGTCGAACAGCGCGGCCTTGCCGCCGTGGGCAACCACGTGGCGGGCCACGGCCAGGCCCAGGCCGGAGACGCCGCCGGTGACGACGGCGCGGATGTCGGAAAGCTGCATAAGAGTACGCATGAATGAGGGTGACCGTCATTCTAGCGGAGGCCGGGGAGCGGTGGTCCTTTGCAGGACCACCCCCGTTTCAGCTAACTGGCTGGATCGCCGAGATGAACTCGGGGTCGGCCAGCAGGGTGCCGATCAGCTTCTGTACGGTGGTTCCGTAATTATCGATGCCGGCCTGGATGGCCAAGGCGCCAATGAACGAGGATTCCCACGTGTGCTCGATTTGCAAGGTGCGGTCGTAGACCACATGGTCGCCCCGACGCACGATGAAGCGTGCACCTACCTCAGCTTTGCCGACCTTGATGCCCGAGACATCGAGTCGGTTATGGGTCAGCTCGCCCTCGATGCGCAGATTGCTGCCGGGCACATAACCACCGGCTACCTGCAGTTCGGTGATGAGCGCATCTCGCAGATAGGTGGAATACGTGCCGTCGGCGCCACCCTGGAGTTTCGAGCCGCGCATGCTGAGCGCCCGGTTCTGCACCCCTGCCGCGGCGGTGAATGGACCGACGTCGACGATCGGCCGATGCTTGAGTACCAGGGCGCTGTTGTCCACGCTGGGTTGGTATTTCGGCGCAGGTGCCGAGACGCAGCCGGCCAGCGTAAGGCTGGCCAGCACGGCGTAGGCGATTGGAAAACGGATGCGCATACGGTTACTCCGAAGCGAATGCCTGCTTGTCGTTGAGTTCCTTGAGCGCATTCCAGACCATCTGCTGCATAACCTGGTTGATTGCGTCCTGCGCAGGCATCGCGGTGAGGCCGGCAGGGCCGGAGTGGTTGCCGATGGTGGAATGCAATGCATGCTTCACGGTAGCGGTGGTGGTCTTGTCGCCACGCGTGTAGCTGACCACGCAGGTATACCCATCGGTCACCTGCGAACCAGCCAAGCCAAATGTCAGGCCGGTACCGAAACCTTTGGCGGCTGCATTCTCCGTGAGGGGCACATTGTCGATCACGATCTTCAATTGGCCCGCGTCCGTGTCGCCAGCGGCGGGCGAAATGCTGGAGAACAGGCCGGATTCGGCTACCGCGGCGACGACCTGACCGCGTAGCTGGCTGGTGGCGGTGGTGTTGGCGCTGCCCTTGCTGCGGAACTCGAACAGCACGTGGGCAGGATGCTGCGGGGACGGCGGCACGAGTTCACTCTTGGCGATCGTGGGCAAGGCAGGGTCGACGTAGAACTTCATCGACAGGCATCCGGACAGCGTCAGGCACGCGATAACCGCCAAGCCAGCGGAACGCAGGCCGCGAAACAATGGAGACATCGTTTTCCCCTGTGGTGTGATGTGTAGCGGGTACCCCACCTGCTACTGGTGGGCAGCATAGAGGTACGGCTATCGGTCGGCAACGGGCGAAGGAGGAGACGGTCGCTCCTGCCTCAGGCGTGGGAGAGGCGCTGCTCCAGCGGGGTTTCGGCCAGGCGGCGGGCGAACTCGTCGGGAGACAGGCCGGGGGCGAACAGGAAACCCTGGCCCACCGGCACGCCCAGTTGCAGCAGGAACTGGCGCTGCGCCTCGGATTCCACGCCTTCGGCCACCAGGCCCAGGCCCAGGCTGCGGGCGATGGCGGAGACGGCCTGGCAGACCGCCACGTCGGAGCGGTTGCTGGGCACGCCCTCGGTGAACAGCGGGCTGAGCTTGAGTCCGTGGATGGGCAGGCGGCGCAGGTAGTTGAGCGCGCTGTAGCCTTCGCCGAAGTCGTCGATGGTCAGCATCACGCCCAACTGGCGCAGGTCGGCGAAGGTGCGCAGCGTGGCCGGTGCGTCCTCGATCAGCACGCGCTCGGTGAATTCCAGTTCCAGCGCCGCGCCAGGCAGGTCGAACTCATGCAGGATCGCGCGCAGCCGGTCGGTCAGGTTGTCGCCGGCGAACTGGCGGTAGGACACGTTGACTGCCACCCGCACGATGCCCAGCCCCTGGTCGCGCCAGGCGGCGATCTGGCGGCAGGCTTCGCGCAGCACCCAACTGCCGATGCGCACGATGTCGCCGGTGGTCTCGGCGTGGCTGATGAACACGTCCGGACGCAGTTCGCCCAACTGGTGGTTCTGCCAGCGGATCAGCGCCTCGCCGGCGACGATGCGGCCGTTGCGCAGGTCCACCTGCGGCTGGTAGACCAGCCGGAACTCGTCGTTGTCCACGGCGCGGCGCAACTGGGTCTCGATCTGCAGGCGGTCCTGCTGCCGCTGCGCCAGTTCCTGGGTGAAGCTCTGCCAGCCGTTGCGCGCGCGGTGCTTGCTGTCGTACATCGCGATGTCGGCGTTCTGGATGAGCTGCTGCGGACGCAGGCCGTCGCCGGGCGCCACCGCCAGGCCGATGCTGGCGGTGATGGCGAACTCGTCCTTGCCGAAGCGGAAGGCGTCGGCGAACGCGCCCAGCACCGCGTGCGCCAGCTTCTCCGGCAGGCGCGGGTCCTCGCCGGCGTCGCAGATCACCAGGAACTCGTCGCCGCCGAAGCGGGCGATCATGCCCTCGGTGCCGACCGCGCCGCGGATGCGGTCGGAGGACTGCACCAGCAGTTCGTCGCCGGCGTTGTGGCCCAGCACGTCGTTGACCATCTTGAAGCGGTCCAGGTCGATGTACAGCACTGCCACCCGCGAGCGCTCGGGATCGGCCAGGCGCGCGCCCAGCTCGGTCAGCACCGCGTCGCGGTTCATCAGCCCGGTAAGCGGGTCGGTGCGCGCCTGGATGCGCAGCATCTCTTCGGCCTGCTTGTCCTGCGAGATGTCCTGCATGGTGCCGCTGATGTGCGAGGCGCCGGGGTCGCCGGGCTCGGCGTCGCCGATCACGCGGATCCAGAACGGGTGGCCGTCGGCCTGGGTGCCCTGCAGTTCCAGGTCGAAGCCCTTGCCGCCGGCGGTGACCAGGTCCAGCGCGCCGCGCAGGCGGCGGCGGTCGGGCTCGCGCAGGCAGGCCAGCACGTCCTCCAGCGTCACCAGCGGCCGCGCGGCGCCGAGGATGCGCTGCGCCTCGTCGGTCAGGTACATGCGGTCGCGGCCGATGTCCCATTCCCAGCCGCCGATGTGCGCCAGCGACTGCGCACGGTCGAACAGGGCGCTGTCGCGCTTGAGCTCGGTGACGTCGCTGAAGAGGGTGGTGACCTGCGAGGGCGCGCTCTCGCCCGGGGCGAACTGCGGCACCGAGGTGGCGGTCAGCCAGATCAGTTGCTTGCGCTCGCGGTGGTACATGCCCAGCAGCACGCTTTCCACCATCTGGCCCTGGTCCAGGGCGCGCTGCGAGGGCAGTTCGTGGCGCTGCATCTCGCGGCCGTGCTCGTCGACCATGTGCCAGCGCTCCGGCGCCAGTTCCTGGTCCACGCGCTGGTCCTCGCGGATGCCGAAGATGCGCATGGCCGCGCCGTTGCAATACTGCACGGCCAGGTCGCGGTTGTGCACCACGATGCCCTTGTCGATGGTCTCCATCAGCTCGCGGTAGCGCAGCTCGGCCAAGCGCCGGCTGCTGATGTCGCGCGCCACCGCCACGATGCTCTTGTGGCCGTCGAAGTTGATGTTGGCCGAGTGCACCTCCACCGGGAAGCGGGTGCCGTCGCCGCGCATGTTGGTGACCTCGATGACGTAGGTCTCGCCGCGGTTCAGCGTTTCCCACACCGGCACCAGGTGGTCGCGCGGCAGGTCCGGGTTGAGCACGTTGATGTTGTTGCCGACGATCTCGTCGCGGGCGCGGCGGTACGCCAGCATGCCGGCCTTGTTGAGGTCCAGCACGGTGCCGTCCTCGGCGATGATGCTGACCGGATCGGGCACGGCGTCGAACAGGTTGCGGTAGCGCGAGCGCTCGGTGGCGGCTTCGCGCTGCTTGGCGATCAGGGCGGTGCGGGCCTGCAGCAGCAGGGCGCGCTGCGCCTCGGCGGTGGCCGGGTCGTCGGCGGCGCGTGGCAGGGCGGCGGCGAGCGCGGCCACGTCGATGGCCTGCTCCGGCGCGGCGCCGGCGGGTGCGGTGTCCGTTTCGCGTGCGTCGCCGCCGTTCATGCCGCCCCCAGTGCCTTGCCGGCGCGACTGCCGGTCTCGCGGCCGAGCAGGCCGGCCAGCCAGCGCCCGGTTTCGGCCAGCAGCGGCAGGTCCACGCCGGTGCGCAGGCCCAGGCCGTGCAGCAGGTAGACCACGTCCTCGCTGGCGACGTTGCCGCTGGCGCCCTTGGCGTAGGGGCAGCCGCCGGCGCCGGAGACGGCCGCGTCGACCACGCGCACGCCGGCGTCCAGGCAGGCCAGGATGTTGGCCAGCGCCTGTCCGTAGGTGTCGTGGAAATGCACCGCCAGCGCCGGCATCGGCACTTCCGCCGCCACCGCCCGCAGCATGCCGGCCGCCTTGCGCGGTGTGCCCACGCCGATGGTGTCGCCCAGCGAGATCTCGTAGCAGCCCAGGGCGTGCAGCCGCGCTGCCACGCGCACCACGTCGGCGACCGGCACCTCGCCCTGGTAGGGGCAGCCCAGCACGGTGGAGACGTAGCCGCGTACTTTCACCCCGTCGGCGGCGGCGCGTTCCAGCACCGGACGGAAGCGCTCGATGGACTCGTCGATGCCGGCGTTGATGTTCTTGCGGTTGAAGGCTTCGGAGGCCGCGGTGAACACCGCCACTTCCTCCGCCCCGGCGGCGCGCGCGCGTTCGTAGCCGGTCTCGTTGGGCACCAGCACCGGATAGGACGTGCCGGGGCGGCGGCGGATGGCCGCGAACACCTCGGCGGCATCGGCCAGTTGCGGTACCCAGCGCGGGCTGACGAAGCTGGTGGCCTCGATGGTGGACAGACCGGTGGCGGACAGGCGGTCGATCAGTTCGACCTTGCTTGCCGTGGGGACGAGCGCCTTCTCGTTCTGCAGGCCGTCGCGCGGCCCGACTTCCACGATCCTGACGAAGTCGCTCATGGCCGGCGCTCCGACGGCGCATCGGCCGGTGCCGCGCATGGTGGCAGGCCGGCGCCGGTTGCCGGCGCGCATGGCCGGTTTCGCTCGATGTGGTCTGGCGCGTGGACGGCGTCGGGCATGGCGTGGTTTGTTCCCTTGTCCTCAGCAATACGGCAAAGAGGACGGAAAACGGCAGCGCCGGCCGGATGTACCCGCCGGACCCGGTGGCGCGGGCCGAGCGGGGGCCGCCGCCCGGTCGCCCTGCGCGACAGGATACGGGGGCGGCACCGGGTTTGGGGAGCCCGGGCCGCGGCCCGGCGCGGCCTCAGGCGGGCGTGCCGGGCAGGTCGCCCCGCGCGTCCCGCAGCACGCTGGGGGTGCCGACGTAGAGCAGCCGCACCGTCCGCTCGCTGCGGTTCTCGGAACGGTGTGGCAATTGAGAGTTGAAATGCAGGCTGTCGCCGGCCTTCAGCGTGGTCCTGACCTCGCCGACCTCCACGTACAGCTCGCCTTCCAGTACGTAGAGGAATTCCTCGCCGTTGCGCTGGTCCAGCGGATAGACGTGGCCGGCGGGGATTTCCATCATCAGCGCATCCAGTTGCCGCATCGGCAGCGCCGAGGACAGGTCGAAGTAGCGCGCAGGCGAGTCGGTGCGGATCTGCGGGCGCTGGCCGGCGCGGCACACCATGTGGCGTTCGCCGGGCACTTGCAGCAGGGCCTGCACGTCCAGTTGCAGGGCGCGGGTGAGGGCCAGCAGCGAGACCAGTGAGGGCGTCGCCAGGTTGCGTTCCAGTTGCGAAAGGAAGGGCGTGGACAGGCCGCTGCGCTGGCTGAGCTGGTCCAGCGTCAGCTTCATCTGCTTGCGCCTCTGCCGCAGGTGCGCGCCGAGGGCGAGCCGGCGCATGGAGGCGGTGCCCTCGTGGAGGGCGGCGATGGCCGGCGCGGGAGCGGGGTTGCCGGCTTTCTTTTTCTTCATGGCTCGGTCGACGGAGGCGTGCAAGGGAAGGGCGGAAGTCCGCCCGCCGGGAACGGTCCCGAGCCCCCGCCACACCGCCTCGCCCCGGTGCCGGTCATGGGGCGGGCGTGTCCGGCGCGGTGCGGAGCGGACGGACGGGAATCGGGATGTTGCAGACGTCGGCGCGGCCCGCCCGGTAGGCGAACCAGTCGCCCGGCGGATGGCGGCGCGCTTCGATCAGGCGGACGAAGGAGGCCGAATCGGTGCGCAGGGTTTCCAGTGCGGTGCGCTCGGCTGCCGGCAGGTCCGCCGCCAGCCGCAGTGCGCGGACCGGAACGCGCTGGGCCGGATCGGCGTACATGCCGTAGGGGCCGGTGCCGCGCGGCAGGGTGGAGAGCAGTTCGATGCCCTGGACCACGCGGCCGACCAGGGTGACGTTGCGGTCGAGGTGGCGCGGCGCGCTGCCGATGACGACGTACAGCTCCGGTCCGCCGCCGGAATCGGCATCGAGGTTGCGGCCCACGCCCACCGCCGCGTAGCAATGGGTCAGCCAGGCCTGGTCCTGCTGCGGGTCGCGCGCGGCGGCGAAGCCGCGCGAGAAGCCGGTCTGCGGTGCGTATACGTCCGGGTCGGGCAGCGGCTGGAAGGGAATGCCGGCGGCGGCGACGCTGAACTCCGCCGGCAGGGTGCGGGCGGCGTGCAGGATCGGGCGCCGCTTCCCTTCGTCCTCGGCGTCCGGGTCGTTGAGCTGCACCACGTAGTTGTCCTGGGCGCGGACGATCGCCAGGCCGTCGTAGTAGCGCTCGCGCGCCAGCGCCTTGATGTTGGCAATGTGGCGCGGGGCGAAGTCGGGCGCCAGCTTGATGACCACCCGGCCGCCAGGCAGTTCCAGGTAGAGCGTGTTGTCCGGGTCCAGCGGTTCCCATTCCTGCGGCTGGCTGCCGGCCAGGATGTCGTCTAGGGTCAACGGTGCCTGTTGCGGGCGGGTCGTGGTGTCGGGCATGGCGGCCAGGAGGGGCAGGGGAAGGGAACTGGCGGCAAGCAGCAGGCACGACCACGCACCGCGCCGCCATCGGCAAGGTGCGGCGGAGAAAAGGGATGTCACGAGGCGCCTCCGGGACATGGATGGTTTATCTCACAAATGCGCGGACCCGAGCGGGCGGCTCGCCGTGACGGCGATGGCGCGTCCGCCCGCATTCCGCGCGGTGGCGGCCGCGGCGCTCAGAACGTGTAGCGCAGGCTCAGGCCGGTGGTCCGCGGCGTGATCCGGTAGGCGCCGTCGGGATAGAACGGCGTGGACGCCACCTGCCGCACCACGCCGCCGCTGTCGGTCAGGTTCTGCACGAACACGGAGAGCTCGACCTGTTCCCAGCGCAGGCCGCCTCGCAGGCCGGCGGTGCGGTAGGCGTCCATCTCGCGGTAGGTGGACAGGTCGGGGTTGAAGTCGGTCTGGCGGCGGCCGACGTACTGCCAGCTTCCCCACACGAATCCGTCCACGCCGCTGCCGACCGGGAAGCCGTATTCGGCCGAGGTGTTGAAGGTCACCCGCGGCACGAACGGCGCGCGGTCGCCCGCGTGCGCCGACAGCGCGCTCATGTCGGCGTCCAGGGTGGCGTGGGTGTAGCCCAGGCCGGCCTTGACCGCCAGGCCGGCGACCGGGCGCCAGGCCAGCTCCATTTCGAAGCCCTTGGTGGTCACGCCGGCCGCGTTCTCGCGGTAGTTGACGCCGCAGTTGAGGCCGCGCCGCACCTGCACGTCGCTCCACTTGATCAGGTAGGCGCTGCTGTTGAGGGTCAGGGTGCGGTCGAGGAACTGCGACTTGTGGCCGATCTCGTAGTTCCACAGGTGGTCCGAGCCGTAGGCCGCGCGTGGCGACAACTGGTTGTCGAGCAGTTCCTGCGCGCACAGGTTCATGGGGATGATCTGGTTCACGCCGCCGTAGCGGAAGCCCTTGGCCGCCTGCGCGTACACCAGGTGGCGGTCGTTGACCCGGTAGCCGACGTTGAACTTGGGATTGATGCCGGATTCGCGGGTGTGCTGGCGGCCGTTGGAGGTGGCGCCGCCATTGAAGAAGCCGGACTGGTACTGCCAGCGGTTCATCCTCCAGTCGAACGCGCGCAGGCCGGCGGTGAAGTCCCACTGCTTCCAGCCATAGGTCGCTTCGCCGAACAGCGCCACCTCGCGGGTGCGCACGTTCTGGATGCCCCAGAACGGATAGTCGTCCGGCGCGCCGAAATCCGCCGACACCAGGCCGGTGGCATCGTCCCAGCCCGGCACCGGCCAGGCGTTGGTGTAGCCGCGCATGCGCTGGCCGTAGTAGCCGCCGATCAGCCACTTGAGCGGACCGTCGTTGCCGGAGACGGCACGCAGTTCCTGGGACAGCGAATGCAGCCGCGTGGTGTCGGCCAGCGCCGAATGCAGCTCGGTGGTGAACAGTTCCAGGGTCTTGTCCAGCGCCCAGCGGTTGAGCACGTCCAGGTCCATGTAGGAGGTGGACGACACCAGACTGCCCCAGCCGTACTCGCCGGTCACGGTCAGGTTGGACAGGTTGAAGCGCTGCCGTGAGCCTTCCGGCGACAGGCTGCTGCGGGCGAGCCCGCCCTCGTCGATGCCGCGGCCGTGGTCGCGCAGGCTCTGCGCCCAGGCGCTGAGGTCGACGGTGTAGCGGTCGCTGGGCAGCAGCCGCAGCGCCACGCGCGCGCCGCGGGTGGTGCTGCGGTTGATGTCGTCCTCGCCGGTGCCCAGGTTGTCGATGAAGCCGCCGAAATGGTCGGTGTAGGCGGACGCG
>ERZ761607.1557-NODE-1557-length-27968-cov-5.177659_pt1 | contig 27968 bp, 28 predicted proteins | sample MGYA00511164_ERZ761607 | MGnify/ENA primary metagenome ERZ761607 (study PRJEB28899, sample SAMN02445080) | bioreactor sludge metagenome | biome: EBPR sludge | place: Australia: Brisbane, Thorneside Wastewater Treatment Plant | collected 2011-06-22 ... | reverse complement strand
GCTGCGTACCGTGTCGCTGCATATCGACGAATCCCCCGGGCTGAGCAGCAGCGAATTGCGGGCCAATGCCCGCCGGTTGGCGCGCCAATGCGGCAAGCTGGGCCTGATTGTGGTCGACTACCTGCAATTGATGAGTGGTTCGTCGTCGGACGGCGAAAACCGAGCAACCGAACTGGGCGAAATCTCACGCGGCCTGAAAATGCTCGCCAAAGAATTGCAGTGCCCGGTGATCGCCCTGTCACAGCTCAACCGAAGTGTCGAAACCCGAACCGACAAGCGGCCGATGATGAGCGACTTGCGCGAATCCGGAGCGATCGAGCAGGATGCCGACATCATCATGTTCATCTACCGGGACGACTATTACAACAAGGATTCACGCGAACCCGGTGTGGCCGAGATCATCATTGGCAAACAGCGCAATGGGCCAACGGGGACGGTGAAACTCGCTTTCCTCAAGCCGCTGACCCGTTTCGAAAGTCTGGCCAGCGGCGCCGGCGACGACTTCTGAGTGGCGCATCGGCACGGGCTCGGGCAGAGGTCGCGTGCCCTCTGACACGCCCCTGCCCGGCGCGGGAGTATCTGGGCACTGTCGCGGCCGCTGCTCGCCGCCGCCGTTTTACAGCACCTCGCTGGCGAAATCGGCCAGACGTGAACGTTCGCCGCGCGCCAGCGTGATGTGTCCGCTGTGGGGCCAGCCCTTGAACCGGTCAACGGCATACGTGAGGCCGGAGGAACCCTCGGTCAGGTACGGTGTGTCGATCTGGGCCAGATTTCCCATGCAGACGATTTTGGTGCCCGGCCCCGCCCGGGTGATCAGGGTCTTGATCTGTTTAGGAGTGAGGTTCTGGGCCTCGTCGATGATCACGAACTTGTTGAGAAAGGTCCGACCCCGCATGAAATTCATGCTTTTGATCTTGATGCGACTTCGGATCAGCTCGTTGGTCGCTGCACGCCCCCACTCGCCGGCACCGCCGCCGTCGCCCTTCGCAAGAAACTCCAGGTTGTCATCCAGTGCCCCCATCCAGGGGCCCATCTTTTCTTCTTCGGTTCCAGGCAGGAAGCCGATGTCCTCGCCGACGCTGACGGTGGCACGGGTCATGATGATTTCGGTATAGCGGCGTTCGTCCAGTACCTGGGTCAGGCCGGATGCAAGGGCCATCAAGGTTTTGCCGGTGCCCGCAGTGCCGGTCAGGGTGACGAAATCCACCTCCGGGTCCATCAGCAGATTCATGGCGAAATTCTGCTCCCGGTTCCTGGCGGCCACGCCCCATACCGCTTGTTTGAGGTGGGTGAAGTCCTTGAGGGTTTTCAGCACCGCCGTCTTTCCGCGGATTTCAGTCACCCGTGCGTACAGTGTCGGCTCGCCGGGCGCTTCCAGGAAGACAAACTGGTTGATCAGCAGGTTGGGTACCACCGGCCCGCTGATGCGGTAGAACGTGTGCACCCCTTGTTGCCAGCTTTCCACCTGTTTTCCATGGCGGGCCCAGAAGTCCGGCGGCAAGGGCAGTGCCCCCGAATACAGCAAATCGCCGTCTTCCAGCGCCTTGTCGTTCTGGTAGTCCTCAGCAGCCAGACCCAAGGCACGGGCTTTGACTCGCATATTGATGTCTTTTGACACCAGAACAACGTCCCGTCCGTCATGGTGTTCGCGCAAGGCTTCGACGACGCCCAGAATCTGGTTGTCGGCTTTGCCTTGGGGAAGGCTGGTTGGCAGGGCATAGTTCAGTGGCTGCGTCTGGAAAAACAGCTTGCCACCGGCCTCGCGATGACCGGTTGCGCGCAGAGGCAAACCGGCCGCAATATCCGCCCCTTGACTGCCCGCAAGGCCGTCCAACATGCGGCTGGCCTGCCGTGCATTGCGGGCGACTTCCGTCATCCCTTTTTTGTGGCCGTCGAGTTCCTCCAGCACGATCATGGGCAGGAAGATGTCGTGCTCTTCGAAGTTGAACAGGCACATCGGATCGTGCATCAACACATTGGTGTCCAGCACAAACAGCTTTGTCTTGGCGCCTGCAGCGGCTGTGCCGGCCTTTCGTGGCGCGGGACGGGTTCTCCGCCGGGCCGACGCGGCTCCGTGGGCCTCTTCGGGCGGCCGTGCTGCCGGACCAGCCGCTGAAAGCTCAGCTGGATCGGAAGGTGCGACAGTCTTTTCCGCTACAACGACGGGCAAAGGCGGAGATCGGTCAGCAACAGCGGGGCGTGTGGCACTGCCGCGACCAGTGTTCCTGATTTTTTTCGTGGGCGCTACGGAGGTCGCGGGGCGGTCAGACGATCCTTCGGGTTCGGCCCGTGAACGGGCGCTTGCGTGAACGTCTGCCGAAGCGGGCGCCTGGCTCGCAAATGCGGCAGGTGTTACGGTGTCGGCCCGTTTTCTGGGCGGAGGAGGCAGGGGCATGGTCTATCAGGAGGGGGCGGCCGTCGTTACGGTTGATGCCGCCCAAAAAAAAGCCGCCTGGAGAGCGAGGCGGCTGGCTGGATGGGAAGCTTTGCGGTCAACCGGTTGCATGAAACCATTATGCCGTAGCGGTGTGACGGCAACCGCAACACGGGGGGGCGAACAAATTCAGGCTGCTTTCTTCAGGACCTTGACGGCCTTAAGAACCTCTTCGACGTGCCCCGGCACCTTCAATCCGCGCCATTCCTGCTTGAGGGTGCCGTCAGCGCCGATCAGGAAGGTGCTCCGTTCGATTCCTTTGACCTTCTTGCCATACATGATCTTGTTCTTGACCACGCCGAACATGTGACACATTTTCTCTTCGGTGTCGGCAATCAACTCGAAAGGCAGTTCCAGCTTGGCTTTGAAATCATCGTGGGATTTCATGTTGTCGCGCGAGACACCGAAAACCACGGCGCCCGCCTTGACGAAATCCTTGTATTTGTCCCGGAACTGCATGGCCTCGGTCGTACAGCCCGGGGTGTTGTCCTTGGGATAGAAATAGAGGATGACGGTCTGTCCGTGGTGGGAGGTATTGGAGACCTTGACACCGCCGGTCGCGTTCGCTTCGAATTCGGGGATGGGCTTGTTGACAACAATCGCCATGGATGCAAGTCTCTTCTAGGGTGTGGCCGAGTGGCGAACCGGCAACCGGCCCCGTGACAGGAAGGGCCGTCGATAGCGCCGCAACCGACTATTTTACCCCTTTTCCGAGGGGTTTCCGTCAGTCTCAAGCAAGATCGCGGCGACAACCCTCCGGCCCTCGCTGGCCAGGATGTTGTAGGTGCGACAGGCCGCGGGTGAATCCATGGTTTCTACACCGATGCGGCGCGCGACCAGTGCTTGCAGCCAGACGGGCTGCGGAAACCGCAGGCGCAGCCCACTGCCGAACAGGACAATTTCCGCGTCCTGAGCAGAAAGGGCGGTGAAACTTTCGGCGCACAGGCTCCCGAACTGGTGCCAGGGCCAGGGTTCAATGCGGCCGTTGGCATTCACGATCAGGCTGGACGCGTACCGTTGCCCGTTGACTGCCAGCCACCCCGGGCCATAGGCATTGATGGCCGGGGCGTCAAAGCGGTCCGGTTGGAGTTTCATGGCGTCGGCGAGGCCCGTGGGGCCGCGAGGAGAGGTTGGAACTGTGGTCAAATTATAGGTTTTCACCCGTGACAGCGCCCCCGGGAGGGACTTTGAAAACCGTTCACAAATCCGCCAAGCTTGCCAATGTGCTCTATGACGTTCGCGGCCCGATCGTCGAGGCGGCCAAGCAGATGGAGGATGAAGGCCAGAAGATCATCAAGCTCAATATCGGCAACCTCGCGCCGTTCGGCTTTGATGCGCCAGAAGAAATCCAGCAGGACATGATCCGCAACCTGCCCAATTCGGCCGGTTACTCCGACAGCAAGGGCATTTTTGCCGCGCGCAAGGCGGTGATGCATTACACCCAGCAGCAGCAGGTTCAGGGTGTCACGCTGGAAGATATCTACCTGGGCAACGGAGCCAGCGAATTGATCGTGATGGCCGCCAATGCCCTGCTTGACAACGGCGATGAACTGCTGGTGCCGTCGCCAGACTACCCACTGTGGACCGCGGCAACCAGCCTGTCGGGCGGCGCGCCAGTCCATTACCGCTGCGACGAAGGCAACGGCTGGCAGCCGGATCTGGCCGACATGCGCGCGAAGATCACGCCCCGGACCAAGGGGATCGTGGTGATCAACCCCAACAATCCGACCGGCGTGCTCTACAGCGACGAGTTGCTGCGGGGCATTGTTGCGCTGGCACGCGAGTTCGGCCTGGTCCTGCTGGCCGACGAGGTCTACGACAAAGTGCTGTATGACGGCGTTCGGCATACGGCCATGGCCAGTTTGTCGACCGATGTGCTGACGCTGACCTTCAACTCGCTGTCCAAGGCCTACCGTTCCTGTGGCTACCGCGCCGGGTGGATGGTGGTCTCCGGCCCGAAGGAGATCGCGCGGGACTTCATCGAAGGCCTGAACATGCTGGCCAACCTCAAGCTGGGCTCCAACGTGCCCGGGCAGTGGGCGATCCAGACCGCCCTGGGCGGCTACCAGAGCATCAATGACCTGGTCAAGGAAGGCGGCCGGCTGCGCCGCCAGCGCGATCTGGCCTACGAGCTGATCACCGCGATTCCGGGGGTCAGCTGTGTCAAACCGCAGGCGGCGCTGTACATGTTTCCGCGCCTGGACCCGCAGATCTATCCGATTGACGACGACCGTCAGTTCTTCATGGAAGTGCTGCGGGCAACGCGGGTGATGCTGGTGCAGGGCTCGGGCTTCAACTACCCGGACAACCAGCACTTTCGCATCGTGTTCCTGCCGCACGAGGATGACCTGCGGGAAGCCATCGGCCGCCTGGCCCGCTTCCTGGAGGCGTACCGCAAGCGTCACGGCACCTGATGCCGAATCGTCTTTGATAGCAAACAACCACCTTTTTACGCTGGGTATTGGCGTTTTTCGAGGAAAACCGGGTATGAAACCGATTCAAGTAGGTCTTCTGGGCATTGGCACCGTCGGCAGCGGCACGTTCAACGTGCTGCGCCGCAACCAGGAAGAGATCCGCCGCCGAGCGGGCCGCGGCATTGCCATCACCATGGTCGCCGACCTGGATGTCGCACGTGCCCAGGCCGTCGTCGGCCCGGATGTGACGGTGGTGAATGACGCGCGCGCCGTGATTGCCAACCCCGACATCGACATCGTGATCGAACTGATCGGCGGCTACGGCATTGCCAGGGCGCTGGTGCTGGAAGCCATCGCGGCGGGCAAACATGTGGTCACCGCCAACAAGGCGCTGCTGGCGGTGCATGGCACAGAAATCTTCGCGGCGGCGTCGGCCAAAGGTGTCATGGTCGCGTTTGAAGCGGCCGTGGCCGGCGGCATACCCATCATCAAGGCGCTGCGCGAGGGGCTCACCGCCAATCGCGTTGAATGGTTGGCCGGGATCATCAATGGCACGACCAACTTCATCCTGTCCGAAATGCGCGACAAGGGTCTGGATTTCGATGTGGTGCTCAAGGAAGCGCAGCGCCTGGGCTACGCCGAGACGGACCCCACCTTCGATATCGAAGGGGTGGACGCCGCCCACAAAGCCACGATCATGAGCGCCATTGCCTTCGGCATTCCGGTGCAGTTCGACAAAGCGTATGTCGAAGGAATTACCCGACTCGCCGCTGCCGACATCCGCTATGCCGAGCAACTCGGCTACCGCATCAAGCTGCTGGGTGTGGCCAAACGGCGGGATGCGGGCGTCGAACTGCGTGTGCACCCGACGCTGGTGCCGGCCAAACGCCTCATCGCCAATGTCGAAGGGGCCATGAACGCGGTCATGGTCCACGGCGACGCGGTAGGCACCACGCTCTACTACGGCAAGGGCGCAGGCTCCGAGCCGACCGCCAGCGCCGTCATCGCCGATCTGGTGGACGTCACCCGCCTGCACACCGCCGACCCGCAAAACCGCGTGCCACACCTGGCGTTTCAGGCCGATTCGCTGAGCGGCCTGCCGGTGCTGCCCATGGCCGAGGTGGTCACCAGCTACTACCTGCGCCTGCGGGTGGCTGACCAGGCGGGCGTGCTCGCCCAGGTGACGGGTATCGTGGCCCGGGCCGGCGTCAGCATTGACGCGGTCCTTCAGCGCGAAGCGGCCGAAATCGGCGGCGAGGGCGCCACCTCCACCGACCTGATCATGCTCACCCATGAGACCCGCGAGGGCACCCTGAACGCGGTGCTTGCCGAGCTGCAGGCCTTGCCCACCGTGCTGGCGCCGATTGTCCGCATCCGCAAGGAAGAGCTCAACTGATGCTGTACCTGTCCACGCGCGGCGATCCGGGCCGCAAACATTTCTGCGAAATCCTGCTTGAAGGCCTGGCGCCCGACGGTGGCCTGTACTTGCCCGAGGCCTATCCGCAGGTCGACGGCACCGCGCTGGCCGCCTGGCGGACCGTCTGGCAGACGCGGGGCTATGCGGCGCTGGCATTTGAAATCCTGTCGCTGTACATCGACGACATCCCGGCGGCGGATCTCAAGGCGATCTGCGACAAGACCTACACCGAGGCCGTGTTCGGCACGCCGCAGATCGTCCCGCTCAAGCCGCTGGAGCCGGGCCTGACGCTCGAAGCCCTGTCCAATGGCCCCACGCTGGCCTTCAAGGACATGGCGATGCAGCTGCTGGGCAACCTGTTCGAATACGAACTGGGCCGCCGCGGCGAGCAGCTCAACATCCTGGGGGCCACCAGCGGCGACACCGGCAGCGCGGCCGAATACGCCATGCGCGGCAAAAAGGGCGTGCGGGTCTTCATGACCAGCCCGCACGGCCGCATGAGCCCGTTCCAGCAGGCACAGATGTTCAGCCTGATGGACGAAAACATCCACAACATCGCGGTCGAGGGCGTGTTCGACGACTGCCAGGACATCGTCAAGGCGGTGTCCAACGACCTCGAATTCAAGCGCCGCTACAGGATCGGCACCGTCAACTCCATCAACTGGGCCCGCCTGCTGGCGCAGGTGGTGTACTACTTCGCCGGCTACTTTCAGGCCACGTCCGACAACACGCAGCAGGTCTCCTTCACCGTGCCGTCCGGCAATTTCGGCAACGTCTGCGCCGGCCACGTGGCCCGCATGATGGGACTGCCGATCAGACAGCTGGTGGTGGCGACGAATGAAAACGACGTGCTCGACGAGTTCTTCCGCACCGGTGTCTACCGCGTGCGGGGCAGCGCCGACACGCACGAAACCTCCAGCCCGTCGATGGACATTTCCAAGGCCAGCAACTTCGAGCGCTTCGTGTTCGACCTGCTCGGGCGCGACGGCGCGCGGATCAAGGCGCTGTTCGGCGACGCCCTCAACCAGGCCGGCCGTTTCGACCTGAGCGCGGACCCGGCGTTTGCCGACGCCGCTGCGCGCTACGGATTTGTCAGCGGCAAGAGCACCCATGCCGACCGGCTGGCCACCATCCGCGACACCTGGGAGCGCTTTGGCGTGATGATCGACACCCACACCGCCGACGGCGTGAAGGTGGCGCGCGCGCATCTGGAGGCCGCGGTGCCGATGATCGTGCTGGAGACCGCGCTGCCGATCAAGTTCGCCGCCACCATCGTCGAGGCGCTGGGCCGCGAGCCCGACCGGCCGGCCCAGTTTGCCGGTATCGAGGCGCTGCCCAAGCGGGTGTCGGTGATGCCGGCCGATGCGCAGGCGGTCAAAGCCCGGATTGCGCGGGTTTGTGGTTGAAATTGCCCCATACCCAGCGCAAAAAGGTCGTTGTTTGCTATGAATTTTGAATATTCCGGAGTCTTCTGATGCGGGTGGTCGGACTGGCCGGCCGCTCTGGAGCCGGCAAAACCACGGTGGCCGAGGCGGTCATCGCCCGCCTGCGCCAGCGGGGCCTTCGGGTTTCGGTCGTCAAACACGCCCACCATGAATTCGAGATTGACACGCCTGGCAAAGACACCTGGCGCCATCGTCAGGCCGGTGCGTTCGAGGTGGTGATTGCGTCGGACCAGCGTCTGGCCTTGCTGCGCGAATTCGAGCGGACAGCCAGCTTGTCCGTTCACCACCTGATCGCCGAACTCTACGAGGGCGTGGACTGGGTGATCGTCGAAGGCTTCAAGGACAGCGATCTGCCGAAAATCGAGGTCATTCGTCCGAGCACCGGACAACCGGCGCAGTACGACGAAGATCCGTTTGTCCTGGCCGTGGCTACCGACGATGCCGCTGCGCTGCCCTGGCCGACGGACCGCCCGGTCCTGAACCTCAACGACCCGGAGGGGCTGACCGCCTGGCTCATCGACAATCAGGACCGTTTCGACTACCTGCCCGAGCGTTATCTGCCATGACAGCACCCCTGCCGCCCCGCGCACCGTTGATGCCCCTGGACGAGGCGCGACGCGCCGTGCTGGAGGGCCTGTTGCCACTGGCGGCGACCGAAACCGTGGCTACGGTGAACGCCAAGGGCCGTTTTCTGGCGCAGGACCTGGTCAGTCCGCTGCAGGTGCCCCCCCAGGACAACAGCTCCATGGATGGTTATGCCCTGTGTGCCGCCGACGTGCGTGAGGCCCGGATGGTGCTGCGGGTCTCGCAGCGGGTGCCGGCCGGAACGGCGCCCCATGCCCTGGAGCCGGGTACCGCGGCACGCATTTTCACTGGCGCACCGATTCCGCCCGGTGCCGATACCGTGGTCATGCAGGAGGACACGGAACCGGTGGGCGGCGATGTCCATGGGGTGCGGCTGCTGTCGGTGCCCCAGGCCGGACAGTGGATTCGGCGTGCCGGGGAAGATGTCACCCGGGGCGCGGTAGTCCTGCGCCGCGGGCAGCGCATCGGCCCGGCGGAAGCGGGTCTGGCCGCCAGTCTCGGCCGGGCGGATTTGCCGGTCGTCGCCCGGCCCCGCGTGGCCCTGTTTTCCACCGGCGACGAACTCGTCATGCCGGGCGAGCGGGCGCCTGAGCAGATGCCCGCAGGTGCCATCTACAACAGCAACCGGTTCATGCTGCGCGCGCTGCTGGAGCAGCTGGGTTGCGCCGTCAGCGATCTGGGCATCGTTCCGGACCGACGCGAAGCCACGGTCGACGCCTTGCGCCAGGCGGCGCAGGGGCATGACCTGATTGTCACCAGTGGCGGCGTCTCTGTCGGCGAAGAAGACCATATCAAGCCCGCCGTGTTGCAGCTTGGCCGCCTCAACCTGTGGCAGATCGCCATGAAACCGGGCAAGCCCCTGGCATTCGGCGCGGTGCGCCGCTCGGACGCCGCTGATGACAGCTGCCATTTCATGGGGCTGCCCGGAAATCCGGTTTCCAGCTTCGTGACTTTCCTGCTGCTGGTGCGACCATTTCTGCTGCGCCTTTCCGGTGTGGCGGACCCGCTCGCCCTCGACGCCGCCCGGGCACTGCAGCTGCGCGCGGACTTCGACCTGCCCCGGCCGGACCGGCGGCGCGAGTTCCTGCGCGTACGGCGCAACACGAGCGGCGGTCTCGACCTGTTTCCCAACCAGAGCTCAGGGGTGCTGACCTCCGCCGTCTGGGGTGACGGGCTGGTAGACAACCCCGCGGGAACCGCCATTCAGCGGGGCGATCTGGTCAGTTACTTTTCTTTCTCGGACTTGCTGGCATGAACGTCGAATTGCGCTCCTTCGCCTCCATCCGCGAGCCCATCGGCTCCGGTCGCGAATCGGTCGATACGACCGCCCCCACGCTGGCGGCACTGCGCGACGAGCTGATCGCCCGCGGCGGCGCCTATGCCCAGGCCCTGGCCCGCGGGCGGGCCGTGCGGGTGTCGCTCAACCAGACCATGGTCGACGAGACAGCAGCGCTCCCGGCAGGGGCAGAGGTCGCCTTCTTCCCGCCGGTGACCGGAGGTTGACGATGAACGCCCGCGTCAGCATACAGACCGAGGACTTCGACCTCTCCACCGAAGTGGCCCGGCTGCGTGCCGACGACAAAGGCATCGGCGCGGTCTGCGCCTTTGTTGGCACCGTGCGCGACCGCAACAGTGCTCCCACGCTCCCGGCCGCGCCTGGGTCGCTGCCCCCCGAGGGGGCTGGCTCGCCTTCCGGCGGTCCGGCGGCGAAACCCGACAGCCCGCCGGTCCAGACCATGGAGCTGGAGCATTACCCCGGCATGACCGAAAAAGCCATCGAGGCCATGATCGACGAGGCCGGCCGCCGTTTCGACATCTTCGGCGCCCGTGTCGTTCACCGTGTGGGCCTGCTGCAGCCCCTGGACCAGATCGTGCTCGTGGCCGTGACCTCCGCGCACCGGGGTCAAAGCTTCCAGGCCTGCGAGTTCCTGATGGACTACCTCAAAACCCAGGCGCCGTTCTGGAAAAAAGAGCAGACACCCGATGGGGCGCGCTGGGTCGATGCGCGAGTCAGCGACGATGCGGCGCTGGCCAAATGGGGCGTTTTGTCGCGAAACGCCTGACCGGATGCTGCAGATGCAGCGGGTGATGCGCGTCGCTTGATTCCCTGCCAGGGCCCTGCGGGACGCTTGATGAGGATCAAGCCAATCGCGGCGGTGTCTGCGCAGGCACTTGAAAAGGCGTCCTGTAGCGCCACATGGCCTGCAGTTCAAGCTTTTCGGAGTGCCTTTCATGCGACTCGACAAACTCACCACCAAGTTCCAGGAAGCCCTGGGCGAAGCACAGTCCCTGGCGCTCGGCGCCGACCATGCCTACATCGAACCGGTTCACCTGCTGGCCGCCATGCTGCGCCAGTCCGACGGGCCCACGCCCTTGCTGCAGCGGGCGGGCGTCAATGTCCCCGGCCTGCAGAAAGCCGCGGACGAGGCGGTCAAGCGCCTGCCGCAGGTGCAGGGGCAGGAGCAGGTCCAGCCCGGTCGCGACCTGATCACGCTGCTGCAGGCCACGGAAAAAGAGGCCATCAAACGCGGTGACCAGTTCATCGCCAGCGAACTGTTCCTGCTGGCGGTGGCGGACGCCAAAGGCGAAGCGGGGCGCCTGGCCAAGGAAAACGGCTTGACCCGCAAGAGCCTGGAGGCCGCCATCGAAGCCGTTCGCGGTGGCCAGGGCGTGGACAGCGTCGACGCGGAAGGCCAGCGCGAGGCGCTGAAGAAGTACTGCCTGGACCTGACCGAGCGCGCCCGCATGGGCAAGCTGGACCCGGTGATCGGCCGTGACGACGAAATCCGCCGCGCCATCCAGGTGCTGCAGCGCCGCAGCAAGAACAACCCGGTGCTGATCGGCGAGCCCGGTGTCGGCAAGACGGCCATCGTCGAGGGGCTGGCCCAGCGCATCGTGGCCGGCGAGGTGCCGGAGTCGCTCAAGGGCAAGCGGGTGCTGAGCCTGGACATGGCCGCTTTGCTCGCCGGCGCCAAGTTCCGCGGTGAATTCGAGGAGCGCCTGAAGAACGTGCTCAAGGAGCTGGCCAAGGAAGAAGGCCAGACCATCGTGTTCATCGATGAACTGCACACCATGGTGGGCGCCGGCAAGGCCGAGGGCGCGATGGATGCCGGCAACATGCTCAAGCCCGCGCTCGCCCGTGGCGAGCTGCACTGTGTGGGCGCCACCACGCTGGACGAATACCGCAAGTACATTGAAAAAGATGCCGCGCTGGAGCGCCGCTTCCAGAAAATCCTGGTCGGCGAGCCCACGGTGGAGGCCACCATCGCCATCCTGCGCGGCCTCAAGGAGCGCTACGAGGTGCACCACGGCGTGGACATCACCGACCCGGCCATCGTGGCCGCCGCCGAGCTCAGCCACCGCTATATCACCGACCGCTTCCTGCCCGACAAGGCCATCGACCTGATCGACGAGGCGGCCAGCAAGATCAAGATCGAGCTCGATTCCAAGCCCGAGGTCATGGACAAGCTGGATCGCCGCCTGATCCAGCTGCAGATCGAACGCGAAGCCGTGAAGAAGGAAAAGGACGACGCCTCGCAAAAGCGCTTCGAGCTGATCAACGAGGAAATCACCCGCCTGCAGAAAGAAATCGCCGATCTGGACGAAATCTGGAAAACCGAAAAAGCCACCGCCCAGGGCAGCGCCCAGGTGCGCGAGGACATCGAAAAACTCAAGCTCCAGATCGACGAGCTCACCCGCAAGGGCCACTTCAACAAGGTGGCCGAGCTGCAGTACGGCAAACTGCCCGAGCTGGAGAAGCGGCTGAAAGAAGCGCAGGCCAAGGAATCCGCCAAGGGTGCAGACGGTGCCGGCCCGAAGCTGCTGCGCACCCAGGTGGGCGCCGAAGAGATTGCCGAGGTGGTCAGCCGCGCCACCGGCATCCCGGTGTCCAAGATGATGCAGGGCGAGCGCGAAAAACTGCTGCAGATGGAAAGCCGCCTGCACGAACGGGTGGTCGGCCAGGACGAAGCCATCGCCGCGGTGGCCAACGCCATCAGGCGCTCGCGCTCGGGCCTGTCCGATCCGAACCGTCCGACGGGTTCCTTCCTGTTCCTCGGCCCCACCGGCGTCGGCAAGACCGAGCTGTGCAAGGCGCTGGCGGGCTTCCTGTTCGACAGCGAGGAACACCTGGTGCGCATCGACATGAGCGAGTTCATGGAGAAGCACTCGGTGGCCCGCCTGATCGGCGCGCCGCCCGGGTATGTGGGCTATGAGGAGGGCGGCTACCTGACCGAAGCCGTGCGCCGCAAACCCTACAGCGTGCTGCTGCTGGACGAGGTGGAGAAGGCCCACCCGGACGTGTTCAACGTGCTCTTGCAGGTGCTGGACGACGGCCGCCTGACCGACGGTCAGGGCCGCACCGTGGACTTCAAGAACACCGTGATCGTGATGACCAGCAACATCGGCTCGCCGCTGATCCAGGCGATGGTCGGGCAGCCCTATGACGACGTGAAAGACGCGGTCTGGGGCGAGCTCAAGAACCACTTCCGCCCGGAGTTCCTCAACCGTATCGACGAAACCGTGGTGTTCCACGCGCTGGATGCGAAACACATCGAGTCGATTGCGGGCATACAACTCAAGGCCTTGCAGGCACGCCTGGAGAAACTGGAACTGCACCTGCAGGTGGCGCCGGCGGCGCTGGCCGAGCTGGCCAAGGTGGGGTTCGACCCGGTGTTCGGTGCGCGGCCGCTGAAGCGCGCCATCCAGCAGCGCATCGAAAACCCGCTGTCCAAGCTGCTGCTGGAAGGCCGCTATGCGCCCAAGTCGTTGATCCCGGTGGATGTGGACCCGGTGCGCAACCCCGGTGTGTTCGTGTTCGGTGAGGCGCAGGCCACGGCCTGATCGGTCGCGAGGGCGGCCCGGTCGTTGCCACACGGCGCGGCCGGGCCGATTTTTTTGATACGCCGAGGCGCTGATCCTTGCCGGGTGGGTGGTCGCGGTGACGATTCCGTCGCCGACGTCGATGGGTTTCTACGTATTCGTTACAACTTTACCTCGGGTTAACATTGACGAAGATCAATGAACCGGTGGAAGTCATCCAGGGTCTGGTTCGCCCGACAAGGGCGGTTCTTTGCCGGCACACGGGGCGTTGGTCTTTTTTGTTGCGGAGCTTCCGCGTCCATGAAATTTCAAAGAGACAACACATGACCAAGACCAAACTCTCGATGGCCGTCGGGCTCGCCATCGTTGCCGCAGGCGCGAATGCCCAGTCCTCCGTAACGCTGTTCGGCGTCGCCGATCTGGGCATTCTCAGTGCGCGGGCGTCCGGCGTGGCCGGCGTCAACTCCGTGATTACGGACGGCAACACCTCCACCCGTTTCGGACTGCGCGGTACGGAAGATCTCGGTGGCGGTCTCAAGGCCCAGTTCTGGATCGAAGGCGCTGTCAGCATGGACACCGGCGCGAGCGGCACCACCAGTGTCGACAACATCGCGTCCAGCGCCAATGGCCTGTTTGCCCGCCGTTCCACGCTGGGGCTTCAGGGCAATTTCGGTGAAGTGCGCATGGGGCGCGACTACACCCCGACCTTCAACAACCTCACGACCGCCGTCCATCCCTTCGGAACCAACGGTGTGGGCAATGCCGGCCAGCTGTTCTACCCGGTCGCTGCCGGTGGCACGACCCCGCGGACCCATGTTCGCGCGTCCAACAGCATTGCCTACCTGACGCCGAACCTTGGTGGCTTCAGTGCCCACGTCATGTGGGCCAATGCCGGCGCTGCTGCAGCCGCCGGTACCGACAACGGTCGCTACGTGGGCGCGCGCCTGGCCTACCGGGCCAAGGATTTCACCGTTTCCGCCGCGACGGGCAAGACGGAATACGCCACCGGCGACTACACCCAGAGCAATATTGGTGCGACCTATCGTATGGGCCCGGCTCGTCTGTCCTACCTGTGGGGACAGAACAAGGTGGGTGTGACCAGCACCAAGGCCAACATGATCGGTGTGCAGTACCAGATCGGCAAAGGCGAGGTGCGTGCCGCCTTCACGACGCTCAAGGCCAAAGGTGTGGCCAACGATGCGACGCAACTGGCTGTGGGATATGTGCACAGCCTGTCCAAGCGCACCGCGCTGTACACCGCCTATTCGAATGTGGACAACAAGGGCGTTGGCACCCGTTTCTCCGTGGGTGGCGGCTTGCGCCCGACCACGCCCGGCGGCAACAGCAGCGGTCTGGAGTTCGGCGTTCGCCACAGCTTCTGACGACAGCGCCATTCATTGCCGGTTTTTCTCTTCAAAGCCCGCCGTCCGGCGGGCTTTTTTTTGGGGAGTGTGCTCTACCCGCGCCGGGGGATGGCGGCCTATCATGAAATGATGACCAAAACCTCCCGTTCCCTGCCCATGCACGCCCTGTTCGACGCCCAATACCAGGCCAGTCGCGCCCAGGTGGACGTGCCGCTGGCGGTGCGGCGTGACCGCCTGCACCGCATCAAACGCATCCTGGACGAAGACGGCGCCGCGCTGGCGGCGGCGGTGCAAGCCGACTTCGGTGTGCGCTCGCCCGCCATGACCGAGGTCGCCGATGTGTTCATCATCCGCAGCCTGCTCAGCCATCTGAGCAAGCACCTGGCCCGGTGGATGAAACCGGTCAAGGTCGCCACGCCGGTCTACCTGGCGCCCGCCACGGCCCATATCCACCGCCAGCCGCTGGGGGTGGTGGGCATCATTTCCCCGTGGAACTACCCCATCCAGATGGCGCTTGCGCCGGCGGCCACGGCGCTGGCCGCCGGAAACCGCGTGCTGCTCAAACCCAGCGAGATGACGCCGCGCACCTCCGCGCTGCTGGCCGACCGCATTCACCATCACTTTGCCGCGGACGAGTTCGCCGTCATTGAAGGTGACGCGGCGGTGGCCGCGCAGTTTGCCGGGCTGCCGTTCGACCACCTGTTCTTCACCGGGTCCACCGCCATCGGGCGCAAGGTGGCCGCCGAAGCGGCGGGCAACCTCACGCCCACCACACTGGAGCTGGGCGGAAAGTCCCCCTGCATCATCGACCGCAGCTGCAATCTGGACGATGCCGCCGTCAAGATTGCCCACGGCAAACTGCTCAACGCCGGCCAGACCTGCATCGCGCCCGACTACCTGCTGCTGCCGCGCGGGCGCGAAATGGCGTTCGAGCCGGCTTTTGCCGCTGCGGTGGCGCGCCTGTTCCCGCGCATCGTCGGCAACCCCGACTACGCCAGCATCCAGAACGACCGCCACTTTGCCCGCCAGCAGGAGTTGCTGGCCGACGCCCGGGCCAAAGGCGCCACCTTGCGCACCATCGATCCGCGTCCGGGCACCGATTCGTCACTCGCGGGCAGCCAGCGGCAGATGCCGCCGGTGCTTGTTTATGGTGCCGAGCCTGGCATGCGGATCATGGAAGAGGAGATCTTCGGGCCCATCCTGCCGGTGGTGCTGTACGACACGGTCAGCGAGGTGATCGAAACCATCAATTCCCGCCCGCGCCCGCTGGCCCTGTACTGGTTTGGCGACGACGAAAAAGTGCTGGGCCGCATTCTGAGCCAGACCGTCAGCGGGGGCGTGACGGTCAACGACACGCTGCTGCACATCGCGCACGAGAACCTTCCCTTCGGCGGTGTGGGCGACAGCGGCTGGGGTGCCTACCACGGCCACACCGGTTTTCTGCGCTTCACCCACGAGAAGAGTGTCTTCACCCAGTCCCGGCTGGGCGTGGGGCACCTGTTCTATCCCCCCTACGGCCTGCGTTTCGACCAGGTCATCGGCATGCTGCGGCGCATGCTCTGAGGGGCACCCGGGCGGCCGGCCGGTCGGCCGTCCGGCGCAACGCGGTGACGCAATGACCGCCGCAATCCCCCGAAATGCGGGCTGTGGCACCATCGCGGCCATGGAATTGATCGGGGGTGGTAGACCATGATGACCTTGGGCATGTTTCTGGCGGGCCTGGTGGCCCTGGTGGCGGGTGCCGAATTGCTGGTGCGCGGTGCGTCCAAGCTGGCCTTGTCGTTCGGCATTTCCCCGCTGGTGGTGGGCCTGACCATCGTCGCCTTCGGCACCAGCGCGCCGGAGGTGGCGGTGTCGGTCGGCGCGGTGATGGACGGGCGCACCGACATCGCCATCGGCAACGTGGTGGGCAGCAACATCTTCAATGTGCTGTTCATCCTGGGGCTGTCGGCGCTGATCACGCCGCTGGTGGTCAACGTGCAGCTGATCCGCCAGGAGGTGCCCATCATGCTGGGCGCCAGCCTGCTGCTGCTGGTGCTTGCGCTGGACCAGCGCCTGGGGATGATGGACGGCGGCTTGCTGTTCGCTCTGCTGGTGGCCTACACCGTGTTCCTGATCGTGCAGTCCCGCCGCGAAACCCAGGCCGCCAATGACGAATATGCGGCCGAGTTCCAACCCGCTGCCACCGGCAGCTGGGACAGCCGGCTGCCGGTGCAGCTGGCGCTGATTGCCGTAGGCCTGGGGCTGCTCGTACTGGGCTCGCAATGGCTGGTCGATGCGGCGGTGGTGTTCGCCAAGGCATTGGGCGTGAGCGATCTGGTCATCGGCCTGACCATCGTCGCGGCCGGCACGTCCATGCCCGAGGTGGCCACGTCCGTCATGGCGGCGGTCAAGGGCGAGCGCGACATCGCCGTGGGCAACGTGGTCGGCAGCAGCACGTTCAACATCCTGGGCTGTCTGGGTTTGTCCGGTCTGGCGGCGGGCGGGGCCGGGCTCGTGGTGCCGGAATCGGTGATGCATTTCGACATCTGGGTCATGCTCGCCGTGGCCCTGGCCTGCATTCCGATCTTCATCACCGGCCGTGAAATTGCCCGCTGGGAAGGGGCGGTGTTCCTGCTGTACTACGCGGCCTATGTCGCCTACCTGATCCTGGCGGCGCAGCAGCATGACGCGCTGGGCCCGTTCTCGGCCGTGATGATGGGTTTTGTGGTGCCGATCACGGTGGTCACTCTGGTGGTGGCGCTGCTGGGCCGGTCGGTGACCAAGGCCGGCGGCCCTGGCGGGCCGGTCTGATCGGGCGCCGGGCCGGCGAAGGCCGTTGACGCGCGGTTTATTGGCAAAAAGTGCCCATACCCAGCGTCAACAGGTCACTTTTTGCTATGGTTTAAGGATCGAACAGGCGGACGCACGGGCCGCGGTTCAGATTTCGGCCATCACAAAATCGCCCTTGCCGACCCCGCACTCGGGGCATCGCCAGTCGGCGGGCACGTCGGCCCAGGGGGTTCCCGGCGCAATGCCGTCCTCGGGCCGGCCCGACGCTTCGTCGTAAAAAAAGCCACACACCACACACAGATACGTTTTCATGGAAATGCCTCAGTAAAAAAAGGGAAGGAGATGGACCGGTCCGGCATGCCAGGTCAGACAGCGTTCAGTCGTCGTCATGGTGCTTGCCGTGTTTGCCGCCCCGGTCGACCGCCGACACGGCGGACGGCAGCAAGCCGCTCGGTGACTGCTGCCATTCCCAGCTCCAGTAAGCCAGCACGGCCACCAGCAGCAGCGCGGCCAGCCAGACCCGGTTGTGTTGCACCAGATCGGGGCCGGGGCCGTCCACCCGGCCGGTGATCATCGGCAGGGCCTGGTTTTTGCGCCGCAGCACACTCAGGGCGGCGATCAGGGCCAGATGGGCCAGCACCACGGCCAGCAGCGCCTCGCCGAAGAACTCGTGGATCTCCTCCAGCCAGTCACCGCCGAACGCGCCACCCCATTCGTGAAAGGTGGCGATGCCGCTGACCGTCAGCGGCAGCACCAGCGCCAGCAAGGCGGCGACCGCCAGCGCCATCAGCAGGTTCTGGCCCTGGCGCCAGTTCACCGCCGGCCCGCCTGCCAGCGCGGCGGGCAGCGACTTCAGCCACGCGGGCGCGCCGGTCAGTTTGCGCCACAGCAGACCCAGCCCGGCCTGGCGCGGTCCGAACAGGCCGTACAGCACACGAAACACCAGCAGGCCGGCCAGGGTGTAACCCAGGGTGACGTGCAGCATGCGCCAGCGTTCGCCGTCGGCAGTGAGGTAGGCGCCCAGAAAGCTCAGGGCAAACAGCCAGTGGAACAGGCGGGTGGGCGCGTCGACGATGCGGCGTCCGGCTCCGGAGGGGCGGGCGGGCGCGGCCGTAGCGGCCGAAAAAGCGGGGTTCGAGGTCATGGGAGTTCTCCGTGAGTCAATCAATGGTTCCAGGCGCCGCGCAGGCGCGCGTCCAGTCCGGTGGGGAACCGCAGGCTGTCGTCTTCATAGTCGCCCTGGTCGGCGCGGCTGTGGCAGGCCGCGCAGTTGGCGGCGCTTTTCACGCTGGCATGGGTCCACACCGCCGGTTCAATGCGGCGGTGCTTGCGCTCGAACCAGGCCGAGCGGGTGATGCGGTCCTGCGGCGGCGCCTCGCTGACGCGCTTATAGGTACCGGCGTTGGACTGCAACCAGGTCGACAACTGCTTCACGGTGGCCGCATCCAGCGCGGCGTCGGTGCCGTAGTGTTTGTCCAGTCCGGTCATGATGCGCTGCCAGCTGGCGGCCGGCAGCATCCCGGGCGGGTAGGCGGTGTGGCAGGACGCGCATTCCTGGCGGTAGGCGGCCGGCATGTCGCGCGGCAGCAGCCGTCCGCTGTCGGCCTGGGCGCCGGGCGCGAGGATCATCAGGGCCGCCGTCAGCGGCAGCAGGTGGCGGCGGGAGCGGTGAAAACGCATGGGATTCTCCGGTTTGGGGGTGGACAGGGCTTTCCCGGCTCACTTCAGGTTGGCCAGATACGCCAGCACATCGGCTTTCTCGGCGGCGCTGCACTCGCGGCTCAAGACGTCCTTGCAGTTGCGGCGCAGCCATTTGTCCACCCGGGCGGTGTCGGTCAGGGTCTTCGGGTTGACGGCCGGGGCCAGCACCTCGATGGCCTTGCCGGTGCCGGCGTGTTTGCCGGCGCTGGTGGGCGGTGCGCCATGGCAGGACGCGCACGACCATTCACCGCCGTGGCGGGTGGTGAAAAAGGCCTGGCCGCGCGCCGCGTTGGCCGGCGCCCCGGCCTGTACGCTCCAGTAGGACACCAATTGGGCCGGCGTGGTGTCGGCCGCATGGCTGGCCAGCGGCAGCAAGGCGGCCAGCACGGCGGCGGTCCAATGCCGGCTTGTCCGGCGGCGCAAGGGTGGAAACGGGGTCATCGGTCAGGCTCCAGGGAAGGTCGATGCCCGCAGTGTGGAAAAAGCCGCTTGAACAGACGCTGAAGCGCCCGTTCATCCCCGGTTCAGATTCGCGGGGGACAATCACCGGCCATGCTGAAAACGATTCGCACCACACGCCTGGCCGCGGGCCTGCTGCTGGCCCTGGCCCTGGCCGGCGCGCCAGCCCGGGCCGACAGCGACCACGACCGCGCCCGCGCCGCCGTGGTGGCCGGGCAGGTGCTGCCTCTGGGCACCGTGCTGGAGCGGCTGGCCCGTGAGCATCCCGGACAGGTGCTCAAGGTCGAACTGGAATCCGAGCACGGGCGCTGGATCTACGAGGTGCGCCTGCTGCAAAGCGGCGGGCGCCTGACCAAGCTGTACCTTGACGCCGCGACCGGCGAGACACTCGCCCGGCGCGACAAAGAGCGTGACCGGGAACGCCATGGCGCGGAGCGCCGCTGATGCCGCACCCCGGTCGCCCCCATTCACCACACCACCGCCCGATCCCCGATGCGAATCCTGCTGGTTGAAGACGATGCCACGCTGCGTGCCCAGCTGCGCACCGCCCTGGTCGAGGCCGCCTATGTGGTCGATGAGGCCGACAACGGCCGCGATGCCCACTTCCTGGGCGATACCGAGCCGTTTGACGCCGTCGTGCTGGACCTCGGCCTGCCGCAGCTCGACGGCCTGAGCGTGCTGCGCCGCTGGCGAGACGCCGGGCGCACCCTGCCGGTGCTGATCCTCACCGCGCGCGACGCGTGGAACGAAAAAGTGGCCGGCATCGACGCCGGCGCCGACGACTACCTGACCAAACCCTTCCACATGGAAGAGCTGCTGGCCCGGGTGCGCGCGCTGATCCGGCGCGCCAGCGGCCAGGCCTCGCCGGTGCTGCGCTGCGGCGCGGTGACGCTGGACACCCGCTCCGGCCGCGTCACGGTCGATGGCCAGCCGGTCACGCTGACCAGCCACGAATACAAGGTGCTGGACTACCTGATGCACCGGCCCGGCACCGTGGTCTCGCGCACCGAGCTGACCGAACACATCTACGCCCAGGACCATGACCGCGACTCCAACACCATCGAGGTGTTTGTGGGCCGTCTGCGCAAGAAGCTGCCCGGCGAACTGATCGAGACCGTGCGCGGCCTGGGCTACCGGCTGGTGGCGCCGCCATGCGGCTGATCGCCCCCAACTCGCTGCGTCTGCGGCTGCTGGCCGCCACGGTGGTCACGCTGGCGCTGGCGCTTGCCGGCGCGCAGGTCTGGCTCGCCGGCCTGTTCCGCGACGAAGTGCTGCGCCAGCTGGACACGGCGCTGGTGCGCCAGGTGGACCAGCTCAGCGCCCGGCTCGACCTGGACACCGCCGGGCAGCCGCGCATCGACCCGGCCGGCCTGAGCGACCCGCGCTGGGACCAGCCCTATTCCGGCCTGTACTGGCAGATCGACCGCCTGGGCGCCGACGGCAGCCGCCTGCCTGGGGTGCTGCGCGCACGTTCGCTGTGGGACACCCAGCTGGTCTTGCCCGCTGACACCCTGGCCGACGGGGCGCTGCACTGGCACGAAGCCGCCGGCCCGCAAGGGCAGGTGTTGCGGGTGGTCGAGCGCGCTCTGGTGCTGCCCGAGCAGCCGCACACCCGATGGCGCCTGATGGTCGCCGCCGATCTGGGCGAAACGCAGGGTGCGACGAAACGCTTCAGCGGCGTGCTGGCGGCCTCGCTGGCCGGACTGGGCCTGCTGCTGGCGCTGGCGGCGCTGGCGCAGGTGGCCGTCGGGCTGGCGCCCCTCAAGGCCTTGCAGCGTGCCCTGGAGACGCTTCGCGACGGCCGCAGCAGCCGGTTGGAGGGGCGCTTTCCCGCCGAACTGCAGCCGCTGGTGCAGGATTTCAACGGCGTGCTGGAACGGCACGACGCCGTGCTCGCCCGCGCCCGCACCCAGGCCGGCAACCTGGCCCATGCCCTCAAGACGCCGCTGGCGGTGCTGGGCAATGCGGCAGCCGCGGCCCCCCCGGGCCCGCTGGCCCAGGCCGTGACCGAGCAGGTGCAGGCCGCCAACCGGCAGGTTCACTGGCACCTGGCCCGTGCCCGCGCCGCGGCGGCGCTCGGCCAGCCCGGACAGCGCACGCGGGTGGCGCCCGTCGCGGCCGGATTGCTCCGGGTAATGGGGCGGGTCCATGCCGGACGGGGGCTCGTCGTCGAGGCAAAGGACCTGGCGCCCGACCTGGCCTTTGCCGGCGAAGAGCAGGACCTGCAGGAAATGCTGGGCAACCTGCTGGACAACGCCTGCCGCAACGCCCGGTTTTCCGTCACTGTCCAGGCCCGCCGGCGCGACCGACATCTGCTGATCGACATCGACGACGACGGCCCCGGCATCGCACCCGCGCAGCGCGAAGCCGTGCTGCAGCGCGGTGTGAGGCTGGACGAATCCACCCCCGGCAGCGGCCTGGGCCTGGCCATCGTGGTGGAGCTGGCGCAGCTTTATGGCGGCACCCTGGCACTGGACGCCAACCCCGCAGGCGGCCTGCGGGCCAGCCTGCGCCTGCCGGCGGTGCCGGACCCGTCCTCCTGAAACCCGGGCCTCCGCCCACCATCCCAAGGAACCCCGTGAAATTCCTCCGTACCGTCTTTTGCCCCGCCCTCGTGCGGTCCGGCCCGGCAGCCTGCGCCGCGCTGGTCACCCTGAGCGCCGCCGGCTTCGTCGGCAGCGCCGCCGCCAGTTCACCCGACGAAAAGGTGGTCTGCACCCAGTCGCCGCGCTCGGCCTGGATGAGCGAGGCCAAGGCCCGCGCGCTGTTCGGCACCGAAGCCTTCACGCTGGTGAAGTTCAAGATTTCGCGCGGCAACTGCTACGAGTTCTACGCCATCGCCCAGGACGGCAGTGTGGTCGAAGCCTATGTCGACCCGGTCAGCGGCGAGCGTGTGCGCTACAACCGCGTCTCCGTCACCCGCACCGAGCAGACCCAGACCCGCTACGAAAGCCAGAAAGCCCGCTGAGCGGCGCCACGGCACGTTTTATGGTCTTTTTGGCCGGTACCCAGCGTGAAATGGTCATGGTGTGCTATGAAGTCAGGACTTACCGGCCTGCGCGTGGCACCCCCTGCCACGGTATCGGGGATGCGGGGCAGGTTCTTTTCCCCAACCGCCGTTGCCCCCACGCCGGCTGACGCGGCGGTCAGTACATTGCCGCGAACTTTTCGATCAGCGGCGTCGGTCCGGCCACGATCAGGTGGTCGCCCGGCTTGATCTCGGTGTCGGGTTTGGCGTAGATGAAGTCCTGGTGGCGGCGCTTGATGCCCACCACGGTGATGCCGTGCTTCTTGCGCACGTTCGACACCGCCAGGGTCTTGTTGTGGGTCTCCATCGGCGCGCGGGTCTTGGCAATGGCGAAGCCGTCGTCAAATTCGATGAAGTCCATCATCTTGCCGGTCACCAGGTGCGCCACCCGCTCGCCCATGTCGGCTTCGGGGTAGATCACGTGGTGCGCGCCCACCCGCTCGGCGATGCGCCCGTGCTGCGGGCTGTTGGCCTTGGCCCAGATGTCCTTCAGGCCCATCTGCGCCAGGTTCAGCACCGTCAGCACACTGGCTTCCAGATTCGCGCCGATGCTCACCACCGCGTGCGAGAAGTCGGTCACCGACAGCTGCTGCAAGGCCACCAGATCGGTCGAGTCGGCCTTGACCACATGGGGCAGTTCGTGCGCCAGGTCCTGCACCACCTCCTCGCGGGCATCCATGGCCAGGACCTCATGTCCGGCGGCCACCAGCGAGCGCGCCACAGCGGCGCCAAAACGTCCCAGTCCGATGACGACCACGCTGTCGCCTTTGGGTGTATTCGATTTAGCCAACAATGGGTTTCTCCTCGGGGTAACGGTAGGCCCTGGGCACCTGGTTGATCGCCAGCGCCAGCGCCAATGTGACCACACCGACGCGGCCGGCGTACATCAGCACAATGATCACGCCCTGGGCGCCGGGCGCCAGATCGGCCGTGATGCCGGTGGACAAGCCCACCGTGGCAAAGGCCGACACCACCTCAAACAGCAGCTTTTCCAGCGGCACGCCGTCCGCCAGCGGGATGATGGCCAGCAGCCCCAGCGACACCGCCGCACCGCTGAGCACCAGGATCGACAGCGCCTGGCGCTGCACCGGGGTGCCGATACGCCGACCGCGCAGCTCCACGTCGGCCCGGCCGCGGATTTCGCTCCAGACGATCAGCAGCAGCAGGAACACCGTGGTCACTTTCACACCACCGGCCGTGCCCGCACTGCCGCCGCCGATGAACATCAGCACGCAATGCAGCATCAGCGATTCGAGCTCCAGCGCGCCGATGTCCACCGCGTTGAAGCCGGCCGTGCGCGCCGCCACCGACGTGAACAGCGCCGCCAGCCACTGGTCCGCAAAACCCAGCGGGCCCAGCGTCTTGGGGTTGTGGCGCTCCACCGCCCACAGCGCCAGCGTGCCGCCCACCACCAGCGCCGCCGAGCCCCAGACCGTCAGCGTGGTGTGGATCGACCAGCGCGCGTGCCGCTTGCGCCGGTTGGCCCACAGCTCGGTGATGACCGGAAACCCCAGCCCGCCCACGACAATCGCCAGCATCAGCGGACCCAGCACCCAGGCGTCGGTCACGTGGCGCATCACGCTGTCGGGCCAGGTGGAAAACCCCGCGTTGTTGTAGGCCGAGACCGAATGGAAGGCGCCCAGCCACAGCGCCTCGGCCCAGCCGATGTCCATCTTTTGGGCAAAACGAACCGCCAGCCACAGCGCCACCAGGCCCTCGACCAGCACCGTCACCACCAGCACCATGCGCGCCACCGAGCGCACGTCGCCCAGCGACAGCGCGTGGGTTTCCGACTGCAGCAGCAGCCGGGTGCGCAGCTTCAGGTGCCCGCCGATCAGCAGGCCCATCAGCGTGGCCGAGGTCATCATCCCGAAGCCGCCCAGCTGGAACAGCGCCATCACCAGCCCCTGGCCCAGCGGGCTCCAGTAGGTGCCGGTGTCCACCACCACCAGCCCGGTCACACACACCGCCGACGTGGCGGTGAACAGGGCCGTGAGCCACGGCGCGCTCTGGCCGCTGGCGCTGGCCCAGGGCAGCATCAGCAGCGCCGTGCCCACCGCAATGGTGGCCAGAAAGGCCAGCGCCAGCACGGCGGCCGGGTGGGTGGGCAGGTGGCTCTTCATCAGCGGGGATTGATCGGTGAGACGGCGCAGTCTAAACGCTGGCGGGGGTGGGGCATGGTCTCGGGCGGTGGTTTCCGCCCCGAAAAGGCGCCCTGATGGATTTTCATGGTATTTTGGGCCAATACCCAGCGTCAAATGGTCATTGTTTGCTCTTGAAAAAAGAGCAATCAGGCGCCCGCAGGCGCATCCGCGGCCACACACACTGCCACCAGCAGCCGCTTCCACGGCGGTGCCTCGCCGTCAAACGCCACGATCCGGGCGCTCAGGGCCTGGCCGCCGTCCAGCCGCGCGGCCAGCGCGGCGTTGTCGGCGCGGGGCACATAACCCAGCGTGGTGCCGGCGCCGTCGATCCGCACCGCCAGCGGGTCGTGCGGGTTGTCGGCCTCGCGCACCAGGCTCAGGGGGCCGCCGGGCAGCAGCCGGGCCGACACGCTGGCGCCGCCGTGGTGGGCAAAGCCCGCCACATGAAGCCGCACGATTTCGCCCGGCAGCGGGCGGTTTTCCGGGCGGGCGCGGTGGCGGGCCAGCACCACGGCCAGCTCGCGCTCTTCCGCCAGGCCCAGCGGCCCGGCTGGGCGGCGCTCCCACCAGCCCACCGCCCGCGGGCGGCAGGTGGCGTGCTCCCAGGCGCGGGCCCGGGCGCCGTCCCGAAAGCTGTCGTTGATGTATTCCAGCACCCGCACGGCCAGTGCCTGCATCGCGGCGCTGCTGGCGGTGTTGCCCCGGCCCCGCAACTGCCGCAGCGCATACCGCGGCGTGCGGCCCACCAGGTCCTGCACCACATACAGCGCCGTGCCGCGCTCGCCGTCCTGCAGCGACAGCGCCATCACCCGGGCGCCGTCGTCCTCGCACATCCCCCAGTAGTCCCCCACGCAGTGGTGCATGGCGTCGCCTTCGTCCGCCAGGGCGCTGGGGGTCAGCAGTTCCCGGGCGGTGGCGTCGCCCAGCAGCAGGGTTCCGAGCACGTCGGGCAGGGTTTCCTCGCGCCCGTCCGCGCGTACGGTGGCGCGGGGCGTGGCGTGCCAGCGGGCCGACGCCCGCAGCAGCGACCGCAGGCCGCGTTCGCGCAGCCAGGCCAGCCCGAGCGTGGTGTGGGTCACGCCCGCGTCCGGGCCGGCGTGGGTCACCGCCGCGCGCAAAAAGTCCTCGGCGTCGGACACGGCGGCCGGCAGCGGCGTGAAGGCGTCGGCGCAGGCGCGCCACACCGGTGTCCAGCCGGGGCGGAAGACGTCGGGCGCCGCCGCCGTCAGCCGCTCGCGCCCGCCCACCAGGCTTTCCAGCGCCGGCAGTGCCGGCACATACGGGTCGATCTCGTCCCAGCCGGCCGGGCGCTGCTCGGGCGTCAGCGCGTCCATCAGACGCAGAAACTCGTCGTGCGGCATGGCGGTGCTGCCCCCCATCTGGCGGCACAAAGGCCCGCGCACCAGGCCGCGCGAGATTCCATGGTGCGCAGCCAGCACGCCGATCAGGTCGCGGCCCCGGTCGACCGCATCGATCAGCGTGTCGTCGTGGGCGCGCCAGGCGTGGCGTTTGCCGCCCTGGCATTCCAGCTGGTGGTGGGCCGTCAGCAGCACCGGCGCCACCAGCAGCGGAAACCGCCTGATCGCCTGCAGCCGCCGCCGGCGCAGCTCGGGCGGCAGCGCCGCCAGCCGGGTGACATTGCGCACCGAACCCCAGGTGCGCTGCGCCTGCAGCGAGGCCAGCACCTGCAGCACCTCCATGTCCAGACCCATCGCGAAGCCCAGCACCGCGGCGTGCGCAGGGCCCCAGCGCCCCAGCCGGGGCATGGGCACCGCCGGCGCCGCATACATCGGAATGGCGAATGCAAACGCCGGGTCGGTGATCGTCAGCAGCAGGCCGCGCGGGTCGGCCGCCGCCGCCTCGGCCAGCGGGGCCAGCACCGCGTCGTCCCGAAACGAAGCCGCCGGCAGGCGAAACGCCCGCACCTGACCGTCCGCCAGGTGCAGCCACAGCCGCGCCTGCCCGTCGTTCTCACCCAGGTCGTCAGCCGAGAGCCACAGCGCGGCGCGGATCAGGCTCATGGGGCTGGCGCCGGGTGGCGTGGCGCCGGTGGGCAACCGGTCAGCGCGGCTTGGAACGGGCATGGTTGGGGGCCGGGCACGTACTTGTGAAACACGGTGGCCATGAGCGTCTGGCGGGGGCATGCCCTGCTCCAGCGATCTCTACCGCTTTTCAGTGGTTGTGCAGCTTTTCCTGCAGCCAGACCTTGATCAGCGACTGATACGGCACATCGCGGGCATTCGCAGCCACCTTGATGGAGTCCAGCAAATGCTGCGGCAGGCGCAGTGAGATCGTCCGGGTGGTGGGTTTCAGGTTCGGCAGCGTGACGCTTCTGGCCTTTGTCCAGTCCAGGTGCTCCGTCGAGTCGTGCGATTCCCAGTACGCCCGCTCCTGTGCTTCGGTGTCGAATTTCGGGATGACTTTAGTCGGCTTGTTCATCAATGGTTCGCTCCTTCCGGTGCATGTCTCGGGCGGAAATCGCACGAATCACCTGTCTTTTTCAAACGACACGACCTTTCAGAGGCAGGGTGCAGACGTTCTGCAACCGTCCAATGCCCCTTTCTGGGTCTTCAGCGATCGAATTCAGCGCTCGGCTAGCCGACCCGTCACGTACTTGTGCAGAACGCTGGCAATGAGCGTCTGGTAAGGCATGCCCTGTTCCAGCGCCTTGACCTGAATGTCCTGCAGGTCACCAGACGACAGGCGGATGTTCACCCGCTTGTCCTTCACCGCAGTGGCGCGCGCCGCCGCCTTGAACTTGGCCAGTTCGGCCTTGGTGGCGACCGACTTCAGCGCGCCTGCGTCAAATGCGGCCAGCAGGTCGGCTTCGTATGCATCAGTCTTCGGCATGGGGATCGTCCTGTTTCAAATAGCTGCGGGTGGCCTTGCGGCTGGGAATGACGGTTTTGAGGAAATAGTGATCGGCTTGTTCCACAAACGGCACCAGGTATACATACCCCTCAGACAGAACCACCAGCACCCGCTGGTTGGGAAATTTGTCCGGGTTGGGGTGGGCCAGTATGTCGAGCAGGCCACCAGCCTCCACCGCCACCACCATTTGCTCGAAAGTGATGCCCCGTTCGCGCTGAAGCTGATCATTTTTTTCCGGCCCCCAGCGAAAAGGTTTCATGGACGCGAGTTTAAACGAGTGTGTGCCTTTTGTCACCAGACGGATCATCGGGCCGGAAGCCTCACCCCCGCCACGCATCCCCCTCGCGCCGGGCGCGGCCGAGGGTTTCGAGGGTGTCGAGGATGCGGGGCAGGCCTTTTTTCCAGGGGCCTTTGCCTTTGAAGGCGGCTTCGATGGCGGGCAGGGGCAGGGGGGCCGGGCTGGCGGCCAGCAACTGGGCGCAGAGCAGGGCGGAGTTGCCCCAAAGAAAATCC
>ERZ761607.1556-NODE-1556-length-27983-cov-4.079956_pt1 | contig 27983 bp, 25 predicted proteins | sample MGYA00511164_ERZ761607 | MGnify/ENA primary metagenome ERZ761607 (study PRJEB28899, sample SAMN02445080) | bioreactor sludge metagenome | biome: EBPR sludge | place: Australia: Brisbane, Thorneside Wastewater Treatment Plant | collected 2011-06-22 ... | reverse complement strand
GGGGCCGCCGCGGGCAGCCTCGTCCTGCCCGCCGGAAACCTCCTCGCCGCCCCGGCCCGCCAGGAACTCGTGGCCGGCGTGTTCAACCACGGCATCCGGGCCTCCGGTGCGGCGACGGCGGTGTGGGGCTTCAACGGCAAGCTTCCCGGGCCGTTGCTTCGCTACAAGCAGGGCGATGCCGTGGATGTCCACGTGCGCAACGACCTGCCCCAGCCCACCACGGTCCACTGGCACGGCCTGCGCGTGCCCAACGCGATGGACGGCGTGCCCAACGTGACGCAGAAGGCCATCGAGAAGGGCGCCACCTTCGACTACCGCTTCCAGGCGGTGGACGCGGGCACGTACTGGTACCACCCGCACCAATCGAGCTTCGAGCAGGTGCCCCGGGGCCTGTACGGCGCCTTCATCGTCGAGGAGGCGAAGCCCCTCGCGGTGGATCGCGAGGAGGTGTGGATCCTCTCGGATTTCAAGCTGGACGACGCCAACGCGCAGGTGGAGGACTTCGGCCGCATCCGCCATTTCGCCACCGACGGGCGCCTGGGCAACGTGGTCACGCTCAACGGCACGCCCGTGGGCGAGCACCGCAACCTCACGCTCCGCCCGGGCGAGCGCGTGCGCCTTCGCCTGTGCAACGCGTCCTCCGCCCGCGCCTTCCTGCTGGAATTCCAGGGGCACAAGCCCTGGATCGTGAGCCACGACGGCCAGCCGGTTCCGCCGCAACCCATTCCCGACGGCCGCCTGCTGCTGGGCGCCGGCCAGCGTGCGGACCTCGTCATCGACGGCACGGCCCCCGGCAGCGAGGCCTTCGCCATCCACGACCATCGCCAGTCCGGTGGGCGCGTGGCCACCATCCGCTATGCCGGCAAGCCCGTGCGCGCGAAGGCCCTGGGTCGCCCCGCCGCCATCGCGCCCAACCGCCTGGTCGAGCCCAACGTCGCCCGCGCCACGGACCACTACCTGGTCTTCCAGGGCGGCATGAAGGGCGCGCCGGCCATCGCGCGGGTGGACGGCCGCTCGCTGCAAGTGGACGAGATCATGGACCGCCACGGCCTCGCCTGGTCGATGAACTACACGGCCCAGCACGAGCACGCGATGATGCACGAGCCCCTCTTCCGCCTGAAGAAGGGCGAGCACGTCACGCTCAAGATGATCAACGAGACGGAATACGAGCACCCCATGCACCTGCACGGGCACTTCTTCCGGGTGCTCGCGCTGAACGACGTGCCGTCGAAGCAGCGGGAATGGCGCGACACGGTGGTGCTCGATCCGCGCGGCTCCTGCGACATCGCGTTCGTCGCGGACAACCCCGGCGAATGGATGTTCCACTGCCACATCCTCGACCATGCCGCGGGCGGCATGATGGGCACCGTGGTGGTGGAAGGCTAGCGGCCCCTCAGGACAGCGTCGCGCCCGTCTCGACGAGGCGCGCGAATTCCCCGCGGGCCACGGGGCGGCTGAACAGGAACCCCTGGATGTCCGTGCAGCCCAGCTCCCGCAGCACCTCCAGTTGCTCGCGGGTTTCCACGCCCTCGGCGATGGTGCGAAGCCCCAGCTCCCGCGCGAGCGCGATCACGGCCTTCACGATCGCGCGGTCCTCGCCCACGGCGGCCACGCCGCGCACGAAGGAGCCGTCGATCTTCAGCACCTTCACGGGCATCTGCTTGAGGTAGGCGAGCGAGGAGTAGCCCGTGCCGAAGTCGTCGATGGCGAGGGTGGCGCCCAGCTCCGCCAGGCGCTTCATCGTGTCGATGGCGCCGTGGGGATTTTCCATGAGGGCGCTCTCGGTCAGCTCCAGTTCCAGCCGGTGGGGCGCGAGGCCGCTTTCCTCGAGGGCCTCGCGCACGGTCTGCACCAGCTCGTCGCCCTCGTGGAACTGCCGCGCCGCCAGGTTCACCGACACGCGCCAGTCGCCGCCGGCCTCGGCCGCGTAGCGGCAGGACGAACGCAGCATCCACCGGCCGATTGGCACGATGAGTCCCGTCTCTTCCGCCAGGTGGATGAAGTGCGAGGTGGGTACGGGACCGCGGTCCGGGTGCTTCCAGCGCAGCAGCGCCTCGGCCCCCGTGATGCGCCCGCCGGCCGTGATGTCCACCTGGGGCTGCAGCGCGAAGTCGAACTCCTCCATCTCCACCGCGCGGCGCAGCTGGTTCTCGAGCGAAAGCCAGCCTTCCACCTTCGCCGTCATGCCGGCGGTGAAGAAGCGGAAGCTGTCGCCGTGGGTCTTGGCCTGGTGCAGCGCGATGTCGGCGTTGCGGTTGAGCTGGTCGATGTCCGTGCCGTCCTGCGGGTAGAGCGCCACGCCGATGCTGCAGGTGACGAAGAGCTCGTGCCCGAGGGCGAGGAAAGGCTTGCGAAGCGCCTGGGAGAGCTGCTCCACCGCGTGGGCGGCGCCGTGCATGTCGCCCACGCCGCCGGCGAGCACCGCGAACTCGTCGCCCTCCAGGCGCGCGACGGTGTCGTCCTTGCGCACCAGGCCCGCGACGCGCTCGCCCACGGCGCGGATGAGCGCATCGCCCACGGCATGGCCCAGGCTGTCGTTCACGTTCTTCAGGCGGTCCACGTCCAGGTACAGGATCGCGATGGTGTCGCCGGAGCGGCGCGCCGTCGCGATGGCCTGGCCGAAGCGGTCGAGGAACAGGCGCCGGTTGGGCAGGCCCGTGAGCGTGTCGTAGTACGCGAGGCGCCGGATGGTGCTCTCGGCGTGCTTGCGGCTGCCGATGTCCTCCATCACCGAGACGAAGTGCGTGATCTCGCCGCTTTCGCCCCGGATCGCCGAGACCGACTGCAGGCACCAGAAGTGCGAGCCGTCCTTGCGGCGGTTGTGGAACTCGCCCATCCACGGCGCGCCCGTGCGCAGCGCTTCCCACATCTCCGCGTACACCTCGGGGGGCTGCTCGCCGCTCTTGAGCAGGCGCGGGTTCATGCCCAGCACCTCGTGCGCCGCGTAGCCGGTGATCTCGCAGAACTTCGGGTTCACGTACTCGATGACGCCCTTCATGTCCGTGATCATCACGGCGTTGGCCGTCTGCTCGACCACGCGCGAGAGCTTGCGGATCCGCTCCTCGCTCATCACGCGGTGGGAGATGTCGCGGTCGATGCCGCGGTAGCCGCGGAAGTGGCCGGTGCCGTCGAACACGGGGATGCCGCTCGTCTCCAGCACCACCGCGCGCCCGTCCTTGTGGCGGTTGGTGTTGACCATCAGCGCGAAGGGCTGGCGCTGGGCGGCCAGGCGCCCGAAGGCCTCCTTCACGCGCGCGGCCTCCGCGGGCGGCATGAGGTCGAAGGGCGTCCGGCCGATGATCTCCTTCGGCTCGTAGCCCAGCAGGTCGCGGATCTTGGGGCTCACGTAGGTATAGACGCCGTTCTCGTCCACTTCCCACACCCAGTCGCTCGTGGCTTCGACGAGGTTCCTGAAGCGCTCGTTGCTCGCCTCCAGCGCGTCCTGCGTCTGGGTGTGCTGGCGGATCTCGCGCTCGAGCAGGACGTTGGTCGCCTCGAGCATGAGCATCGTGTCGCCGATCTCCTTGGTGCGGGCGGCGACGGTGAGCTCCAGCAGCTCCGGCTGGCGCGCGATGATCCACGCGAGCCACGCGGCGAGGATGGCGCCGGCCAGCGCGAGCAGGGCCGTGACGGCGCCTTCCCGCGGGTTGGACCAGCCGTCCCTCGGGGCGATCGACAGCGTCCAGCGGCCGTTGGGCACGTCGAACTCGTGGCTCACGGCACGCAGGACCTCGCCGTGGCCGCCGAACGAGTGGCGCTCGCCGGAGTCGGGATGGCGGCGGGAAAGCTCCCACGCGTAGCCGGCCTTGGGCAGCTCCTCGAGACGGCTCGTGGCGAGCAGGTCGCCGATGCGCATGATGGCGGTGGCGAAGCCCCAGAAGCGTTCGGGGGGCTTCGTTTCGAAGATCGGGAGGCGCCCGACGATGGCGACGCCGCCCTGCATCAGCTCGAACGGGCCGGCCAGCGTGAGGCGCCGCATGCGCAGGGCGAGGAACGCCTCCTTGTTGCGCGCGGGATCGGCGAGCAGGTCGTGGCCGATGGCGCGCTCGTGGCCGGCGATGGGCACGCTCATCCTCACGACGCCGCCGGGCGCCACCTGCAGCGCGCTCACGCCCGGATAGCGGGGCAGCAGGTCGCGGGCGACGGCCTCGAGGGCGGCGGGCGATTCCACCCCCTGGTGAACGACGCCGGCGAGCGCGTCGGTGATCGAGAGCGAGCGGTAGATCTGCTGCTGGAGGGCGCTCGCGTGCTCGGCGGCGATGGCGAGGGCGGCGCGCTCCCGCTCGGCCACCCGCTGCTTTTCCGCGAGCGTGGCGACCATCGCGCCCACGGCCGCCGACAGCACGAACGTGACGAGCGCCGCCTTCGTCGCGCGCCCCATTCCCGCGAACGGGAAAGCCCAGCGCCCCGGCCGGGAAACGGCGGGGGCGGGGCTGACGCCTTCGTCGGGTGAGGTCATGGGGTGCGCAAGGGGGGAATTCCGCGCGGCGAATGGAATGCTGCGGCGCCGCACCGCGCGTGGCGGGCCGTCATTTCCATTCGATCTTGCAATCTCCGTGCCGGGGACGCTTCCCCCGCGATGCCGCTGCGATGCCGCCGGGGACGCTTCCCCGCGATGACCGCGTCAGCGGGCATCAAGGGCCATAGGGAAGCGTCCCCATCCGTCAGCGAAGCACCATCTCCACCCGCCGGTTCTTCGCGCGGCCCGCCTCGTCGGTGTTGGAGGCGACAGGCGCCAGCGGGCCGACGCCATCGGCGGCCAGGCGATCCTTCGCGATGCCGTGCTGCCCGGTGAGCGCAGCGACCACGCTCGCCGCGCGGTCGCGCGAGAGCTTCAGGTTGTGGTCGTGGGCGCCCTGCATGTCCGTGTGGCCCACGATGTGGACCCGGGCCTTGCCGTTGTCCTTGAGCCACTTGGCCATCTCGGCGAGCGTCGGCCCCGATTCGGTCTTGAGCGTCGCCTTGTCGGTATCGAAGTAGATGCCGTAGAAGACCACCTTGCCGCCGGCGCCGATGTCCTTCGCGATCTGGTCGGCGGAGATCACGATCGACTGCTCCATCGCCTTCACGCGGACGATCTTGTGGGAGATCGCGGCGCACTGGTTGCCGCCGGAGGAGCCGCAGCCCGCGATGCCCCAGTACTCGCTGCCGCCCTTCTCGATCCGGTAGACGATCGCCTTCTGTTGCTGCGGCTTGCCGAGCACGACGCCCTTGGCGGCGAGCACCGCGGCCTCGAAGTTGCGCACCAGCTCGACGGTCGAGGGCAGCGCGCCGCCCGCATCCTTGCGGATGGGGTCGCTGTAGGACCAGAACTCGCCCTCCTTGGTCACCTTGTCGAAGGGCCCGTCGAGCCGGGCCGGGTCCTTGGCCACCTGAAGCTCCAGGGCCGCGAACCGGGACTGCTCGCAGTTCAGGTGGTAGCTGCCGGGAAACTTCTCGAACACGGGGTTGGGCTTGCACTTCGCGTTGTCCTTCTGGGCGAAGGCGGGCGCGGCGAGCGCGAAGGCGGCGGCGATCGCGGCGAGGGCGAGCGGCTTCATGGGGATTTCCTCCCGGGCTGTCGTTGTCGTGGCGGCCGAGCGGGGAGCGCGGCCGCGGTCGGACAGTCTGGGGCCGGGCGAGGTCGGCGCGGCTTGCGCCAGATCAACTCACCCGGCGAGTGCCTTCATCACCTCGGGCGGGCAGGAATACTTCGCGCGGTCCATCAGGTTGTCGCCCTGGGCGTCGCGCATGTCGGGATCGGCGCCGAGGGAGATGAGGTACGCCACGATCTCGGCGAGCGTCGCCGGGGGCACCTGGGGAAGGCCGCAGTGGTTGATCGCGATCACCAGCGGCACGGGCGGTGTCGCCTGCATCTGCGGAAAGCGCACGGGCTGGGCCACGTTGGCGCGGTTCACGAGCCTCTTCACCTGCGCGACATCACCTTTCGCCACGGCCGCATAAAGCGCCGCGCCTTCCGCGCCCGGCTTGCCGGGCACCGCGACCGCCTTGGGGGCGGTCGGCGCCGACGCCGGATTCGCCGCGCGCTCCGCCCGCGCCCCCGCCTCGCGCCAGGCGGGCCGGATCCGGTCAAGCGTCGATTCGGCGGCGGCCTTCACGCGCGGGTCCCCGTGGGCGAGTTCTGCGCGCACCGTCGCCTCGGCATCGAACGCGTCGCCCCACAGCGATTCGAGCTTGCGCAGGAACTGGATCTTCGCGTCCGCATCGCCGTTGGCGGCGAGCCACTTCGCCACCTGCCGCGCCTCGGCCTTGCGGTCCGCCCACGCGAAGGCGACGGGACGAAGGCAGCGTTCGAAGGCGGTGCCGGGCTTCGCGGTGGAGAGCACAGGATCGCACAGCGGCATCCACAGCGCGAACGCGGCGCGGGCAGCCTCCGGCGAGCGCTTGTCGCCGCGGGCGTCCGTCGCATCGCCCAGCACCTCGAGGGCGCGGGCGCGCTGCGATTCGCTCGCGCCGGCGTTCGTCGCGAGGGCGGCGATCTCGGGAAGCCCCGCGGGCGTCTTGCCGGCCACGCGCGAAAGGGCCGAGAGCGCCATGTCGCGACGGTCGCCGACGCCGAGCAGCACCGCGGCCCTGGGCACCCACTTTGCGAGGGATTCGGCGTCGTCGCGGAAGCCCAGCAGGTCCCACGCGGTCGAGACGGTGTCGGGGTCCTGCGAACCGGCCGCCACGAGCAGCGTGTCGGTGAAACGATCCGGCGCGGGCTTGAAGCGTGCCAGCGCGCGCAGCACCACCGGGGACCCGGCTGTCGCGCGGCGAAGCTCGTCTTCCAGCAATCCGATGAGCGCGCGGTCCTGCGTGTCGGCGAGGCGCTCGAAGGCGGATCGGGCGAGCTGCAGGTTGTTGCGCCCCGCGCTGCTTCGCCGCGCCGCGAGTGCCGCCTGGTCGAGATACGGCAGCATCGCCGCGAGCAACCCGGGCGCGGGCTCGATGCCGATGAGGCCCCGGGCGGCCAGGAATCGCACGTAGGGCGTGCCGCCGCCCTCCGCGAGAACGCGCTTTCGGGCGGGTGCCAGGTCCGCCGCCGGGACCTTGAGCGTGGCGAGCGCACCGGCCGCGTGCATCGCGACGCCGGCATCGGCATCGGCGAGCGCGGCGAGCAGCGCCGGCTTCGCGGGCTGGAAGGCATCGGCGTTCTTCTGCGCGAGATCCCACAGCGCGTTCGCGGCGGCCAGTCGCACGGCGCCATCGGTGTCGGCCAGCGCCTTCGACAGCACGGGGATCGTGCGCGGGGCTTCGGCGGCACCGAGGCTCTCGGCGGCCTTCACGCGCTCGAGGGGCTTGCCCTCTTCCAACTGGCGGAGGTTGCGCTCCCGCTGCTCCGCGAAGAAGCGCGAGGCGAAATCGGCGCGCGCGGGCAGCGCGGCGGCGAGCAGAAGGGCGACGAGAAGGACGGCGTGGCGCATGGTTCCTCCGGCTTCGCGGGACGCGCGAATCCTAGCATCCGGCCGGAAACAACCCGATACAACCATTTCGGCAAGGGACAAGCGCCCGCAAGGTGAAGCGACCAGACTGGGTCTCGCAGGGAGAACAGATCAGGAGATTCCGAATGAACCGCATGTCCCTCCGTACCCTCGTCGCCGGCTGCGCACTCGCTCTCGCCGGATCGCTGCCGGCCGTCGCCGCCGGTCCCGTGGCTGCAGGCCCCGTCTCCACCCCGAGGATCCCGGTGCCGATCGTGACGCCGGTGGTGGTCCCGGCCACCGCGGCTGAGGCCGCCGACCTCGCCTTCATGCGCGAGGAGGAAAAGGTCGCCCGCGATCTCTACGTCGCCTTCCGCGAGGCGTGGGAAAACCCCGTCTTCGCCGCCATCGCGACGAGCGAGCAGTCCCACATGAACGCGATGCTGAAGCTGCTGCGCAAGTACTCGTTGCCCGACCCGGCCGCCGGCAAGCTGCTCGGCGAGTTCGTGAACGAGGAGCTCGCCGCGCTCTACGCCGGCCTGCTCGAGCGCGGCCTCGCGAGCGAGGCCCAGGCCCTCCTCGTGGGCGGTCTCGTCGAGGAAGTGGACATCGCGGACCTGAAGGAGGCGATCGCCCGCACGACGAAGCTCGACATCCGCCTCGCCTACGAAAACCTCGCCTGCGGATCGCGCAACCACCTGCGCGCCTTCGCGAGGACCTACACGTTCCTCACGGGCATTCCGTACGTCGCGCAGTCGATGTCCGCCGACGAGGTCGCCTCGATCCTCGAAGAGGCGCCTGAGCGCTGCGGACGGAACTAGCTCGCCGGCGCTGGCAGCAAGCGCCCGTTGTCCTCGCCGACGGCGGGCGCATGCCCGGCTTTCTCGCCCGAACGCAGGTGCGAAGCGATCGGCAGCGGCAGCGCCGTGAGCACGTGGTCCGCGATGCGCACTTCCTTCGCGAAGACGCCCCGCGCCCGGTAGTGCAGGTCCCGCACGGCCTCCTCCAGCGTGCGCACGGCGCTCACGCAGCAGTCGGCCGCCTCGAAGACCGCCTGCCAGTGGGCGAGGTTCTTCGTGGCGAGGCGCTCCGCGATGCCGCGAATCGTCGCGGCCGGATCCTTCGCATCGTCTCGCAGTGCCTCGGGCAGTGCGATCGCCTCGCAGAAGACCTGCCAGAACTTGTCCTCGAGGGGCGCGCACGCGAGGTGCCGCCCGTCGCCGGTCGCGTAGATGCGGTAGCGGGGCGAGCCGCCCGTGAAGAGATGGTCGCCGGTGCCGGGCCATCGCCCCGCCTCGCCCGTCGCCACGGCCCAGAAGAGCAGCGGGAACAGGTTCTCGGCCATCGCGATGTCGAGGAAGCCCCCGGCGCCCGTGCGGTCCCGCTGGCGCAGCGCGAGCAGGATGTTGATGACCGCCGGATAGGCGCCGCCCGCGATGTCGCCCGCGAGCACCGTGGGCATGCCGGGCATCCCGTCGGTGCCCGCCGCGAGCGAGAGCATGCCGCTCTCGGCCTGGAAGTTGAGGTCGTGCGCCGCTCGCGTCGCTTTCGGGCCGTCCTGCCCGTAGCCGGTCATCGCGCAGTAGACGATGCGCGGGTTGGCCGCGCGCCACGCGTCGTATCCGAGCCCCAGTCGCGCCATCACGCCGGGACGGAACTGCTCGATCACCACGTCGATGGTGGGCGCGAGGGCCAGCAACCGTGCGGCCTCGCCCGGCGCGCGCAGGTCGATCTCGATCGCCCGCTTGCCGCGATTGAGCGCGGCGAACATCGCGGCCTCGCCCTCGACGAAGGGCCCCCAGGTGCGCAGGTCCTCGCCGCCGGGCCGCTCCACCTTGATGACCTCCGCGCCCGCCTCGGCGAGCAGCAGGCTCGCGAAGGGCCCGGGCAGCAGCGTGGAGAAATCGAGGATGCGGATGCCTTCGAGGGGGAGCATGGGGAACGGAACGTGTGAGCCGGAACGGATTGCCATTGTCCCAGCAACGGCCCCTCACCGCAGTGCGCCGTCAGGGCGTTGCGCTCGCCTCGAGGAGCGCCATGCCGATTTCGTCGACGTCGTTGGCCGAGTTGGACAGCACGATCACCCCGGTCTTCGATCCTTCGTGGACGCCCGCGAAGGACCGGAAGCCGCCCGTGCCGCCGTTGTGCCACAGGATCCGGCCGGCGCCCGACGGGCGGATGAACCAGCCCAGCCCCGGAGACGATCCCTTGTCGGCCTTCGCGCGAACCTGCTGCGTGAGGCGCGAGCCCGGAAGCGTCCCGTCGCGGTGCGCCACGAGGAACTTCGCGAGTTCCTCCACGTTCGAGCGCAGCGCGCCGGCCCCCGCGAGTCCCGGCAGTGACCAGTAGCCCGTGGGGTCGAGATCCTCCTTGTGCCCGCGGGCGAGAAGCGCGGCGTCGGTGCCCGCCGTCGTCGTGCCCGTGCGTCCCATGGCGAGGGGCGCGAGGATGTCGCGCCGGGCGAGGGCCGCCCAGGCGAGGCCTTCGCGGCGTGCGAGCACTTCCCCCAGCAGTCCCGCGCCGTAGTTCGAGTAGGCGACGGGATGGGGGCCGGGGCCCGGACCGCCGGCGGTCGAGGCGTAGTCGAGCAGGCGGTCAGGTGTGTATCCCGCGTAGGGGTCGGCCCGGTTCAGGACCATGCCGGCGAAGAAGCGCCAATCGCGAGGCAGGCGGGGCAAGCCCGAGGTGTGGGAGGCGAGCGAACCCAGCGTCACGTCGCCCACGCCGGGAGATTTCCAGGCGCGAATGCCGGGAACGGCCTCGCGCACGGTCGTCGCAAGCGTCAGGCGACCCCGCTCCACCTGCTGCGCGAGCAGCGTCGCGGTGAAGACCTTGGTGATCGATCCGATCTCGAAGAGCGTGAGCCCGTCGACGGCTTGCCGTGCCTCGTTGCCGGAACGGCCGGCCGAGATCACAGTGACGAGGCCGTCGGGCGCGACCAGGCCCGCCACGATGCCCACGGTGGAGCGCGACGCGACGCGCGCTTCGAGCAACGCCCGGGCGCGGCCTTCCAGCGACTCCTGGGCGGCGACGGGAAACGCGAACGCGAGGAGCAGGAGAGCGCGAACCATGGGGCGTTCCTTCCGGAAGCGGGCGAGCGAGGATAAACGATGGATCGCGACGGCGCTCGCCGGCGTGCCGGGCGGACCTCCTCGCCTCGGACCGTGGCGCGCGGCGGATAATGGCCTTCATGGACCGCGACCTCGATCACGCCCGCGACCTGCTGCGGGACGCTTCCTCGATCGCCGTGCTCACCGGCGCGGGCATCTCGGCCGAATCGGGCATTCCCACGTTCCGCGACGCGATGACGGGCCTGTGGGCGAACTTCCGGCCCGAGGATCTCGCGACGCCCGAGGCTTTCCTCGCCAACCCGAAGCTCGTCTGGGACTGGTACGCGTGGCGGCGCGCGAAGGTGGCCGACGCGAAGCCCAATCCCGGCCACGAGGCCCTCGCGCGGCTGGAGGAATCCTGCCGCGCCGCCGGCGTCGATTTCACGCTGGTCACGCAGAACGTGGACGGCCTGCACGAGCGCGCGGGAAGCCGGCGACTGGTGGAGCTGCACGGCAACATCCGGCGCGTGAAGTGCTTCGACAATGGCCATGCGGTGAAATCGTGGCCCGATGGCGAAGGCGTTCCGGCCTGCCCGCACTGCGCCTCGCCCCTGCGACCCGATGTGGTGTGGTTCGGCGAGAACCTGCCGACCCACGCGCTCGCCGCCGCGATGGCCGCCGCGCGCACCTGCCAGGTCTTCCTGTGCGTGGGCACCTCGACGGTGGTGGAGCCTGCCGCCTCCCTGCCCTTCGTCGCGCTCGAATCGGGCGCGAGCGTGATCGAGGTGAACCCGGTGGCGACGGCGCTTTCGGCGAAGGCCCGGCTACGCCTCGCGGGGCCGGCCGGCGAGATCCTGCCGAGGATCGTGGACTAGGGGCCGCGCCCTCAGTGCACGAAGGTGACCGGCACCTTCACCTGGTGGATCACCTTCATGCCCACGGCGCCCATCAGGCGGCTCTTGAGCTCGCTCTGGCCGCGGGTGCCCATGACCACCTGGGAACAGCCGCGGGACTCGGCGATGCGCGCGATGGTGTCGGGGGCATCGCCGAACTCCACGAGCGTCTCGTGGGGAACGCCGGTGGGCGCCAGCACCTTCTGCGCCGCGGCGATCGCCGCGCGCGCGCGGTCGTTGAGATGCCCGATGGCCGCGTCGCGCCCCAGCCCGTGGGTCTGCCAGTCCTCCACCTCGGGCTGCACATTGAGCACCAGCACCGTGGCGCCGAAGGCCTTGGCGAGGTTCGCGCAGTAGACGGCGGCCCGCAGGGAGGATTCGGACCCGTCGATGGGCAGCAGGATGAGGGGCGTGGAGGCCATGGCGGCTTCTTCTCGAAAGGGGTTCGGGTGATGCATGGTAGCGGCTCGCCGTAATCGCCGCACGATCCGCGTCAAGCCGGCGGCGTCTCCCCGCCTTCCTCGCGAAGCCGCCGGTACAGGGTGCGCTCGCTCACGCCCAGCCGCCGGGCGAGTTCGCGGCGGGTGAGGCCCGGCTCGTTCGCGAGGGCCTGCGAGAGCGCGTCGGTGCCGAGGCGGCCGGCGGCCGGCCGGGTGATTTCCGCCGGCAGGTGCCGGGGCTCGATCGCCAGGCCGTCGCACAGCAGGCTCGCCCGCTCGAGCGCGTTGCGCAGTTCGCGCACGTTGCCGGGAAACGGATGGGCCGTAAGGCACGCCATCGCCTTGGGCGTGATGTCCAGCCGCCGCCCGGACGCCACGCGGGCGAGGAGCGCCCGCGCGAGGTCCGGGATGTCGCCCGGGCGCTCCCGCAGCGCCGGCAGGCGGATCGGAAAGGCGCTCACGCGGTAGAAGAGATCGGCGCGGAAGGCGCCCCGGGCCACTTCGGAACGAAGGTCCCGGTTGGTGGCCGAGACGATGCGGATGTCGGCGCGGCGCCATTCGGTGGCGCCCAGGCGCCGGTAGCTCGCCGTCTCGATGAGACGAAGCAGCTTCACCTGCATCGTGAGCGGAATCTCGCCCACCTCGTCGAGGAACAGGGTGCCGCCGCTCGCCGCTTCCACCAGGCCCGCGCGGGCCGCGGTCGCGCCGGTGAAGGCGCCGCGCTCGTGGCCGAAGACCTCGCTTTCGAAGAGCGTCTCCGGGATGCCCGAGCAGTCCACCGTGATGAACGGCCCCGAGGCCCGCGGGCTCGCCGCGTGCACGGCCTGCGCGAGGAGCTCCTTGCCCGTACCCGATTCGCCCTCGAGCAGCACGGCCGCGACGGACGGCGCCACGCGCGAGACGAGCTCGAGCGCCTGCCGGATCGCGGGCGAGCGGCCGATGATCGAGCGGTCGCCGTGGGGCTGCACCGGCGCAGGCAGCGGCCGCATGCGCTCGACGAAGTAGCGCAGCGCGCCCTCGCCGTCGCGGATGGGCGTCACCTCGATGTCGACGTGCTCCTCGCCCCTCGGAGTGTGGTGCACGTGGAGGATGCGTTCCGGTACCCCCGATTCTCGGCACCGGGCGAGGGGACAGGCTTCGCCGGCCTGGTCGCACGGCACCGTGTAGTGGTGCGAGACCTGGAAGCACGTGCGGCCGGCCACGCCTTCGGCCCCACCGAAGTGGCGGCGATAGGCGGCGTTGGCGCCGACGATCCGGTACTGGGGGTCGCACACGATGTGGGGGTCGTGGGACGCGTCCAGCATCGCGAGGAGCGCGGACAGGGGTTGCAGGTCGGCCATCGGCTTCGTCCGTTCGTTCCGGTCGATGCTGCCACAGACTGCCATGGACTGCCACCTAGCCTGCCAAGCGGGTGCGGCTGGCCGACAGCCTGAATGCAACTATTTGATTCGAGGATATCTTTCCTCTGGCTGGCCTTGGCACGATCCCTGCGAAGGCGATGGTGACAATCCAGCCACTGTCACCGCCCTCCTGCCGACCGTGTTCCTTCGCCAATTCGCCGATCCGATCTCCGGCGCGCTTGCCCACCTCGTGGCCGACCGTCCCGGCGGCGAAGCCGTGGCGGTCGACCCCGCGCCGGACCTCGAGGAACTGGTCCTGGCCGTCGTGCGCGAGCAGGGGCTTCGCCTTCGCCACATCCTGCTCACCCACATCCACGAGGACGCGGCCGTCGTGCCGCGCGCGCTCGCCGATTCGACGGGTGCGAGCCTCGTGGCGGGCACGAAGGCCCGGTGGGCGGGCGAATGCCGGCGTGTGCGCGACGGCGATCGCCTGGCCGTCGGCGCACTCGTGGTGGAAGTGATCGAGACACCCGGCCACACGCCCGGCTGCGTGAGCTACCGGATCGACGACCGCCTGTTCTGCGGGGATGCCATCGCCATCGCCGATTGCGCCGACCCGGCGCGCGAGACGGATCTCGGCCTGCAGTACGACAGCGTGACCCGCCGCGTCTTCGGCCTGCCCGACGAGACGCTCGTGTATCCGTCCCACGACCGGCGCGGGCGCACCGTGACGACCGTGGGCGAGGAACGGCGGGCGAACCGCGCCTTCGCGGGCCTCACGCGCGAGGCCTTCCTCACCGAAATGAGCATGCGCGCCGGACCCGGCGCCGATTGGAGACGACCATGAACGAACTGGCGAGTTTCGGATGCCTGTCGCGCCGCGCCTCGCGCGCCGATCCCGCGAGCCGCCGCCGCGCCCGCGTCGGCACGCGCCCGCCGTCCCTCGAGCCCGGCGAGCGCGTCGTGCAAGAGGATGGGCTCGTCCACGCCGCCGGAACCGACGGTCCCATCTGGCGGGTCGAATGCGGATTCGTGCGACTGGACCTGCCGTCGGCCAAGGGCGATCACTTCGCCGGCCTCGCGCTGCCCGGCGACCCGCTGGGGCTCGAATCGCTCGTGGCCGGCCGCTACCTGCTGCGGGCGACGGCCATCACGCAGGTCCGGCTGCTGCCCTGGGATCGCCCCGCCGAGGGCGACGCCTGCCGCGAGGCGGCGGCGATCGCCATGCACGCCTCGCTCCAGGCCACGCAGCTCTTCGCGATCCGATCGGGCAAGCCCATGGACCGGGTCCGGGGGCTGCTCATCTACCTCGCGGGCGAGTGCGGCGCCGACCGGGTGGGCACGCTGCCCATCCCGCAGCTGCGCCATCTGGCCGACATCACCGACCTCGCCATCGAGACGGTGTCCCGGTGCGTGGCCGAGCTCTCGCGCCACGGCGCGATCCGGCGCACGGGGCGATCGGCCATCGAACTCGATCTCGAGGCACTCGCCGCCGCGCGCTAGGACCTCACCAGCCGATCGTCTTCGGCAGCCACAACGCGAGCTGCGGCCACAGGAAGACCATCACCAGCGCGAGGACCTGCATGCCGATGAACGGAATCACGCCCAGGTAGATCTGGCGCGTGGAGACCTCCGGCGGCGCCACGCCCTTCAGGAAGAAGAGCGCCCACCCGAACGGCGGGGTGAGGAAGCTCGTCTGCAGGTTCACGCAGATGAGCATCGCGAGCCAGACCAGGTCCACGCCCTGGCTCACGAACACCGGCAGGAAGAGCGGCACCGCGATGTAGCTGATCTCGATCCACTCGAGGAAGAAGCCCAGCACGAAGATGAGCAGCATCAGGAACCAGATGTCCGAATTCACCCCGCCCGGCAGCCACTCGAACATCCGCGCGATGAGGTCCTCGCCGTGCAGGCCCCGGAAGGCGAGGGAGAAGACCTGCGCGCAGATGAGGATGAACATCATCATCGCGGTGATGTTGGTCACGGACTGCACGACTTCCCGCAGCACCTTCCACGACAGGCGTCCCGCGAAGGCCGTGACGAGGATCGAGCCCAGGGCGCCCATCGAGGCCGCCTCCGTCGGCGCCGCGACACCGCCGATGATGGAGCCGAGCACCGCGAAGACGAGCAGCACCGGGGGCACCACCACCTTCACGAAGCGGATCCACAGGTCCCGGCGGGCGAGGGCGTCGCGCTCCTCCTTCGGCAGCGGCGGCACCAGGTGCGGCTTCACCATGCCGATCACCACGATGTAGGCGCAGTAGATCGCCGCGATGAGCAGTCCCGGCACGACGGCCGCCGCGAAGAGCGTGCCCACCGACAGCTGCAGGATGTCCGCGAGCAGGATGAGGATGAGAGACGGAGGGATGATCTGCCCGAGCGTGCCCGAGGCGCAGGTCGCGCCGCAGGCGATGCCCGGGTCGTAGCCGCGCTTGAGCAGCGTGGGCAGCGTGATGAGCCCGAGCGTGATCACGGTCGCGCCCACGATGCCGGTGGTCGCGCCCATCAGCACGCCCACGCCGATGATGCCCAGGGCCATGCCGCCGCGAAGCCCGCCGGCCAGGTGGCCCACGACGTCGAGCAGGTCGTCCGCCAGCCGCGATTTCTCGAGCATCACGCCCATGAAGACGAAGAGCGGGATCGCGAGCCACTGGTAGTTGGCCACCACGCCGTACACGCGCGAGGGCAGCAGGTTGAAGAGCGTGGTGCCGAAGCCCATCACGCCGAAGGCGAAGCCCACGGTCGCGAGGGTGAGGGCCACCGGCACGCCGACCATGAGCAGCACGAAGAACGCGACCAGCATGCCGATCGCGAGCATTTCCTGACCGCTCATGGCGCATCCCCGCGGCCGAGGGCGCGAAGCTTCGCGATGTCTCCCAGGAGCGTCGCGACGCACTGCAGCGCGAGGAGCGCGAAGCCGGCGGGCAGCAGCGCCTTGAGGACCCAGCGGTACGGCAGCCCGCCCGGGTCCGACGAGGTCTCGTCGATGGCGTACGACTGCCCCACGTAGGCGAGGCACAGCCAGAAGAACAGGCCCGCGATCGCGAGCCCGAGCACCTGCGAGACCACGTCCACCCACGCCTGGGTGCGCGGGGAGAACTTCTCGAACAGGACGTCCACGCGCACGTGGTCGCCCTTGTGGAGCGCGAAGGGGATGCCGAACATGATGAGGGGGACGAGCAGGTGCCACTCGAGCTCCTGCGCCCACACGGAGCCCCAGCTCAGCGTGTAGCGCAGGACCACGTTGATCGCCATCAGCACGACGATCGCGAGCGCGAGCCAGCTCGTCGCGCGGCCGACGAGGTCGACCACGCGCTCGATGTGGGACTTCACCGCGCTACGCCTGGATCTTCGTGTGGTACGGCGTCTCGCTGAACTTGCTCCAGGCGTCGTACTTGGCCTTGTAGGCCATGTAGGAGTCGTGCACCTTCTTCGTGACCGGGTCCTTGGCGACGGCCTCGGCGAGCACCTTGGCGGTCGCCTCCTTCAGGGCCTTCACCACGTCATCGGGCAGGGGCCGCGCGACGACGCCCTGGTTCTTCACCAGGTCCTCCATCGCCTCGGCGTTGGTCTTCTGGCACCAGCCCTCGCTCACCACGTTGCACGCGGCCGCGGCGTTCTCCACGACGGCCTGCAGGTCCTTGGGCAGCTTGTCCCAGGCGGCCTTGTTGATGAGCAGCTCCGAGACCGTCGCCGGCTCGTGCCAGCCCGTCGTGTAGTAGTTCTTGGCCGCCTTGTGCAGGCCCAGGCGCCGGTCCTGGTAAGGGCCGACGAATTCCGCCGCGTCGATCACGCCGCGCTCCAGGGCCGGGAAGATCTCCCCGCCCGGCAGCAGCTTCACGTCCACGCCGAGCGTCGCGTACACCTTGCCCGCGAGGCCGGGGATGCGCATCTTCAGTCCCTTGAAGTCGGCGACCGACTTGATCTCCTTCTTGAACCAGCCGGTCATCTGCACGCCGGTGTTGCCGCAGGGGAAGGCGATCATGCCGAAGGGCTTGTAGACCTCGTGCCACAGGTTGATGCCGCCGCCGTCGTAGAACCAGCCGTTGATGCCCTGGAAGTTGAGGCCGAAGGGCACGGCGGTGAAGTACTGCGCCGCGAAGGTCTTGCCGGTCCAGAAGTAGCTGTTGGCGTGGTTCATCTCAACCGTGCCCGCGCGCACGGCGTCGAAGCCCTCGAGGGCCGGGATCAGCTCGCCCGCGCCGTACACCTGGATCTTCAGGCGCCCGCCGCTCATCGCCTCGATGCGCTTGGCGAGGTCCGTCGCGCTGCCGGGGCCGTCCATGTAGAAGGGCGAGCCCTTCGGGTAGGCGCTCGTCATCTTCCAGGTGATGGGCGACTGGGCCTTGGCGATCATCGGGAAGGCCAGCGTGCCGGCGGCGGCGCCGGCGGTGAGGAAGGAACGGCGGGTGGTGCTCATGGCGGTCTCCTGTGGAAAGGGGCGAAGCGGGTCCGCGGACGGACGATGCCGCCACGCGATCGCTTTCCCCTTTGCAAGAGACGGGCCAGCGCGATTCGAGCCGGAATCGGCCGATTTTGCGACGATGGTGCACGCGCTTGGTGCGCGGGGCGCCAACGCGCGCACCGCGAACGAACGCGCTTCAAGCGCGGCTATCGGCGCTTGTTACCTTGGTGCGCGCATCGCCCGGAATGCACCGCGCTAGCGCTGGTGCACGTAGCTCCCCGGGGCGTCCTCGAGGGGCTTGTAGCCGCGCGCGCCCATCGCCGGCGGCGCCACCTTGCGCGTCGAGTGGCGCGCGAGCCACGCCTGCCACGCCGTCCACCAGGATCCCGGGTGCTCCTTCGCCTGGCTCTCGAAGGCGTCGGGATCGAGGTAGTCGCCGTTGCGCACGCGGGTGTGCAGCTTGTAGCGCCGCTTCGATTCGGGCGAGGGCGGGTTCACCACGCCCACGTTGTGCCCGCCCGTGGTGAGGGCGAAGGTCACCTCGGCGTGGGTGAGCAGGTGGATCTTGTAGACGCTGCGCCACGGGGCCACGTGGTCCGTGACGGTGCCCACGCAGAAGACCGGCACGTCGATGTCCGGCAGCGCCACGGGCCGGCCCAGGGCCTTGAAGCGTCCCGCGGCCAGCTCGTTGTTCAGGAAGAGGCTGCGCAGGTAGTCGGTGTGCATGCGGTAGGGCATGCGCGTGCCGTCCGCGTTCCACGACATGAGGTCGTTGAGGGGTGTCACCTCCCCCTTGAGGTAGTGCTTGACCAGGCTCGACCACACGAGGTCCACGGAGCGCAGCAGCTGGAAGGCGCCCGCCATCTGCGTGGAATCGAGGTAGCCCTTCTCCCACATCTGGTCCTCGAGGAAGGTGAGCTGGCTGTCGTCGATGTAGAGCGCGAGCTCGCCCGGCTCGGTGAAGTCCGTCTGCGCGGCGAGGAGCGTCATGGAGGCGAGCCGGTCGTCGCCGTCCCGCGCGAGGACCGCGGCGGCGATCGCGAGCAGGGTGCCGCCCAGGCAGTAGCCCATCGCGTGCACCTTGCGCTTCGGGACGATCGCGCTCACCGCGTCCAGCGCGGCGAGCACGCCGTGGCGCAGGTAGTCGTCCATCGTGAGGTCGCGGTCCTCCGGCCCCGGGTTCTTCCACGAGATCGTGAAGACCGTGTGCCCCTGGGCGACGAGGTACTTGATCAGCGAGTTGTGGGGCGAGAGGTCGAGGATGTAGTACTTCATGATCCACGCCGGCACCATCAGGATCGGCTCGGCGTGCACGCGCGGGGTCGCGGGCGCGTACTGGATCAGCTCCACGAGGTCGTTGCGCATCACCACCTTGCCCGGCGTGACGGCGAGGTTGCCGCCCACCTCGTACTTCTCGGCGCCCGCGGGCAGCCCGCCCGTGAGCTGGCGCTCGACGTCCTCCTTCCAGTTGGCGAGGCCGGCCATCAGGTTCATGCCGCCCGTCTCGCGGATCGCGTCGAGCACCTCGGGGTTGGTCCCGATGAAGTTGGAGGGCGAGAAGAGGTCCATCCACTGGCGGGTGGTGTAGTCCATCACCTGTTCGTGGTGCTTCGTGACGCCCCGCACACCGCGCGAGGCGATGGACATCCATTGCTGGCCCAGCAGGAAGCTCTGGGAGATCACGTTGAAGGGCCACTGCTGCCAGGACGGGTCGCGGAAGCGCGGGTCCTGGGGCAGGGGCTCGATGCAGCGCTCGCAGGTCTCGTCCTGGGCGTGGGAGAGGTAGTGGGCGAGGCGCTCCCACTGGCGGACGCCCATCTCCACGAGCTCGGCCTGCTTGCTGGGGGAGGTCGACAGGTGGGTGGCCCAGTCGAGCCACGCGCTCGCCAGGGACGCGGGCGACAGGCCCCCGGTGAACTTGCCCATCGTCGCGTGCAGCAGGCGGTCGGCGTTGCCCGAAACGAAGTTCGGCAGGAGCGACTGGGGAGCGGGGTATTGGGGGTGCGCGTGCATGGTCCGGCCCTTTCCGGTGGCGGCCCTTGTTCTACGGCCTCTCCCGACCAAGCTACGCCCCGGAATGGCGCCGCCGTTGACCTCGCGCAAGGGGAGCGGGGGGTATCATTCCCCCATGCCCGCGGACCTCACGCAGCGGTTCCTGCTCGAAAACCTCGACATCCGGGGCCAGGTGGTGCGCCTGGGGCCCCTCTGGCGCACGATCCTCGCCCGCCGCCCCTGCCCGGAGCCCATCCGGCCCCTGCTGGGGGAATTCGCGGCGCTCGGGGTGCTGATCGGCGCCGGGCTCAAGCACCCCGGCCGCGCCGTGCTCCAGGTGATGGGCCACGGGCCCGTTGCCATGGCCGTGGCCGATTGCACCCGCGAGCTCGCGCTTCGCGCCATGGTGCGGCTCGACCCGGGCTTCGAGCCGCAGGGGGCCATGCCGGTGCCCGCGCTCTTCGGCGACGGGCGCCTCGCCCTCACGCTGGAGAACGCCGAGACCGCCCGGCACTTCCAGTCCATCGTGCCGCTGGAAGGCGCGAGCCTCGCCGAGTGCTTCGAGCGCTACTTCGACCGCAGCGAGCAGGTGCCCACGCACCTGTGGGTGCACGCGACGGCGGAGAACGTCGGCGCCCTCATCCTGCAGAAGCTGCCGAAGGCGGACGAGCGCGACCCCGACGGATGGGCGCGCATCCAGCAGCTCGCGGCCCGGGGCGATCCGTCGTGGCTCGCGGACATGGATCCGGGTCCCCTCGTGGCGCGGCTCTTTCCCGAGGACGACATCCGCCTGTTCGAGCCCCTGGCCGTCGCCGACGGTTGCGGCCGGAGCGAGGACAAGGTGGTCTCGATGCTGCGGGGGCTGGGACGCGAGGAAGTGGAAGCGACGCTCGCCGAGCACGGCGTGGTGGTCGTGCGCGACGAGATCTGCAACCAGGAATACCGCTTCGCCGCGCCGGACGTCGCGAGGATCTTCGCGCCCTAGCGGGAAAGCGTCAGCCCTTGCAGAAGTGGAAGGCCGCGGGCTTGGGCTTCGCCGCGCTCGTGGCTCCCATCGCGATCACCTGGGAGCGCTCGCATTCCGCGCGCTCGCCCTGCCCCGATCCCCCCTTGGCCCACAGCGTGAGCGCGAGCCCCGCGGCGAGTCCGCTCGCCACCAGCACGGCGCCCCACAGGGCGAGGCGGCGGGTCGGTCGATAGCCGGCGGGGGCGGTGGAATCCGGGTACGGGGTCTTCATGGCGGCGCTTCGGGCTTTCCGGTCGGGCGTGGGAGACGACCTCCCACGGACCGCACTGTAGGTCGCGGTGGCCCCCGGGCGCCCCGGCGGATTCCCGCGGGACCCTGCGGAAAATTCCCGCCCGTCGGAACGGGTAATTCCGCCGCCCGGGACGAGGTCCGGGCGTGACAGTTGTAACGCCCCCGACCTTCCATCGGTCGCGCCCGGCCATTCGTCCGGAGATTGATGGGCGTTAAGCGGCCGGGCGCATCCCCTTGATTAGAATCCCCTTCGACCATGCAGATGCCCAATGACCTGCGCGCCCGCGTGAACCGCGCCTGGGAAGCGCAGTACGCCTCTCCCCGCGATTCCCACGCCCTCGCCCTCGCCGTGCGAGAGGAAGCCCTTGCCGCCGGCGACCGGGAGGTGCACGCCTGGGCGAACCTCACCATCGGCTACTACTCGCTGCGCTACATCGGGGAAGCCGAGGCGCGCGCGGCCCTCGAGGCCGCCCAGCAGGAGTTCCGGGACCTGGGCGATGCCCGCGGCGCGATCCTTTCGCGCAACGGCCTCGCCCGCGTGCGCATGATGGAAGGCGATTCCGAGGGGGCCCTCGGGATGTTCCGCGCCAACATCGAGGAGGACGAGGGGAGCCTGTCCACCCTCGACCGCTTCTACACGCTCAACGGCATCGCCGGGTGCCTCGCGGCGCTGGGCGATTCGCCCCAGTCCCTGGGCTATCTCTTCGAGGCCCTCGGGCAGCTGCGCTCCATCAACGCGCGGCCCCAGATGGCGACGCTGCTGTCGAACCTGGGGGCGGAGCTCGTGGCGGTCGGCGACTACGGCGAGGCCCTGCGCGTGCTGGAGGAGGCCGAGAGCCTCGCCCGGGAGCTCGAGCATCCGCGCCTGCTCGTCGGCACGACGGCCAACCTCACCGACTGCCTGCTGCTGCTCGGGCGCAACGCCGAGGCGCTGCCGCGCGCCCGCGCGCTGATGGACGACGCGGAGTCCGAACACGTCTCGTCTCCCGAGGGCAACGTCTACAGCACCGTCGCCTTCGCGTTCCTTCGCACCGGATGCCACGAGGAAGCCGAACGGGCCCTCGTGCTGGCCGAGCGCGAAGCCGAAAGGCACGGCGGAAGCAGCCGGGTGTGGGCCCATTACCTGCGTGCCCTGCAGGCGGTGCAGCGAGGGCAGTGCGACGTCGCCCTCGTGCGGCTCGAGCAGGCCCGCGCCGCCTTCGGCGAGCACACGCAGCTCCTGCTGCAGGGCCTGGTCCTCGAGGCCCTCGCCGAGCACGCCGCCGCCGCCGGACGCCACGCCGAGGCCTATGCGCTCCACAAGGAATTCCACCAGGTCTACGAGCGGCGCCTGGGCATGGGCACGCGGGCGCGCTACTACGCCGTGCAGATCCGCTACGAACTGAACCGCCTTCGCGACGAGCGTGACCGCGCGCGGGAAGAGGCGGTGCGCGACCCCCTGACGGGCCTGTACAACCGCCGGTACCTGGACAGCGTGCTCTCGGACCTCGTGTCGATCCTCGCGAGGAGCGAGCAGCCGATGGCCGTGGCGATGCTGGACCTGGACCACTTCAAGGCGGTGAACGACGCGTGCGGCCATCCCTTCGGCGACGAGGTGCTGCGGGCCCTGGCCCGCATCCTCACCGACGGCACGCGCGCGGGCGACATCGTGTGCCGCTACGGCGGCGAGGAGTTCTGCCTGCTCTTCCCCAATTCCACCGCCGACGACGCGGTGCTGCGGGTGGAGACGCTGCTCGAGCGCATGCGCGCGACGACGGTGCAGCTGGGGCCCGTGGAGCGCACGGGCATCACTTTCTCGGCGGGCGTCGCGGGCTACCCGGAGGACGGCGTGGCCCCCGCGGACCTCGTGGAGCAGGCCGACCGCGTGCTGTACGACGCCAAGCACAGCGGACGGGGCGTCGTCTGGCACAAGGGCAAGACGAGCGGCCCCTTGGGGACGGGCGAGGAGGCGTAGCGCCCCGAAGGGCGGTGGGCCAATGAGGGTGGGCCCTGCCTGCGCGCGGGACTCGAACGGCCTTCAGTCCTTGCGCGCGACGAGTCCGATGAGCGCCGAGCGACCCCGGTGGCCCTCGCCTTCCGCCAGGTCCGCCTCGTACTCGCGCAGCTCGAGGATCTCGAGCCCGTCGAAGGCCTCGCGCAGCAGCTCCGGCGTGTACAGGTGCGAGGCGAAGGGCGGCCCGCCCGTCCGGTATTCCAGCTGCTTCGGCGTGTAGCCGTGGAGGACCAGCAGGCCGCCGGGGGCGAGGCTTTCGCGCATCCGGGCGAAGAGCCGCGCGCGCGCCGCCGGATCCGCGAACTGCACGAAGATCGCGACGACCGCGTCGAACGCCCCGGGCCGCCAGTCGTAGCCATCGCAATCGGCCACGGCGTACTCGACGGCGACGCCCGCGGCCTGCGCGAGACGGCGTGCCTTGGCGACGCCCGCGTCGGCGATGTCGAAGGCCGCCACCGCGTGGCCCCGCCTCGCGAGCCACACGCTGTTGCGCCCCTCGCCGTCGGCCACGCACAGCACGCGGCCGGCGGGCGCGATGCGGTGCGCGTGCTCGGCGAGCCACGCGTTGGGCTCGGTGCCGAAGTGGTAGCCCTCCGCCTCGAAGCGGGCGTTCCAGGTGCGGGCGGCGTCGGGAAAGGCGGTCGTGTTCATGGCGAATGCCGTTTCGGGGATACGCCGAAGTCTAGCGCGGGCCCGGCGCGGCGCCGAGGAATGGCCATCGGGCAGCGTCCCCAACATAATGTCCCCATGTCCACCCACACCGCCCGTCTCGCCTGGCGCCGCGGCGACGCGGCCTTCACCGACGGCAGGTATTCCCGCGCCCACGCCTGGTCGTTCGACGGCGGCGCCACGGTGAGCGCCTCGTCCTCGCCCCACGTGGTGCCGCTGCCGTATTCCGACGCCTCCGCGGTCGATCCGGAGGAGGCCTTCGTCGCGGCCCTCGCGAGCTGCCACATGCTCTTCTTCCTCTCCTTCGCGGCGCGCCGGCGGTTCGTCGTGGACGCCTACGAGGACGAGGCCGAGGGCGTGATGGAGCCGGATGCCGACGGCAGGCCCTGGGTGTCGCGCGTGACGCTGCGGCCGCGCATCGCCTTTTCCGGCGACCGGCTGCCGACCCCGCAGGAACTCGACGCCCTGCACCACGAGGCCCACGAAGCCTGCTTCCTCGCCCGCAGCGTGCGGACGGAGGTACGCGTGGAGCCGGCGCCGTCCGGTAGGGCGCCGTCAGCCGGATCGCGGCCCGTGCGTTGAAAGGTCACGCGCCCGGCGGCGCACGGATGTAACATGCAAAGCAGTTATGCCACCGGACACGCCATGAACTTCAACGTCTACCTCGACGAGGCCACCGTGAACCGCCTCAACGCACTCGCCCGCGAAAGCGGAGCCACGCGCAATGCCCTCATCCGGCAGGCGGTGGCCCACCTTCTCGACGACGCGGCGCCCGCCGGCTGGCCGTCCTCCGTGATGGCCTGGGAAGGCGATCCTTCGGTTCCGCCGTTCGAGGGCGCGCGCGTTTCCCTGAGGCCGCCGAAGGCGGATCCGCTGCGTTGAGCTGGCTCCTCGACACCTGCGTCCTCAGCGACTTCGCGCGCGGCGATCGCGCGACGCTCGCCCGGCTTCGCGCCACGGCGCGGCGCGAGGTCGCCGTCTCCGCGCTCACGGTCCACGAGGTGGAATACGGCCTCGGTCGCCGGCCGGCCCTGTCGCGGCCCGTGCGGCAGGCCATGCGGGACCTGCTGGGCGCCCTGGAGGTGATTCCCTTCTCGCAGGCGGAGGCGCAGGCCTCCGCGGCGCTGCGCGTGGCGCTGGAAAAGTCCGGCCGCCCCATCGGCGCCTACGACGTGCTGATCGCCGGCACGGCCCTGTGTCGCGGCCGGACGCTCGTCACCGCCAACGTCCGGGAGTTCTCGCGCATCTCGGGCCTGGCGGTGGAGAATTGGCGTTCCACCAAGTGAACCTCCCATGAGCCCCCAGGACCTCGACCGCCTCGAAGCGCTGCTTTCCGCGCCCCACCTTTCCGATTCCCTCGCCCTCGACGCGTTGCAGGGCTTCTTCTGCGCCATCGCCTCGAGCCCCGTGCCCACGCCCCGGGAGAAGTGGCTGCCCGCCGCGATGGGCGACGCGCGCTTCGCGAACGACGAGGAGGCCGCGCAGGTGACGGCCCTGCTCGAGCGCTTCGCCGAGGCCACCGCCCGCCAGCTGGGCGAGGGCCTGGGCCTCGATCTGGTCTGCTATCCCGCGGAGGACGGCGAGGAAGAGCTCGCCCCCTGGTGCGAAGGCTTCCTGCTCGGCGTGGGCCACGCGGACCCGGCGTGGTACGACGCGGGCGAACCCGAGGACGTGGACGAGTTGCTGCATCCGTTCCTGCTGCTCTCGGGCCACCTCAAGGCGCACGCCGAGGAGGAGGGCGAGCCCTGGCTCGAGCCCGCGGAGGAAAAGGCGCAGGTGGAAGCGGCGCGCCGCCTCTTCTACGACGCGATCCACGCCGCGTGGGAATGGAGGTTCGAGGCGCGCGTGAACCGCGTGCCCGTGAAGCGCGAGGAGGCGAAGACGGGCCGCAACGACCCGTGCCCCTGCGGCAGCGGGAAGAAGTACAAGGCCTGTCACGGCCGGGACTGACCCGGCATCACCCTTCGCGCCGCCGGCCGGTTCGCCGGCGTGCGGCGATCGCCCTAGTGGGCCTGCGCGCGGTCCTTCTCGCCCCAATCGCCCGGAAGGTCTTCCAGCGGCGATTCGTAGGGCAGCGTCACGGGCCAGGGGATCAGCAGCGATTCGAGCGCTTCGCCCGCCTCGTCGATGAGGGCTTCGGGGAAAAGGATTTCCGACGGCACTTCGGGGAGGGGCTTGGTCCTCATGGGATCTTCTCTCTCGTGGTCTCGCCCGCTCGTGGCGGGGCTGACGTCATCTCCGACAGGAAATATCGGCGCGCCGTTCTTCCCGGAGTATTGGCTCTTGGTCCCGCGGCCGATGGCGAATCGCGATGGCGCACGCTGCCGGGGCACCCCGTGCGAATCCCGCCCCGGGATGGTGCAATGCAACAAGTTCCCGCTGGATTACGCGTTTTTCGTCTCAAATGATTTTCCGCGCCGTTATTGCGGCGCAATATCGTCGCCCTAACATGGTCTCCCGCCGGCACGCCATCCGCGTCCGGCGCCCTCCACACCCACGAGGAGTGACCATGTCCCGCGACATCCGCAACCTGTCCGATTACGCCCGCGCCGCCCGCGCCGAGCGCAGTCTCTACCTGGCCTAGCTCATCGCCGGCGCCATCGTGGCCGCGGCCGATTCCGCACGCTTCACCGCCCGGCGCTTCGCCGCCGTGTTCGCCGCGAAGCCCGGCGCTGCCCAGGGCCGGACCGCCATCGCCCGGTAGGCGCGCCGCCACGGCGTAAAATCGGGGGCCTCCGCGTCACTTCCCCAAGGCCTCCCCGATGTTCCGCCAAAAGTACCTGGACCACGCCGAGCTCGTCGCGCAGCTCGAGGCGTGGGCCAAGCAGCACCCCGAACTCGTCCGCCTCACGTCCATCGGCCATTCCGCCGAAGGGCGCGAGATCCCGCTGCTCACCATCGGCCGCAACGCCGAGCAGCACCGGCCCGCCGTGTGGATCGACGGCAACATGCACGCCTCGGAGGTGTGCGGCTCGAGCGTGGCGCTCGCCATCGCCGAGGACATCCTCGCGATCCACGGCGGCGCGAACGCGGCGGGCGGCAAGCCCCTGCCGGCCCACATGGCCGAGGCGATCCGCGAGGCCCTCTTCTACATCGTGCCGCGCATCTCGCCCGACGGCGCGGAGGAAGTGCTCAAGAAGGGGCGGTACGTCCGCTCGAGCCCCGTCAACGACCGCGCCAACAAGGACCACGCGTTCTGGGAGGCGGGCGACATCGACGGCGACGGCCTCACGGGCTACATGCGCCAGCGGTGCCCCGAGGGCGAGCTGGTGGAGCTTCGCGGCGAGGACGGCGAGCCCCTGGACCCGCCGGTGATGGTGCCGCGCCTGCCGGAGGACGAGGGCCCGTTCTTCAAGCTCTATCCCGAGGGGCGCATCGCCAACTTCGACGGCCGGCGCATCCCGGACCCGTACTTCCTCGGCGACAACCTCTACGACTTCAACCGCAACTTCCCCTACGACTGGTCGGCGGAGCCGGACCAGGCGGGCGCGGGCCACTATCCGGGCAGCGCGCCGGAGACGCGGGCCGTCATGGAGTTCGCCGCACGCCACCCGCACATCTTCACCTGGCTCAACCTGCACACCTTCGGCGGCGTGCTGATCCGGCCGCTGGGCGACAAGCCCGACAGCAAGATGGATCCCACGGACCTCGCGATCTACCGGCAGGTGGAATCCTGGCTCGGGGAGCACACGGGCTACGCCTGCGTGAGCGGCTACCACGAGTTCCTCTACGAGCCCGACAAGCCCCTGCACGGCGACATCACGGAATGGGCCTACCACCACCGCGGCGCCCTCGCCTACGTGATCGAGTTGTGGGACCTCTTCGCGCAGCTGGGCATCGAGCGCAGGAAGCCCTTCGTGGAGCACTACTGGAAGCTCGACCGCAAGGACTTCCACGCCCTCGCGAAGCTCGACCGCGAGAAGAACGCGGGCCGCGTCTTCAAGCGCTGGCGCAAGGTGCAGCACGACCAGCTGGGCGAAGTGGAGGTGGGCGGCTTCGACGGGCGCGTGGGCATCTGGAACCCGCCCTACGAGATGCTGGCCGATACCTGCGCGGCCCAGAGCGCCGCGTTCCTTCGCGTGGCGGCGCTGCTGCCGCGGGTGACGGTGGAAGTGGTGAAAACGGAGTGCCGCGGCGCCCACACCCGCGTGGAAGTGCGCATCGGCAACGCGGGCTACCTGCCCACCTACGGCCTCTCGTCCGCCAAGCGCCTGCCTCACGCGGAGCCCCTTCGCGCCACGTACGAGACGCGCGGCGCGAAGGTCGTCGCACCGGCTGAGGCGGTGCTGCCGGTGGGGCACCTGGAGGGCTGGGGCACGGGCCTGTACAACGGCTCGTCCATCTTCATGCCCTGGACGCGCGGCAACGAGCACGAGAAGTTCGTGACCCTCGTCACCGAGGGCCGCGGCACCCTCACGATCAAGGTGGGAAGCTGCCGCGTGGGCTACCGCACGGTGATGGTGGACGTGGGGTAGCGAGCCCTGCGGGGCGCGTCATCCGGACGCGGCCTTCGGCCGTTGATGGGGAGGGGGGAAGGGAC
>ERZ761607.1555-NODE-1555-length-28014-cov-9.442827_pt1 | contig 28014 bp, 26 predicted proteins | sample MGYA00511164_ERZ761607 | MGnify/ENA primary metagenome ERZ761607 (study PRJEB28899, sample SAMN02445080) | bioreactor sludge metagenome | biome: EBPR sludge | place: Australia: Brisbane, Thorneside Wastewater Treatment Plant | collected 2011-06-22 ... | reverse complement strand
AACTTAGGGGAATCAAATTCCGGATAATATTTTTTTATTAATAAAAATAATTTTATTACCGTTGAATTTTTATTGTGATAAGGAGAAATCAGAAAGTCTTCCAACCTGTTGAATTCTTCTTCTGAAAATGATTTAAGTATTTCTATGTAGTGACTGCTTATCAAGTGATATTAATAATTAAATATACTTATTCATTTCAGATAATTAAATTATATATTAAGTGAATTAAACAAATTTTATTTTCTAAATGCGACCTAATCAGTCGCATTATATTGTAAATAAAGCAATAACATTAGACAAGAGATTTATTTTATCTGTTTAAGTTAAATATATTTTTCATATTTTTGAATATTCCTTTATGAAAAAATTTCTACTCGACTACAACCTCAAAGTCAGACTTCCGATAATACTGTTTACTGCAGCAGCGGTATTTACTATTACCTATTTTACATCCTTTGCAGAAAGAAACGGAATTGGATATCAACCTGAACAACCAATAGCATTCTCTCACAAGCTTCATGCCGGTGCTATGCAAATTGACTGTAAGTATTGTCATACAAATGTTGAAAAATCAAGTTTTGCAAATGTGCCTTCAGTAGATGTTTGTATGAACTGTCACAACCTTGCAAGAAAAGACAGACCGGATATTGTTAAACTCAATGAATATTATGAACAGGGAAAACCTTTACCCTGGAAAAGAATTCACAGAGTACCGGATTTTGTTTATTTCAATCACAGTGTTCACGTGAATAAAGGTATTGATTGTGCTAATTGTCATGGTGATGTCAAAAATATGGATGTGGTCGCTCAGGTTAATTCATTTACAATGGCGGCTTGTCTTGATTGCCATAAAAATCCGGAAAACAGAATTGCTGAATTTAAACTTATTAAAGATAACCTGAAAAAAGGTCCGGAATATTGTTCTGCTTGTCATAGATAATATTTGTGTTTTTTGTTTTAACTTTTAAAATAATTAGTTTATAGAAATTTTTTACACCTTCAATGGATAATAAAACCAAACAACCTGAGAAAATTAAAAGAAAAAAATTCTTTTTATTATTCGGTGCTTCAGTTGCCGGTGTTATCGGGTTTATAAAATCACCTATCAAAATTTTTAGTGGCAAAGGTAATAATTCCAATCCGTCTGCAAAAAAATCTTCAATTAAAATTGAACAAAATCCATTGTCAGTAAAAAGAGAATCAAAGTCAGGAATCTTTAACAGTTAATATGGGTAAATCAAATAATAAATATATAGATCTGAGTTCCGAAATTTTGAAGTCCGATGAAAAGGTTAATCACGAAAATGAAAAAATCGGGGATAAAGATATTCACTACTGGAGAAGTTTTAAGGAACTTCATAACGATCCGGAATTTATAAGAGCAAAAAACCTTGAGTTCGATAAAAGTTCTAATAAACCTTTTGAACCGGGTGAGTTCTCCGGTTTCTCAAGAAGAAAATTTTTAGGTCTGCTTGCTGCTTCTGCTTCTTTTGCCGCTGCAGGGTGCTCTAACTATAGAGATAAAGGTGAAATTATCCCTTATAATAAAAAACCTGAAGAAATTGTTGAAGGTAATCCTAATTTCTTTGCCTCTACTATTAATATATCCGGTGAACCGGTAAATGTTTTAATTAAATCAAGAGAAGGTCGCCCGATCAAAGTTGATGGGAATCCTGATAGCCCAATTTATAAAGGGAAAGTAAATGCCGTCGCTCAAGCGAGCATCCTTAGTCTCTACGATCCTGATAGAATTAAAAATCCTAAAATAAATAACGGCTCTTACGGGCTTGAAAATTTTGAAGATACTGATTGGGCTACTGTTGATAATCAAATCATTAAGTTATTAAATGATACTAATGCGTCAGGTAAAGATATCGTAATCTTGTCGGGAAATATTTATTCTCCGACTTTTAAAAAAGTTTTAACTGAATTTAATGCAAAATATCCGACTGCAAAGGTTTATACTTATAATACTTCGGGTATGGCTACAAAAAATTCTGCATGGCAAAAATCTTATGGCTATTCTAAATATCCCGTAGTAAATTATGACAAAGCAAAAGTAATCTTATCACTTGAATCTGATTTTCTTGCCGATGATGTTAACGCTATTCAAAACGCAAGAAAATTTGCGAGAAACAGAGAAATAATAAACGGTGACAGTTTTAACAGATTGTATTCTGTTGAAGGTAATGTGTCACTTACCGGTATGAATGCTGATTACAGATTCAGATTAAGAACAGATGCTATTGAAGAATTTGTTTTATGTTTGCTCAATGAATTTGTTAATAAAAGAAGATTAACTAACATTTCTCCTGATGCTTCTGTCGCATCTGCTATATCAGGAAATAATCTTGATCAGTTTGTTGCTAAATATAATCTGAATAAAGATCATATCTCGAACCTTGTTGAAGACTTAACTAAAAATCAAGGTGCTTCTTTCGTTTCAGGCGGATATGTGTTACCTGAATCTACGCATATTTATATAAATCTTTTAAATGAAGTTCTCGGAAATCGCGGATTATATCAGCAATTATATTATGAAGAATCTCCGCTGCCTTTTGAATCCAATGATATTCAGGATTTAATTAATAAATTAAATTCAGGAAGTGTCGGTGTTTTAATTAACTTTGATGTAAATCCTGTTTATAATCTTCCCGGAAGTATGAACTTCAAAGATGCGATGATTAAAGCAGGTAAAGTGATTACTATGACTACGCTTGATAATGAAACATCTTCGCTCAGCAGTTATGTTTTACCAATAAATACTGATTTTGAAAGTTGGGGTGATTTCAGATCCAGAGTTGATTTTTATTCTTTCCAGCAACCGGTTTTATCTCCTTTATTTAACACCAGACAAAAAGAAGGTTTAATTTTAAACTGGATAAACGGAAACGCTCAGTCTTATAATAATGATATTTACCATAATTATCTGAAAGATAACTGGGAAAAAAATCTTTATCCCGGCTTTTTTTCAAATGTAAAATTCATTGAATTTTTCTTTGCTTGTCTTCATGACGGTGTTTTACCTGTAAATTTTACTCCGGTTCAATTAAACGCTTTTACCGGAAGTGCCGCATCGCAGATAACATCGGGTATGAAGTCTTCTGATAAACCGGTGTTTTTAATTACTCACAGTCCTTATCTTTATGATGGAACTCTTGCTAATAACGGATGGCTTCAGGAAGTTCCTCATCCAATTTCAAGAGTCGTTTGGGATAACTATGCTGCAATTTCTCCTGATACTGCTAAAACTCTCGATGTTTCAACCAATGATTTAATTGAAATTGCTTCAGGAAATAATACTATCAAATTACCTGTAATGATTCAGCCGGGAATGGCTGATAATGTTATTGCTACAGAACTTGGTTATGGAAGAGAAATTGGCGGAACGGTCGGAACTGATGTCGGTGTAAATGTTAATCCATTTATTTCCAAATCAAATGGTGTAACTGAATTTTTATATAATAATATAGCAATAACAAAATCTTCGGGTTCTTATGAATTAATATCCACTCAGGAACATTATCCTATTGATGACCCGAGATATAAAAATATACAGATTAAAAGACATATCATTCAGGAAGGAACTTATAATCAATATAAGAAAAATCCTAAATCCGTAATAATTAAAGAGTCTATTGAAGGTATTCCACTTGATGAATTCCCAAGCATAAATCCGAGTATTAATAATCCGAATACAGAAGGATACAGAAGTACTAATAATATGTATCAGGGTCCTGTTAAATGGGCTATGGCGATTGATATGAACAAATGTATCGGTTGCGGTCAATGCGTTGTATCATGTAATGTTGAAAATAATATTCCTGTAGTCGGTAAAGAACAGGTCGGTAAAAACAGGGAAATGATGTGGCTTAGAATTGACAGATATTATTCAGGTGATGCTACAAACCCTAAAGCAAATTTCCAGCCAATGCTTTGTCAGCACTGCGATTTTGCTCCTTGTGAAAATGTTTGCCCGGTGCTTGCTACATCTCACAGTGAAGACGGTATCAATGGAATGGCTTATAACAGATGTGTCGGTACAAGATATTGCAGTAATAACTGCCCTTATAAAGTAAGAAGATTTAACTATTTCAATTTTAGAAATAGTTTTAATGATGGATATCAGGAAAATGAATATTTCTCACTGATTGCTAATCCTGAAGTTACCGTTCGTTCAAGAGGGGTGATGGAAAAATGTACTTTCTGCGTTCAGAGAGTTATGAAAGCAAGACAGGTGGCTATTCAGGAAGGAAGAACAGTTAAAGGTAATGATGTAATCACTGCTTGTCAGGAAGCATGTCCGACTGAAGCAATTGCATTCGGAAATATGAATGATAAAGAAGATAATATTCAGATTTATAGAGAACATCCTCTTGCATATTACTTGCTTGAGCCTATCAAAGTAAAACCTAATGTAACTTATATTGCAAAATTAAGAAATACTGTGGAAGAATTAACACATACAGGAGGGGATTCACATTGAGTTACGACGCTACTTATACAAAAGAGCTTCCTTTAGTCCCCGAAAGAAATTCTTTTAAAGAAATTGATGATGTAATTTTAAAACCGGTTGATTCCAAACCTACTAAAAAATGGTGGATAGCAATTTCTATTTCAGGAACTGCTCTCGCTATTGGTCTTTTCTGCTGGACTATGACGGTTATGTATGGTATCGGTCTCTGGGGAAATAATAATACAATCGGATGGGGTTTTGATATTGTGAACTTTGTTTTTTGGATTGGTATCGGTCACGCAGGTACTCTTATATCTGCTATCCTTTTCCTTTTCAGACAAAAATGGAGAACGGCTATTGCCCGTTTCGCTGAAGCGATGACTATCTTTGCGGTATTATGTGCTACAATGTTTGTTGCTCTGCATACAGGACGACCTTGGCTTGATGGTTATCTATTTCCTTATCCTAATCAGAATGCGATTTGGGTTAACTTCCTTTCGCCTTTAAACTGGGACGTATTTGCTGTTAATACTTATTTTATAATCTCTTTCGTTTTCTGGACTATCGGTCTCATTCCTGATTTTGCAACGATGAGAGACAGAACAAAAAGCGGAATTAAAAAAATTGTTTATTCGGTTTTAAGTTTGGGTTGGAGTAATTCTAACAGAAACTGGCAGCATTATGAAAGAGCATATTTAATTCTTGCCGGTATTTCTACTCCTCTCGTTCTTTCTGTGCATACAATTGTTTCTTTTGACTTCGCGGTATCTATTATTCCGGGTTGGCATACTACAATTTTCCCACCTTACTTTGTTGCCGGTGCTATCTTCTCCGGTTTCGGTATGGTGTTGACTGTTATGATTTTCGTGAGAAAAATTTTCGATATGGAGCATATTATTACTTTAGACCATATTGAAAAAATGAATAAAATTTTGCTTGCTACAGGTACTATGGTTGGTTATGCTTACGGTATGGAAATGTTTATGGCTTGGTATTCAGGTTATATCTTTGAACAGTTTGCTTTTCTTAACAGAGCCTTTGGTCCTTACTGGTGGGCTTACTGGATTATGGTTGCCTGTAACGTAGGTTTCCCTCAGTTGTTCTGGTTCAAAAAAATCAGAAGAAATATCCCGATTATGTTTGTTCTCGTTTTACTTGTTAACGTAGGTATGTGGTTTGAAAGATTTGTAATTATCGTAACTTCTCTGCACAGAGATTTCTTACCTTCCAGTTGGGCAATGTATTTCCCGACTATGTATGATTATGGAATTTTACTCGGAAGTTTTGGTTTATTCTTTACTTTAATTCTACTCTTTGTTAGAGTTCTTCCTTCTGTCGCTATTTCTGAAATTAAAGCGGTTGTTCCTGGTGCACAGCCTACGCATCACAATGAAGGAGGTAGTCACTGATAATGATTAACAAACTGATAAATATATTTAAAAAAGTTAACGAAGATCAGAATCCATGGAAAGATGAAAGATCTGAAAATGTTTATGCTGTTGCCGCTTTGTTCAACACTCCTAATGAAATTATTCATGCGGCTGAAAAAGTTTCAGGTGACGGTTATAAAGATTTTGATGTTAACACTCCATATCCTGTTCATGGTATGGACGATGCTATGAAATTAAAACCTACAAGACTTGGATGGTTTAGTTTCGCTTTAGGTTTGACAGGTACTTTGACTGCACTTTCTATGATTTTTTATATGAATGGAATTGATTATAATAATATAATCGGTGGAAAACCTTTCTTTAATTTCCCTCCTTCCATTCCGGTTACTTTTGCTCTTACAATTTTATTTACTGGTTTAACTACTGCAGGGGTTTTAATCGCTCTTTTCAGTAAGTTACCTTGGCTTAATAATCCTTTGCTTGATTCCGATTATTCAAAAGCAACTTCTCAGGATAAATACGGAATTTATATTAAATCTTCAGACCCTAAGTTTAATCAGTCTGAAGTTGAAAATTTATTTAAATCACTCGGTAGTTCTGCTGTAAGTCTTATTTATGACAGCAAAGTTAACGAGAAGAAAATAAAAACCCCGATATTTGAAGCGGGTTTTATTAAAATTTTAATCGGTGTTGCTATCGCAACTTCCGCTATTACATATATCACTCTTAATTGGTTAATTTTTCAGCCTCCATTTGACTGGATGGTATTGCAACCTAAAGTATTACCTCAGGAGAAAAGTAAAATTTTCGCTGACGGTTTCGGAATGAGAGAACCGGTTGCAGGAACTGTAGCAAGAGGTTATATGCCTTATGAATATAAAGGTATGCCTGATTCAGTTGTTAAACTTCTTTCTAATCCGCTTCCTGTAAATGAAAAAACTTTATTGACAGGGCAGAAAAGATATGATACTTATTGTAGTCCATGTCATGGAAATTATGGAAAAGGTGACAGCAGATTACGTGGGCAATTCCCTAATCCACCTTCTCTGCTTACAGATAAATTAATTAACTGGACTGATGGTAATATTTATCACGTTATTACAAACGGGCAAAATGTTATGTCAAGTTATGCAAAACAAATTTCCCGTGATGACAGATGGGCGATTGTTCATTATATTAGAGCATTGCAAAGATCGCAAAATGCTAAAGACAGTGATTTGAATTAATAATTAACTGAAAAAATTTTAGATGGAATTACAAAATAAAAAAGAAATTTCAGGTAAAGTAACAACAATAGGATTTATACTCCTTGGTGTTGGTGCTATCCTAATTGCGGCTTCTTTTATGGTTAATAAAGAAAGAGCATTCTTTGATTATCTTATAATGTATATGTTTATTATAAGTATCGCTCTTGGTTCTTTGGCTTTGGTCGCTCTTGAATATCTCGTTGGTGCTAACTGGAGCACCCCTTTCAGAAGAATCAGTGAATTTCTCTCTTCTATGATTCCGCTTTTAATTCTTCTTGTAATACCTGTTATTCTCGGAATGCATGATTTATATCACTGGACTCATCAGGAAGCAGTTGAGACTGACCCGATTTTAAAAGGAAAAGAACCTTATCTCAATAATCAGTTCTTCTTCATTCGACTTGGAATTTATTTTGTAGTTTGGTTTTTGTTTTTTATCGCGTTTATTAAAAACTCAAAAAATCAGGATAAAGACGGTAATGTAATTTATACAAAAAGAAATACTACATTATCAACTGTCTTCGCTCCTGTATTTATGATTACACTTACTTTCTGTGCTGTTGATTTGATGATGAGTCTTGAACCTCACTGGTATTCTACTATTTATGGTGTTTATTATTTTGCAGGAACTATTGTTGCTGCTTTTGCTTCTTTAACTTTGATTTCAGTTTTATTAAAACAAAACGGTTATCTTGATCCTCGAATTGGTAATGACCATTTCTACAGTATGGGAACAATGATGTTTGGTTTTAATATATTCTGGGCATATATTGCATTTTCTCAGTTAGTGCTTCAATGGTATGCTGATATTCCTGAAGAAACTTTCTGGTATATGATGAGATGGGAAGGTTCTTGGAAATATGTATCTTTAGGTCTGCTTTTCTTCCATTTCGTATTACCGTTTTTAATTCTGTTACCAAGATCTGTAAAAACGAATTTGAACAGATTAAAAGTAATGTCTATATGGTTGCTTGTTGCTCATTATCTTGATTTATACTGGTTAATTATGCCAACTTATACACATAAAGCAGGTCTTCACGGTCCGGTTTTCGGTTGGAATGAAATTGGTTTTCCTCTTGTAATTATCGGTTTATTTATGATTATTTTCAGACGTAAATCAACTAAAAATAATTTAATGCCTGTTAAAGATCCAAAACTTGAAGCAGGTCTTAATTTTCATTTATAATTTTATATGTCAAACCCGGAAAAACAAAATGTTTTGTTAGGTAAAATAAAAGAAGTATTAGGTGCTTATGGGTTATTCTATATCCTTATACTTGCTATGCTTGTAACTCTCGGATATTTTTATATTAAAAATATCGGATATGTTACTTCTATGTCTAAAGTACCTCTTGTCTATGATACTATTCAGCCGGTTAGTGATTTACCACTTACCAAGGGCACGCTTTCTCCACCTGTTGATGTAAAATTGTTTTTAAATCCAAGTGCTGAAATTATCAATAAAGGTAAATCTCTATATGATATGAACTGTGCAAGTTGTCATGGTGTCAATGGTTTGGGTGATGGAGTTGCAGGTGCAATGTTAAACCCTAAACCGAGAAATTTTACAGATATGGCTAACTGGACTAATGGCAATACAATCGAAGGAATGTATAAAACTTTACAGGAAGGTATTACTTCAAGAGGAATGGCTTCTTACAGTAATTTACCTCCTGAAGACAGACTTGCTATGATTTCCTATATTAGAACTTTAAGTCCTAATTATCCTAAATTAACCGAAACTGATTTACAAACTCTTGATGTTATGTATAGTCTTTCTAAAGGAAGTATGATGCCAAATCAAATTCCTGTCAGCAAAGCAATGGGTAAACTCATTGAAGAGTATGGAACTGTTGAATCAAAAATAGATTCACTTGCAACAATTATTTCAAAAGATAAAGATAATCCTGCGGCTGTTATTTTCAGAAGTATGACAAACAATTTAAATAAAGCATTGACTTCTCTGAATAATAATACACGATGGAATGAAAATGAAAATGAATTTGTTAATTTTATTATGAAGAACCCTGTTCAAAACGGTTTCAAAACGGAATCCATTTCTATGTCTAAAGAAAATTTGACTCTCGTATTTAATTATATTCGTAATATTTATAACTCAATGAATATGTTCAAGACTCAGTTGAATTTGACATCCGCTTCTGTAATTGACACTGTGAACAAGGTTAATAATGTAAATGATACTACAGTAATAAAATAATGAAGTTATTAATTTATATATTATCATTTTTTGTTTTAAATAATTTTGCTTTTGCAAACAACGAAGAACCGTCTCCGTCTGATGTTGGTGTTGATGAAAAACTCGGCGAAATGGTTCCTATGAATATTACATTTTCTGATGAATATGGAAAACCTGTTAATTTAGGTCAGTTAATTAATGGTAAACCGACTGTTGTTTCTCTTGTTTATTACAGATGCCCGGGAATTTGCAGTCCTATTATGAACGGAATGTCTGAAGTAATTGACAGACTGGATATGGAAGCAGGTAAAGATTATAATGTTGTTACGATTAGTTTTGATCCTCGTGAAGATTATTTGATGGCTTCTGAAAAAAAGAAAAATTATCTTGCCTCATTTAAAAATAAACAGGTTGATGAAAATACCTGGAGATTTTTAACCGGTGATTCTACTAATATAGCAAAAATCTGTAATGCTCTCGGTTGGAAATATATAAAACAGGGAGATGATTTTGCTCACGGTGCTGCAATTATGATTCTTTCTCCTGAAGGTAAAGTTGTCAGATATTTATATGGTGTTGAATATCTTCCGTTTGATTTTAAAATGGCTCTTACTGAAGCATCTGAGGGAAGAACCGGAGCAACAATTTCTAAACTGATGAAACTCTGTTTCAGTTATGATCCTGAAGGTAGAAAATATGTTCTCGATTTTACCAGAGTTTCAGGTGGAATTGTTCTTCTTTTAATGTCTGTTTTCGTTGTTTATCTTGTTGTGAAAAGAAAAAAATCTGATTCAAGTAATACAAGTAGTAATAACGAATCGAATAATGATTCGGAAAATAAAAAAGTTTAAAAATTAAAATAGGTTTTTAAAATATGGCTAACGGAACGATTGCCGGACAACATCCGGAAGAAGTATCGTTTTATGAATACGACGGTAAAAGAAAAGGAATTATGGGATGGCTTTTAACGCTTGACCATAAAAGAATTGGTATCCTTTACCTGATTGCAATGCTTGGCTTTTTTGCTGTTGCAGTTTCTATGGGTGTTTTAATGAGGTTAGAAATGCTCACAACAGGTGAGACTATTATGAAACCTCAGACTTATAATTCCATCTTTACACTACACGGTGTAATTATGATTTTTCTTTTTATTATTCCGGGTATTCCTGCGGTTTTTGGTAACTTCTTACTTCCAATTCAAATAGGTGCTAAAGACGTTATCTTCCCGAGATTAAATCTCTTATCCTGGTACTTATATATAATTGGTGGTCTGCTTGCTATTATCTCTCTTTTCACAGGTGGTGGTATTATGGATACCGGCTGGACTTTTTATGTTCCTTATAGTATCAGAACTACTACCAATGTCTCTCTTTCTGTTTTTGCTGCATTCGTTTTAGGATTTTCTTCAATTTTAACCGGATTGAATTTTATAACAACCATTCATAGAATGAGATGTCCTGGTATGACTTTTTTTAGAATGCCGTTGTTTGTCTGGGGTTTGTATTCTACCGCATGGATTCAGGTTTTAGCAACTCCAATAGTCGGTATTACTTTAGTATTGGTTATTCTTGAAAGATTTTTTGGTATTGGTGTCTTTGATCCTAATAAAGGAGGTGACCCTTTACTCTATCAGCATTTATTTTGGATTTATTCTCACCCGGCAGTATATATAATGATTCTTCCTGCGATGGGTGTTGTATCTGACATTATCGCTACATTTACTAAAAAAGATATTTTTGGTTATGTCCCGATTGCTCTTTCTTCACTTGCTATCGCTTTCGTAGGATATCTTGTCTGGGGACATCATATGTTCACATCCGGTATCAGTGATACTTCAAGAGTTATTTTTTCTTTCTTAACTTTCCTTGTCGCTATTCCGACCGGAGTTAAAGTGTTTAACTGGGTTGCAAGTTTATATAAAGGCTCAATAGATATGCGTGCACCTATGTTATATGTAATGGCTTTTATTATTGTTTTTTCCATCGGGGGTTTAACAGGTTTAGTTCTCGGAACTCTTGATACAGATATTCACTTAACTGATACTTATTTTGTTGTTGCACACTTCCATTATGTTATGTTTGGAGGTATGGGTCTTTTATTCTTTGCCTCACTTCATTACTGGTATCCGAAAATGTTCGGAAGAATGTATAATGAAAAAATGGCAAAGTTTTCTTGTTGGGTTTTTGTAATCGGGTTTAACGTTTTATATTTCCCGATGTTCATTATGGGTTATCTCGGTATGCCGAGAAGATATTATGACTATCTTCCTGAGTTTGCACCATATCATATAGTCGCAACTGTTGGTTCATGGATTATGGTTCTTGGAATGATATTTATGTTTGCAAATCTTATTAGAGGTTTATATAATGGACCGAGAGCAACTGAAAATCCTTGGGACGGAACAACTCTTGAATGGAAAGTTCCATCTCCTCCTCCATTAGAAAATTTTGATAAAATTCCGACAGTCCACTATGGTCCTTATCATAGAGACTGGGAAGACGATAGAAACGAAGTTGTTAAGGAGAAACATTAATGAAAAGAGATTCAGACGCACATGTAGCAAATGCTCATGGTCACACCGGTGACCACTCAGGTGGACATGTCCATCGTGACGATATCGGCTCTAAAATGGGTATTTGGTTATTCCTCTTTACCGAACTTTTACTGTTTGGTGGTATGTTCATTCTCTATGCTGCTTATAGATTTATTTATCCTGATGATTTTAAATCTGCAGCATTAGAACTTGATCCGGTTTTAGGTGCTGTAAATACTATTGTTCTTCTCACAAGTTCATTAACTGTTGTATTGGCTATAGTTGCTCTTCAAAAGAAGAATATAAAACTTTGTATGACTAACTTATGGATAACACAATTTTGTGGTGTTATCTTTCTTGTTAATAAATATTTTGAATGGACTCATAAAATACATTTAGGTATTTATCCAAAAGGTCCGGCACTTGAAGAGATGACGCAAGGTCAAACTGTTTTCTTCGGTTTATATTACGTTATGACAGGACTTCATGGTCTCCATGTTATTGTCGGGATGGCTTTCATAGGTTTTATTATGTATTTTATTAAAAAGAATTACATTACTTATAATAATTATCAGAAATTGGAAAACTCAGGATTATACTGGCACCTTGTTGACGTTATCTGGATTTTCCTTTTCCCATTGTTCTATTTAATTCATTAATTAAAAGTTTATGTCACATTTAAATCTTAGTAATACTGAAGAACATATTGAGAGAGAAGCACAGCATGAAGAAGTTCATCTCGAACATGCTGAACATGATACAGGGTTTGGAACTTATATTCTTGTATGGTTAGGATTAGTAGGATTAACTGCTATCACTGTCACTCTGTCAGGTATTTCTCTCGGCTCTTTAACTATTATTACAGCATTATTAATAGCAACAATCAAAACCTTACTCGTTGCTAATTATTTTATGCACGTAAAATTTGATACTACTATTTTCAAAGTTTTTATTGGCGTTTGTATTATAATTTTTTTAACTATGATTGTGTTAACATTTTTTGATTTAACTTTTAGAAATCCATTAATATGAGACCTAATATAGCAGAATCAGTTGATGCTACTTTTTGGCTGGTATTCGGTATATCAGTTTTTCTACTTTTAGTCGTTGTCGTAGCGATGTTCTATTTTATTTATAAGTTTAATAAAAAAAGACATCCTGTCGCTGAGCAGATTTCAGGACATACCGGTCTTGAAATTACCTGGACTGTTATTCCTCTTATACTTGTGATAATTATGTTTTTCTCCGGATACTATGGTTTTGAAAATATGAGAAATGTTCCTGCCGGTGCTGATTCTATTACTGTTACAGGACAAATGTGGAAATGGTCTTATACTTATCCTAACGGAAAAAAAAGTGATACTCTTTATGTTCCGCTTGGAAAAGATATTCATATGTTAATTCAGTCTATTGATGTTAACCATAGTTTTTACATTCCTTCAATGAGAGTCAAAGAAGATGCTGTTCCCGGTAGAACTAATTATCTCTGGTTTAATGCGGATAAACTTGGCTCTTATGAAATTGCATGTGCTGAATATTGCGGATTGGATCACTGGAATATGTATTCAAGACTTGTAATTATTCCTCAGGAAAAATATTATGAATGGCTCTATGCAAAACCTGACTCTACTGTATCAACTACGACGACTACCACAACTACTCCAACTGACAGTGTAAAAACTTCTGCAGGTGTTACTGATACTACTAAATCAAAAACTGATTCTGTAAAAACAAATAAAAACGATTCTGCTATAAAAAAAGATTCTGTTAAATAATTGAAACAAATTAATACAAATATTGCTATATCTGAAGTAAAAGAGAATTTCTTAAGTCTGATTTTAGAAACAGTTAAATTTAAAATCACTCTCTTTGTTGCACTCACGACTTTTCTCGGTTATCTTCTTGCTTCAAATGCTTTTTCTTTTGATTTTATTTATTCTGTTTCCGGAATTTTTCTTCTCGCTTGCGGATCAGCGGCTTTAAATCAATTCCAGGAGAGAAAATTTGACGCTCTTATGAAAAGAACTATGAACAGACCAATTCCTTCCGGTAAAATATCTGCGACAAATGTTCTTTTGTTATCTGTTGTTTTATTAATTTCAGGTTCGTTAATTTTATTTTTCTATACGAATCTTCTTACGCTTGCTATCGGTATTCTCACTTTAATTTGGTATAATTATATTTACACTCCATTAAAAAGAGTTACTTCTCTTGCAATAATTCCGGGTTCTGTTGTAGGTGCTTTGCCACCTATTGCAGGTTGGGTTGCTGCCGGCGGAAATCTTTTCAATGTTAATATTGAAATTTTATTTGTTTACTTTTTCCTTTGGCAGATACCTCACTTCTGGTTACTGCTTTTGATTTATAACAATGATTATAAAAATGCTGGGTTTCCTGTGTTGACTGATAAAATTAAAAACTATTCACTTAAAATTCTTATCACAGCAGGTTCTGTCATTACAGCAGTTATACCACTTCTGTTGATTATCACAGGTTTTATTAATTTTGAAGTTTCTGCTGTGTTAATGGTTGCGGCGAGTATTGCTATCTCTGTGTATTTTATAAAATTTTTAAATAAAGATTTTAATTCAAAATTAATTTTGAATTCTTTCATACTGATTAATATTTTTAATTTAATAGTAATTTCGGTTCTATCTTTAGATAAATTAATAAGTTTCATTTAAAACTATGAGTATTTTTGATCAATTAGTAATTCCACCAACGGCACATCATACTGATTTGCTTAATATATTTCTTGTTTTTTCTATGTTGCTCTTTGTTCCTTATGCTTGCGTATTGTTAGGTGCTTCATTCCTTTCAGTTTATTTCAAACGTGAAGGCAGCAAAAGAAAAAACAGTATCTATCTCAGATTTTCACATGACATTCTTGATAAACTGGTTGTAAAATTAAGTGTCGGTATTGGAGTTGTTATAGTTCCGGTATTTTCCATCACATTCGTTTATGCTCAGTTGCTTTATAATGCTCAGGTTATTTCAGTTAGTATTTTATTATTATCAAGTATTCTCTTTACTGCGGGAATTATACTTCTTGCGAGATTTAAAAATTCAATGAATCTCGAAAATGTTTTTTCATCAATTAAAAACATTGTTCCGGAAAAAAATAAACTTCCTGAAAATGTTAAATCTATTGAAGCAGAAGTCAAATCTTCAATTAGTCAAAATGGAATTACTTCACTGATTGTTTTAATCTTTGCCGTATTCCTTTATACAGGTGCCGTATCTATTGCTGAAAATCCTGCTAAATGGGATAGTGTAACTAATATTCTCGGTTTTTTAATTTCCCCTGATACATGGATAAACTTTGGTCTATTTATAACAAGTGCATTCTCTATCACATCCGCATCAATACTATTCCTCTTTTTCAGATGGAATGGTGGACTTAAAAATATGACTGAAGAATACAGACAATATGTAACAAGTTTTTCTGTAATTACTGCTTTCGTATCAACTTTGCTCATTCCTTTATTTTTAATAATCAAATTTTTAATAACTCCTGAAGTTGCTTTATCTAAAGGTGTGTTTATTTATTCAGGTTTAGCATTAATTTCCTTGCTCTTAGTTTGTAATTTCTTTTATGCAATTATAAGAAATTCAGAAGTTAAATGGTCTTCTGCTGCTTTCCTCGTTTTAATCATTGCATTCACTTTCATTATTATAAAAGACCAGGTAACGCTTGCTAATGCTCTCAAAAAACACCTTGTAGTTGTTAATCACGTTGCAGATTCTATCGAGAATGTAAAATTTCCAAAGAATGTAAAAGTGGCTGAAGTTAGCGGTGAAGAATTATTTACCACAAAATGTTCTGCTTGCCATAAATTTAATGAAAAACTAACCGGACCTCCCTATGACGTTACAGTTCCTAAATATAACGGTGATGTAAAAAAACTTGCCGCTTATATTTATAACCCTGTTAAAATTGATCCGGGTTATCCTGCGATGCCTAACCAGGGTGTAACTATGAAAGAGGCGGAAGCGGTTGCTCAGTTCTTAATTGATAAAGTTAAGCAAGATACAGGTAAATAATTTTAAAATAAATTTTATAAAGGGGCGAAAGCCCCTTTTTTGTTTATATGAAAAAAATCATTACAGTACTTTCAGGTGCTGGCATTTCTGCCGAAAGCGGGTTATCAACTTTCCGAGACAGTGGTGGTCTTTGGGAAGGATATGATGTAATGGAAGTCGCTTCTATTCAGGGTTGGCACAGGAATAAAAAACTAGTCCTCGAATTTTATAATAAAAGAAGAAGCCAACTTGAAAACGTTAATCCAAATAAAGCACATTTGTTAATCGCTGAACTTGAAAAACATTTTATTGTAAACGTGATTACCCAAAATGTTGATGATTTACACGAGAGAGCTGGTTCAAAAAATATTACACATTTACACGGAAAATTAACAGAGGCAAGAAGCAGTCTGAATGAAAGTTTAATTTATGAAATCGGATATAAAGAAATCAATATTGGTGATAAAGCAGAAGATGGTTCTCAACTTAGACCTAATGTTGTATGGTTCGGTGAAGCAGTTCCAAAAATGCAAGATGCAGTTAAACTTATATCCGATTCAGATATAGTTATTGTTATCGGTACTTCTATGGTAGTTTATCCTGCAGCAGCATTAATCGATTATGCACCTTATGATTCTCATAAATTTATAATTGATCCATCAAAACCGGAACTTTGGAAGGATTATAAAAATTTGGAGTTTTTAGAAATGAAAGCAAGTGTAGGAATGGAACATCTTTATAGTCGTTTATTATCTGATTTTACATAATTTAACTTAGCATTTACATTGAAAATAAAAATCAATATCTCTATTTTTATAAAATTTAAACTTTAGATGGCAAAAGGATACAACGTTCTCTTTGTTACCAGCGAAGTTATTCCATATTCAAAAACCGGTGGTTTAGCAGATGTCTCAAATTCACTTCCCCAAGCCCTTAATTCTCTGTCTAATGAAGTCAGAATAATTACCCCGAAATACGGGCAATTAGATGAAAGAAGACTTCAAATTCATGAAATTAAAAGGTTAAAAGACATTAACCTTGATATGGCAGGTAAGAAATATAAGTATAGCATTAAATCATCTTTCATTCACGGGAAAAACACTAAGGCTCAGATATATCTTCTTGAAAATCAGGACTTTTTTAAGAACAAGGGGATTTATCAGAATATTAAAACCAAAAAGGATTTTCCGAATAACGATGAGAGATATATGTTTTTCTGTAAAGCGGTTCTGGAAGTTCTGGAAATTCTTCAATGGAAACCTGATATTATTCATTGCAATGATTGGCAAACCGGATTAATTCCGTTTTTTATTAAAACATTATATAAGGATAATCCGCATATCTCTGATATCAAAACAGTTTTTACTATTCATAATCTCGCTTACCAGGGTAATTTTCCGAAATCAACTTTCAAAAAAACTGATTTGTCTGAAGATTTTTTTAACGATAACACTGTTAAGTTTCATGATAAATTCAGTTATTTAAAAGCAGGTATTAAATATGCCGATAAGGTTACTACTGTAAGCCAAAAATATGCTGAAGAAATCAGAACTGACAAAGAGTATTCTTCCGGTATGGAAGATGTATTGAATGAAAGAAAAAAAGATTTGGTCGGAATATTAAATGGAATTGATAACTCTGTATGGAATCCAAGTTTTGATAAAGTAATTGATTATAGATATACTTATCAGGAAATCCCTCTAAAGTATGAAAATAAAAGAGAACTTATTGAAAAACATAAACTAACTTATGATGAAAATATTCCGCTAATTGGAATCATTAGCAGACTTGTTGACCAAAAGGGTTTTGATTTAATCGTTGATGCGTTTGATGAAATAATGAAAGAGAATATTCAAATGATAATTCTCGGAACAGGTGAAGAAAAATATCAGAAATTTCTTTTGAAAATGAAAAAGAAATATAACGATAAACTGATTATTCATATTGGATTTGATGAAGAACTCGCTCATAAAATTGAAGCGGGAAGTGATATGTATCTAATGCCTTCAAAATTTGAACCTTGCGGTTTAAATCAAATGTATAGTCTAAAGTATGGCACTGTGCCTATTGTTAGAAATACCGGTGGTTTATCTGATACTGTAACAAATTATAAAGATGCAAAAAAAGGTAACGGATTCTTGTTTGAAAAATACGATGCAAAAGAGATGGTTAAAACTATTAAAACGGCAGTAAATATTTATCAAAATGACAGAAAACTTTGGTATGGACTTATGAAAAATGGTATGGCTCTGGATTTCTCATGGAATCTCTCGGCTAAGAAATATATGGATTTATATAAACAAATTTGTAATAAAAAATAATTATTGAATAAGGCTGTTTTTTTAGACAGAGATGGAACAATCAATGAAGAAGTTGATTATCTAAGTAAAGTTGAAGATTTAATCCTGATTAAAAATGTACAAAATGCTCTTTTAAATCTCAAAAATTCAGGATTTTTGAATATTATTGTTACAAATCAATCCGGTATTGCTCGTGGATTCCTTGATTTAAATACCCTTGAAAATATTCATAATGAATTAAAAAAAAGATTAACGGATTCTTCAGGTTGTTTAATAGATGATATTTTTTTCAGTCCGTATCATTCCGATGGTATTATCAAAGAATTTAAAATTGATCACGTTGACAGGAAACCTAATACCGGAATGATAGTTAAAGCAATTAGCAAGTATAATATTGACATCAAAAAATCATGGTTTGTAGGGGATTCTTATACTGATATGTTGTGTGCAAATAATGCCGGATTAAAAAAAATTCTTGTGCTTACAGGTTACGGCAAAAAACATTTAAAATCTTGTCTTGATAATAATATTAAACCTGAATTTATTGCTGAAAATATTGATGAAGCATCTGAATTTATTTTAAAAAATTAAAAATTGAATTATTCTTTCCTATTTACCTCTCTAAAAACTGAAAACTAAATGAAAATAAAAGTAATTAATATTTTATTCCCTTGTATCACTCTTTTGTTAATTGTCACATCGTTTTATTCGTGTAAAACCGAACCGACTGATCTCGGTTTGAATTTTATCGATCCCGATGATACTACGGCTACTTTCGTTCTTGATTCACAAGCAGATACAATGAGAATCTCAAATACAAACTATAAAAAATTTATCAACACTTTCGGATCTGATTTTATTATGATTGGTAAATATAATGGATATGAAACCCGTTCTTTTGTTGAGTTTTTTAATATCCCATCTGATTATGATAGTGCTACTGTTTTATCTGCTAACGTTGTAATGAAATATAATAAATATGCCTTTCAGGATTCTAACGGTACAGTAGGTTTTAATATTTATAAATTAAATAAAAATTTTACTCTCGGAAGCATTACCTGGGATTCTGTTTCAACCTCTGATATTGATAATGTATCTCAGGGAAATTATACCGGTAACCCGACAGACACAGCTGCTTTTAATATCACTTTGAATAATACTCTTATTAAAGACTGGCTTGAATATGCAGCTGATACAAATTACAGTGTAAAGAATAACGGAATTGCAATACTTCCAGATAATTCTTCTACTACAATAAAAGGTTTTAATTCTTCTTTTATTAACAATAATCCTTTTAAAATTAGAGCGACCGTTTTAAAAAACGGTGATACTACAACACTTGAATTTATTCAATCTAACAGTGTTTGGTTTTGCAATGCTCCTTCGTCAATTCTTTCTCCGGATATGATTACTCTACAAAATGGAGTTGCTTATAAAAATTTAATGACTTTTGATTTATCTAAATTGCCCTCTAATGTAATTATAAATGAAGCAACCGTTACTTTAACATTAAATTCCGGAAGTTCTTTTATCTCAAATAACCCTGATAAAAGATTGAGAATTTTTATGGCAGGTGACACTGTAAATTACAGAGATACTCTCTCTTCGATACTATCAGTGCAACCTAACGGAAATAGTTATTCTTTTACTGTTAACGGTTTCTTTCAGTTTTGGAATAATAAAACTTATCAAAATTTAGGTCTTATTATTACTTCTGTTAATGAACCTGCAAATCTTGATAAATTTGTTTTCTACGGTTCAAATTTTCCTGACGTAACTTTAGTTCCAAGATTAAAAATTAGATATACACCAAGAATATCACAATAAAAAATAATGAACAAGTTTCAAAAAATAATATTTCTCTTTTGTTTAAGTTTTATTTCATCAAATGTTTTCTCCCAGGATGACGAATTTCCGGGTGGTTCTCCCTATACAATTTTCGGTATCGGAGATTTAAAATATAATACAAGTCTTAGAACTAATGCAATGGGAGTGCAGGGAATTGGTTTACTCGGTAATTATGTAAACAATATGAATCCTGCTGCTAACATATTCCTTGATTATACAAAATTCAGTGTAACTGCGGATTACGGTCTCTTGAAATCTACAAATGATATAAGTGAACTGAAAGTCTCTGAAGGAAATGTAACCGGAATGAATATTGGTATTCCTTTCAGCAGAACAAATGGATGGGTTATGAATCTCGGTATTAATCCCATCAGTCTTATCGGTTATAAAATTTCTCAGTCTGGTGTTCAGGATGGTCAGTCATTTAACAAAATTTATTCGGGTAAAGGCAGCTTAACCTCTGTAAGTCTAGGAATGAGTTATATTGTTTTTAAAGCAATTGGTCTCGCTGCTGAATATAATTATGCGTTTGGAAATATAAAAGATGAAAGCAGAGTTGTGTTTAATAACCCTCTGATTACTAATACAAGAATCAGAAGTGAAAATGATTTGAGAGGCTCTTTTTTTAAAGCAGGTGCGGTTTTGTTCGCTGAAAATATTACATCGGATAAAAATTTAAAAAATCTTACTCTTGGTTTTTCTTTCCATTCAAAAGCAAGTTTAACATCTTCTGTGGATGCTATTTATTCTTCAAGTGTTGGTGAAGATACTGTAAGATTTGAAAGAGGTACTTTCGAAATTCCGTATCAATTAGGATTTGGTATTTCAAATAAATTTTCTGACAGATATGTTGTTGCAGCAGATTTGATTATTCAAAATTGGGCAAATTTCAGAGAGTTCGGAATTTCCGACCCAACTTACGGAACTTCTTACCGAGCAGGTCTTGGATTTGAAATCCAACCTTCCAAAGATGACAGAAAATCAATGTGGGAAAAACTAACTTATAGATTTGGTGGTTATTATGACAAAGCATATTATGAAGTTTTAGGAAATAGCATTACCCGATTTGGTATTTCTGCGGGAATTGAAATTCCGATTAGTGAATTAAACTCTATTGATTTTAATGTAAATTATTCAACTCGCGGAAAAACTGATTTTGGTTTGGTAAAAGATCAGTCAATAAATTTTGGAATCGGATTAAATTTTGGGGAGATATGGTTTATTAAAAGGAGAATTGAATAATGAATATTGCCATTGGCTCGGATCACAGAGGTTTCAATCTTAAAAATGAATTAATAGAACATCTAAAAGCAAAAGGATACATAGTTAAAGATTTTGGTTCATTTACTCCTGATAGTGTAGATTATCCTGATTACACAAAACTTGTTGGTGCGTCTGTTAGTTCCGGTGAATCTGATTATGGTGTCCTTATGTGTGGAAGTGGAATTGGAGTATCAATTGCAGCGAATAAAAGCAAAGGAATCAGAGCTGTAAACGCTTGCAGTCCTGAAATTGCAAGAATGTCAAGACTTCATAACAATGCAAATGTTATTTGCTTTGGTGCGGATTTTATTAAATTTGATGAGGCTGTGCTTTCTCTTGAAGCATTTTTGAACACAGAATTTGAAGGCGGAAGACACCAAAGGAGAGTTGAAAAAATTTCTGAAATAGAAAACAATAAATAATTAAATGGAATATTTAAAGAAAGAAGATTCTGAAATCTTTGATGCTATTTCAAAAGAAGCAGGCAGACAAAGTGAAAAGTTAGAAATGATTGCTTCCGAAAATTTTGTTTCTAAAGCGGTGATGGAAGCTCAAGGTTCCGTTTTAACAAATAAATATGCCGAAGGGTATCCGGGAAAAAGATATTATGGTGGATGTGAATTTGTAGATATCGCAGAAGACCTCGCTAGAGACCGTGCTAAAAAACTTTTTGGTGCTGAGTATGTAAATGTTCAACCGCATTCAGGCTCACAGGCAAATATGTCTGTTTATTTTGTTCTTGTTAAACCGGGCGATAAAGTTATGGGTATGAATCTTTCGCACGGTGGACATCTTACTCACGGTTCTCCAGTAAATTTTTCAGGTCAACTTTATAATTTTGTACAGTATGGGATTAATACTGAAACAGGTTTTCTTGATTATGATATGGTCGCTGATTCAGTTAAAAAAGAAAAACCAAAAATGATTACAGTAGGTGCAAGTGCATATTCCAGAAATATTGATTACAAAAAATTCAGAGAAATTGCTGATAGCGTTGGAGCTTTTTTACTCGCAGATATTGCTCACCCTGCAGGATTAATTGCAAAAAAATTACTTAACGATCCCATCCCGCATTGTCACGTTGTTACAACCACAACTCACAAAACCCTTAGAGGTCCTCGCGGTGGTATGGTTATGATGGGAAATGATTTCGATAATCCATTTGGTATTGTTGCTCCTAAATCAGGAAGAACAAAAAAAATGAGTGAACTTATTGATTCTATGGTTATGCCCGGTGTTCAGGGTGGTCCGCTTATGCACGTTATCGCTGCAAAAGCCGTTGCATTTAAAGAAGCTCTAAAGGATGATTTTGAAACTTACGCTAAACAAGTAATATCAAATGCCCGGTCTCTTGCAAATGAACTTATAAATTTTGGATTTAACGTTATTTCCGGTGGAACAGATAATCACTTGATGCTGATTGATTTAAGAAATAAAAATATTTCAGGTAAAGCTGCTGAGGAAGTTCTTGACGAAATCGGTTTAACTTGTAATAAAAATTCCGTTCCTAACGATGATAAAAGTCCTCTCGTTACAAGCGGAATAAGACTCGGAACTCCTGCACTCACTTCAAGAGGTATGAAAGAACCTGAAATGAAAATTATTGCTGGATTTATTAATGATATAATTTCAGACCCAAAAAACGATGATGTTAAAAAAAGAGTTTCTGCCGATATCAAAGAACTGACTTCTAATTTTCCTATTTATAAATAAATTGGATTTTATTTTTAAAGATATTGGTGTGGTGCATAATGAAAGAAACGAAAGAATTGATGATAACTGGGGAAATGTAATTTCAAAAATAATTTTAAATGAGGAAATTCCTGCCGAAGCAGTCAATAACATCTTTGAATTTTCTCATATAGAAGTTATTTATTTTTTTCATCTGATAAATGAAAATGAAGAAATGAATTTTGAAAGAATTCCGAGAGGATTAGAAAATTTATATCCTGTTGGAATTTTTTCACAAAGAGCAAGCAAACGTCCTAATAAAATTGGAAATTCAATTTGTGAACTTGTGGATGTAAATAATAAAATAATTATTGTTAAAGGTTTAGATGCATTGAATAATTCGCCCGTTATTGATATTAAACCGGTTTATTCTTGTTTTTTACCTGAAAAGTCTCGAATCAAAGAACCTGAATGGGTTAGAATAATTACAAAAAATTATTGGTAAAAGAGTTTGAACGACGAAAATAAATCTGAACATATCGTTGAAAAAGAAATGAGTTTTCTTGATCACCTTGAAGAACTCAGATGGCGAATAATTAAAGCACTTATTGGAGTTGTAATTGCCGCAATTGTTGTTAGTGTATTTGTAAATTTTATTGTGGAAAAAATTTTATTAGCTCCTGCTACAAAAACTATTCCTCCTTTGACAATTATTAACATTCAACCTTTCGGTCAATTTACTTTATATATTGAAGTTATTCTCATCGGTGGTGCTATTCTTAGTATTCCCAATATAATTTATCAGTTTTGGAAATTTATAGAACCTGCTCTTAAACCGACTGAAAAAAAATACATCTCTTCAATTGTAATTTTTTCAACTGTTTGTTTTCTCGGTGGTATTGTATTTGCTTATTTTGTAATCTTACCGACTTCATTAGAGTTTCTTGCTAAATTTGGAACTACTGTTATACAAAATACAATTTCAATTGATTATTATATGAGTTTTATTATATCTCTGTGCCTTGCGGCTGGAGTTATTTTTGAACTCCCAATGGTTTCTTTTTTTCTATCAAAAATCGGAATATTAACACCCGAATTTATGAGAAAATACAGAAAACATTCTGTCGTTATTATTTTAATTCTTGCGGCTTTGCTTACTCCAAGCCCTGATATTACAAGTCAACTTTTACTCGGTATTCCACTATTATTCCTTTATGAAATCAGTATTTTAATTTCTAAATTGTCACAAAAAAAGAAAAACTCCGAAACTCAACTTAGCACAATATAAATTTTGAAAGAAAAAGATTTACTTAAAATCAGCGAACCAATTCAGAATGAGTTAAAAGAATTTCAAAAAAGATTTTCAGAAGTTTTAAAATCAAAAGTTGCTCTTCTTGATTTAATCACAAAATATATTTTAAAACAAAAAGGTAAACGTATAAGACCGATTCTCGTCCTATCTTCTGCAAAAATGTGCGGAGATATTAACGACAGGACTTATATCGCTGCTAACCTTGTCGAACTTCTTCATACCGCTACTCTAATACACGATGATGTTGTGGATGATGCTAAGACAAGAAGAGGTATCGCATCTATCAATGCAGTTTGGAAAAATAAAGTTGCCGTTTTAATTGGTGATTTCCTTCTTTCTAAAGGATTAATGATTTCTCTTGATGCTAATGAATATGATTTTCTTAAATCTACAACAAATGCGGTGAAGAGAATGAGTGAAGGCGAACTTTTGCAGATACAAAAAGCAAGAAATTTTGATGCCACTGAAGAAACTTATTTTAAAGTAATTTCAGATAAAACTGCCTCTTTAATAAAAACCTGTTGCGAAATTGGTGCAATGAGTGCTACCGGAGATAAAAATAAAATTAAACTTATGTCTGACTTTGGTGAAAACATTGGTATAATTTTTCAATTACGTGATGATCTTCTTGATTATATTGGCAGAAAGAAATTACTCGGAAAATCTACAGGAAATGATTTAAAAGAAAAAAAATTCACTCTGCCATTGATAGTTTCTTTAAGAAATGCACCTTCATCCAAGTCTAAAGAAATGATGAAATTAATTAAAAGCGATTCTCTTAAAAAATTTGATAAAGTTTATGAATTTGTATATGAATATGGAGGAATTTCTTACACTGATGAAAAAATAAAATATTATTCTGATGAGGCATATAATATCTTAAATTCTTTTCCTGATTCTGAAATAAAAAATTCTCTTAAATCTCTTGTCTTTTTTATTTCAAATAGAAATTATTAATGTGTCAGTTTACTGATTAATTCAAAAATCGCTATTCCATAACTTACAGAAACATTTAGAGATTGCTTCACTCCATACATTGGTATTTCAATAGACATTTCACATCTCTCGATAATTTCATTTGACACTCCTGAAATTTCATTACCTATTACTAAGCACAAAGGAAAATCTTCTATTTTAATTTCTTTGTAATCTATACTTCTGTCTGTTTGTTCTAGTGCACATAATTTATATCCCATCTCTTTAATTTTTTCAAGTGCTTCAATTGGATTCTTATAATATTCATACGGCACGCTTAATGTCGCTCCAAGTGCCACTTTATCTATCTCTTTTCGTGGTGGATGCGGTGTATATCCGCATAAATATAATTTCTCAATAAATGCTCCGTCTGAAGTTCTGAAAATTGATCCTACATTATATATGCTACGGATATTATCACACAATACAACAACAGGAAATCTCTTATGTTTTTTTATGTCTGTAAGATTTTTTCTTTTTGATTTAATTTCTTCGTGTGCAAGTTTTCTCATTTTCTAATTTATTTATTCTCGCTTAATATTTATAGTTATTATTATGTATCACATATGCTAATTTTATATCAACATTTTATTAAAATATATTTCTCTTTTTTTAATAAGTTCAGTTATTTGTTGCTAAATTTATTCCATTTTTATAAGTATGTGTTATAAGATTATATTTTAACACTTATTTAGTATTGTAATATCGTTAATTTTGTGTATGAGCCTTGAAAATCAGGTAATAGAATTTTTTAAATCAGACGGAATTTTGTCAAAAAAATTTGAGGATTATGAATTCCGTCAAAGTCAACTTGATATGGCTCTTGAGATTCTTAAAACTTTACAAGATCAATCTCACTTAATGATTGAAGCACCTACAGGTGTTGGGAAGAGTTTCGCATATCTTGTCCCTTCTATTCTCTATGCAAAACAAAATAAAAAAAAAGCAGTTATTTCAACTCATACAATAAATCTTCAGGAACAGTTATTAAATAAAGATATTCCACTCCTTCAGGAATTAATGCCGGTAAAATTTTCTGCTGCATTAATAAAAGGTAAGACAAATTATCTTTGCCCTAAAAGGCTTCAGAAAGCTCTCGTTAAGTCAGATAATCTATTTGATTCTGATGAAAAGTTTTTTCTTGATAAAGTTTATAGTTGGTCTCGAAATACCGCTGATGGAACTGTTTCCGATTTACCTTTCGCTATTAAACAAAACGTATGGAATTCAATATGTGCTGAAAGGGGAATTTGTTCGTCAAAAACATGTGGCGGAACTGAATCTGATTGCTTTTATATGAAAGCAAAACTCGCTATTGCAGATGCTGATGTTGTTATTGTTAATCATCATTTATTTTTCACTCTGTTTGATGGTGTTTCAGAAGCAGATGCAGAAGGTTACTTGTTTCTTGAAGATTTTATAATTTTTGATGAAGCCCATACTCTTGAATCTATAGCAGCAGAACATATTTATCCTTCACTTTCCCGTGAAATGATAAAATATCAACTCAACAGATTATATAATCCGGCTAAAAAAAAGGGGTTTTTGTTAAACTTACCTTCTCTTCACATTCAACTTTCGGTGCAAAATCTATATGATCTCGTTCACAGATTTTTCTTTAATCTCAAAGAAGAATTATTTATAAAAAATAACGGATTTTATGAAAAACTCGCAGTCCGTGTTTATGAAAAAAACATTGTTGAAGATATATTAACTCCCGAAATTGAAAAACTTCTCGAATACTTGCGTGAATTGAGAAAAAACTGTAAAGATGATATGGAGTTGAATGAACTGAATGATTATATTGTAAGATTCGGTGAATTTAAATTTTATATAACTCATTTTCTTGAACAGAAATATGAGGAAAAAAAAGGAAATGAATTTGTTTATTGGGTTGAACTCTCAGGTATGCGGGAAGATTCCAATGTCTCTATTTGCACTGCTCCAATTGATATTTCAGACTATTTCAGAGAAAATATTTTTCGACCCAATAATACTTCAATATTAACAAGTGCAACACTTACTGTAAATAATAGTTTTGAGTATTTCATTGAAAGATTAGGTGCGGAAAATGTAAATAATCTGATATTACCGACTCAATTTGATTTTTATAACCAGGTAAAAATTTATATTCCATCCGGAATGCCTCCTCCTTCTAAAAATTCAGATATTTTCTATACAGAAAATTTAAAAGACTGGATTTTACATTTCATTGAAAAAACGGAAGGCAAAGCGTTAGTCTTATTTACAAATATGGGACTGATGAAGCAAATAGGAGCAGAGATCAGATCTTTAATAAGTGATAAAAATATTGAGATATTGATTCAGGGAGAAGGGAATTCAAGAAGCACTCTTCTCAAAAAATTCAAAGAAAATACTAACTCTGTTTTATTCGGAGTTGATAGTTTCTGGGTGGGGATTGATGTGCCTGGTGATTCTCTTAGTAATCTTATAATTACAAAATTACCTTTTCAGGTTCCTGATCATCCTGTTGTAAAAGCAAGAATGGAATTTATAGATGCCAGAGGTGGAAATAGTTTTATGGAATATTCATTACCTGAGGCAATTCTTAAATTCAGACAAGGTGTAGGAAGATTAATAAGAAACTCAAACGATAAAGGCATTATCGTTATATTAGATAATAGAATTTTAACTAAACCTTATGGAAAATTTTTTTTGAATTCAATCGAAAAATGTCCGATTGAAAAAATTTGAACTAAATAAATTAAAATGGGAAATACACAAGAACCAACAAATTCCGGTAACAACCAAAACCCGGATGAAAAAAAACAAAACAG
>ERZ761607.1553-NODE-1553-length-28038-cov-11.631026_pt1 | contig 28038 bp, 44 predicted proteins | sample MGYA00511164_ERZ761607 | MGnify/ENA primary metagenome ERZ761607 (study PRJEB28899, sample SAMN02445080) | bioreactor sludge metagenome | biome: EBPR sludge | place: Australia: Brisbane, Thorneside Wastewater Treatment Plant | collected 2011-06-22 ... | reverse complement strand
CGCGCTGGGCGACGTCCTGCGCGTAGCGCTGTTCGAGGTCGGTGCGGGTGGCGTACGGCATGGCTACTCGGCTTTCGCGCCGGAGGCCGGCCGCGACTTCTGCGCCGGCTCTTCGATGGCGCCGACCGCCAGCAGCTGCGGCGCCTGCGTCTTGTCGTCCAGCTCGATCGGGTCGCCGGCGGCGTAGGGCTCGCCGTCGTGGTTGATCGTGGTCAGCGCGGTGTAGGTTTTCTTGGCCATGGTTGCCTCGTGAAATGGCTTGGTGCGGCTGCAGGGCGCGGGCGTGGTGCCCGCGCCAATCAGGATCAATCAGGATCAGGAAGGATCAGGCGACCGCGTTCTGGAACCAGTAGCCCAGGTCGGTAGCGCACACCACTTCCTTGACCCGCTCGCCGGCGCGAACCCGCTGCGAGCCGGTCAGGCCGATCGTCGGCGCGTCGATGGTGCCGGCGACCCGGCCACCCGCCTCGGCGGTGAAGCCGAAGGTGACGCCGGCCTGCGGCCCCGCGGCGCGGTCGCGATACAGGAACGCCGCGTGCTTGCCCCAGACCCGAGCCAGCGACACCGACTGCCCCTTCTTGGCGCTGTTCGCGAAGCCGGCGCCGACCAGCACTTCCTGCAGCTCGAAGAAGTCTGCAAACTCCATCCGGGAGACCATGCCGGCGCCCTGCGCGGTGCCCTTGATCGCCTGCACCAGCTTCGGGTGCCGGCGGGTCTTGGTCCACGCGGCCTGGCCGAAGACCGCGATGTTCGGGCGCATCACCGGAACGTCGAGCGCGTCGCCGATCGCCGACACCGGGTTGGAGTTGGTCTCATCGGACCATTGCGAGGTGCCCGAGAGCGTCGCCTGGTTGCCGCCCGCGTAGCTGTTGGTGTTGAACACCAGGTTGGCGACGCGCTGCTCGCGGGCCAGATTGATCAGGTTGGCCAGGTAAGCGACGGCCATGCCCAGCGGATCGATGCCCTGATTGTCGTCGGTGATGTCTTCGTTCGGCACCAGGTCATCCAGGCCCCAATCGACGACCTTGTCGTTGACTTCGGTAGCCGAGAACTCGACCTCGGTCGGCGCCGACTTCCGACCGACCTTGGTGTCCGGGATCGTGAACCCATCGCCGAGGGTGTACTTGAGGTACTTGAACTCGGCGGCGGTCGGCGTGCGCGGCAGCACCTGGTCGGCGATCAATGCCACGTCCGGGTTGCGGTAGGCGATGGCGATGGCGGTGAGCTGCGGGTTCATCGGGAACGGCCGCACGGCGCCGACGCCGATCAGCAGCAGATCGGCAGACGAGGGGACGTGCCAGCCGACGGCATAGAGCGCGGCGATCAGCGCCCCGGCCAACAGGACCGGAAGGAAATGCTGCAGGCGAAGGTTCTTCATGGGGATGGGGCTCCTGGTATCGGTGGAAAGTAACGGTGCTTCGGGGAACAGATCGCGCCGGCGGGCTCTTACATCACGCTCGGGGCGATCAGCACCGGGGCGATGTCGCCGGCCGCGGTGGTGACCTGCGCAATGCCGATCGCGCGGTTCGTCGAGGCCGCGGCAACACCCTTGCCGTTGGCGTCGGCGGTAACCAGCGCACCGCGGGCCACCGTGCCGGCGAACTCGACCTCGGCGATGCCGGCCTGGACGATGTCGACGCGCTCGCCGGAAGCCGGGCCAACGGCGCCGCAAACCCCGATCGAGAGATCAGATGCCGCGGCAGCCTGGACGACTTCACCGTCGTTCGAGCCGAACTTGACGATGCGATTGGCAGCGATGGCGGCGGTAGCCGTGAAATTGCGGACAAGCGTTTCGTTTGCCATGGATCACACTCCCTTGCTGTTGATGACATGCGCCACCGCCGCCGGCGTCGAGACACTGATGCCCGCCGCGGCCTGCGTCGTCTGGTACGACAGGGACGCCTCGGCGATCGCCTTGGCGTTGCCGGTATCGAGCCCGGCCAATCCACCGGCGGGCTTCTTGCCGCCCGATTGCGTCTCGCCGGGCTTCATCACCACCGGCGCGGCGTCCAGGTAGGCGGTCAGCGAGGCGAGGTTTTGTGCGCCGAGGGTGCGCGCCCAATCGGCGGTAGCCGGGGTGAGCTTGCCAGCCGCCAGACCGTCTTCGACGACTTTTGCCACCTTGCCGGCGTCGATCTCGGCGGTCAGCGCGGCCAGCTTGCCCCGTACCGTGGCGTGCTCGGCCTGCAGCGCCGAGAGCGTCGCCACCGGCACGAACCGGGCCGGGTCCGGCGGCGTGGCGATCTGCGCGCCGAGCGTCGCGATGTTGGTCTTGAGCGCGGCCACAGCCGAGAGCGCTTCCGCCTCGGTCGCCGTATCCTGCAGGCCGAGTGCGGCCAGCAGCTTCTTCAAGGTTTCGGGCATTGATTGCTCCTGTGTGGTGGATGGTGGTGCGAACAGCTCGGCCGCCAGGGCGGCGAGATCGGTCAGGCCGTCGAGGCCGGGGTCGTTGGTCAGCGAGGCGTGCAGCAGGCTGAGCACGCGCCCGCTCGTCTTGTCGTAGGAAAACACCGGGGAGAGATAGCGGTACTCGCGCTCGGCGATGTGCCTGGCGGCCTGCGCCGTCCATTGCACCCCGAGCGCCCACAGACCATCGCCAGGACGCCATTCGAGCTGGCGGAACCAGCCGGCGGCCGGCGCTTTATCGCCGCTGGCCTTGGCGCGCCTGATCGTGGCGTGCTCGTAGTCCACCACCCGATCCGAGGTGCGCGCCGCGGCCTCGGCCACCAGGCGCGCGCCGTCCTCGTCGGTCATCACCCAGGTGGCCACATCCTGCGGCCGGCCATCCCACGAACGGAAATTGCCAGCCGGCAGCAGGCGTAGGTCGGCGGGCGCCGCGCCCGCAGCCGACAGATCCACGCCGCAAGCAGCGATGGCCGCGGCATGGGCTGCCGCGGCCGAACAGCAGGCGACCCTGGAGGACAAAGCCCCGCCGGCCAGGGCGGCGCTCCGGCCAAGCGCTGGTGAATTCGAGAGGGAACGGGAACGCGACATAGCCGCATTGTCTGGCCGCGATCATCGCCAGACTGGTCTGAAGCGCTTCACGACCTCCGCAGCACGCGCGCGCGCGAGAATCGCCGCTTGCGGGGAATGCGCAGGCTGATGCGCACACGGATGGACGGGAGAGTCTGGTAAAAACGATCCTAAGCCAAGGCTATCTTGGCTGCCATGAAAAAGCGCCGACCAGCAAGCCGGAGATCAGCACCGGCCCCTGCAACAACCTTTCAAGGGAGGCTGTTGCCGGGCGATGACCTATGCGCTACGCGGCGATCGGTCGAAAATAGCCCTTGAGGCATGCGGTCTCGCGAACGCATATCTGGATGTGGTTGTGTCTGCGAAACCCCGCCCGTGGGTACAGAGGACAACCTTCCAGGAAGGGCGCGCGGATGGTGTCGTAAGACGGTTCCCCGCGCCGTTCCCGGTAGGTGTGCAAGTAGTTGATCACCGCGCAGTCCAGAAAGCGACCCGCCTTGTCCGGCGTCGGCCCGACGTTCTTGGGCGGTGGCGTGCCGACCTTCCTGAAGGTCCTGATCAGCTCGCGGTGGACGTCAGCGACCTGTTGCAGTCCAGCGCCATCGAAAAGGTCGAGGCAATGCTTCAGATCGATAATCGCCCCAAGGACGAATGGGTCGCCGATCTTTCCTTCTTGCTGTCGATGATTGGCCCATTGCAGCGCTCGGCCAGGGTTCCCCTCCCAGAAGTAGATGCCGTGTCCCAGCCAGTCATACTTCTTTTCGGACCACTTGAGGTGAGCCTCGTCGCCACAAAGAAGGCGCTCACCAGTGCTCCTGTCGCAGCCGTGAAAGCCGAGCACGAAGCTCGGCTGAAACTCGTACTCCGACCAGATGCCCGGCATTACCGGCGATACGGTTCGGTGAGTTGTCCCGACTCATCGATGAGCCCGGCTCGGCGGAGAAAGTCGGCGGCGCTTTGTTTCGAGTCTCGGATCTCCCGACCAAAAGCCTTGATGTCCGCACGGCGCTGGTCCGGCGTCAATGGGCGCACCACGCGGCCGGGGACCTGCTCTCCAGCCACGGCGGTGGGGATCTCCCTCTGCGCACCACTTTGCTCCAATCGGTGTTTCATGGTAGGCCCTCCATCCGCCCGCGACGGCTCCATTTGACCGCGCTGGGCGTGCAAAAAGCCGCGTTCCGGGCGGCTTGGCTCTGGCGGCTACGGTATCACAACCCGTCTTGGAGTCAATCCGCGGCGTTAAATTTCGCTGAGAGAATAGGAGAATAGGGGTCTCTATTCTTTCCTATTCTCCCTGACCCCTATTCCCCCTACTGGATCAATCGTAGCTGGATCTCGCCCTGCATACGCCAGCCTCACAGGCAACTTGAGTCAGCCTGCCGCCTGTGCCTCGCGCCTCATAGAGGGTGACATTGCCCTTCTGCTTGAATCGAACAGGCTGGCCGACAAGCGGGAAGCCGGTATCCGATAAGAATTGAACGACCTTCAGCGTTTCGGTATCCGCGGTGCCAACCGCGTCAGCGGTCTTGACGGCAACAGGGGAGATTGGCTGGAGAGGCTGAACAATGGACGATTCCTGCGGCGATGTGCTGATACGCGAAGCGAGGGCCGCCGCGATTTCCGCGGCCGCGTCGGTCAACCCCTTGCGCATGATGCGATCGGCTGGCGATCCGGACATCCCTCCGAAGCCGTTTTGCCAGGTCACGCCGGCGAGGATCTGCCCAGTCTGCGTGCTGCTCATGCGTGCGCTGGCGCTTTGCGGCTGCTGATCGTATCCGCCGGCGGCACGAACGACGAGAATCGCGTCGATCCCCTGATTTCTGAATTTAGCCAAAGACTCTGGTTGGTTGATCTGCACTTCATTCAGATTCATCCGTACCAGCATGCTCGAAGTACTGGAGGCGTCTATGATGATGAACCCCATGTTCGAAAGCTCAACGCCAACCGCTTCGGATAGCATGCCGCCGCCGGGGGCGAAGGCAATCACCTTGACGACCTGCTGCCGCTGGCCGGAAATAGGCTGTGACGAGATCTTCGAGGAAGCACATGCGGTCACCAGGCTGATTGACAGCGCCACGAGTACGGCGCGAATGCCCTGGATCAGTTTCTTCCGATGGTTCATGATCCTTCCATTCTCGGGAGACGGTTCGTTCGAGTGCGCTGAACGTGCAAAAAGCCGCGTTCATGGCGGCTCGGTCTGGCCGCCACGGTATCACAACCAATTTTGGAGTCAATCCGCGGCGATCTCAAAGACTTCATCAGGCAGTTTGCCGAGCAATCGGCCGCCGCGGACCCGACGCTGCGCGCTGCTCCTGGCCCCGTTCACCACGAGGGCGAAATCCTCAAGCTGTTGCGGCGCATAGCTGGAAAATAGGGGTTAGACCCCTATTCTCCTTGGGGTCAAGGGCCTCGAGCCGATCACGGATGAGATCCGAGTTGCCTAGCGCCGCCGACAGTATCTGCTGCAGCGTGCGTGGCTTGCTCTCCGAAAAACGCGCACGCCGGTAATAGACAGTCTTCTGAGTGGAGGTTGCCACAATCGCCTCGATCGTAGTGTGTGGATACTACGTAACCCGTCCATCAACGCCATACTTGATTACATGGCTTGACAGAACCAGCGTTAAAACCCGCGTTAAACGGGTATACGTTCAACGATCGCAGCATGGGCAATAGTGCGGGCTGGGGCAAGACCAAAAGCGCCTCAAATCGCGTTTGTGGTGGGCTGGCCTCTGCCACCGAGAATCGCCTCGGCGAGCACGCTCTCGATGCGCTGCGCGAGGGCTGGCGGCAGGCCGCGCTGGGCGTCGGGGAAGAACGGGCGAGCGGGGATGTCGCCCCATAGGTGGGGGAACCTGGATTTCTGGCCACCGAACTGTTGCATGGCCGCATAGACCATGATCGACCGGATTTCGACGGCATTGCCGGCGACCCGGTACGCGAACTTCTTCGACAGCGACTTGGACTGACCGATCAGCGGCTTCTTGGCCGCCAGCAGGAGCTTGCCGCGGGCCGAGACCTGGCCTTTCTTGGTAAAGCTCTTGCCGTCACGGTGCAGGTAGGCAGCCAGGGTGCTGTCGGCGTTCGCCGCCCAGGGCTTGCCGTAGGGGTCCTGCGAAAGCGCAAAGCGCTCCTTGGTCGATTCCATCACCAGTTCGCCGATCGCCTTCAGCGCCGGGCGCGGGTTTTGCAGGCCGCGCAGCAGGCGGGCGATGGGCTCGCCGATGCCGGTGTCGATGACGGTGATCCGGATCATGGTCTATACTCCCATTGAATCGGCGAGCTGTGGAAATTCGGAGTCCACGGGCTTGGAATCATTGGATTCCCCTGGATGGAGGGACGTCCGGCCTCCCGCCGATTCACTTCAATACCTCGTAGTGACCGCCGGCTATGCCGCCATCGAGGCCGGCCGCCGAGGTTCTGAACGCCGAGACGATCAGGTTCGTTTCCCCCTTCTGCTTTTTGAGCTTGAACGCGAACTCAAGCGCCAACTTGACTTGGCGCGTGGCGTCGCCCGTTGTCGGCGGCGGCCCGATGAACAGCAGTTTGCCGCTGCGGTTGTCGAAGAGCAGGCGCTCGGGGTCGGCGACGATCTGCGGCAAGGTCTGCCAGTCCTCGGCGCTGAGCGCATCGCCGGCCAGTTCGTGCCGGCGCGCTTTCGGGCCGATGACCAGGCCGTCCTGGATAGCGACCTCGGCGGTTGCCGGGAGCAGATGCTTGTTCTGCTCCAGCCAGGAGACGGTCTCCGGCGAGAGCGCGCCAACCACCTGCAGCCGCCCGCGTTTGACCGGATCAGCCAGCACCTCGGATAGCCAGCTGTCCCATGCGGCCTGAGTGGCGGACCTCACCACCGCCGGCAGCGACGCATCGAGCGCGGCGCCGATCGGCGCCGGGAGCGTGCCGACCTTGCCGTCGACCAGCGCTCTCAGTTCGCCGGCGACCGATGCACCAGGTGCATACGAAAAGCCCCGGTCAATGCCCTGGATGTTGCCTTGGGCCGGCGCGTCGGCCGGGCCTTTGCCGCTGGCGATGGCTTTCAGATAGTCGCTTTTTGACGCGGGGATCACCCGGCAGTGGCAGCCCCAGCCGTTCGGCGGGAAGTGCGTTTTCCAGAAGGGGTGATCGGGCGGCAGCGTCAGGCCGTCCCAGGAGACGTGCAGCGGCCGCGGGTACAACACGCTGTCGCTGTGCTTGTAGCGCCAGTAGGGCAGCACTGACTGCAGCTCGGGGGCGTTGAGTTGCTGCCAGCGGCCGGCGGCGTAGCTGGTGGCCATGTTGGTCTGGTAGATGACCCTGGTGCGCCAGGCGATGCCCTGCTTGCTGCCTTCGCCGGTCCAGCCGGTCCAGCCATGGCGGGCGACGATGGCCTTGAAGTCCTTGCGGAACGCTTCCAGGCCGGTGCCGTCGGCGATCGCGCGCTCGACGGCGGCGTTGAGGTCGGCGAGCAGATCGGCGCCCTGGGCGCCGGCGACGATGAAGCTGCGGTCGTGCTCCTCGCGGAGGATGTCGTCCCAGCGCTCGGTGGGCAGGTTCGTCTTCTGGCGGAAGAAGGCGAGCTGCTCGGCGAAGGGCCGGTGGTAGTCAGACATGGTCTATCGCAGCGCGCGCCACTGCGCGCCATCCCAGCGCAGCAGGAGCTTGCCGTTGGCGTCGGCGACGCCGGAGGCCACGTGCGCCAGGAAGATCGCCCGCAGCGGACGGTGCGTTTGCGCGCCTTCCTGCACCAGTTTCATCGCCGTCTGGCTGCGTGGATGCCTGGCCCATTCGAGCGGATCAGCCGGCCCCTGCATCGAATCCTTGCCGGGCCGCTTCGTCACGCACATCCGCCAGGCCGGCCAACTGCGCGACCGCGAAGCCGCCGGCCATCACCGCCCGCAGGTCGTCGAGCGGCAGGCCGCCGTACGCATTGATCAGCGACTCCTGCAGCGCTTCGAGGCTGGTGGCGCTGGCCACCAGCTGCTCGACGTGATCGAGCACGGCGCGCCAGGCGTCGGCCGACTCCAGCTGCAGGCGATCGGCCAACAAGGTGGGTGGCGGCGGGTCTTCGTCCGGCGCGGCGGTCGTGGTCAGCGCGGCGATGCCGCTACCGCCACGGCCGCCGCCAGGCGCGGCATGCATCGCGGCGGCGGGCTTTTGCGCCGGGCCGGCCGGGCTTGACGGCGTCGAAGCCGGTGGCCCGGGCTCTGGCGCTGCGCCAAGCACCTCCTGGCCTTCGTCGGCGATGGGGATCTTGAGCTTGTCGTGCGCCCAGGCGACGGGGATGCGCATCTTGATCGCCGATAGCTTCGGCAAGGCGTCGGCGAAGCCTTGCAGATCCTCGCCTTCGCTGGTGTCGAAGACCAGGCGCGGGCAACGGCGCAGGCCGTCGACGCCGCCACGGTTGAGGGCCAGCAGCGGGTACAGCAGATCCCGGGTGATCGTTCCGGCGATCTGGCGGGCGTCGGCCAGGAGGATGTCGTGGCGCACTTCGCGGTGCAGATCCGCGTTGCCCGAGCCGAGCCCGGAGCCCTTGGCCTCGGCGCTCATCGTCTGGCCGAGGATGGCCTTGGACTGGGCGCGGTCGGCCCAATCGACCATCGCCAGGTGCGGCGACTTCTCGCCGCCGCCGACAATCTTCTGGATTTCCAGCTCCATCTCGGCGGGCATGATGGCGCGGGCGTCGTGCCCCAGCGCAGTGACGGCGCGCATCAGACTGGCACGCTCCTCCTGGCTGGCGCCGCTGAAGTACTTGCCGACGATGATCGGCAAGCCGAAGGTTTCGAGAAACTCGGCGAAGTCGCCGATCGCATAGCTCTTGTAGAGGAAGGGCCAGACCAGGACGCGATGCAGGCCCATCCGCCCCAGGTAGCCGGTCTTCGGCTTGCCGTGCGTGTGGAATACCCAGCCGAAGGCGGCCAGCCTGGCGCCGTCGGCGCTGTTGTCGTGCAGCCGCAGCTCGCGGCGGGTCCGGTCGAGACGGAACCATTCCTGTGGCCGGGGATGAAAGGCGGGTAGCAACTCGGCCCCTTCGCGGCGCCACTCCAGCTCGGTCGCGGCAAAGCCGTGGCCGACGCCGTCCATCAGCGCCAGGAACAGATCCTCGATCGGATCGGCGGCGTCGGTGAGTACCTCGGTCAGCCAGTCGGCGTGCTTTTGCTCGGCCGCGCTGGCGCCGCGCGGCGGCATGATCGACCAGTCGAGGCCGATGATCGCCAGCTTGCGCTTGTTGATCTCGGCAGAAAGGTGGGCGTCGCGCTCTTCCATGTCGGCGAAGAGGCGATGTTGCGCCAGCAGGTCGCCGTTGTCGGCCTGGCGCAGCGTGCTGGCCAGGCGCGCCGGCGTCAGACCGTCGAGCATCGGCGTCAGGTAGCTGCGGTCGAGGCTGGCGATGCGGCTGGTCTGTGGCTCGCGAAGGACCGACCGATCGATGGGCTTGCCGAACTGGTCGACCAGTCGCGCGGTGCTTTCCGGTGTAGCCATTACATCATTCTCCTGGAACTGCCGTACTCGCCGTCGTCCGCGGCGTCGGCATTGCCCCGACGGGCGATCGACTGGAAGCCGGCGCCGCCGCCGGCGCCGGCGAAACGCAGGGCGGCGTTCCAGAGCATTTCCAGGGCGTCCGGGCCGTCGTCGTGGTCGGCTTTGGGGAAGTGGCGCAGCTGCTCGATCAGCGTCGTCTGGCTGGGGTGCAGGCGGATCAGCCCGTTGGCCATGTGCGGTTGCAGGGTTTCGATGCGCAGCAGTTTGTCGCTGATCGGCTGCACCGCGCGCGCCGGCACGGGGATGCCGCGCGCGGCGCTGCGCTTGACCAGCTCGGAAAACAGGAAGGCCTGGAACTGGACCGTTTCGACGGCCCACAGCAGACAGCGGTATTCGGCCTGCAGGCTGATGATGTCCTCGATGATGCGATCCGGCAGCCGCTTCTTGATCTGCGCTTCGATCACGTCGAGGATGCCCGTCGCGCGGTTGAAGCCGCCGACGAGCAGGGCGGACGGGTCGCGGCTGGCGCCGGCCTTGCCCAGCGAGGGGTCACAGGCGCCGACCATTCGCCAGTCGGCCAGGCGCGACACCCAGAAGGTGATGACCTTGGCGAACGGCGCGTTGTCGCCGGCGACCGGGTCGTTCTGATACTCCGAGTCGAAGGTGTCGTGGCCGTCGCGGGCACGGATCTTCATCAACGTCAGCAGCGGCCGGGAGGCCCAGGAGACGACCGCGCCGTCTTCCATTTCCGGGTGCAGGGCGTGGAAGGCCATCGCCGGATCTTCGCCCTGGTTGCGCAGGATCTCCTCCCAGCGCTCCCAGAGGTCCATGCGCTCGGGCCACGCCAGCAGCGCCTTGAAGCGCGCGGCGCGCCACAGGGGGTTGGCGAGCGTGCGGCTGAGCACCGAATCGTGATGCAGGATGGTACCGATATAGACCACGTCGAACTTGGCGCCGGCGCCGCCCAGCGGCAGCACGGTCTTGGTCAGCCAGCTCTGCAGCTTGTCGCGCTGCTCGGGATTGCGGACCTGCTCGTCGTTCTCGATGTCGTCCAGCACGCACAGGTCCGGGCGATAGGGGCCGTGCCGCAGGCCGCGCAGCTTCTTGCCCGAGCCGGCCACCTGGACCTTGGCGTCGTTGCGGGTGACGATGGTCGCCGCCTGCCAGACGCGCCCTTGACCACAGCCTTCCGGGAAGTCCATCGCCAGCCGCGGGTTGAACTCCAGCTCGGCCTTGATCGCTTCCAGCATCGGGTACGCCTGGTCGATCGAATCCATGACGATCACCGGGTAGCGCTTGCGGCCGGTGACCAGGCACCAGAGCACGAACAACTGCGACACCAGGGTGGACTTGGCTTCGCCGCGCGGCGCGGCGATGGCGTCGGTTGCTCCCTGGGCGCTGGCGACGATCTCCGGCAGGCGGGCGAACAGGTGCTTGTGCAACTCGCTCTGGTGCGGGCTGCGGACGTAGTGCGGGAAGTAGGTCGAGACGAAGTACTCAAAACTCGTCGTGGCCTGCGCCATGCGCTCGGCGCGCGCGATGGGGTCTGGCGAGAAGCCGGAGACCTCGGCTTCGATGCGCTGCCGCAACTGCGCGGCAAACGCCGCCAGGTCGTTAAACGCCTCCTTCTGGGAGAGCCGTTTGACGCCGGTCGCGCTGCTCACGCCCGCTGTCCCGCGGCATACGCTTCGACGGTGGCGAGCATCTTTTCCGCCGCGGCGGGGTGCAGGCGGACGAACAGCTCGGTCAGGCTCTTGATGGTGGTGTTTTCCGCGGCCAGCCGGTCGGCCTCGGGCATCATCCCCTTGCTGGCGGCGCGCAGCTTGGCGATGGTGTCGCCGAGCGTGGCCATCGCCCGGACGCCCTCGAATGGGTCTTCGGCGCCGGCGGTCTTTTCGAGCAGCGCTTCGCAGCGCAGCAGGCCGGCGGCGATGACGCGGCCGAGCGCCTGCTCGATGCCGCCACCGGACACCAGCAGCGACACCTTCTGGAATTTGTCCCAGTCGTCGGCCGAGTCGCGCGCTTCGCGATACCAGTTGCGGGCGGTGCCAGGCGGTACGCCGACCTTCTCGGCGGCCTGCTCGAGCGGCAGGCCGCCGATGTAGGCGGCCCGCAGTTCCATCTTCTTTTCCGGGCTGTGCGCCATCAGGGCATCTGCCGGCGACCGCACACCACGTCGCGGCCCTCTTCGGTGAGCATGGCGATCTCGTAGCGGTATCCGACCAGGCCGACGTCGGCCAGCCAGGCGAGGTCGGCGCGGACGCGGTCCAGCGTGGCGGCGATGCCGTGCACCCGCTCCAGGTCGTCACGCAGGTCGCGCGGGTTGCAGGTGCCGTCGCGAAACAGCAGGGTCGCCAGCAGGCTGCTGGCGCGTTTCTTGTCGAGCGCGTTCATCCGCGTGCCCCCTCCTTGTGCCGATCCCAGGCCCTTGCCGACCATGGTGTTCATCATCATGCGCATCACGTCGCTCTGCATCTTGGTCTCGCCAACGAGCTGATTGACGGTGGCGGCCAGTTTGTTGATCGACTCGTAGAGCATCGCCACGTCCTTGTGCGTCGGCTGCGCGCGCAGGGTGACCTCGACACTGGCCAGGCGCTCGGCGTGCTGTTCGTACTTCCTGATCAGGTCATCTTCCATGTTGCTCAGGCGATCGTTGGTCACCTTGTTCTGGTTGACGATGTACATGTACGCCGCGAGCCCCCAGGTCAGGCCGAAGTTGGCAACCGCGACGGTGAGCATGATTGTCTGTTGGTCCATCAGAATCCCTTGCTTCGGAGTTCGCGTTCGAGGTCCGACTGGCACTCGACGCAGGTTTGGACGCCAGGCAGTGCGCGGCGGCGTGCTTCGGGTATCGGCTGCTCGCAGACGGCGCAGAAGTCGGCGGCAACGGCTGCCCGCCCAGCCCTGGCGCGGCGCTCGCGAGCCGCCAGGGCGTCGTCGCGCAGCTCCTGTTCGCGGGCGGCCGCGCGGTCAAAGATGTCGCTCATGCGGTGCGCACCGGCAGGGTTGCCGCCAGCACCAGCACACGGCCGGTGGGCGAGAGCGTGGCTTCGCAGCGCAGCAGGTAGGCGGCGCCATCGACCCCGCCGTGCACCGCGTGCAGCACCGCGCCGCCGGCTACCGACGGCGAGCCGGACAGGACCGCGCCCGGGGTGGGGTCGCTGCCGCTGAGCAGCGACACCGAGACCGGCGGCGCCGCGGCGATGTTTTCGCCGGGATCGACTTCGGACGCGAAGTCGAAGGTGATCACCAGCACCTCGGCCGGGTCCTTGGCTGGGAAGGCGGTGCGCATCAGTAGCGTGCCTCGTAGGATCGGCGCGCCCTGGACGCGACCCAGGCGCGCCGCGCCCGGCGGGCGATGTAGCGCGCATCGCGAGCCAGCGCCGAGGCGCCGACCAGGGCCAGATTGCCCGTGCCGCCGGCGACTGCGCCGCCTGAACCAGCAAGCTGGACGGTGATCCACAGCGCGCCGGCGCCCATCGCCTGGGCAAAGCCGGCCGCGGTGATCGTCACCGTCGCGGCGAGCGTGCCGGACCCCGAGGCAACGGCGCCACCCGAGCCACTGATCGAACCGACCGGACCGCCAGCGAGGGTGCCCGAGCCGCCGGCGACCGCGCCACCGGCGCCGGCAAGCTGGACGGTGACGACGAGCGCGCCCGAGCCGCCGGCCTCGCCGGCGCCGGCGGCCATGGCCGTCAGCGCCGCGGCCAGTGTGGCGTTGCCTGAGGCAAGCGCCGCGCCGGCGCCGGCCAACAGCACGCTGGCCGACAGCCCGGCCGAACCGGCCGCCTCGGCGAGGCCGCTGGCGCTGATCTGCACCGTCGCCGTGGCCGTCGCCGAGCCGCCGGCGACCGAGAAGCCGGTTGCCGACAGGGGGACGGCGGCGCCCGCGCTGGCGGAACCGCCGGCGACCGCGACGCCGGCGCCGGCCAGGGCGACCTCGGCCGACAGCACGCCAGAGCCGGAGGCGATGGCGCCGCCGGAGGCGGCGCCGACCAGGTCCGACGAGCCGCCGCCGAGCCAGATCGCCTGCGGCGGCGGCCTGAAGATCGCGGACGGGTCAGCCGACAATCGCTGCAGGTCGGCATCGGAAACGTCGCCGAGAGCCGCTACCAGATACGCTCGGGTTGCGGTTGAAACGCCGTACCAGAGCAGGTCTGGCGAGACGTAGAGGGATGTTTGTGTGTTGGCGCTGGTTTGTACCGCACCGCCGTTGAACGAGGCGGCGAGACCGACCCCAGGGCGCCAGCGGACGATGCCGACATAGTCGCTATCGTAAGTAATGGTCGGCCCGGTAATGGTTACAGAGGTGTTTCCGGCTACGACAACCCGCGCCTCCATAACGCCATTCGTAACATAGATTCTCGGCGCCGCCGACCCATCCAGAGCATTGGAAATGCCATGGCGGCACTGCCCAGCCACCGCTTGCCCGACGACAAGAAAGGTAATCGGCGCGCCGTTGACTACTCCCGCTGGAGTGCTCACCCCGTAGGACCCGGAACTTTGCGAACTTCTGATTCCCTTTGTGCTCGGCACTCTGGAGAAAGCCGGATGGACGACAATATCCGACTTCTTCGCCAGGTCGATATAGCCCGATCCGACATTGAGGCAAGCCCGCACGCCATAGCGCCAGTCCAGGTCTGCCAGGTTTTGTGGCAGCAGCCCGTGATTGTCGGAGGGAAGTGAGAGCGAGAACATCAGGAGACGCTGGTCAGTTCGCTGAAGTGGGACTCGACCGTCACCGCCTGCCCGGTGTTGCCGGTGAACTCGACCTCCAGTTGCATCACCGCGGGCGAGACGTTGAGGCTGAATTCGCCGACAGCGCTCGCGGCCGTGCCGTTGCCAACGGAAAGAACCGTCTTCCAGTCAGAGCCTGCCGACGCCGCCGCGGGCTGTGTCGCGTTGTGCGCCACCAGTACGTTGGCGACGCACTGCACAGTCGGCCCGGTACCGCCGTTGGTCATCTTCATGGTCAAGATGCCACCAAAGGCCGTCGTCAGATCCAGCCGGCCGCGCGTGGTTCCGCCAGCGGCGTTGCTGGTGGATGCGACGATGCTGCGGGCGGTCTTGCTCGCCGTGCTCACAGCAACCAGTCTCCGGCGTCCGACCAGGCGAGGCGGCGGATGGTCAGTTCATCGACCGTTCCCTCGACCACCAGAAGCCCTGGCGTCGCCGTCGTACCCGTGCCGGTTGCGAACACCTTCTCAAGGCGTGTAGCGGCTCGCTTCTGCGCCGCAATCAAGGCATTTTTGAGCGTGTTCTGCGATCCGCACAGGTCGTCGATAGCCGCTCGAACATTCGGGTCAGCCGGGGATACAGTTTCAGACAAAATGTAGAACAGGGAATCGCGCTTGCCGGCGGTTAGCCCATCGAGCTGCGTCGCGCCGATGATCACGGCCGCCCGCGACTGATCCGGCGTCATGACCGATCGCCAGACGATATAAGTGCTGGTCGCGTTGAGATAATCGGCGATGCCTTGGGTATCGTGCGCGGCCTTCTGCGCCGTCAGGTTGGTGTCGGCGATGATCGCCGCCTTGAGCGTGGCGGTCTGCGCCGGGGTCAGGTCGACGGCCTGGGCGCAAGTGGCGATCGCCCAAACCAGCAGTGCAAAGAGACGTTTCATGGTTTTTGTCCTCATCCGTTAAAGGGCGTAGGTGCCGTCGTCGTTCCAGATCGCGCGGCGAACGTCCAACTCGGTCACGGGGTCAGGCTCGACGGCCAGCGCTTTGAGCTTGTCGGCCTCGTCGGTGGTCAGCACGCCTCCCGCAGCCATCTGGTCGAGCAGCAAGCGCGTCGACTGGTGCCCGATGTCGATGCCCTTGCCGGGCGTCAGCCAGCCAGCGGCGCGGCGGACCACGCTGGCCAGCGGGTGGGCAGACTGCGCAAAGGCTTCGATCTTCGCCAAGGCGGCATCGGCGGCAATCGGCCCGTCGACATAGTCGGCGAGGATGTCGCGCTCGGTGATCACTCGGGATGCGACCCGAGTGCGGCCGGCGTTCAACGCGTCGGTAATCGCCTGGCTGTCGCGGCCGGCAATCAGTTCAGGCGATACGCGCGCCTGTATCTCGTCGCGCAGACCCATCAGTTGTCGATCTGGAAGGTTGCCGACGCGGCCGGGAAGCTGACCGTGAAGCCGGCGCCGCTGACGTTCAACGCGGACGTCAGGTTGATGCAGATCCAGCGGTTGCCGGCGGTCGAGGCGTCGGTCAGGCCGAAGGACTGCAGGTTGCCCCAGGAAGCGGTCGAGGTCGTCCAGGCGATGGTGTTGTTGTTGCTGGTCGTGCCGCCGGTGCCGCTGGATGCCGTGGTGCTGCCGGCCGACTGGGTGCCGGCCCAGTTGGCCAGCGAGGCGGTCACGGCCTGGCGACCGTAGGCGGTGCCGGAGGTCGACACTTCGGTACCGGAGCCGGCGTCGCTGCAGGTGTCGGTATAGAGGGCGACGTACCAGGTCGCCGGGGCTCCGAGCGACTGGCCGCGAATCAGGGCGTCGAGGGTCTTGTTTTCGCCGTAGTCGGTGAGGGCGGCGGCGTGCGCCAGGCTGCCGGCAGCGAGCAGGACGGTGAACAGCAGGGTCTGGAGAATGGTGCGGATACGGTGCATGGCGGGTCTCCGGTGGCGGTTGATGGGTCGCTTCGGCTGGTTGTGGCTTATCGAAGCGTTTGCCGAGTCTATGCGCGCGCGTGATGCCGGATTGGCTTGAAGCGCTTCAGCATCGCCCATAAAAAAACCCCGCCGGGGGCGAAGGCGGGGCTTCGCGAAGCACCGCTTCGCGGCGCCGTAGCCGGCCCGCGATGCAGCGCGGGCCGTGGAAGGGCTGGAAGGAGTACTTGCTGCCGGCTAGGCGGTCAGGGTGCGCAGGGGCGAAGCGCTCTCTTCGATGGGAAAGTGGTGGATACCGCCGAGTTGGGCCTCGTGTTCCGGGCGCGCATGGCGTGGAGTTTCGCCACCGCATCACTGCGCGGGTATCCTCGCTCGCCGTACCACTTCACCATTCCGCAAACGCGGTGTATCGCGTCCGAGTCGTGGTCCTGTTCGTCGCTGGTTTGCGGGAACATTCCGCCGCGCCTCTTCGCCTCGTTCAGCAGCGCGTACAGGTAGCACTGCACCGCTTCGGCGTCGAGGCCCAACCATACGGTCGAGTCGGACTGCCCGCCAGCAGCGCTGGTTACGGCCTGTTCTTGTTCCATCGTCATCACTCCTTGTTCGTTTCGTGTGGCTGGCAGCCGCGCCTGCCCCGGCGCTCAAGCGGGACCGTCCGCAAGCGGCCAACCAGGCGCTCAATCCTCGAACAGCCCGAGCTGCCGCGCTTGCCCCGGCGCCAGGCCAGCGACCGAGTCGCCGGGGCTGCGCTTGATGATGGTGCGGATCTGGCGGTCGGTCAGGAAGTTCTCGGCGGCGAGCCGGGCGACCGGGGTGCCGTCGCCGTAGGCGGCGATGATCTGGCGATCGCGGGCGTCGCGCATGGCGGCGACGCAGCGGGCGATGGTCAGGCGCTGGCCGGGGTAGTTCCAGATCAGCGCTTGCGTGGCGCTTTCGCCCAGCACCGACACCAGCCGCCGGCGCGCCTTGCTGTTGGGGTTGTCGCCGGTGGGCACGTGCAGGATCTGGCCGCCCCAGGCGTTGACCAGGGCCAGCGTCGGCGCCAGGCCGATCAGGTCGATCAGCTCGCGGACCGACTCCGGCAGGTTGCCGGTGTCGATGGCGACGGGCTGTGGCTCGGTCATGGCCGCGCCGGGCTGATGAACAGGGTGCGCTCGGCGATGCGGCGCAGGCGGGTGTCGCGGCTCGGCGTCTGGCCGAGGACGAGCGCGTCGAAGCGGGCGAACTCGGCGATCGCGGCGGCGCGGTGGCCCTGGTTGATCTCGGCGCGCAGCGGCGAGCGCTCGTAGGCCTTGATGCCGACGTCGAAGACGAGGCTGCAGAGGGCGTCAAATTCGTGCTGGGCGAGGACGACGGGGGTCGTGGCGTTAAGGTAGAGCTGCAGCATCGGCAGGTCTTCACGCCGCAGCAGGGTCTCGGCGAAGGCTCTGTCGATCGGCGGATTGACGAGCACGATGCCCCAGTCGCGGATGCGGTGGCCGTAGCCGATGGCGTGGTAGCCCTTGCGGTGCAGGTAGGGCTCCGGGTGGAAGCATTCGAACCAGCGAATGATCCACAGCCCGGCCTCGCCGATGGTCAGCCGGTTGGGCGGCGTTGGGCGAGCCGGGTCGGTGGGCTGGTCGGTGCGGCGGCGGGCGGGCTGGGTGGTCATGGCGGGGCTCAGCGTTGACCGCGGCGGCCGATGGTCGGCCGGCCGACGGGGTTGAGGACGGCTTTGAGGGTGTCGAGATACGCTTCGAGGGCGACTTCGCAGATGCAGCCGGGCCAGATCAGGTAGGCGAGCGTGACGTTGGCCAGCGCCCGGGCGGGCGTTTGCTTGGTCAGCGGGTAGATCAGGCGCAGCTGGCGCGGGGTGAGCGGGAGCTTTTGCGGCGGCGGGCGGTGGGTGGGCATGGGGGACTCCGGGTGGTGGGTGGCCGGCCGTGGCGCGCTGCTGCCCGCCATGGCCGGCCTGGCTGTTCAGCGCTTGCCGGCGACTTCGTCGCGAAAGCGCTTGGCGGGGGAGAACTTGGCGACGCGCCCGCCAGGCAGGCTGATCTCTTCGCCGGTGGCGGGGTTGCGGCCGAGCCGCGGCAGGCGCCGGCGGGGGCTGAACTTGCCGAAGCCGGGCACGGCGACATCTTCTTCGCCGGGCTGGCCGAGGGTGTCGGCGACGACATCGGCGGTGGTTTGGAGGACTTCCTTGACGACCAGGCGGCCGATGCCGGAGATATTGGCGACGGCGATGATCAGTTCACTTTGTTTCATGGTGCGGCTCCTTCACAGGTTGAGATAAAGGGTGCATTCGTCGGCGCCGGTGACGCTGGCGTCGCTGCTGGGCGGCTCGGGGGCGGCGGCGATCGCCTGGCCAATCGGGGTGTGGTACCCCCAGTCCCCCGGCGAACCGAAGGCTTTGGCCAACGGCATCCCGTCCACCACGTGGGCCAGTACGCGCAGCAGGGTGGAGGCTTCGCGCAGATACCGCAGATCGGATGCGTTTTGCCGTATCGCGGCGGCGAGGCGTTTGGTGTTCATGCCGAGACGTCCAGCGTGAGCGGCTGGTACTTGCCGTCGGCGTCGCGTTCGTAGACCCGGATGTAGTGCTTGCTGCCGGTGACCAGGACGCCCTCGGATATCGCCTGCATGGCGCGCAGCCAGCGTTCGTCGGCGATCTCCAGGCGACGCAGGGCGAGGACCCGGCCGGTGTTGATGTTGCCTTCCTTGTCGACCGCGAAGGCGTCGTTGATCAGCACCTTGATCTCGGGGCGGCTGCCTTGCGACCAATCCGTGATGCACTCGTCGATCAGCGCCTTGGCGGCCTGCAGGCGCTCGTCGAAGCGCAGGAATTCGGCGACGGCGCGCAGGACCTTGTAGCGGCCGTTGAAGCTGAGGAGCGTGATGTTGCCCTTGTGGCCGCCGATGTGGACCTTGTACTCCTCGGCGCTGAGTTGCACGAAGGCGGCGATGTCGCCGTAGACGGCCTGTTTGAAGTCGGCGATCTGCTTTTGCAGCACCCTGGCCTTGGCGACGATTTCGCCGACCAGCTTGTCGCGCTCGATGTCGATCGGCTTGATGGTCTCGATCGGGCAGAGGCGGCCGGCGGCGTCGCGCATGTAGGGGCTGCTGGGTAGGACGGTGTCAGAGCTCATGGGGCTTTCCTTTCGGGCTGGGCGGGTGGATGGGTGGATGGGTGGAGGGTTGGATCAGTCGAAGAGGTCGCTGGCGATGGCGTCGCAGACCAGGAGGGTGATGGCCCCGCCGGCCATCAGCCAGGGGCCGGTGAGCATCAGCGTGTCGACGAAGAGGCGGCAGCCGCTGATCCAGAGCGCCCACCAGACCAACATCTTGAAGAGCGTGCTCATGGCCGTGCGCTCATCGCGGGTCGAAGGGGTGAGCGCTGTGGCCGTGCTGCTTGCACGAGTAGCACAGCCGGTTGCCGGCATGCGCCGAGTGGAAGATCCGGCCGCAGCGCAGGCATTTGCGACCGCCCGGCGAACGCGGGCCGGCCGGCGCCGGCAGCGTGTTCTTGGCGGTGGTGGTGGGCGAGTTCGGCTCGCCGCGGCCCTCTTCCGCGTCGAGCAGGTAGTGCAGGCGGCGGCTGATGCCGTCATGGTGGCTGCGCAGGAGGATCGCCATGTCGCGCTGGCTCACGCCAGAGCGGTGCCAGGCGAGCATTTGCCGGTCTTCTTCCGGCGTCCAGAGGCGCGTGGCGGTCATCGCCAGACGCTCCGGCGGGCCTTGGCCCAGGCGAGCGGCCAGGGATAGTTGAGGTAGCGCCACATGGCCACGGCGTGCCAGAAGCGCCCCCAGAAGGTAACGCCGTGGCGCAGCAGTTGCCGCGTCAGCCGCCAGCCGAGAACGATCGGCGAGACGAAGAAGTAAGCGGCCAGGAAGAGCGCGATCAGCAGGACGTAGAGGGCGTAGAACAGGGCGCGTTTCATGGCCTGCCCTCCTGCCGCTCTTCTTCCCAGACGATCAGCACGCCGGTGACGGGGTCGCGCGCTTCCCATTGTTCGAAGCGCACGCCGGAGAACTGCCGGTGCCCCTTGCTGTGCATTCCGTCGGCCAGCAGTTGCCGCAGGCGGCCGCTGTCGCGGGCGCCGACCTTGGCACCCTGCAGGGTGCTGCACGAGAAGGCGACGACCTCGATGCGGTGCCGGTCGAGCCAGGCCATGGTGCGTTCGAGCTTGCCGAGCAGCGTCTTGAAGTCCATCTGCAGGCCGTTGGGGCGCAGCCGCCAGACGCCCGCTGGCGGCGTTGCGACCGGCGCGGCCGGCTCGGCCGGCGCTGGCGAACTCGCCTGGGCGGCGGCTGTCGCGACGGGCGCCGGGAGGGGGAAACCGATGACGATGCCGTTCATGGCTGTGCTCCCGGCGGCGTCACGGCGGCGGTCTTGGCGGCGGCCGCGGCCTTGCTGCGCTGGGTGTTGACCAGTGCCGCGACGAGCTTGTGCAACTCCTCGTAGCTCATCATTTCGAGCCGCCTGGCGACGCCACCCGACTGTCGTTTGGCGATGCCTTCGGCGTAGCGGCGGCCGGCGCCGAGTGCCCGGCAGACGGCGAACACCTTGCGCAGCAGCGGCCGCTTCTCGGCGCTGGCTTTGTCGATGAAGGCCCAGTCATGGGCCGCCCTGGCCTTGACCTGGCTGGCGACCAGCGGCGCGAGCTGATCGATGACCTTGCCCAGCGCGGCGAAGTCCAGATCGGCGGCGCTGCGCTTGCCGGTGCGGCCCTGCAGGATGTCGCGGTACTCGTCTTCGCTCCAGCCGGCGTCGCGGCGGAGGCAGTGGATGCGCGCGAGCAGCGAGCGGCGGGCGTGGCTCTCGGCGGCGCTGGGCGCGTCTTGCGCGCTGTGCCGGGCGCTCACCACGCCACCTCTTCGTGCGCCGGGTTGCTCAGGCCATCGGCGGCGAGTGGCTCGATGGCATAGACGCCGTAGGAGCCAGCCTCGTCGTGTGACAGCGCCACGTCGTGCATCAGCCGCACGGCGTCGCGCAGGGCGGCCTTGTCGATCGGGTCGGAGAATTCGTTCTTCAAGGTGTCGAGTCGGCAGGCGAAGTCGGCCAGCAGGGCGACCACCGGCCTGGGGGCGGCGCTGGCCCTCGTCCTCGCGAAGATGATGACCGGCTTGCGCTGGCCGGGGTGGCCGTAGTGGCCGGGGTTGATTTGTTCGTTGCTCATGGCGCTACCTCCTCGCTGGTGGGTTTTATCGGCTGTTTCGGGGTGTGGCTGGCGGCGTGCGCCGGGCTGCCCGGCCGGTGTTCGCAGGTCTGGCAGCGGCGCCGCAGGTCGAGCGCCGCGGGGTCCCAGGTGGGCACCGGCGCGGCGTTGACCTCGATGCAGAAGGACGCCTGCACGTCGGTACCGAGGTAGGGGCAGTGGTAGCGGTCGAAGACTTCGAGGACGCGCCGCGCGATGTTGCCGGTGCCCGCCGGGTACTTGCCGTTGAGCACCAGTGACAGCGAGGCACGGCCGCAGCCCTCGCCGAGGCGGTCGGCAACGCCCTGGCGGCCGCGCGGATCGGCGGCGACGGCGGCGGTCAGGATGGCGAACCAGCGCTCGGCCATGTAGGCCTGGGAAATTGGCGCGTTCATTCGACCACCCCGCCGATCTCGACCAGGTCGGCCGCGGCGTCGGCGCCTTCGCCCCACACCAGTTGGTGGATGTTGGGGTCGTAGACGGCCTTGAGGCGGGTGATCATCGGCGCGCGCGGCTTCTGGCGGTGGGCGTGGGCGAGCCGCCAGAGAGTCGCCACGCCGCCTTTGCCGAGGCCCTTGCCGGGCTTGATCGCCTCCAGGTATCCGGCCTTGCCGAGCGCGCCGCAGTAGGCGGCGGCGGTGGTGGGTTTGACGCCGGCGAGTTCGGCGAGGAAGTGGTGGGTGAAGCTGTCGAGCGTGGCCATCGCCGACCACATCGCCTCGGTGCCGCGGCCCTGGGTGACCTGGGAGCCGTCGCGGCGCACGCGGGGCGCTTCGACGCCGTTATCCTGGGCGAGCGCGTAGACGTGTTTAACGCGTTTGCGATCCATCTTCACGCCGACATGGGCGACGTAGCCGGCGGCTTCGAGTCCCTTGAGGTAGTCGCGCACCGGCGCTTCCTCGACCTTCGACGAGCGCGAGAGCTGCTCGATGGTGAATTGGTTCGGCTCTTCGGCTTCAAAGCGCCGGATCGCCTCCCACACCCGCTGCCGCTGGCTTTTGCCGCCGGCAAGCTCGATCACTGCGGGTTGCCGGCTCATCAGCGGACCCTCCGCTTGACGCCGGCCTGCTGCAGCGGGCGGTCGCCCCAGCGAGCGAGGTCGCAGCCGTCCCAGCCTTCGGACATGCCGGTGCCGTGGATGAGGCCGAGGTTGTTGTTGACCCGGCGCACGCTGCCGCTGGCGATCTTGACCAGGTGCGCGAGCAGGTCGTCGGCAAGCGGGAAGTCGGGGTATTTGTGGCGGGCGAGGATGCGCGCGTCGTCGAGGCCAACGGCTTCGGCGTAGAGGGTGTCGAGAACGCGGCCGTCGAATTTCTCCCACTTTGCGAGCTTGGCTGGCATGGCTTCTTCGCCGACCAGGATGATGCTGGCGCGGCTTTTCTCGTAGAGGCTGAAGACCGACATCACCATCGCCTTGTCGACGATGAAGTCGAATTCGTCGATGATCAGCGGCCGGCGCGCCTGGTGGAGCTGGGCGGCGACGATGTCGATCAGCTCCCAGGTGGCGCCCTTGGGTTCGAGGCCGAGCACCTTGCACAGATTGACCAGCAGGCTCTTCTTGGTGATGAAGTCGTCGAGCTGCAGGTAGTAGGCGCGATGGCGGGCGCGCGCCCAGGCCGCGGCGACGCTCTTGCCGTAGCCCGAAGGGCCGCTGACGACGATCATGCCGGGGTCGTTGGGGCCGCGGCCGGAGAGCCGGTAGATGGCCTGCTCCATCACCCCGATGTTGGCCAGCGGCGCGATCTGGCCGCCGCTGGGGGTGCTGCTGTTTTGGCTCGGTGCTGCACTTTGTGTCATGATGCGATCTCCAGTTGAGGGTGGCTTGCCACCCGGTTTCACACGCGGGCGCCCGTCCTACCGGGCGCCCGTTTCCTTTCTGGCCTTGGCCATGTTCTGTTCGGCGCGGAATATCGGGGTCGTCGGGAAGCCGACGTAGAACCGCCGCTGCCAGGCTTCCTCCAGCACCTCCACGTCGCCGCCGTGCGCCTTGACCAGCGCGTCGTACTGCAGCCACAGCTCGTATTTCTCGCGGTTGGTCAGCCCGGCCAGCGGCGTGGCGTGTGCGTGCGCGGCCGGCAATGCGGCGACGTTGGTCGGTGCTTCGGCCATCGCCCTGGCGGCCTGCGCCGACAGTTCGGCGGCGCGGCTGGAAGGCTTGGGACCGGCCAGCGCGTCGCTCGCCTTGCCGGCTTCGTCCAGGCCGTGGCTGCTGTGGGTCTTGCCACCGCGCTTGTCGCCAAAGTCGCCGGCGATGAGCTTGCCGGCCGCCGCGGCCTTGTCGGCGAGGTGGCGGTCGAGCAGCTCGCCGGTGGCCGGCAAGCCCTTGCCTTCGGCCTTCAGGCGCTTGCGTTCGGCGGCCAGGCGTTCGGCCTGCACGGTCCGGCTGGTGAGCGCGATCGCCTGCCGGTCGACGCCGGTGCGCTCGGGCGCCTGGGCAATGCACAGGAAGTTCTTGCGCCAGTAGACGACCACCCGGCCAAGGTCTGTCGTCTCGTAGATGTCGAGCACGCTGCCGACGTCGACCCGCGCCAGTTCGGGGGCGACAAACCAGGTGCCGTCGAGCGCGATGCCCTTTTTCTGCAAGGTGCGCTGGCCGCTGCCGGCGGGCTTGGCGAGCAGGATGTCCAGGCTGCGCTCGTCGGCGATGCGCGCCCGTTCGCCCGTCCAGGACGCGGCTTTGGCGAAGGGGCTGCAGCCAAGCGCGCCGTGCTCGCGCTGCTCGTAAATTCCGGCGATCCAGGTGTTGATCGTGGTCTGCAGCTGCTCGCCCGAGAAGGCGCCGTCGCAGACCGCCGAGAAGTCGGCCAGCTCGCCGCGCTTGGCGAGCCGGTCGGCGAACGAGCGCCGCGCTTCGATGGCCTTGCGGTCGGCGACCGAATGCCCGGCAAAGTTGGGCAATAGCTCCAGAATCGAGTGGTTGAGCGTGCCGATGGCGCGCTCGACGTGCGGCTTTTCTTCCGGGCTGAAGGGGTGGGTAGTCAGGTGCTCGATGGAGAGCGCTGCCAGCACCTGCTTGAAGTGCCTGGACTGGTAGTCCTGGCCGTTGTCGGTGACGATCTCCTTGGGCACGCCCCACAACAGCAGCGCCAGGCGCAGCGCGTGGCAGTGCGTTTGCGTCTTCGGCGTGCGCGCCACCACCACCAGGATGCGCCGGCTCCAGACGTCGACGATCACGCTCACCGTGTAGCGGCGCTTCTTGCCGTCGGTATCGAGCAGCAGCCAGTCCGCCGGCGTCGCATCCATTTCCCAGCGGCCGTTCAGCGCCGTGACGTCCTCGGAGAGGCTGCCGAAGGCGAGCAGGCAGCTGTTCTTCCAGGCGTCCGGGTTGGTCGCCTGCAGGTACAGCTCGCGGTTCTGCTCGATCCATGTCTGCTGGTAGCGGCGCACCTGGTCGTAGCTCGGCGGGTTGAAGAGCGGCTCGCCGCTGTCGCGGTCGGTCGAGGCGGTCTTCAACAGCTCGTGCAGCTGCCCGGTGCGGATGCCGGGGCGGTCGATCAGGAGCTTGCGGGCGGCGGCGGCGAGCAGGGGAACGGCCGAAAACAGCGTCTTGCCGCGCTTGTCGTTGCCGTTGCGCCGATCGACCAGCGCGCCGATGTTGTTGTCCTGGTGGGCGAGCACCCAGCGCTGCACCGAGCGCGGCGAGACGACCTCGTAGGCTTCTCGAACGGCCTTCGATATCGGCACTTCCTGAGCGTTGTAGGCGTTGGCGAACGGCGCCCACGAGGCGGACTTGCGCAAGGGCTGCGCCTTGCGGAACCACACCTGCCAACCTTCGGCAATCTCGCAATGCGCTTGCATCGAGATGGCTTCGTGCGTCGAGAGGCCGCCAGCGAGGTCGCGCAGGATCGCTTCGCCCTTCTGCCGGCGGTTGGCCTCGGCTGCCAGCTCGGCGGCCTCGAACTCAGCCAGCATCGTCGTCAGGGCGCGGATGCGGGCGCCTTTCTGGACTTCTTGGTTGACCTTGCGGTGGGTCGCCAGCGCCTTGGCAACGTCGGCCGGGAGGGTGGCGAGGGGGTAGAGGCGCTGGCGGCCGCCGCGGATGCCGACTTCGTCGTACGGCCAGCTCTCCTTCTCGCTGCGCCGGAAAACACTGGTGCGGTGCAGGCGCAGCGCGGCGGAAATGTCGACCACGGTGACGGTCTCGGCAGCCATGGCTAGCGGCGCATTCATGCCTGCGCTCCTGCCTGGGCGAGGGGCCAGCCAGCGGCGTTAAACTGAGCGCTCAGGCTCGCAATCTGAACGTCAATCAACGTCACTGGAGACCCCTCATGGATGAAACCGAACTCAGAATCCTGACTGCCGCCCAACGCGAAGCTCATCACGCTCTTCTCTTCTGCCTCATTACCGAGATCTGCGAGCGCAACGGCCAGGATTTTTGGAAGCACTTGGCTACCAAAGTGAGCATTGCATCGATGAAATACCGGCATGACGAGAGCTCCCCTGTCGCGGATCATTTGGACTGGTTTATGGGGGAGGTGTCGAATTGGCTAGCAGGTGACACCGGGAAGGAGTCGTAGAAGCGCCTGCTCTCTCCCTGCAGGTGCGCTTCCTCGGCGGCCACCGCTTCGCGACCTGCTCTCGGGCGTAAACCATGGAGGATTCGCTCTTCATTAGCCTTGGGGGCTTCGAGCTTCCTTAGCAGAAGAAGAGCAGCCATCTTCGAAGTCATGAATATCCGTTCCCACCGCCGGGCCGCCGCCTGGCGGCGCAGCCTCGCCAGAAACGGCGGCACGGGATTGCTTCTCTTCGCACTCAGGCGCCGGCCGAATTCACCGACCCACGGATCGCTCGCCGCAGCAGTCATTGCATCCCTCCGATCACGTTCTTGAGCTGCCGGATGCGCCGGCCCGCGTCTTCCTTCATCCGCTCCAGCTTGCCGATCTCTGCGTCGAGAACGTCCTTGCCGACCAGCACCCGGCAGCCGCGCAGGTCGGCCATCCAGCTCGTCAGCTCGCGCGTCTCGGTCGCCACCTCGAACGCCGGCAGGTACTCCAGCGGGAAGCGCCAGCCCTCGCGGCTGTCGGCGGTCCAGGAATCCAGGCTGTGGTCGGTGATCTTCTTGCCGGTCAGCACGCTCATCCGGTCGGCGATCTCCGGCCGAGAGTGCGGCGCCTTCTTGATCAGGTCGGCCAGCACGCGGCGAACGGTCTCGCCGCAATCCAACGCGCCCGGCGTCGGGCTGAGTTCGACGGGGACCTCGAACAGATCCCGGGTCAGTACGTCCAGTTGAGTCCTCATGATGTCAACTCCTTCGTGCGGTTTCTGGCATTGTGTTAACAATGGGAAACGCTAGAATGAAGCGCGTAGGCCCCTCGGATGCCTCGCCCTTTGGGCGTTCCGTCCGGGTGGTAGCGGGCCGCGAACATCTCCTGTACGGGGACGCCAGCGGCATCGGCCAACCGCTTCTCGTTGGCCGGATAGGAGTGCGTCATCGCCCTGGAAAGCGACGTCGAACTGGTCAGCCCGAACTGCTTGGCGAGGGCGCGCAGGGTGATGCCACGCTTGTGCAGGGCGGCCAGAATATCGGCCGGGTGCCAGTCCTCGCGGCTGGCCTTTTTTGGGGCTGGCTTTGTCATTTAATGACTTCCTTGATGATGTATGAACGATGACCATTACACAGAGATTTGGATGTGTTGTCAAGCAGTATGGCTGTGCACATCTTAGCCGTTTAGCTGTTTTTCGCCATTCGCGCTATTTGTACTGTTGTATCAATGCTTTAGGAAAGCTGTGCACGATTTAGCCGTGCACAGCTTTGTGCACAGCATTAGGATTTGCTTATATGGACGGTCTGAATGCGCGGTTGAAGGCCTGGCGGGCCGCAACGGGGCTCTCGCAGGAGGCTGCGGCCTTGGCTTTGAGCGTCCCAGTTAGCTCGTATCAGCGGTACGAGCTGGGGACGCGCGGCCCAAGTACCGACGCGATGGAGGCATTCGTGTTGGCTGGGATCAACGCCAATTGGCTGTTGACTGGACGCGGCCCGATGCTGCTCGCCGACTTGGCGGACGCCACCAAGCGGCCGGATACGCTCGACCGCGAGCGCATGATCCTCGCGCTGGAGAGCATCGAGAGGGGCCTGGCGAAGGCCAGGGCCATGGTCATACCGGAAAAGAAGGTGAGGCTGCTGCTGGCGATCTACGACTACCTGGAGGAGGAAGGCGTCACCGAGGAGAAGGTTGCAAACATCATCAGACTGGCCGCATGAGGCCGTATTTACTGGGGTTCAACAATGAAACAACGAGAAAAGGCCGTAGAGGTCGAAGACTTGATTGGTGACGCCGTGCGCAGCATCGGGCAGCCAGGCGACCCACCAGGCAAGGCCAACATCGTCATCGTCAATGGCGGCATCCACCACAACATCACCATCAACCACCCGCCCCAGCTCGACGACCTGCTCAGCCTCATCAAGTCCCACCTCGGCCAACTGACCACCCCCGCCATCCCCTCCCACAGCCCGACCAGGTAGCCCACCAGGTCAAATCGACTCCGACACCGACAGGCCCCGGTAGTCCCAAGCCCGCCGCGCCAACCGCCGCCGCCCAGTCGCCCCTGCAGGCCGCCCTCGCACCCCTGGCCGTCAATCCATTTATGCCAACTATCACCGCAAGAAAGGGGCGTTCGCGTCAAATCCAGGGGTGTTTTTCGGGTATTTTGTGCCAAACGCCTCGCCGCCCGTTTTTCCGGCCTACCAGCCGCAAACCCTTGCCCCGCAAGCCTTCCAGCCCGGCGACACCAGAAAACCCCGTCCCCCGTTCTGTGCCAACTGCCCCCCACCCTCACACATGATCGGCAGTGTGGTGCGGAGCAACGGCCTTGTTGCGGCAAATGTAACCCC
>ERZ761607.1551-NODE-1551-length-28043-cov-5.016436_pt1 | contig 28043 bp, 24 predicted proteins | sample MGYA00511164_ERZ761607 | MGnify/ENA primary metagenome ERZ761607 (study PRJEB28899, sample SAMN02445080) | bioreactor sludge metagenome | biome: EBPR sludge | place: Australia: Brisbane, Thorneside Wastewater Treatment Plant | collected 2011-06-22 ... | reverse complement strand
GCCCCCAGCCCCGCACTTCGCCCTTTGAAGCCAAGAACAACCAACCGCCGAACGACCACCCCGGCCACACCGAAGCAACCGGCCTGCTCGCCACGCTCTCCTTCCTGCGCCAGCAGGCCGACAAGCCGCCGGGCCGCCCGAACCTGTGCCTGGCGGACTTCGTCGCACCGAAATCCTCGGGAAAGACCGACTATATCGGCGCGTTCGCCGTGACCGCCGGCATCGGCATCGAATCCCATGTCGCCGCCTTCGAAGCCGCGCATGACGATTACAGCGCAATCCTGCTGAAAGCACTGGCCGACCGCCTCGCGGAGGCCTTCGCTGAACGCCTGCACCAGCGCGTGCGGCGCGAATTCTGGGGTTACGCCGCGGACGAGGCGCTCGACAACGAAGCGTTGGTCGACGAACGTTATCGCGGCATTCGTCCCGCGCCCGGTTATCCGGCCTGCCCGGACCACACCGAAAAGCGCGTGATCTTCGACCTGCTGCAGGCTGAGGCGAATGCCGGCATGCAATTGACCGAGAGTTTCGCCATGTATCCGGCGGCGGCCGTCAGCGGGCTCTACTTCGCCCATCCGGACAGCCAGTATTTCGTGGTCGGCCGGGTGACCAGAGAGCAGGTGACCGACTACGCCCATCGGCGCGGGCAATCGCTGCGCGAAGCCGAACGCTGGCTGGCGCCGGTGCTGGATTACGATCCGGAGGAGTAGCGGCGGGCCTTGGTGGGCCCAGACTTGTCTGGACGCTGCGCTTCGCTTCTGTGAATCCAGACTTGTCTGGACGCTCTGCTCAGCCTCTGTGGGTCCAGACTTGTCTGGACGCTCTGCTCAGCTTCTGTGGGTCCAGACTTGTCTGGACGCTCTGCTTCACTGCTGTTGCCTGGACGCTCTGATCTTCTTGCTCTGATTTCTTGCAGGAAAAGCGTCCAGACAAGTCTGGACCCACAAGAGCTCTGATCCTCCTGCAGGAAAAGCGTCCAGACAAGTCTGGACCCACAAGAGCAGAAGGTGCTGCTCTGATCTTCTTGCAGGAAAAGCGTCCAGACAAGTCTGGACCCACAAGAGCAGAAGGCGCTGCTCTGACCTTCTTGCAGGAAAAGCGTCCAGACAAGTCTGGACCCACAAAAGCAGAAGGCGCCGCTTGCGCGGCGCCCTCGACGCAAACTGAGCCTCGTTGTTACCTCAAACCACGCCCTGCGCGATCATCGCGTCGGCGACCTTGACGAAGCCGGCGATGTTGGCGCCCTTGACGTAATCGACGTATTTGGCATCGCCCGCGACGCCGCCATAGCGCTCGCAGCGCTCGTGGATGCCCTTCATGATGTCGCGCAGCAGGCGCTGCAGCTCTTCTTCCTTCCACGTGATACGCGCCGAGTTCTGGCTCATTTCGAGACCGGAAACCGCCACGCCGCCCGCATTGGCCGCCTTGCCTGGCGCGAACAGGATTTTTGCGGCCTGGAAGGCATGCACACCCTCGAGATCGGTCGGCATATTGGCGCCCTCGGCCACGGCTGTGATGCCGTTGGCCAGCATCAAACGAGCGTCGTCGCCGCTGATCTCGTTCTGCGTCGCGCACGGGAACGCGAGTTGGCCGGGCACGATCCACGGCCGCTGGCCGGCGTGGTAGCTGCCGCCAAACTTCTGCGTGTATTCCTCGATGCGCCCGCGGCGCTTGTTCTTGAGATCCTTGATGAAGGCCAGCTTTTCGTGGGTGAAGCCTTCCGGGTCGTGGATGAAACCGTCCGAGTCGGACAGGGTGACCGGCTTGCCTCCGAGGTGAAGCACTTTCTCGACCGCGTGCTGGGCAACGTTGCCCGAGCCCGAGACCAGTACCGTCGCACCTTCCATCGTCCTGCCGGCGCGCTTGAGCATGTCTTCCATGAAATACACCGCGCCGTAGCCGGTGGCTTCGGTGCGGATCGGACTGCCGCCGTATTCCAGGCCCTTGCCGGTAAGCACACCGACATAACGATTGGTAATGCGTTTGAACTGGCCGAACATGTAGCCGATCTCGCGACCGCCGACGCCGATATCGCCGGCCGGCACGTCGACATCTTCGCCGACGTGGCGGTACAGCTCGGTCATGAACGACTGGCAGAACCGCATCACCTCGGCTTCCGACTTGCCCTTGGGATTGAAGTTGGAGCCGCCCTTGCCGCCACCCATCGGCAAGCCGGTCAGCGCGTTCTTGAAGGTCTGCTCGAAGGCCAGGAACTTGAGCACGCCCTGGTTGACCGAAGGATGAAAGCGGATGCCGCCCTTGTAGGGTCCGATCGCGCTGTTGTTCTGGATGCGATAGCCGCGGTTGACGCGGATGTGACCGGCATCGTCCTGCCAGCACACGCGGAACGAGATCACGCGATCCGGTTCGGCCATGCGCTCCAGGATCTGGTACTCGTTGTACTTCGGGTTCTCGCGAATGTAGTCGAGCACGCTTTCGGCAACTTCGCGCAACGCCTGGATGAACTCGGGCTGCCCGGGATTGCGCTTCTCCACACCTTCGACGAACTCATTCAAGCTCGGTACTGACTCACGTCCCATGTTGCTCTCCCTGAACGGCCAGGATGGCCAGACGATGCCGTCGATGGAACGCAACAATACTCCTTGGGATACTGTGAACAAGTCTCGTTAGCGGTCTGATTTACATCTGGCCGCGCGGCCAGTCGGATGACTCGACTGTCACGTCTGACGGGTCGCGCACCGTCCGGCGGACGAGCAGAACAAGGTGCCCGCCGCCCGATCGCCGGGTGCTCTCCCGATCGAGCCGGACCATCAACGCGGCGTCGCAGGAAAACCATTTGACAATCAACATGCTGCGCGATCGTCGCGCGAATCCAGGGATCATCCGGGCTAGAATCGTGGCATGAATTCACCCGCGAACCCGGCGTCCTGGCGCGACCACCTGTTCTACTTCGGCGCCTGGGCAGTTGGCGGGCTGGCGGTTGCCTCGCTCGCCTTGTTGCTGCGCTACGGCTGGCCTGGCGTCGCGGTTGGCAGCGACGGCGGCAATCCGCGCAGCTATGCCAGCGCAGTGGGCGCCGCCGGCCCCTCGGTGGTGAATATCTACGCCAACCGCATCGTCACCGACCAGGCCTATTCCAGGCTGGAGTCCAACCCTACCGCCCAGCGCTTCCTCGGCCCCAGTTTTTCGCCGGTGGGGCCGCCGCGCCAGCGCCTCGAAGAGAGTCTGGGCTCGGCCGTAATCGTGCGCAGCGACGGTTACCTGTTGACCAACAACCACGTCGTCGAAAACAAGGACAACATCCGCGCCGTGCTCTGGGACGGCCGCACCACCGATGCGCGCATCGTCGCCACCGATCCGGATACCGACCTTGCCGTGCTCAAGATCGACACCGAGGATCTGCCGGCACTGCGTTTCGCGGCCAGCGATCAGTTGCGCATCGGCGATGTGGTGTTGGCGATCGGCAATCCCTTCGGCCTCGGCCAGAGCGTGACCATGGGCATCGTCAGTGCGCTCGGCAATCAACGCCTCAACCTCGGACTCGCCGGTTACGAGTATCTGATCCAGACCGATGCGGCGGTCAACACGGGCAACTCCGGCGGCGCGCTGGTGAACGCCGAGGGCGAACTGGTCGGGATCAACACGGCGATGTTCGGCCGCGGCCGCGGCGCCGAGGGCATCAGCTTTGCGATTCCGGTCGAAACCGCGCGCAAAGTGCTCGACGACATCGTGAAACAGGGATTCGTCACGCGGTCCTGGCTGGGTGTGGAGCTGACGGCAATCGAACTGCGGCATTCGGTCACCCATGAGGCCCGCCTCGGCCTGCAGGTTCAGGCGGTTGCGCCAGGCTCGCCTGCGGCGCTGGCCGACCTTCGCGCGGGCGACATCCTGATCAGCTTCCGCGGCGTGGCGCTGACGTCGCTCGCGCAGTTCCGCAGTGCCGAGGCCAACCTGCCGCCCGGCACGCTGGCCGAGATCGAAGCCGTGCGCGCCGGCCTCGCCTTCGTCAAGACCATCGAGCTGACGCAGAAGCCACCGATGGCGCGGTGAATGCACGGGGCACGGGGCACGGGGCACGAGGCACGGGAGCAAGACTCGCAGGTTGCCAGTCCTGGGTGGGTCCAGGCTGGTCTGGGCGCTTTTGCTCCTGCAAGCCAGGGCGTCCAGACAAGTCTGGACCCACCAAGAAACCGCATTGGGCATCATTTCCCCGTGCCGCGTGCCCCTGCCCTGCTTCTGCGATTCCCCGCCATTCGCGCGCCCGTCAGCGATCCGCGGGTAAACTCCCGCCATGAAAATCCGCGCCATCACTCTCGATCTCGACGACACCCTGTGGCCGATTGCGCCGGTGATGGAGCGCGCCGATCTGGCGCTGCAGCAATGGCTCGAACAACACTGCCCGGAAGTTGCCCTCGCGCTGCCGATCGAACAGATGCGGCGACTGCGCGACCAGGTTTTCGCAACGCACCCGGAACTCGGTCACGACTTCACCACGATGCGCATGATCTGCCTGCGCCAGGCGCTCAGCCCTCACGGTTACGGCGAGCGCGAAGCCGAACAGGCGTTCGAGGCTTTCTTTGCGGCGCGCAACCGCGTCGAACTCTATCCGGAAGTGGGCGATGCGCTGGAACGCCTGGCTCGTCGAGCGCCTCTGGTATCGCTGACCAACGGCAATGCCTGCCTCGACCGCGTCGGGCTGTCGCATCTGTTCCGCGGGCAGATCACGGCACGCGGCCATGGCAGCGCGAAACCCGACGCCGGCATCTTCCACGCCGCCTGCGCGCTGGCTGGCGCGGCCCCCGGCGATACGCTGCATGCCGGAGACCATCCCGAACAGGACGTGCTCGGCGCGCTGGGCGCTGGCCTTCACGCCGCCTGGATCGACCGCGAAGGCCTCGGCTGGTCGTTCGGCGGCACCCCGCCGCCGTCATTCAGTTGCCTGGCGCAGTTGGCCGATTACGTTGAGTCGTTCTAGTGTGGTTAGCCATTAATTGGCTGAAGAAATTTCCGATGCATTTTGGCTCGAGGCTAGGCGAGAGGAGGAGTCATAGCAGGGCTATGGCGACGACGAACAACGACGCATTCGGGTCAAAAGGCGCGGAAATGATTCAACGAATTAATGGCAAACCACACTAGTGACACACCTTCCCAGGTCATCGGGCGAAGACTCGATGAGCGACGAAACCACGCAGACGGTACCGGGCGCAGTCGTCATCGAGAGCGCGCGCCTGCGCCTGCGCCGACTGGTGCTCGACGACGCCGGATTCATGCTGGAACTGGTGAACCAACCGGAATGGCTGCGGCATATCGGCGATCGCAAGGTGTACACGATCGAAGACGCACGCAACTACCTGCGCGACGGGCCGCTTGCCATGTACCAGCGGCATGGTTTCGGCCTGTACGCAATCGAAATCAGGACTGGCGGCGCGCCGATCGGCATCTGCGGTCTGCTCAAGCGCGATACGCTGCCCGACGTCGATATCGGTTACGCCCTGTTGAATACCCACGTTGGCCACGGCTACGCACTGGAAGCCGCGCGCGCGTGCGTCGAACTGGCGCGACTGCAGTTCAGGCTGCCGCGGCTGATCGCCATCACCGCGCCGGACAACCCGCGCTCGGCACAGTTGCTCACGCGACTGGGCATGCACTCCGAGGGCCGCTTCCGGCATGGCGATCCGGCCGAGGAGCTGTGCCTCTACGGAATGGCCCTGACACCTGCTGCGTAGGGTGGATCCTTTGCCGCAGGCAAAGAATCCACCGTGGCAAGCACCGGTGGAATCGCCTGCGGCGGTTCCACCCTTGAGCGTCAACCTGCGTCTTCGGCCGCGCCGACGCGAACCACGCCACGGCGCGCCAGTTCGAGCTGGTCGGCATGCCAGTCCACATACTTGTCCAGGCCCCAGAGCTGCGGCGCGTAGTAGGCGTGCAAGGGGACGTTGACGCCGCCCATCACGTGCGAGCGCAGACCGAGATGGACCAGGGTGAGAAAACTTCCGCCCGTGCCGGGCAATACCACATACCCGCTGCCGCCGAATCCGGTACGGCTGCCGGTCGGCTTGCGCTCGCGAAACAGTTTCGAATCGAGTCGCGGCAATGCCTGGTCGTCGCCAAATCTGGCATACAGGTCAGCGCCGATCGCCAGCGCCTGCTCGCGCTCCTGCGCATCCAGCTGCGACCAGTATTTTTCCCGTTTGGCGATGAAGGCGACGAAATTGCGCTCGGCCGCGAGATCCATCCAGGCATAAGCGCGCGGTCGATCGCGGCTCACGCCTTCGCCGGTCCAATAAATCTCGGCGATCATCGCCTGCGACAATTTGTCGCCCCAGTGGGCAGCGTCCTCGAATGCCTTGATGGCTGCGCGCACGCGGCCCTCTTCGAGCATTTCCTGGGCAATGACGCGATGTTTCAGATCGGGATGCGCTCGCTGGAAATGCGGCGATCGCCAGAGGTCGGGATCGATGCGGCGCGGCTCGAAAACCTCAGCCGATGCCCAGCTGGAAAATGCCATCAGCGAGACCAGGATCAGCAGCGGTGCCTTGAATGTGGTCATTGTTTTTTCCTCGACACCCCGATGCGGGGCAGCTCAAGCCTAAAGTCTGATACAGGCGAAAAAGCGTATCTCAACAAGGGTTAACTGCAGAATTTAGATACTCTTCGAACCGGTTCCGTTCGCCCTTCGACAGGCGCAAGGCGAACGGCCAGGTCGTCGATTGCCGTCGTGGCGGCCGAACCATGGACGAAGCCGCGCAGGTCGCGGATCAACCCGGCTCGTCGACGGCGCCAATCCTCACCACGCCACGCCGCGCCATTTCCAACTGGTCGGTTTGCCAGTCCATGTAGTTCTTGAAACGCCACAACTGAGGAGAGTAGTAGTCGGTAAGCGACATCTGGTTGCCGCCAAGCAGTTGCGGCATCAAACCGGTCCAACTCAGCGACAACAGTCCTGCCGACTCTCCGCGCAAAGTCACCGTGCCGTTTCCGGCGAAACCCAGCCGACTGCCGGAAGTGTCGCGATCGCGGACCAGGCGCGCCTGCAGCCGCGGCAACGAGACATCGTCGCCATACATGGCATAAAGTTCGGTGCCGATCGCCAGAGCGAGATCGCGCTCCTGCCCGTCCAGTTGCGACCAGTATTTCTCGCGCTTTGCGACGAAGGCGATGAACTGGCGCTCGGCGGCGAGATCCATCCACGCGTAGGCCCGCGGTCGGTCAACCCGGACGCCGGTGCCTTCCCAGTAAATCTCGGCAACCATCGCCTGCGACAGCTTGTCGCCCCAGGACGCAGCGTTCTCGAACTCGACCACGGCCGCGCGCGCCTTGCCGTCGTCGAGCAAAGCCTGCGCGGCGATGCGATGCTTCAGGTCCGGATGGGCGCGCTGGAAGTGGCTCGACTTCCAGACATCGGGATCGATTCTGCGCGGCTCGAAGATCTCGCCGGCGCGGGCGCCGGCGGCGACGGCGAAAACACCGACGCACATCGCGATCAAGACTTTCGCTGCGTTCATGGCTGTCTCCGGAATCGCCCCTTGCTGGGGCAGCCCCTAGCTTAGTCGCCATTTTGCGGTCGCGATCGGATTCTGAATCAGGATTAAGGAATTTCTAAGGGTCTGCGCGGCCGGGCATCGATCAGCGATCGCAAAGCATCCGAGGCTGGCGCATGCAGCAACGCAGCCGACGACCCGGCCTCGACCACGCGACCGCGGTCGAGCACCATCAAGGCATCGCACAACCAGGCGACGACATCGAGATCGTGGCTGATGAACAGCAGTGCCAGACCGCGGGCGCATACGAGGCGATCGAGCAAAACCAGGATCTGCGCCTGGGCATCGTGATCGAGCGCACTGGTCGCCTCATCGCAAACCAACACCTCGGGCGCGCTCGCCAGCGCACGCGCGATCGCCAGGCGCTGGCGCTGGCCACCGGAGAACTGCGTGGGATAACGCGTCAGCGCGCTGGCATCGAGACCGATGTCGAGCAGCATGTCGCGCGCTGCCTGCAGGCGCTGCTCGCGTGGCGGCGGCTTGCGCGCGCAACCGAAGGCCTCGACCAGCATGGCATCGATGCGCTGCATCGGATCGAGGCTGCGATACGGATCCTGGAATACCAGCTGCACGCGTGGACGCCAGCGGCGCAGTGTGGCCCGGTCGAGGCGGTCCAGCGCGCGCCCGAACCACTGTACCTGGCCCTCGAGGGCCGGCATCAGGCCCAGCAAGCCGCGCGCAAGCGTGGACTTGCCGCAACCGGAGCTGCCGACCACGCCGATGCGCTGACCCGGCCACAACGTGAATTCGACCGAACTCAATTGCGGCGGCTCGCGTTTCTGCCACGGCAAGCGAAATCCCGTCGCATGACGCAACGACAGATCGCGCGCCGCCAGCAACGGACTGCCATCGCCGGGCGGCAAACGTCGCACCGGAGGCTGGCGGTTGGTGATCGGCAATCCGGTTTCCGCGCCTTGCAGCAGCTCGGCGCGACCATCGACCAGGCGGTAAACGCGCTGACAGTACTCGGCGACGCGTGGCCGATCGTGACTGATCAACAGCAGCCCCATGCCGCGCCGCCTGGCGCTGTCGGCAAGCAGATCGCAGATGCGCTTGCCGAGCACCGGATCGAGCGCGCTGGTCGGCTCGTCGGCGATCAGCAACTGCGGCTGCGGCAACAGGGTCAGCGCCAGCATGACGCGCTGGCGCTGGCCGCCGGAGAGCTGGTGCGGCCGGGCATCGAGCCAGCGCCGCTGATCGCCGAGGCCGACTTCGTCGAGCGCCGCGCCGATGCGGCGACGCACGCTGCTGCCGTCGAGCTGCGGCGCATGCACCTGCAGGCACTCGCGCATCTGCGCGTCCACGCTGCGCAACGGATGCAGGCTGCTGGCGGCATCCTGGAACACATAAGCGATCCCGCTGCCGCGTACGCGCGCGAAGTCGGCAGCGGTGCTCAGCCTGCTGCCGGCAAAGCGCACATCGCCCGACCGCACCTGCGCGGTCATCGGCAGCAGGCCAATCAGCGCGCGTGCGATCAGACTCTTGCCGACACCCGACGGCCCGACCAGACCCACGATCTCGCCGCCGGCGACATCCAGATCGAGCCCGGCGACGATCGCCGCCGCATCGGCGAATCCGATGCACAGGTCGCGCACCTGGAGCAAGGGCGCGTTCACGCGCTGCCGCCGGTCACCCTGCGCAGGCGCGTCCGCAGCGCATCGCCGGCGAGGCCGAAACCCAGCAGCACCAGCGCCAACGCCAGCGCCGGCACCCACAGCGTCCACGGCGCCCATTGCAGGTCCTGCACACCCTCGGCGAGCAGCGTACCCAGACTGCCGACACGCTCGCTCGGCCCAAGGCCGAGGAAGGCGAGGAACGACTCGACCAGGATCGCCTGCGGCACCGCGCTGCCCAGCGCCGTCAAGGCCACCGGGAGCAGGTTCGGCAGCAGGTGGCGATACCACTGCTGGAAGCCTGAAGCGCCCTGCAAGCGACTGGCCAGCATGAACTCCGCGTGGCGCAATCGCCGCGCTTCGACGCGCAGGATGCGCGCGGCGTCGAGACTGCCGAAGCCGCCGACGATCAGGATCAGCAGCAGCAAGGAGGGCTCGAACAGCGCGATCAGCAGGATCGCGATCAGCATCAGCGGCAAGCTCAGCAACAAATCGTTGAGGCGCATCAGCAACTCATCGACCCAGCCACCGAGATAACCCGCGGCGCCACCGATCAGACCGCCAAGCACCAGCGCCAGCACACCGGCACCGACTCCGATCGCCAGCGAAACGCCGATGCCGGCCATGGTGCGCGCCAGCATGTCGCGACCGATCGCATCGGTGCCGAACCAATGCCCATGGCTGAGGCCGGGTGGCAGCAGATCCTGGCCCCAATACGGCTGGCCCGGTGCATGCGGCCAGACCCAGGGCGTCAGCAGCGATGCCAGCGCCAGCAGCGCCAACAAGCCGATCGGCGTGGCCACCGCGGCATGCGCGAACAGTTGACGCCAGGGCGATGGCGCGGGACGGTCAGCGGGCGTCATGGCTCGAATCGAGGTGCCGCTGGTGAGACAAGCAATTGACCAGGAGAATTTGTCCTTTGCGGACAAAAATCTTCGCAAGATCGCCGGTCCAATGATCGGACAGGGGCATCACCCAACGTCGACCGCACCATTCAGCGCCTTGAAATCGATCTCTTCCAGGCGCACCGGCTCGCCGAGGAAGTGTCCCTGGGCATAGTCGGCGCCGCAGTCCGCCAGCCAGCGCAGCGTGTGCATGCTGTCGACGTGCTCGGCGATGACCTTGAGGTCGAGCGCATGCGCCAGCGAGACCATCGACGCCACCATGGTGCGGTCGCGCGAGGATTCGGTGAGGTCGGTGATCAGACTGCCTTCGATCTTGACGAAGTCGACCGGCAGGTGTTTCAGGTGGCTGATCGAGCTGAATCCGGTACCGAAGTCGTCGAGCGCGAAGCGCACACCCTGCTTGCGCAGACTCTGCATGAAGCGGCGCGCCGAATGCAGACTGCCGATCTCGCTGGTCTCGGTGACCTCGAAGATCAACCGCGACGCCGGCACGCCGGAACCCTCGATCATGCTGATGATCAGTTTCAGCGATTCCGGATCCTGCAGGGTGGCATTCGACAGGTTGACGGTGAGGCCGACGCGCGTGGAGGTTGGCAGGGTCGCCAGAAAGCGCAGCGAACGCGCAATTACCCACAGATCGATCTTCGGCATCATGCCGACGCGTTCGGCCAGCGGCACGAAAACGCTCGGGCTGACCCACTGGCCATCGCGGTTGACCATGCGGATCAACACTTCGAACAGCGCCTCGCCGCTGGTGTTCTGGTGCAGACGCCAGCCCTGCGCGCGCAGCGCCGCTTCGTCGCTTTCGCGAATCTCCGGCAACGGCAGGATCGGCTGGGTGAGCAACAAGAAGCGATCGTCGTGCAGGGCTTCCTTCAGACGCACGGTCCAGCCGGCGTCGAGTTCGCGCGCGATGCGCGCGTCGGTGCCGGCGACATAGATCTGGGTCTGGTCGCGGCCGCGCCGTTTGGCATCCTGGCAGGCCAACCGCGCGTGCTCGATCACATATTCTGCGCTCGGCGCTTCGCCGCTGAGGATGGCGACGCCCACCGATCCGCGCACGGTCACCGGTCGTGCGTACATCTGGAACTTAACCTCGCCGAGCAACTCGCGGAAGCCATCGGCGATGGTAAACAGATTTTCCAATTGCACCGCGGACAGCAACAGCGCGTAGTGATCGTCTTCCAGCCTCGCCAGCAGGTCGTCCTGGCGCAGCCGTTGCGACAACTGGTGACCGATGTCGACCAGCACGCGGTCGGCGCTCGCCTGACCGGCGTTTTCCACGATCATGTTGAAGCGATCGATGTCGATGTACAGCAGCGCGGAATAACCGCCGCGCTCGCGGCGGCGATCCAGTTCCTGGGTCAACGCCTGAATCAGGAAACGCCGATTGGCCAGACCGGTGAGCTGGTCGTGCAGCAGTTCCCAACGCAGCCGATCGGCGCTCTTGCGATCGGAGATGTTGCGGAACACCACCACGGTGCCCTCGCGGCGACCCTGGATCGCCAGCGGCAGCACCGTGCATTCGACCGGCAGCGCCGCACCAGCGCGGGTCCAGAACACGGTTTCGTAGGACTTCAGCTCGGAGCCGTGCAGGTAGGCACGGGCCAATGCCGAGTCGTCGGCCTCGATGCGCTCGCCGTCGCCGGCGGAATGATGGAACTGCTGATGCGCCGTGCGGCCGATCATCTCGCGCTCGTCGACGTACTCCAGCATTGCGATCGCCGCAGGGTTGGCGAAGGTGATCACCCCATCGCCATCGACGCCGTAGACGCCGTCGCCGACCGAGCGCAGGATGCCGTCCAGGCGCACGCGTTCGGCCTCGACCGATTTCTGCGTCTGGATGGTACGCGCCAGCGCCTTGATGCGCGCCAGCGTCAATTCCAGCACTTCGTTCTTGAACATGCATTCCATCGCCCCGGCTTCGAGGCACTTCTTGATCACGGCATCCTTGTAGCTACCGGTGATGATCGCGATCGGCATGTTGCGCGTCGCCGGCGCGTGGGTCAGCCGACGCGTCAGCTCATCGCCGCTGCCGTCCGGCAGGTAGTAGTCGACGATGGCGAGGTCGTAGGCGCCACTCTGCCCCTTGGCATACCCTTCCTGCACCGAAGCCGCCGTATCGACAACGAAGCCGTTGTTCTCGAGCAACTGCCTGTACGCGAAACGCACACTCTGCGAATCGTCGACAAACAGCACCTTCAAGGGCGACGTCAATGCCGGGCGCACCAGTGCCTCGACCGCTTTGCCCTCGGTTTCGGCGAGCCCCACATCGGGTGGCAGCAGTTGCTTCAGCGCCGCCGGGATGCGCCCGAAATTGGACCACAACAACAAGAACGCGTTGCGACGCCGCGCCAGCCACTCCGACAGTGCCGGCGTCTTGGCATGACTCAGCACCAGCACCGGCAGCGACGGCGCCCGACCCTCGCCGAGTTGCGTCAGCAGCGCCTCGAAATCGGCCCCGTGACGCGCTGGGGCGCCCAGCACCATGACCTTGAAGGTCTCCGAACCCGCCTCGACCGCCGCCAGCAGCGCGCTGGCCTCGGCGAAGTTGGTCAGGATGCGCGCGACCTCCAGCTTGCTGGCCGACAGAGTGCGCTGCAGCAGATGGCTCAGGGTAGCCGAACTCTCAACGATGACGATGCCGGACATGGGCTCTCCACTGACTGCCTGAAAGCTTCCGCGCGCAATCGGGCGCGGCGCAAGGCGCAGCATATGAACAGTTGAATCCGGCGTTTGCAAGCCCGGACCACACGCAAACGATCAACTGCGACTACTGCAGCAGTTCCACACGTGTGCCCTCGGCGACGCGATCGTCCGGATGCACGATCACGCGATCGCCAGCGGTCAACCCATCGAGAATCTCGGCATCGAGCCCGCTGCGCCGGCCAACCGTGACGGCACGCTCGACGGCGCGGCCGTCGGCCACCCGATACACCGCCCAGCCCTGGTCGCGCCGGAACAGCGCGCCGGTCGGCACAGTCAGCGCGACACCCGAGGACAAGATGAATTCGGCGTCGACGCGGTAACCATCGCCCAGGCGCTGCCAGTCCGCCGCCGGCGAGGTGAAGTCGCACAACACCCAGACGCGCTGTTCTTCCACGCCAAGCGCGGAGATCTTGGTGAAGCCGACCGGTTCGACGCGGCGCACCCGCGCGCTGAGCGTCGCGGCGCCGCCCCAACGGTGCAGCCGCACGTCCATGCCGGCGCCGACCCGCACCGCGTCGGAGGACAACAGGTCGACCTCGATCTCCAGGCTCGCCGGATCGCCGATCTCCAGCAAGGGCTCGCCGACGGCGACCGGTCCGGCGCTCTCGCGCAGCCGCGCCAGCACCACGCCGGCGACCGGCGCGCGCAGCTCGACCTGTTGGTCGGCGGAACCGCTCTTGCCCTGTTGCGACAGCAGCGACTGCGCTGCCTCCCGCTGCGCTTGCGCCAACTCCAGCGCAAAGCGTGCCGCCGCCAGTTCCGCGCGCGCCATTTGCGCCTGGCTCTCGGCACGGTCGCCTTCGCGGCGGGCCAGCGTGCCATTGGCCACCATCGGCGCGATGCGTTCGAGTTCCTGGCGCGCCAGAGTATCGTTGGCGCGCGCCGCGTTGACCCTGGCCTGCGCCTGCGCCACTGCCGACGCGGCGGCCGCCGCTTCGTTTTTGAGGCGATCGCGCGTGGCTGGATCGAGCAGGGCGCCCAGCGACGGCTGGACCCGCGCCAGCACCGCATTCGAGGTTACCGGGTCACCGGGTCGCCAGTGAATGCGATCCACTTGCCCCGCCACCGGCGCACTGATGCGGTAGCGGTGCACCACCCGAGTGCGTCCTTCCTCGCGCAGGCTCTCGATCAAATCCTGCTGCTGCGCTGGCGCCGAGTCGACCCGCACGCGCTCGCCGCGGAACCCGAAATACAGCACGGCGACGACCAGGCCCGCAGCCAGCAACAGTCCGGCGCGAGCCGGGCGCGATCGCAATGCGCTCAATCGGGCGCTCCTGCAGCCTTGCCGGTCGGGCGCCCGTCGGCAGCCGGTCCCGAGTTCAGCGACGCAACGCCGCTGCGATTCTGTTCGGCGATGCGACTGGCGCGTTGACGCATCAGCATCTGGGTCTCGGCGTCGAGCATTGCGGCAGCCGGTGGGCGCGCGCTGCCCTGGACCCGTGCCTGCACGAACAACAGCAAGGTGATGAAGCCGAAAACGATGACGCCGATCGGCGCGACCATGCCCCTGAAGACATTCTGACTCATGAAACTGCACGAGCCGAAACACACCAGGGTAATCCCGAGTGCAATCCAGCGTCCCATGAACTCACTCCATTGCTGCCCGCCGGCTCACAGTCTGCCCAATCGTGCCGGCGCGCGCCATGTGGCTTGCGTCCTTTGCGGACAAAAACCAGCCACCCCTGGTCGCTGGCTGTTCGACGCGCGCAGGTGCGCACCGCAGCAGTGCGCCAGGCGCCCGCGGCGGCGCTGGCCCTCACAGTCGGGTGCGGATGAAGATGCGCTCCGGAACGCTGCGGATGATCGCCATGATCCAACGCCAGAACCATGGCGTGTAAATCGTTCCGAAGCCCGCTTCGAGTGCGCGCACGATGTCGGCGGCGACCCGGTCCGGCGTGGCCCAGAGCGCACCCTTGGCGAAGCTTGCCGTCATCGGCGTGTCGACGAAGCCGGGCAATATGGTCAGCACGCGCACCCCACGGCTCGCCAGCCGGTGGCGCAAGCCGGCTGCAAGCACGGTGACCGACGCCTTCGCGGCGCCGTAGATGTAGTTGCTCTGGCGCCCGCGTTCGCCGGCCGGCGAGGAGATCAGGGCGATCGCACCGGAACCTTGTGCCTCCAGACGCGAGGCCAGCAGCAAGGCCAGGGCGAGCACCGATCTCGCGTTGATGTCGAATGCCGCCAGCGCGGCATCGACAGACCGCTCGCAGGCCGTCTGATCGGGCAACACACCATGGGCAACGAGGACCTGGTCGAAGCCATCCCAGCGCGCAAATGCGCGCTCCACGACCGTGGCATGCGCGGCGGTGTCGAGCGCATCCAGGATTTCGAGGTCGACTTCCGCAGCACCGCGTACGCGCAGGTCGTCCGCCAGCGCACGCAGCAGAGCACCCTGGCGCCCGACCAGAAAGATGCGCGCCGCGCCGACGGCCTGCCGACGTGCTACCGCCGTTGCGATGGCAGAAGTGGCGCCGATGATCAGGATTCTGCAACTCATGTCGCGCATGTCCGCCGTTCTGGATCGAGGTATCCAGTAAAGCAGACTTCAGCTTCCGAGCAAGCGACGCGACAGCGAAGACGCAATGCCCGGATCGCGAAAGCGCAGGAACTCGGGCAGGCGCGGGTAGCCGGCCGCGAACATGCTCGGCGCCATTCGTGCGTCCTTGGCCGGGTACAGGCGACCGCCCGCGGCGAGCACGATGGCGTCCAGACGGCGGAACAGCGCGAGTGTGTTTTCGCCCTGGTTGGGAAAGTCGAGCGCCAGCGTGGTGCCCGCTGCAGGGAAACTGAGCAGTCCCGGCGCCGGGCGATCGCCGATGGTCTTCAGTACCGCCAGGAACGACCCCATGCGCGAGCGGGAAATTTCCTGCAGCATCGCCCGCGTCGCTTCCAGTTGCGCAACCGGCGGTACCAGGGACTGATACTGGAAGAATCCACGCGGACCGTAGATCCGGTTCCACTCCAGCAGGTTGTCGAGCGGAAAGAAGAAGGACCGATAATCCTGTTGCCTGCGCCCCTGGCGAATCTGATGCGCGCGAAAGTACGCGGCATTGAACGCGCGCAGCGACAGGCGGTTGACCAGCGATATCGGCGGCTCCAGCGGAAACCTGCGAGGACTCGGTGGCAGCAGCGGGTCGCAACTGGCGCTGTGGTTGGCGCGGAAAAAAACCCCACGACCGCCGGCGGCACAGTCGATCCAGGCGACGTTGTATTCGAAGTCGCGAGTTGCCGCGCCCGACAGCGCAAAGAACGCGTCCAGCGTCTCGAAGGGCTGCGCATCGGCATCCAGCCAGGCACCGGCGACCCGGCGCAGTTGCAGGCGCGCGCGGGTGATCACGCCGGTCAAGCCGAGCCCGCCGATGGTCGCGCGCAGCCAATCCGCATTGGCGTTGGCCGAGCACTCGATCAACTCACCGTCGGTGCGTACCAGTTGCAGCGACAACAGGTGATCGCCAAAGCTGCCGGTCCGGTGGTGACCCTTGCCGTGCACATCGTTGGCGATGGCCCCGCCGACAGTCACGTAGCGCGTGCCCGGCGTCACCGGCAGGAACCAGCCGCGCGGCAGGACGACATCGATGATCTCGCCCAGCAGAACGCCGGCCTCGCATTCGACGACACCTGATTCGCCATCGAAGGCAATGAACCGGTCCAGCCCGCGGGTGCTCCACAGCGTGCCACCCGGATTGAGGCAGACATCGCCATAGGAGCGACCGTTGCCGAAGGGCAGACCGCCGTGGCGGATGGTTGCGACCACGGACTCGCGATCACCGAGCACCGTCCAACGGTGCAGGTCGGCATTGAGCCGCCCCCATGAACTCACGCGTTTGGACCATCCAGTCAACGGGTCGACCTCATCGCGGCAATCCCGCGGCTTTGCCGCGCTACCGGCCAACGTGTATGTTCGAGCGGATTCATGCCAGATTCTGCCCACCGATGCGGGTGCCGATCCTGACCTATCACGCGGCGAATGTCGCGTCGTCCGATTATGTCGGCAACGACCACCTGGCGCTCGCCGCCGACCTCGAATCCCTGCACGCGACAGGCTGGCGCGTATTGCCGCTGTCCAGCGTGGTGGACGCCTTCGAAAGTCACGACGCCGACCGACTGCATCGCTGTATCGCGTTGACCTGCGACGACGGCACCGATTTCGATTTCCACGACCTCGAGTATCCCGGTCACGGCGTGCAGCGCAGCTTCGCCAACATCCTGCTCGATTTCCGCGCGCGTCACGGCGCGGCTGCCCAGCCCGGGTTGCACCTCAGCTCATTCGTCATTGCCGATCCGGCGGCGCGGCGTCAGATCGACGCCGCTTGCCTGTTCGCGCGCGACCAGATCGGCGACGACTGGTGGTCCGCCGCGCAAGGATCGGGGCTGCTGAGCATCGAGAATCACAGCTGGGACCACAATCATCCGTGCCTCGGTACGGATGCCCCGGATGGCATGCCGCGCGGCGATTTCCATGCGGTGAACAGCGATCGACGCGCGGAGTTTCAGATCACCCAGGCGCAGCAGCGTCTTGCCGCGTGCCTGGGCACAGCGCCCAGCATGTTTTGTTATCCCTTCGGCCATGTGCCGGATTTCCTGCGCATGCAGTGGCTGCCACGGCGCGCGCCGGCGATCGGATTGCGCGCCGCTTTCGGCGATGGCGCGCGGCCGGTCTCGTTTGCCGACGACCGCTGGAATCTGCCGCGGTACGTCTGCGGCTGGCACTGGAAAACGCCCGAAGATTTTGCCGCGCTGCTGCGCGACGTCGGCTGACGGGCGACTACGGCTGCCGGGTCAGAACGGCATGAAGGTCTTCGCCTTGGCGACCAGTTGCTGCTTGCGCGACGGCGACAATTCGCGCAACCAGTGCACCAGCAGGTACTGCACGCCGGTTTCGATGAAGCCGACCTTGGGCGTGGTTTCCAGTGCGCGCGGATCGCCGCAGCAAGTGAACATGGCTTCGCATCCCGGTCCCCAGCGCTCGAATCCATAACGCAGGGTCGCCAGCATCAAGCCACCGTACTCGGTCAACGCCGCCTGCTCGGCCGCATCCATCGAGCGCATGACGGCGCCGTCGGTGCACGCCCCGCCGGCCAGCACGATGTCGCCGCAATGGGTGAAGTGCACGTAACTGGCGGTCAATAAGTGGCCGTCCGGACGCCGGTACAAGGCGACCACGTGATGCGGGAAGTCGGGCAACTGCGCACGATACTTGCGCTGGAACAGCTCGGCGGCGAAAAACGGTCCGCGCTCGACTTCGGTGACGACGATGAACTCATCGATCGATGCCATGGATTACTCGCAAAGGTCGTATGCCCCGATTCTCGCATGCCGCTCCGACAGCTTGGTTGACCCTTGGCAGGCTGCTAGCCTAGGCGACCTCCCGACCGCTGCAGCGAGCCCGTCGCGTGCGAGCCCTCACGCGAGAACTTCGCGATCTGCTGTCACTGTTCCTGGTGCCCGGGCTTGCCGCCGTGATGCCCTGGCGCTGGTGCGTCTGGATCTTCTGGCAACTGTCGCGCTGGCCGTTCCTGATTCGCGAGGAAGTGGGCGGCAGCCGTGGTGGACGCATGACCCTCGGCTTCGATCCGGCCGACGCCAGCTTCGACCGCCGGTTCCGCATGGGTTTTCTGCTGGAGTACGCCGACACCTTCCGCACCCTGGTGTTCGGTTGGCGCGGCCTGGCGCGCACCATGATGATCGACGGCGACATCGATCGCCCGGCGAGCGGCGCGCTCTGCTTCTTCTTCAACTTCAACCAGGGATTGCCGGCGCTGGCGCACCTGCGCGCGCTCGGCTATGACGTCTATCTGGTCTACCGGTCGCTCGACCGGCGCCCGGATGGCGTCGGCTGGGTGCGCTACCTGTCGATGCGCCTGCGCGGCGCGATGGTGAAGCGGGTCTGCGGCAATTCCGGCATCGGCACCGGCGGCGCGCGCGAGCGCATCGCGCAAACGGTGCGCGAGGGTGGTTTGCCGTGCGTGGCCGCGGACACCCCGCCGCGCTCCGGCACCGGCATCATCGAGGTTCCCTTTCCAGGCGGTCGTCGCGCCTGGTGGCGCAGCGGCATCCTCAAGCTCGCGCTGGATCTGGACTGCCCGCTGCTGTGCTTCACCGTGGATGTGGACTGGGTCACGCGCGAGCGCCGGATGGTGCTCACGCGGCTGCCGGCGGGACAGGATCTGAACGCTCTGGCGAACAGTCTCAGCGCCCGCTTCATCGAACAATGGCAGCGCGAGCCGGCGCTCTGGTTTTACTGGCCGGCACCGCAGGGATTTCTCGAACGACCCGCAGGCGCGCGCACCGAAGCCAACGGCGAGGCCTGATCGTCGCGTCGGCCTCCCGCCAGCGTCAACGCTGAAAGCGCTCGCCGGTCCACTGCCAGCGCCCCACACTGCCCTCGATCAACGCCGGCGCCGGCATCTCCGGGTAGATCACGCACAACGACCCGAAACGTCGCGCATGCATCAAGCCGACGTCGCTGGCGCGCGGCCGCAACGGCAGCAGATCCGCGTCCTCGCAGCTGCTGCGCGGTTGCACGCTGTACCACGGCGGCTGGCTGGTCAGATAGACGCAGCGTTGCCAGGGCGAATCGGTCGGCAATCGCGCCTTGATCGCCGAATCCAGAAAATGGGTGTGGTCGGTGAAGGCGTCGAGGCCGCCGAACTGGACCAGGCAGAGGCCGCCGCGGACCGGTTCGGCAGCGAGCAGCGCCAGCGCGGCGGCCACCGGACGGTGATTGTGAGCGGTCATGGTCGCCCAGTCGCGCGACTGGCTGCGCGCAACCGGGACTGAGCAAACGACCACCAGCAGGCTGGTTGCCACGGCCAGCGCGGCGTTGGCGCGCGCCAGTCCGATGCCGACGAAAATGGCGACCGCGACGAATGCCAGGTAATAAAAGCGCAGGTTGGCGGGGTTCCGAAGCGCGTCCGGCGCCACCAGCACCAGTTGCGTCACCGGCCACTGCACCAGCGACGGCAGCAGCAGCATGCCGCCAAGCAGCAGCAGCGGGATCGTCGCGCGCGGCAACGCCGTCGATGGCGCCGGTGGTGTGCTGCAGGAGATCTGCGGCGTACGCGCCGCCCACCACCAGCCGAGCGTGGCCAGCAGCAGCAACAACGGCAACAGCCACGCCGTTGCCGCCGGACCACCCATTCCCAGAGCGCTCGGCGACAACCGCCACCACGCAGCGATGCCGCTGGTCGCCGCTTGCGCCAGGTCGGCAATGCCCAGGGTCTGATCGAATCCGCGCAACAAAGCGGTACGGGCCAGCAACAGCGCGGCCACCGGCAGGATCACGGCCAGCGCCAGACGCACGCGAAGCTGCAGGGTCAACTGCCGCGCAGCCAGCAGTCGCAACACGCCGAGGACCACCAGCACCACGCCGATCTCCTTGCTGCCGATCGCCCAGAAAGCGGCGAATGGCAGCAGCCAGCCCGCGCGTTGCCGCTCGATTGCACGCTCGATCAGCAGCAACGCTGCAAGTATCCCGAGGGTTGCCGAGAGATCGAAGCGGTCGGCCAGCCACATCGGGGTTGCGGCGATCGCGGGGTGGGCCGCAAAGATCGCCCCGGCCAGCAACATCGCCTGCCAGCGGCCAGACCAGCGCCACGCGAGTGCGCCCACCAGCAGCGCATTCGCCGCATGCAACGCGATGTTCATCAGGTATTGCAGTTCCGCTTGCGAGCCAAGCTGCGCGACCAGCCACCACAGCGCCATCGTCACCGGGCGGTAGGAGTAACTGGACGAGTGGTCTTCGAGGAAGAAGCTCAGCGGCGATGGCGTCAATCGGGCATACAACTGCAGCCCGTAGTCGTCGGCCGACATGCCGGGCGACAGCACCGGCCACAATCCGGGCACGGCGAGGGCGACGATCGCCAACGCCGTCAGGGCGAGTTGTCGTGATGGAATCTGCATGGGTTGGACCATAGTGTGGTGCGTCGCAAATGGCCATTTCCGCGTCTTTCGCCGCTGCTCTGCGCCAATCCGGCAAATCAGCGTATGCAGTTGCGGCCGGCGTCTTTCGCCTGGTACAGGCGCTGGTCGGCCTCGCTGAGCAGGCGTTCCGGTGAATCGTGTTCGGCACCGAGTTCGGCCACGCCGAAGCTCACCGTTACAAGTTCCGGTTTCCCGTCGGCGAAGAACGGCAGGCGCGCGGCGATAGCGCCACGAATGCGCTCGCAGCGCGCCAGCGCGTGGTCGCGATTGCAGCCGGGGAACAGCAGCATGAACTCCTCGCCACCCCAGCGCGCAATCAGCGCGCCCGCTCCGGCACCCGCGCGCAACTCGTCGGCGACGGCCGCGATCACCCGATCTCCGACCGCATGCGAATGGCGATCATTGATCTCCTTGAAGTGGTCGATATCGGCGACCGCCAGACTCAGGCCATTCGAGCCTTCCCGCGCCGAGGCGAACTGCTGCTGCAGCAGTTCTTCGAAGGCACGCCGATTGGGCAGCCCGGTGAGCCAGTCTTCACGCGCCTGCCGCTCGAACGCCTCGGACTGTTCGCGCAGACGGATCACCAGCGCGCCCTTCTCCCGATCTGCCTGCGCCAGTTGCATCGCCTTGGCCTGCAGATCGGCTGTACGCAGCGTCACCAATCGCTCCAGCTCGCGACTGCGGTGCAGCAGTTGCGTCGTGCGTGTGCGCCAAAGCGCTGCCAGAAGGAGCACGAGCAGCACGCCCGCCAGCATCTGGATCTCCAGTCGCTGCCACCAACGCGGCGCGAGCGCAAACTCCAGCTGGATCGCGTCGACGACATCGCCGCTGCTGGCCTCGACCTCGAAACGGTACGACCCTGGCGCCAGATTGGTGTACGCGGCGACACGCTGGTCCCCTGCATCGACCCACTGGTCGTCGAAGCCAGACAATCGATGGCGGTAACGCACGCGCTCCGGATTCAGCAGGCTCAAGCCGACATAGCGGAACTCCAGCCGCCGGACGCCGGCCGCCAGCGTCGTACCCGCAACCGCTGCGGCTGTTGTCGGCGCAGCGTCGACCAACACCGATTCGATGACCGCGTCGATGCGCACCGGACGGCGCGGGTAGTGGCGCCCGGGCGTGACCGCTGCCACGCCTTCTGCCGTGGCGAAACGCAGGCTGCCGTCGGCCATGCGGATACCGGACGATTGCGAAGCACCGTTGGCCTGTTCGTTGGTCAGTCCATCGCTGCGATCGTGCCGCCGTACCCGCACCGGCCCTTCGCGACCGGCTCGCAGCGCCGCGATTTCCTCGGCCGGCAACAGGAAAATGCCGCGATTGCTGCTGATCCAGAAGCTGCCCTGCGCATCCTCGAGAATCTGGAACAGACTGCTGTTGAACGCCGGGTCGTCGCCGACGACATCCTCGAAGCGCCCGTCCGCGTAGCGTTTGAGCCCACGGTTGCTGCCGATCCACAACTCGCCGGAAGGCTGGCTGTGGATGCTGAAGATGTCTTCCGCATGCAGGCCCTGAGCCCTGCCGTAGGCCTCGAAACGCTCCCCCGCCAGGCGCGCGAGGCCACCGGAAGTGCCCACCCAGAGGCGACCGACGTGGTCTTCGGTCAAGGCCATGGCGAAATCGCGCGGCAATCCATGCTCGCGATCGAAACGTGTCAACTGCTCACCGACCAGGCGAAACAATCCACTGTTGCTGGCCATCCACAAACTGCCGTCGGCACGCGGCAACAAGGCCCGGATCTGCAACGCGTCCAGGGCGCGGGTCCCCGGCACCGGTTCCACCCGATCATCGACGATGCGCGCAATGCCGGAGCCGAAAGTGCCGACCAGCAGGCCGTGCCTTTGCGTATGCGCCAGCGACAGTATCGAATCGCTGGGCAATCCGGTGTCGCGACCGAAGCGCGCGACGTTCTCGCCAGCGCGACGGTACAGCCCGTCGGTGCTGCCGATCCAGAGCACTCCGGCGGGGTGCTCCCACAACGCCCGCACATAGCCTGCGCCGATGTCATGGCGCCGATCGATGGTGGTGAACCTGAGGTCGCGCAACTGATAGAGGCCGTCCGAGGAACCGACCCAGACACTGCCCTCGCGATCCTCGAACAGCGACACCACGCGATTGCCGCGCAGCCCGTGGCGACGGTCGAGCTGGTCGATGCCGCGCGCGCCTGCGCGCCACAGTCCCTGGTCGGTGGTTCCGATCAGCAGGCCGCCGTCGCGGTCGTAGAGCAGCAACTGGGCGCTGGTCGGGACCTGATCGCCGGTCAGCGGGCGATAACCCTGATCGCCGATCCAGCCCACGCGCCCCGCCACGGTGACCGCCAGTTCGCCATCAGGTGCGTGCCTCAGGCTGCGCACCGGTCCCGGCGGCAAGCCTCGCTGGCTGCCCCAGTGACTCACCAGACCTTCGGCCGTGACATGATCGAGACCCGCGGCAGTGCCGACGAAAACGCCGCCTCGACCATCGGCGAGGGTCACGTAGACATTGTCGTGGGTCAGTCCATTGCGCCGATCGACGCGCAATGCCGGGCTACCCGGCCGCCAACGCGCGATGCCGCTCTCCTCGCCGTTCAACCACAACCAGCCGTCGCTGCTCGCTTCGACGCCGATCATCTGCTCGAACGGCTGGCCCTGCTCATGGCTGTAGCGCTGCCAGCCCTGGGCATCGAATGCCAGCAACCCGGAGCGCGCACTGCTGACCCACAACCTGCCGGTACTGTCGACAGCAAGCGCACGAATGCCATTGGCGTCCGCCAACGGCAGGGTGCGGTCGTCGAACACCACAAACTCCAACCCGTTGAAACGCGACAGCCCTTCGAAACTGCCCAGCCACAGATAGCCGTCGGGCGTCTGCGTTATGGCGATCACCATGTTGTGAGCCAGCCCGTTGCTGCTGTTCCAGTGGCTCAGCGTGAAGGTGTTCAGCGGGCGGTCGACGTCCAGCGCCGCGAGCGGCCAGGCCAACAGCAGGGCCAGCGCGCAGACCACCCGCGCCAGCAGCCTTGCAGCGAATTGCGGCGGCGCGGCGCCGATGCCGGACCGTCGACCTGCGCAATCCTTGTCCAGGCTCTGGTGACGGCTGCGCAAGTGTCCTGCTTCCCGGTGCAAGGTGCCAAGAATAAGCGCTGGTCGGACTCCGGCGCGACGGCGCTGACGGCGCTGCGACGAATCGCCCCACGCGCGACAGTTCTTCCCCCAGTCGGCCCGACCGGTTCTTCGGCTGCGCTTGCAGCGCCGTAAACGCCGGAAAAACTCTCGCGTACGAGCCGCCGCAGAGGCAGCCTCAGGCAATCAGCTGCCCTTTTCCGCCGGAAAGCGCAGCCGCCGACGCGCCAATGCCTTGCCGGCTTCGATGTCGCGCAATTTCGGGCTGGCGTTGGAGACCAGCGAGTAGACCAGCGTGCGCGCGGCTGCCGTGACCTCGGCCACCGCCAGATCGAATGCCGCCTGGTTGGCCTTCGACGGTGCGTTGAAACCACTCAACTTGCGCACGAACTGCAGCGCCGATGCGCGGATCTCTTCCTCGGTCGCCGGCGGCTCGAAGTTGAACAGGGTCTTGATGTTGCGGCACATCGATCGCGCCCTCGTGCTTGAAGAATACGCCGCTACCGGACTCGGGTCAGTTGCGCCTATTGCCCGGCCAGCTTGCCGGCCACGCGGCCATGAACGGCCTCGGCCTCCGGCGTCATGATCGACTCGAAATCCGCCAGTTCGTACAACGGGCGTATATCGATGTCGCTGGGGCCGAGCATCGGGTTCGGACAGCGCCTCACCCATTCCACGGCCTCGTCCATGTCCTTCACTTCCCACAGCCAGTAGCCGGCAACCTGCTCGCGGGTTTCGCTGAACGGCCCCTGCGAGACGGTGCGTGTGGTTCCGTCGAAGTGGACGCGTTTGGCGTGCGCCGTGGGCTTGAGGCCATCGCCGCCGAGCATGATGCCGGCATTGACCAGTTCCTCGTTGTACCTGCCCATCTGCTCCAGCAGTTCGGACGGCGGCATGAGGCCAGCCTCACTGTCGGCGGTGGCTTTGACGAAAACCAAAACGCGCATCGAGGCTCTCCTGTCCTGATCGGCAGCACCGGATTGGCGCTACGGTGCAGACCATTGACCCGGGCCGGTTTCGAGCCGCGGATCGACGTTTCCTTCAGTTTAACGGACCTCGGCGTTGCGGCGTGCGCTTCCAGTCGCGCAGGATCTCGCGCGCGGCGTTCATGCCGGGGATGCCGGTGACGCCGCCACCGGGATGGGTGCCGGCGCCGCACAGGTACAGGCCGGCAAAAGCGCCACGATAGTTGCCCTGGCCGAGCAGCGGGCGCGCGCTGAACAGTTGGTCTAGCCCGAGCGAACCGTGGAAGATGTCGCCGCCGATCAATCCGTATTCGCGTTCCAGATCCAGTGGGCTCAAGGCGCGGTAGCCAAGCACGCTGCGCGCGAAGTTGGGCGCGTGGCGATCGACCGTGGCGATCGCCAGTTTCGCGAACTCGTCACGGTGGGTGTCCCAGTCGGGCGCCACGCTGGGATTGACCTGCTGGCAGAACAGGCTGGCGGCGTACTGGCCCGGCGGCGCCAGCGTGCCGTCCAGCGTCGAGCTGATGACCAGTTCGACCACCGGCTCGCGCGCCCAGCCGGGGTTGTGCTCGCGGCCCTTGGCGTCGAAATAGGCGCGCTCGAAATAAGCCAGACTCGGACCGATCAGGATGCCGCTCTGGTGGTGCGCCTTGAGCGCGGTTCCCGGCGTGGCGCGGAAATCCGGCAGCTCGCTCAACGCCAGGTTCATGCGGAAGGTGCCCGAGCCGCTGCGGTAGCGGCCGATCCTCTCCGCCATGTCGCCCGGCAGTTCAGACGGCGCGATCAGCTTGCCGTAGAGCACTCGCGGGTGCACGTTGGACACCACCATACGCGCGCGGATCTCTTCGCCGTCGGCGAGCACCACGCCCTCGGCGCGACCTTCGCGCAGCAGAATCCGCGCCACGCTGGCATTGGTGCGCAATTGCACGCCACGCGCCTGCGCCGCGGCGGCGATCGCCTGGCTGATCGCGCCCATGCCGCCGATCGCGTGACCCCACACTCCGCTCTTGCCATTGACCTCGCCGAACACGTGGTGCAGCAGCACATAGGCGGAGCCGGGCGTGTACGGGCTGGCAAAGTTGCCGACGATGGAATCCCAGCCGAGCGCCGCCTTCAGCGGCTCGCATTCGAACCAGTCGTCGAGCAGTTCGCCGGCGCTCTTGGTGAACAGGTCGAGAAGATCGCGCCGTCCGCGCGAGTCCAGGTGACGCAGGCGCCGTGCCACCTGCAGCGACGCCAGCCAGTCGGCCAGCACGAAACGATCGCTCAAGTTCGGCGGCGTCTGCAGCATCAGCTCGCGCAACACCTGAACCACCCGCTCCAGCATGGCGTGGTATTGCGGCAGGCGCTGCGCATCGCGCGGTGAGCGCGCCGCGATGTCCGCGCTGCCCTCTGCCCCGCCGAGGCGAAAGGCACTGCCATCCGGCAGCGGCAGATAGTTGGAATAGGGACGCTCGACGATGCGCAAGCCGTGTTGCGCCAGCCCGAGGTCGGTTATCACCCGCGGGTGCAGCAGGCTGACGGTATAGCTGGCGGTCGAGTTGCGGAATCCGGGATGGAACTCCTCAGTCACCGCCGCGCCGCCGAGGATCGAGCGGCGCTCCAATACCTGCACCTTGAGACCGCGGGCCGCCAGCAAGGCCGCGCAGACCAGTCCGTTGTGGCCACCGCCGACGATCAGGGCATCGCTGATTTCAGGCATGGCGGACAACCGGGAGCTGCGAATGGGGCCAAAGTGATAGCACGCCGGCGGGCGCCGATGCACTGCCGTTCCGCCGGTCGCTGCAACGCCGATGGCATCGATCGAGCCAGCGACGCGTGCCTCAGCCGGTCACCTTCGCCACCACCTTTCTCACCCACGGCGCGACCAGGGTTACGGTGATGAAGGCCATCGGCCAGGTGGTCAGGCAGCTGCGCACCCATCGGGCTGGGAAGTCCGGCTGGATGCCCTGGCTGGTGGCGAGCACGAACGCGCTGACCAGTGCGACCATGATGGCCGAGAGCAAGGCGCCGAAGAGGATCGGGGCAAAACGAACGGGAATACGCATTTTGAGTTTCCTTGGTGGTGAGTTGAATGGGTAGTTGCAGTAACAGTTTCCGCAGTCACGACGCGAACAGGGCGTCGGCCGCCCGCGCCGCGGCATACAGCCCGAAGCCGAACACGGCATGCGTGATCAGGCTCTGCCGGCGTGCGGCAGCGGGGCGTGGGGCACGGCTGGCGGCAATCCCGAGCCCCATCGCCGGCTGCATCAGCAGCAACGGAGCGGCGACGCTGCCAAGCCCAACCAGCAGCGCCGGTGGCAGGCTTGGCTGTTGCAGCCAGGCGCTGCCCCAGAGCAATGGCAGCAGCGCGGCGAAGCCAATGCCGATGGCGTAGTGCGCGCCCCAGCCGAGCAGGCGTTCGCCAGGCATCGGCGCCGCGCTGGCGATCGACGCATGGCGGAACTGCCCGCGCGGCATGTACGCGAACCAGCGTCCGACCAGGCCGTAATTCGGCAACGCCACGCCGAACCAGCGACGACGCGCCAGCGCCCAGACATCCACCGCAAGCGTCGCGCCTGCGCCGGTCCACAATGTGTGCAATACAGCGTCCATGTTTGCTCCCTGGCTTGCCTTCTTCGGCTCGGGAAGGCACAGTGCCACTTCAAGTCAACTTGAAGTCAAGGGGTCTGCGCGATGGACATCGGGGAAGTCGCCAGGCGTGCCGGCGTGCCGGCATCGACGCTGCGCTACTACGAAGAAAAAGGGCTGATCGTCTCGGTCGGTCGCCACGGCCTGCGGCGCCTGTTCGACAAGGGCGTGCTGCAGCGACTGTCGCTGATCGCGCTCGGGCGCTCGGCCGGGTTTTCGCTGGACGAGATCGCGCGCATGTTCAGCGCCAACGGACGCCCGCAGATCGACCGCGACCTGCTCGCCGCCAAGGCCGATGAACTCGATGGCACCATTCGCAAGCTGCTGGCCATGCGCAACGGCCTGCGCCACGCCGCACGCTGCCGGGCACCCAGCCACCTCGAGTGCCCGACTTTCCGCAAGTTGATGGCCGCAGCATTGCCCGCCGCGGGCGGCAAGCGGGAGCGCAAGCGACCGCCGGCGGCAGATCGGCCCTGAGGCGTGTGCTTTCGCTGGACTGAGCCGACCTGCGGTTCGGCTCAGGATGGTGGAATCCGCGTGGACTGGCGACGGCGATGACGATCCTCCGATGAGTCCGGATGTCGGAATCCGCGTCGGGGGCGGCTCGCCTTGCCGATTTCTCTCGGGCGCGGGTTCCGACCTTGTATGTTGCTTTTCATGGTCTCTTCGCTCTTTCGCTCTAGACAATCTTCTT
>ERZ761607.1547-NODE-1547-length-28094-cov-21.024823_pt1 | contig 28094 bp, 29 predicted proteins | sample MGYA00511164_ERZ761607 | MGnify/ENA primary metagenome ERZ761607 (study PRJEB28899, sample SAMN02445080) | bioreactor sludge metagenome | biome: EBPR sludge | place: Australia: Brisbane, Thorneside Wastewater Treatment Plant | collected 2011-06-22 ... | reverse complement strand
GTCCGACCCCTGCCTTCGGAGGGCAGTACTCTATCCAGCTGAGCTACGGGCGCGCGGTGTGCGTGGAAAGACGTCCACGCAAGGCCGGGAAGCATAGCCGCGTTTGCAGGCAAAGTCCATGCCGCACTGCCACAATGGTTTTTACACAGCTATAATCGCGGCTTTAGATCTCGTCTTGCGCCACCAGTCAAAGGACCCAAGCATGTCGAACCAACGCAACCAGCGCCCCGTCCGCCTCGCAATGCCTGTCGTCGCCATGGTCGCAGCCGCGCTGCTGGCGGGCTGTGGCAAGCAGAGCTCCGTCGATCCGGAGCTCACGGCGACCCTGATCCAGCCCGTCGCCCGCGTCGAGATCCAGGCGGTCACGATTACCCCGGGGACGCGGACCGGCGAGCAGATCTACAAGTCGATCTGCGCAGCCTGCCACGACTCGGGCGCCGTGGGCGCACCGAAGACGGGTGACGCCGCCGGCTGGAGCGATCGTCTCGGCCTGGGCTTCGAGGGCCTGACCGCCTCGGCCATCGCCGGCAAGGGTGCGATGCCCGCACGCGGCGGCGGCAGCGACCTGACCGATACCGAAGTCGCACGCGCAGTGGCCTATCTGGCCAACACGGTCGGCGCCGGCTACACCGAGCCGCCGGTCGAGCAGTAAGACCCGCAGCGGCACCCGACTCGGGACACGCACCGCAGCAACTGAAAGGGCAGCCTCGGGCTGCCCTTTTTTGTGGCTGTCGCTGCGCGCGCAGCCGGTTCAGGCCTTGCCGTCGCGGTTCTCGAACATCGCCATCAGGTTGGCCAGCCGCGCCTTTCCCTCTTCTTTCGACACCGGCTGGGCGGTCTTGCGGTCGTTCATCTTGATGTCGCCGCCCATCTCCGCGATGAAGCGGCTCGGCTCGCAAGGGCGGAACTCCTTGCCCGACTTGCGCCGCTCGCACCAGGTGATGTTGAGGCTGCGCTGGGCGCGGGTGATGCCCACATACATGAGCCGGCGCTCTTCCTCGACCTTGTCCTCGTCGATGCTGCTCTGGTGGGGCAGCAGGCCTTCCTCGACGCCAACCAGGAAGACGTGGGGGAACTCCAGGCCCTTGGAGGCGTGAAGGGTGGCCATCTGGACGCCGTCGAAGTCGGGGTCTTCCTTGTCGAGCATGGACATCAGCGCGATGGTCTGGGTGAGCTCGAGCAGGTTCTTGCCGTCCTCCTCGCCCTTGCGGCCCAGCCAGCCGACGAAGTCGCGCACGTTGCTCCACTTGGATTCGGCCTCGCGCGTGTCGCAGTGCTCGAACAGCCAGGCCTCGTAGCGGATCGCGCCGAGCAGGTCTTCCAGCAGTTGCGCCGCGGGTTCGCGCGGGGCGCGGTACTGCAGGCGGTTGATGTAGGCGGCGAACTCCTGCACGCCCTGCAATTGCTTGGCGTTGAGGTGCTGGGTCAGGCCTTCCTCGAACACCGCGGCGAACAGGCTGCTGTGGCGATGCCCGGCGTAGGCGCCGAGCGCCTCGATGGTGGCGGCGCCGATGCCGCGGCGCGGCGTGGTGATGGCGCGGATGAAGGCGAGGTCGTCGTCCTCATTGACCAGCAGGCGCAGCCAGGCGATGAGGTCGCGGATCTCGGCCTTGTCGAAGAAGCTCTGCCCGCCCGACATCACGTAGGGGATGCGGTGGTTGCGCAGCTGCTGCTCGATGAGGCGGGCCTGGTGGTTGCCGCGGTAGAGGATGGCGTAGTCCTTGAAGCGGGTGCGGTGCTCGAACTTGTGCGCGACGATCTTGGTCGCCACCCACTCGGCCTCGTGCTCGGCGTCGCGGCAGTTGGTGACGACGATCTGCTCGCCCTGGCCGTGCTCGGACCACAGGCGCTTGTCGAAGAGCTTCTCGTTGTTGGCGATGACGGTGTTGGCGGCCTCGAGGATGCGGCGCGAGGAGCGGTAGTTCTGCTCGAGCTTGATGACCTTGAGCTTGGGGTAGTCCTGCTGCAGCAGCTTCAGGTTCTCCACATCCGCGCCGCGCCAGGCGTAGATCGCCTGGTCGTCGTCGCCCACCGCGGTGAAGGCGCCGCGCACGCCCGAGAGCAGCTTGAGCAGCCGGTACTGGGCGCGGTTGGTGTCCTGGTACTCGTCCACCAGCAGATAGCGCAGCTTGTTCTGCCAGCGCTCGCGCACCTCGGGGTGCTCGTCGAACAGGCGCACCGGCAGCGAGATGAGGTCGTCGAAGTCCACTGCCTGGTAGGCGCGCAGGGTGCGCTCGTATTCCTTGTAGAGCCTGGCGGCGACCGAGGCGATCTCGTTGTCGGCGAGCTGCGCGGCCTCCTCGGGCGTGATCATCGCGTTCTTCCACGACGAGATCTGCCACTGCATCTGCTTGGCGATGCCCTTGTCGCTGTCACCGGCGACATCCGAGACGATCTGCACGGTGTCGGATGCGTCGAGGATGGAGAACTGCGGCTTCAGCCCGCAGTGCTTGGCCTCCTGGCGGATGATGCGCACCCCCAGCGCGTGGAAGGTGCACACCGTGAGTCCGCCCGGCACGCGCCCGCCCATGATGTGGGCGACGCGCTCCTGCATCTCCTTGGCGGCCTTGTTGGTGAAGGTGATCGCGGCGATGTTGTTGGCGCTGATGCCGCACTCGTTGATCAGGTGCGCGATCTTGTGCGTGATCACCCGCGTCTTGCCACTGCCGGCGCCGGCCAGCACCAGGCAGGGGCCGTCGAGATAGCGGATCGCTTCGCGCTGGGGCGCGTTGAGGAGGGCGGACATCGTGGCGGCACGGCAAAAAACGAAGCCACCCGGGCGGGTGGCGGAGGCCAATTCTAGCCGATCGCACCCGCCAGGAGCGCCATCGTTACAGATCGAGCGGGACGATCACGTCAAACAGGCACCAAACCTCGGCCAGCCACGCGCCCGGGTCGACAAACGGCTTGTCGAACCCGCATGATCCCGTACTGTCGTACCCAGGGCGGCGTTCCGCTGCCATCGACAGCCCTCCATCATCACCAGCCACTGCCCATGCCCACGACCCGCGCCGTGCTGTTCGCTGCCCTCTCCGCAGCGGCCCTGCTCACCCTGCCACCGCCCGCCGAAGCCCAGCGCGCCGGCAACGTCGGTGGCTGCGACATCCGCCGCGGCACCCTGTGCACCAACATGAACCTGAACGGCGCCGAGCTACCCGGGGTGAATCTCGCCAACTCGCAGTTCACCCGATCGGACCTGTCAGGTGCCAACCTGCGCGGCGCCACGCTCAACGAGGCGAACTTCTCGCAGGCCGAGATGGGCGCGATCGCCCTCGACGGGGCCTCGATGCTGCGCACCAACCTGCGCGGCGCCCGCCTGGGCGATGCCAGCCTCAAGGAGGCGAACCTGCGCAACGCCATCCTGCAGAACGCCGATCTACACGGTGCGGACTTCAGCGCGGCGCAGCTTGGTGGCGCCGACCTGACCAATGCCCGGGCGGAGGGCGCCCGCTTCGACGGCGCCGACCTGCAGCGTGCCAACCTGCGCGCGGCCAAGCTGTCGGGCGCGTCTTTCGCAGGCGCCAACCTGCAGGGCGCCAACTTCACCCGCGCCCAGCTCACCAACGCCGACCTGAGCGGGGCCAACATCGAGCAGGCGATCTTCCTCAACGCCCAGACCGACGGCTGCAAGGGTTGCCCGTGAGCAAGCGAGGAACGACCACCGCGCTGAGCGGGGGACAACTCAGTCGAGCGTGAACTCGAAGGTGCTGACCACGCGCAAACGCTTGCCGATGGTGCGCGAGCTGTCCATCTCCGAGCCGTCGTCGTCGAGGATGCGGATCGTGCCCTGGTTGGCACTGCGCAAGGCACCGAGCCTTGCGCCAGCGTCAGCGGCAAACTTGCGTGCCTGTTCGCGGGCGCTGAGGGTGGCTTCCTCGAGCAGCATCGGCTTGACGTCGTTGAAGCCGCGCAGCTGATACAGCGGCGCGCCGTCGCCGCCTTCTCCGCCAAGCTGGATGCCGGCCTCGATGAGCGGATCGACCCGGTTCGACGACGCCGCCACCAGGTCTACGCGCGCCGACTTGACCACCACCTGTCCGCGGCCGTTGAAGCGCAGGGCAACCTGATCGGGACCATACTCGCGCGCGAGCAGGTCCTGCACCTGCAGGGGGCGGGCGTCGATCTCGTCGTCGGTGAAACCCTGCGCGCGCAGGAAGGCGAGCACGCGCTCACGATCGGCGGTGAGTGCCTGTTGCACGCGTCCGAAGTCGTTGTCGGCGCGGCGGAAGGCGAGGGTCCACACCGCAAAGTCGCTCTTGACGTCGCGCTCGGCGAGACCCTTCACGGTGATGGTGCGCTCGGCCATGCGAAAGCGCTCGATGCCCTTTGCCACCTGCATGCCGGCAAAGCCGATGCCGATGGCCAGGATCAGCGCCGGGAGGACCCCGATCCGGCTGTCGGCCATGGTTACACCACGCCTGCGCCGTGCGCCTGCTGGTCGGCCCAGTAGCTCGAACGCACCATCGGACCGCAGGCGGCGTTCTTGAAGCCCATCTTCAGCGCTTCGGTTTCGAACATCTTGAAGGTGTCCGGATGCACGTAGCGCAGCACCGGCAGGTGGCCACCGGAGGGTTGCAGGTACTGGCCGATGGTGAGCATCTCGACGTCGTGGGCGCGCATGTCGCGCATGACCTCGAGGATCTCGTCGTCGGTCTCGCCCAGGCCCACCATGAGCCCGGACTTGGTCGGCACCTCGGGATGACGGGCCTTGAACTCCTTGAGCAGCTTGAGCGAGTAGGCGTAGTCCGAGCCGGGGCGCGCCTGCTTGTAGAGCCGCGGCACGGTCTCGAGGTTGTGGTTCATGACGTCGGGCGGGGCGGCGTCGAAGATGTCGAGCGCGATCTCCATGCGGCCGCGGAAGTCGGGCACCAGCACCTCGATGCGGGTGCTCGGCGAGGCGGCGCGCGTCTCGCGGATGCAGTCGACGAAGTGCTGGGCGCCGCCGTCGCGCAGGTCGTCGCGGTCCACCGAGGTGATCACGACGTAGTTCAGCCGCATCGCGGCGATGGTCTTGGCGAGGTCGCGCGGCTCGTCGGCGTTGAGCGGCTCGGGGCGGCCGTGGCCGACGTCGCAGAAGGGACAGCGCCGGGTGCAGATGTCGCCCATGATCATGAAGGTCGCCGTGCCCTTGCCGAAGCATTCGTGGATGTTCGGGCAGGAGGCTTCCTCGCACACCGTGTGCAGCTTGTGGTCACGCAGCGTGGCCTTGATCTCGTTGAAGCGCTCGGCCTCCATGCCGGCGCCGAGCTTGATGCGGATCCAGTCGGGCTTCTTGAGGCGTTCGGCGGGGACGATCTTGATCGGGATGCGGGCGGTCTTGTCTGCGCCGCGCTGCTTGCGCACTGGGGTTTCCATGGTCGCTGTTCTCTGTGGGTTCGGCGTGGGACGCGCTGGGGGAGCGGGGGATTATGAACCGGAGCGCGTCGCTTAGACAGCCTGCTCGGCGCGATGTGCAGTATCGGTGGCGCCAGCGGTATCCGCCAACGGCGGCAGCAGACGCTGCAGATGAGCGAGCAGGACTTCGCCGACCTCCTCCACGCTGGCCTCGATGCCGAAATCGCGCATGCGGATCGTCTTCAGGCCTTCGTAGCCGCAAGGGTTGATCCAGCCGAAGGGGGCGAGGTCGGCATCGACGTTGATGGCGAGGCCGTGGTAACTGCAGCCGTTCCTGACCCGCAGGCCAAGCGCGGCGATCTTGTCGCCTGCGACGTACACACCGGGCGCGCCGTCCTTGCGCTCGGCATGCAAGCCATAACCGGCCAGGGTGTCGATGATGGCCTGCTCCATCAGGTGCACCAGTTCGCGCACCTTGAGCCGGCGCCGGTGCAGGTCCAGCAACAGGTAGGCTACCAGCTGGCCGGGACCGTGGTAGGTGATCTGCCCGCCGCGGTCGATGTGCACCAGCGGGATGGCGGCCGGATTCTGCAGCAGATGCTCGGGCTTGCCCGCCTGGCCCAGGGTGTACACCGGCGGGTGCTGCAACAGCCAGATCTCGTCGGGGGTGTCGGCGCCGCGTTCGGCAGTGAACACGCGCATGGCCTCGAGCGCCGGCGCGTACTCCACCAGGCCGAGGCGCTTGACGATCACAGCACCACCTTGACCATCGGGTGCGAGGTGAGCTCGCGGTACAGGGCGTCGACCTGCGCCTGGGACACGGCACGGAAGGTGCAGGTCACGGCCAGGTAGTTGCCCTTGCTCGAGGGCCGCATCTCGGCACCTGCGGGGTCGAAGTCGGGCGCATGGCGCAGCACGACATCGGTGACCGCCTGGGCAAAGCCATCCACGCGCACACCCATCACCTTGATGGGGAAGCTGCAGGGGTATTCGATCAGGGTCTGGCGCGTCTGCGCGCCGGGAGCGTCAGCCATTTCGCATCACCGTAAGCTTGAAGTCCTGGTACCAGGCGTACATCTGGCGGCCCATCGGGCCAGGCTCGCCGCTGCCCACCGGGCGGCCGTCGAGCGTGGTGATGGGCAGCACCTCCTTGGTGGAGGAGGTCATCCACAACTCGTCGGCGCTGCGCACCTCGGCTTCAAGCACCTCGCGCACCTCATGCCACATGCCGCGGCTGCGGGCGAGTTCGAGCACCACGTCGTAGGTGATGCCGGGCAGCATGAGGTGGCTCTTGGGCGGCACCAGCAGCACACCGTCCTTGCACACGAAGATGCTGGAGGCGGCACCTTCGGTGAGGAAACTGTCGCGGAACAGCACGGTCTCCGCGCAGCCATTGTCGATCGCGTGCTGGCGCAGCAGACAGTTGGCCAGCATCGATACGGTCTTGAGGTCGCAGCGCAGCCAGCGGATGTCGGCCGCGCTCACCGCCGCGACACCGCGCGCGAGCTGCTCGGCGCCCGGCGTGACCAGCGGCTCGCTCATCAGGAAGACGGTGGGCTGGACTTCGGGGCCGGGGAAGGCGTGGTTGCGCTTGCTGTCGGCGCCGCGCGTCACCTGCAGGTAGACCGACTGGTCCTCCCACGGGTTGCGGGCGACGATCTCGCCGATGATCGCCTTCCAAGCCTGTGCCGTATGGGGGTTGTTCAGCCGCATCGCCGCCAGCGTGCTGGCCAGGCGGGCGACGTGCTCATCGACGCGGAAGGGCCGCCGCGAGTACACCGGGATGACCTCGTAGGCGCCATCGCCGAACAGGAAGCCGCGGTCCATCGGCGACACACGCGCCTCGGCAAGCGGGAGGTACTGGCCATTGACGAAAGCAGTCACCATCGTGGGGTCTCCAACTGAGAGGCTCGCGCCGATCACAGGCGCTTGAACAACATCACGATCGCATCCCACAGGCGGCCGAAGAAACCGGCCACCGGCACGTCCTGGAGGGCAAGCACAGGGTACTGGCCGATCTGCTCGCCATCGATCCGCAGCGACAGCACGCCCACCTCCTGGCCCTTCTCGATCGGCGCGACGAGCGGCTGGCGGCTCTCCAGCGTGACCTGGATCTTGTCGGCCGATTCCTTGGGCAGCGACATCACGAAGTCGGTGGTGAAGCCCACCGGCAGCTCGTTCACCTTGCCCTTCCAGACGCGGAACTGCGACAGCGCCTCCTCGGCCTTGTAGAGCTTGACCGTGTCGTAGAACTGGAAGCCGAAATTGAGCAGCTTGAGCGACTCCTGCGCGCGCACGGTGTCCGAGGCGGCGCCGAGCACGACCGCCACCAGGCGGCGGGGGCCGCGCTCGGCAGTGGACACCAGGCAGTAGCCGGCCGTGCTGGTGTGGCCGGTCTTCATGCCATCGACGGTGGGGTCCATGTACAGCAGGCGGTTGCGGTTGGGCTGGCGGATGTTGTTGTAGGTGAACTCCTTCATCGAGTACAGGCTGAAGTACTCGGGGAAGTCGCGGATGATCGCGCTCGCCAGCAGGGCAAGGTCGTTGGCGGTGGTGTAGAGCTGCGGATCGGGCAGGCCGGTGGAGTTGGTGAAGTTGGTGTTGCGCATGCCCAGGCGCTGGGCCTCGCGATTCATGAGCGCCGCGAAGGCCTCCTCGCTGCCGGCGATCAGCTCGGAGATGGCGACGCAGGCGTCGTTGCCCGACTGCACGATGATGCCCTTGATCAGCTCATCGACCGTGACCTCCTTGCGCGGCTCGATGAACATGCGCGAGCCCTCCATGCGCCATGCACGCTCGGACACCGGCACCACCTGATCGGCGCTGATCGTGCCCGCTTTGAGCGCCGAGAAGGTGAGATAGGCCGTCATCAGCTTGGTGAGCGAGGCCGGCTCGATGCGGGTGTCCGCATCTTTGGCGACCAGGGTCTGGCCGGTGGCGTGGTCCGCCAGGACCCAGGCGTTGGCGGCCAGCACCGGTGGCGGCACGGACTGCGCAAGTGCAGTCAACGAAAACAGCGAGACAAGAACGGCGATCAGAAAACGCATGACGAAACCCGGGGAATGGAAGAAGGAAGACGCGGGGCGGCACGAGCGGCTCGGCGCGGGGCCCTATCGGCCACACTGGCTGGCCAGCCCCGGCGCAGCGGCCCAATTATAGGCGCCGGTCGATGACAGACCCAAAACGAAAGGCTTTGTTGCATCCCGCCTGCCGCGCTGGCTCAGCGCACCACCACGAAGGGCTTGAGCTTGAGCAGGCTGCCCATGCGCTCGGCGGCGCTGCGTGCCGCATCGACCGACTCGTAGGGACCGGCATGGAGCCGGAAGCGTTCGCCGTCGGCGAGCAGCTCGAAGCGCTCGGCCAGCGCCGCCGCCCTGCCCTGCACGGTGTCGCGGAAACCCTCGGCGTTGGCGTAGGACGCGAAGGCGCCGAGCTGCAGGAAGATGCCGCCGCTGGCCGATGCGATGGGCGGCACCAGCCCGCCGGCGCCATCGGCCGTTGCGAGTGCGGCGGACGTCGGCGCCGGCGCTGTGCTGCCCTGCATGTCGACCGCTGACGCGGCCGGCGCGGGCAGGGGCTCGAGCGCACGTGCGGCCAGCGCCGGTTCGCCGGCAGCGACCACGCCCTCGTCGGCGCGCGCAGCGAGCGGCGGTACCGGCCGCGTGCTCGCCACCAGGGGAGCCTCGTCGGGCAGGATCTGCTCGACCTCCACCTGCGCGCTGCCGGCGTTGATATAGCCCAGACGGTGCGCAGCAGCGTACGACAGGTCGATGACACGGCCGCGCAGGAAGGGGCCGCGGTCATTGACCCGCACCACCACCGAACGCCCGTTGTCGAGATGGGTGACGCGCACGTAGCTCGGGATCGGCAGCGTCGGGTGCGCAGCGGTCATGGCGTACATGTCGTAGGGCTCGCCGCTCGAGGTCGGCCGGCCGTGGAAGCGCCGCCCGTACCAGCTCGCGTGGCCACGCTGGCGGAAAGGGCGCACTTCGGTCACCGGCACGAAGCTCTGCCCCATCACGTGGTAAGGCCTGTTGGCAAAGCGGTGCAGAGGCTCCGCGCGAGGCTCGGCATCGGGGATGTTGTCGAGGTCGTCGGGCAACACGTCGTCGGGACCGTCGTCCAGGTAATAGCCTCCGCCACGCGTCGCGCGCGCCGGTGCTGGCGCGCGCGCAGCCGGCTGCGTCGTCGGCGCGCTGGCGACCGGTTCGTCGCCCTGTCTGGGGGTCGAGCCGCAACCGGAGAGCAAACCGGCGAACAGGGCCAGGCAAAACGACAGGGGCAGGAGCCGGCTGCCGGCAGCGCGCGCGGCACCGGCAGGGGAGGTCGAAGGCGTCGGATTCATCTTTCCGTCCGAAGGTCAGGTCTTGTCTGCAAAGCGGCTGCGCTGGATGCTCATCAGGATACCGATGCCCAGACAGAGCGTGACCAGTGCAGTTCCGCCATAACTGATGAAGGGCAGTGGCACGCCCACTACGGGCAGGATGCCGCTGACCATGCCCATGTTCACGAAGGCGTAGGTAAACAGGATCATCGTGATTGCGCCGGCCAGCAGCCGCGTCGCATGGGTCGGCGCGTTGGCGGCAATGTGAAAGCCGCGCAGCAGCATAAGCACGTACACGACGAGCAGGGCCACCGCACCGATCAGGCCGAACTCCTCGGCGAGCACGGCGAAGATGAAGTCGGTGTGGCGCTCGGGCAGGAAGGCGAGGTGGGTCTGGGTGCCATCCATCCAACCCTTGCCCATGAGGCCGCCCGAGCCGATCGCGATCGTCGACTGGATGATGTGGAAGCCCTTGCCGAGCGGGTCGCGGGTGGGGTCGAGCAGGGTGCACACGCGCTGCTTCTGGTACTCGCGCAGCACCTGCCAGTCCACTTCGGGCTGGCACAGCGTGTCGCCGAAGGCGACGATCGAGCCCAGGCCGATCACGCCGGCGACCACCAGCGGAATGATCAGCTTCCACGACAGCCCGGCGAAGAAGATCACGTAGAGGCCCGAGGCGGCGACCAACAGGCTGGTACCCAGGTCGGGCTGGATCAAGATCAGCGCCACGGGGGCCACGAGCAATGCCGCCGCGACGCAAAAATCCAGCGCCCGCGTCTGGGCCTCGCGCTGCTGGAAGAACCAGGCCAGCATCAACGGCATGGCGATCTTCATCAGTTCCGAGGGCTGGATACGTGCCACGCCCAGGTCCAGCCAGCGCTGCGCCCCCTTCGACACCTCGCCGAATAGATCCACCGCGATCAGCAGCAACACGCCCAGCACGTAGAGTGGCACCGCCAGCGCGAGCAGGCGCTGCGGCTTGAGCAGCGCCAACGCCCACATGCCCAGCAGCGCGATGGCGAAATGGGTGAGTTGCGAATCGACACGCTCGGGCGAGGCGCTCTGCATCAGGACGTGGGCGCTCGCCAGCAGCACGGCGAGCAGCACCAGCAGCACCGGGTCGAGCGGGCGAACGGCGGCGCGCAGCAGCGCGAACGGATTGAAGCGGGTCTCGTTCATCGCGTCACCCTCGTCGGCTGCCCAGGCACCAATGCTGCCTGCGGCACGGCGGGCGCAGCAGGTTCGCGCGGCGGCGGATCACCCTCGCCGGTACGCGCCGGCGCTGTGCCATTGGCCGCATCCTCGGACTCGGTGGCGTTGTCGTCTTCCGCTGCAGGCGCACCTGCGCGCTGGTCGAGCAGGTAGTAGTCGATCACCTGGCGGGCAATGGGTGCAGCCGACTGCGAGCCGAAGCCGCCGTTCTCGACCAGCACGGCAAGCGCGATCTTGGGGTTCTCGGCGGGCGCGTAGGCGACGAACCAGGAGTGGTCGCGCAGGCGCTCGCGCACGTTCTTCTCGACATAGCGCTGGCCGCGCAGCGAGAACACCTGGGCGGTACCGGTCTTGCCGCCAACGCTGTAGGGCGCACCCTGGAAAGCCCGCCGCCCGGTGCCGCTCTTGTTTACATCCACCATGGCGTCCAGCACGGCCTTGAGATGCGCCTGCTTGAGCGGGATCTCGCGCAGCGGCTCGGGCTCGATCGCCCGCCGCTCGCCGGTACGCGAATCGACCACGTACTTGACCACGTGCGGGCGGAACAGCTTGCCGTCATTGACCAGGGCTGCCATCGCGTTGGCGAGCTGCAGCGGCGTGAAGGCGTTGTATCCCTGGCCGATGCCGACCGAGATGGTCTCGCCCGCGTACCAGCGCTGTTGCTCGGGCTTGCGGAAGCGGTTGCGCTTCCATTCCGGGGACGGCAGCACACCGATGGCTTCGCCCGGCAGGTCGATGCCGGTGCGATCACCGAAGCCGAAGGGCGCCATGAAGCTGGCGATGCCCTCGATGCCGAGCTCGTTGGCGAGCTGGTAGTAGTAGGTGTTGCACGACACCACGATCGACTTGTGCAGGTCGACCATGCCGTGGCCGCCGATCTTGTCATCCATGAAGCGATGGCCGCCGAAGTTGAAATAACCGACGTCGTGGATTGCCTGCCTCGCCGTGCGCTTGCCGGTTTCCAGCCCGGCCAGCGCCATGAAGGGCTTGAAGGTGGAGCCTGGCGGATAGGTGGAGTAGATGGCGCGGTGCAGCAGGGGATGGTCGGGCGACTCGTTGAGCGCGCGCCAGTCCTGCGTGGAGATACCATCGACGAAGAGGTTGGGGTCGTAGGTCGGCATCGATACCAGGGCGAGCACGCCGCCGGTGGAGGGCTCGATCGCCACCAGCGCACCGCGGCGGTCGCCGAAGGCAGTCTCGGCCACCCGCTGCAACTCGATGTCCAGGGTAAGCTCGAGATCGTTGCCCGAACTGGCCGGGGTGTGGGACAGCGCGCGCACCGCACGCCCGCTGGCGTTGACTTCGACCTGCTCGACGCCGGTGGTGCCATGCAGTTCGGCCTCGTAGGACTGTTCCAGGCCGGCCTTGCCGATGTGCAGGGTGCCGCGATAGTTGGCGGTCTGGCCGCGCTCCTCGATGCGCTCGACGTCGCGCTCGTTGATGCGGCCGATGTAGCCCACCACATGCGCCGCGGTCGTGCCCTGGGGGTAGTCGCGCAGCAGGCGGGCACGCACATCCACCCCGGGCAGGCGGTAGCGCTGCGACACCACACGCGCCACCTCCTCGTCGGTGAGCCGGCTGCGCACCGGCACGCTTTCGAAGTTGCGGCTCTCCTCGAACAGCTTGCGGAAGCGGCGCAGGTCGCGGGGCTCGATCGGCACCAGGGTGGAAAGCTCGGCCAGCGTCCCCTCGAGGTCGCGCACCTCGGAAGGCATGATCTCCAGCGTGTAGGTGGCGTAGTTGCGCGCCAGCACGACGCCGTTGCGGTCGACAATGGTGCCGCGGTGCGGCACCACCGGCAGCAGCGCGATGCGGTTGTCTTCGGCGCGGGTCAGGAAGTAGTCGTGACGCTGGACCTGCAGGAAGTGGAAGCGTGCCGCGAGCAGGCCGAGGCAGATGAGGACGAACACGGCCGCCACCACTACACGCAGCCTGAAGCGGGCAAGATCGGCGGCCGGTGTGCGAAACTCGGTCATCGGCGCCCCGCCTCAGATGGGGCGATTGTCATCGCGCTCCACCGGCTGGTATTGCGGCAGCAGCAGCAGGAAGGACAGCGGCGCCCACAGCAGCGCACTGCTGAAGCTCGACAGGAAATAGGACCAGCCGGGGAACTCCCCTCCCGCCAGCAGGCGTACCGCCATCATCAGGAGCTGCGCCAGCAGCAGCAGGGGCAGCACATGCAGCGCCTGCTGCCACGACGGGAACCACAGCACGCGGCGCGCCAGGGTGTTGGCAAGGTAGGCGAGCACCACGTAGGCCAGCGCATGCTGGCCCATGGCCGCGCCCAGGCCGACATCGACCAGCAGGCCAAACACGAAGCCCACGCCCATGCCGATGCGCAGCGGCTCGCGCACGCACCAGAAGGCGAGCACCAGCGCCACCCAGTCGGGCAGGCCGGGGGTGCGGCCAGTCGGGATGTATTCGAGGCCCAGTGCCGCGAACAGGCTCAGGTAAACGAACCAGAGCTTGACCGGCAGCAGGATGCGGCTGGAGCGGTTGGTCGGCTGCATGGCTCAGCGCCTCCCTTCGGGCTCGGAGGCCGGGGGCGGAGGCGGATACGCCGCACGCCCCACCACCAGCACCTGCACACTGCGCTCGATGGCGGCGAGCGGTTCGCAGTCGATGCGGGCAAAGGCATCGGCCTCGCGATTGACGCTGAGCACCTTCGCCACCGGCAGGCCCGGCACATAGACGCCGTCCAGGCCGGACGTCACCAGCTGGTCGCCGGGCTGAATATCGACGTCGGCCAGCACATGGCGCATCTCCAGGCTGCCGCGACCGGTGCCGTAGAGCACGCCGCGCACGCCGTTGCGCACCACGCTCACCGGAATCGACTGGCGACGGTCGGTGAGCAGCGTCACCTCGGACTGGATCGGATGCACACGCGTGACCTGCCCGATGACGCCCTGGGCATCGACCACCGCCAGCCCCGGCTCCACGCCCTGCTGCGCGCCGCGATCGAGGATGACCTTGCGTGCGAAGGGGTCGGGCGCGTTGTAGAGGATGTCGGCGGCGACGCTGCGTACGGCGATGCGCTGCGACATCTCGAGCAGGCCGCGCAGCTCGGCGTTCTCGCGCTCGAGATGGTCGAAGCGCAACAGGCGCTCACCGACGTCGAGCTGGTGGCGGCGCAGCTCGGCGTTCTCGAGCTGGACGTCGATCAGGGTGCCGAAGTAGCGCGCGGCATTGCGCACCACGTCGGCCGGCGTGGAAGCCGCCATCTGCAGCGGATAGGTGATCACCGACAGGCCGTTGCGCACCACCTCGAGGTAGCGGAAGCGCAGGTCGGCCACCAGCAGCACCAGGCACAAGGCGACGAACATGAACAGGCGCGCCAGGGGGGCCAGGCCGCGCTTGAAGATCGGAGGAGGCTGATGGCCGACGAAAGACATCCGCTAGAAACCAGGGCCGTCAGGTTGAGGCGCGAAGCCGGGCCCCGGCGCGCAGGCCGGGGCGGGGCATCACTCGGAGGTGAAGATGGAAGCGAGCTGGTCCATCTTGTCGAGCGCCATGCCGCAGCCGCGGGCGACGCAGGTCAGCGGCTCCTCGGCCACGACCACCGGCAGGCCGGTCTCTTCCATCAGCAGGCGGTCGAGGTCGCGCACCAGGGCGCCGCCGCCGGTGAGCATCATGCCGCGCTCGGCGATGTCGGCACCCAGTTCGGGCGGGGTCTGCTCGAGGCCGATCTTGACCGCGGACACGATCTGGTTCATCGGCTCGGTGAGCGCCTCGAGGATCTCGTTGGACGAGATGGTGAAGCTGCGCGGAATGCCCTCGGCCAGGTTGCGGCCCTTGACCTCCATCTCGCGCACCTCGGAACCGGGGAAGGCGGAGCCGATTTCCTTCTTGATGTTCTCGGCGGTGGTCTCGCCGATGAGCATGCCGTAGTTGCGGCGGATGTAATTGACGATGGCTTCGTCGAACTTGTCGCCACCGACACGCACGCTGCCTGCATAGACCATGCCGCCGAGCGAGATCACGCCGACCTCGGTGGTGCCGCCGCCGATGTCGACCACCATCGAGCCGGTGGCGTCCGACACCGGCAGGCCGGCGCCGATCGCCGCCGCCATGGGCTCCTCGATCAGGAATACCTGCGAGGCGCCGGCCGCCAGGGCCGCGTCGCGGATCGCGCGGCGCTCGACCTGGGTCGAACCGCAGGGCACGCAGATGATGATGCGCGGACTGGGCGACAGCAGGCGCGAGTCGTGCACCTTCTTGATGAACTGCTTGATCATCTGCTCGGTGACGACGAAATCGGCGATCACGCCGTCCTTCATCGGGCGGATCGCGGTGATGTTGCCCGGCGTCTTGCCGAGCATCTGCTTGGCGGAGTGTCCGACCGCCTGGATGGAGCGCTTGGCGTTGGGACCGCCTTCGGTCCGGATCGCAACCACCGAAGGCTCGTCCAGCACGATGCCCTTGCCGCGCACGTAGATCAGGGTGTTGGCCGTGCCGAGGTCGATCGCGAGATCGTTGGAGAAATAGGAGCGCAGGAAACCGAACATGAAACCTTCCGAAACCGGTGGAGTGGTCGAGCCGCGCACAGCCGCGCGCCGAAGGTGCGCAGCAACGCGAAAACCCCGCCCGCTACCGCGAAGCGGCGCAGCCCCGGGCGGGGCAAAGACGATTATGATAACCTACAAACCTTTGTGGATTCAGCAGGTTTTGTTACGCCATGTCGCTCTCCAATGACCAGGTCGGGCACATCGCCCGCCTCGCGCGAATCGCCGTCTCCGCGTCCGAACTCGAGGCCACGCGCGACAAGCTCAACGGCATCTTCGGCCTCATCGAGCAGATGCAGGCGATCGACACCACCGGCGTCGAGCCGATGAGCCATCCGCAGGAGCTCGCCACCCGCCTGCGCCCCGACCTCGTCACCGAGCCAGACCACCGCGACGCCTTCCAGAAGGTCGCACCGCAGACCGAAGCCGGCCTCTATCTGGTGCCGAAAGTCATCGAATGACCCGCCCCGCGGTCCTGCCCCCGTCGTTGGCCGCCACCGCGGCATCCACCCGCCCGCCCAGACCATGATCAACGCCTCCCTTCCGGAACTGCGCCGCGCACTCGATACGCGGCAGCTCTCCGCCGTCGAGCTTGCAAGCCTGTTCCTCGACCGCATCGACGCACACAACCCGGGCCTCAATGCCTTCATCACCGTCGACCGCGACGGTGCGCTCGCCGCGGCCCGTGCCGCCGACGAACGCATCGCTGCCGGTACGGCCGGCGCCCTCACCGGCATCCCGCTCGCGCACAAGGACGTGTTCTGCACCGAAGGCGTGCTGACCACCTGCGGCTCGAAGATGCTCGGCAATTTCGTCAGCCCTTACGACGCCCACGTCGTCAGCCTGCTCAAGGCCGCCGGCGCCGTGTGCCTGGGCAAGGCCAACATGGACGAATTCGCGATGGGCTCGTCCAACGAGAACTCGGCCTTCGGCGCAGTGAAGAACCCCTGGAACACGGCGCGCGTGCCCGGCGGCTCTTCGGGCGGCTCCGCCGCTGCCGTGGCCGCGCGCCTGGTGCCGGTCGCCACCGGCACCGATACCGGCGGCTCGGTGCGCCAGCCGGCCGCCTTCTGCGGCATCACCGGCATCAAGCCCAGCTACGGCCTGGTGAGCCGCTACGGCATGATCGCCTACGCCTCCTCGCTCGACCAGGGCGGCGCCTTCGGCGCCAGCGCCGAGGACTGCGCGCTGCTGCTCGGGGCGATGACCGGCTTCGACGAGCGCGACTCCACCAGCCTGGAGCGCCCGACCGAGGACTACGCCGCCGCGCTCGCCGCCCCCGCTTGCGCCCGCCCGCTCGAAGGCCTGCGCATCGGCCTGCCGCGCGAGTTCTTCGCCGAGGGCATGTCCGACGACGTGCGCGCCACCATCGACGCCGCGATCGCGCAGTACCGCACGCTCGGCGCCACCACGGTCGAGGTCTCGCTGCCCAACGCGAAACTGGCGATCCCGGCCTACTACGTGATCGCGCCGGCCGAGTGCTCGAGCAACCTGTCCCGCTTCGACGGCGTGCGCTACGGCCACCGCGCCGCCGACTACGGCGACCTCGCCGACATGTACGCGAAGAGCCGCGCCGAGGGCTTCGGCGCCGAGGTCAAGCGCCGCATCCTGGTCGGCACCTACGTGCTCTCGCACGGCTACTACGACGCCTACTACCTGCAGGCCCAGCGCCTGCGCCGCCTGATCGCGCAGGACTTCCAGGCCGCGCTGCAGCACTGCGACCTCATTGCCGGCCCGACCACGCCGACCACCGCCTGGGCGCTCGGCGAGAAGGCCGACGACCCGGTGCAGATGTACCTCTCCGACATCTACACCATCGCGGTGAACCTCGCCGGCCTGCCCGGCCTGTCGCATCCGGCCGGCTTCGGCGCCGACGGGCTGCCGGTGGGCCTGCAGCTGGTCGGCGACTACTTCGCCGAGACCCGCCTGCTGAACGCGGCGCACCGCTTCCAGCAGGCCACCGACTGGCACGCGCAGCGGCCGGCATGCGCCGCGTGAATCGCATGAGACTCGCGAGCGCAGGCGCGATGCGCCGTGTCGGCGGGCGCCTCGGTGCGCTCGCCGGCACCGTGCTGCTGGCCGCCTGCGCACTCCCGGCGCTACCGCCCGCCGACGCGCCGATCAGCGACGAGGTGCTCGCCAGCCCGAGCTCGGCTGGCAAGCGCCTGCGCCCGATGCCCTGGCGGCCGCTCGACGTGCGCGCCGACTGCCGCTTCCGCGACGAGGCCGGCTACACCACGCGAATCACGCTCGACGTGGCGCAGTCGAAGGTGAAGGCCTTCAACGCCGACGTCGACATCCCGCGCCGCGGCAGCTGCAGCTTCCACGGCCCGTTCACGCAGACGCGCGAGAAGCCGAGCGTGCAGCTGCGCGCGCCCGACGGCTGCACGGTGGACATCTTCGAGCAGGGCACGGCGGTCACCGTCGGCTTCGCCAACTGCGCCAGCCGCTGCACCCGCAGCGCCTTCGATTACCTGTGGCCGATCCTCATCGATCGGACCAACGGCCAGTGCCACTGAACGGCCGGCCGCACGCGACACGAGAACACACCATGAGCCGATCCGATTGGGAAGTCGTCATCGGGCTGGAAGTCCACGCCCAGCTCAACACCGCCAGCAAGATCTTCTCCGGCGCCAGCACCGCCTTCGGCGCCGAGCCCAACCGCCAGGCGAGCGCGGTGGACATCGCCCTGCCCGGCGTGCTGCCGGTGCTCAACCGCGGCGCGGTCGAGCGCGCCATCCGCTTCGGCCTGGCGATCGGCGCCCACGTGGCCGAGAAGAGCGTGTTCGCGCGCAAGAACTACTTCTACCCCGACCTCCCCAAGGGCTACCAGATCAGCCAGATGGACCTGCCGGTGGTGGTCGGCGGCGCGATCACGATCCGCGTCGGCGAGGGCGAGGCGGCGTATGAGAAGACCGTGCGCCTGACCCGCGCCCACCTCGAGGAAGACGCGGGCAAGAGCCTGCACGAGGACTTCCACGGCATGACCGGCATCGACCTCAACCGCGCCGGCACGCCGCTGCTCGAGATCGTCTCCGAGCCCGACATGCGCTCGTCCGCCGAGGCCGTGGCCTACGCCCGCACGCTGCACGCGCTGGTGCGCTGGATCGACATCTGCGACGGCAACATGCAGGAGGGCTCGTTCCGCTGCGACGCCAACGTGTCGGTGCGCAAGAAGGGCGCGACCGAGTTCGGCACCCGGCGCGAGATCAAGAACCTCAACTCCTTCCGCTTCCTGCAGCAGGCGATCGATTACGAGGTGCAGTGGCAGATCGACACCCTCGAGGACGGCGGCCGCATCCAGCAGGCCACCGTGCTGTTCGACCCCGACACGGGCGAGACGCGCATGATGCGCAGCAAGGAAGACGCCCACGACTACCGCTACTTCCCCGACCCCGACCTGCTGCCGCTGATGATTTCCGACGCGTGGAAGGCGCGCGTGCAGGCCGGGATGCCCGAGCTGCCGGTGGCGATGAAGGCGCGCTTCATGGACGCCTGGGGCCTGTCGGCCTACGACGCCACCACGCTCACCGCGTCCAAGGAAGTCGCCGACTTCTACCAGGCCACGGTGTCGGCCGCAGGCACGGCGCTGGCCGCTCAGTTGCCCAAGCTCTGCGCCAACTGGGTGATGGGCGACCTCGCCGCCCGCCTCAACAAGGCCGAGCTCGACATCACCGACTCACCGGTGTCGCCCGCGCAGCTGGCCGGGCTGGTCGCACGCATTGCCGACAACACCATCTCCAACGCCATCGGCAAGAAGGTGTTCGAGGCGCTGTGGAACGGCGAGGGCGCTACGGCTGACGAAGTCATCGACAAGCAGGGCCTCAGGCAGGTCACCGACAGCGGCACGATCGAAGCGATGATCGACGAGGTTCTCGCCGCCAACCAGAAATCCGTGGATGAGTTCCGCGCTGGCAAGGACAAGGCCTTCAACGCGCTCGTGGGCCAGGTCATGAAGGCCAGCAAGGGCAAGGCCAGCCCGGCGCAGGTCAATGAGCTGCTCAGGAAGAAGCTCGGCAGCTGACGTCGAAGGCTGACGAGAACGGAGGGTTAGACGATGTGCCAGTTGCTGGGCATGAACTGCAACGTGCCGACCGACATCTGCTTTTCGTTTTCGGGCTTTCGCGCGCGCGGTGGCCTCACCGACCACCACCGCGACGGCTGGGGCATCGCCTTCTTCGAAGGGCGTGGGGTACGCGTCTTCCTCGACCCCGCCCCCAGCGCACACTCGCCGGTGGCGGAGTTGGTCAAGCACTACCCGATCCGCTCACTGAACGTCATCGCCCACATCCGCAAGGCGACGCAGGGCGAGGTGCGGCTGGAGAACACCCACCCCTTCCAGCGCGAGCTGTGGGGCCGCTACTGGATCTTTGCCCACAATGGCAACCTGAAGGACTTCGCCCCGTCGCTGTCCGGACGCTTTACCCCCGTCGGCACGACCGATTCGGAACTCGCCTTCTGCTTCATCATGGACACGCTGGCCCAGCGCTTCGGCGACGGCGCACCGACACCCGAGGCGCTGTTCGCGGCGCTGCGCGAGCTGGCTTGCGAGATCGGCCGCCTCGGCGAGTTCAACTTCCTGCTCTCGGACGGCGACTGGCTGTTCGTGCATTGCTCGTCGCGCCTGTGCTACATCGTGCGCCAGGCGCCATTCCCGCTTGCACACCTGTCCGACGAGGACCTCACGGTCGACTTCAACGAGGTGACCACGCCCGAGGACCGCGTCGCCGTCATCGCCACCACTGCACTCACCGACAACGAGGCGTGGAACGACATTCCCGCCGGCACGCTGATCGCGTTCCAGAACGGCCATCCGGTCGAACTCGGCCCGGGCGCGACGGTCGCTCAGGACTATCCGCGCACGGCGGCAGGCGACAGCTCCCATAACGCGTAACAGTTCCTCGTCCATAATCATGGCGACGGGTTAAAGTGTAGGTCCGTGACTCCAAATTCCAGGATCGAAGACGCGCATGGACTGTCCTCTGTGCTCCCTGCCCCCGGAGCAAGTCGTCTGGGAAGACGATCGCTGCCGGGTCATCCGTGTCGATGACGCAGCCCACCCCGGTTTTTGCCGCGTGGTGTGGCGTGAGCATGTGGCCGAGATGACCGACCTCATGCCCGCCGACCGCCAGCACCTGCTCGACATCGTGATGGCGACCGAGAGTGCGCTGCGCGGGCTCCTGCACCCGGACAAGATCAACCTCGCGAGCTTCGGCAACATGGTGCCGCACCTTCACTGGCACGTCATACCGCGCTACCGGGACGACCGCCATTACCCCGAGTCCATCTGGGGCGCTCCCCAGCGCGAAGGCATCGCACATGCGGGCGCCGAGGCGGTCGCACTGGCGCGTGCGATCGAGGCGGCGCTGGGCCCGCGGTCCCACTGACTACCCAGCCGTGCATATCGAATCCGACCTCATGGACTACACCCAGCCCTCCTTCTGCCTGGAGCAGTTGCGGAATCTGCGCACAGTCGACGTCCACGCGACGCATGAAACGCTCGGCCTGATCATTCGCGGCCTGCTCGAGGGCAAGCCCGCCCCCAACCAGCACCTCGAGGTTCTGGAGGCTGCGCGCGAAGCGCTCGACTTCGTCCAGACCGAGCTGGGGGGGCGCTATGCGGCCCGCCCGCTGCCGCCGGACGGTGACGAGAACCGCACCCTGCACGAGGTGGTTGCGCTGTGGCAGGACGTGGCGCGGTCGTATGCGCACATCGCCGAACGTGACGCCGACGAGGGCACCCTGGAGGACCAGCGCCCGCTCCTCGCGGAACGCCGGATCTTCTACGCCGGCCTTGCCCTGTTCGAGTACTTCAGGGCGCACCGCGCGCTCGAGCCCGGCATGTGGCACACCGTGCACGAGGCCTATGGCGCGGCACTGCATGCGGGGCTCGCCGAGATCCGCGTTGCCGAGCCGCTCAACGAGACCTGGCACGCCCAGAGTCCGCGCGAAACCTACGTCGCGATCCTCCTCGTCGACCTGGCAAATCCCTATGGCCGCAGTGAACGGGAGCTCAGGTGGGTGCTGCGCTGGGCGCAGCGCTTTGCCCCCTACTGCACGCTCGATGAGCACATCGACGAAGCCAAATCGACAACCTACGGTGTGGAGCTCGACTCCGACCTGGGCCTGCGCCCGCTCGGCCTGCTTTCGCGCACCGCAACCCTGCTCCGCTTCGACGGCTCGACACTGGCGACACAGATTCAGGCCGTGATGGCGCAGTTCCGCCATGGCGCCAAACCCGCATCACTCGGCCTCGGCAAGGACTGCTCGACGGCCGACGCCGGCCGGCTGCTGCTGTCGCTCTACCGGCCGTGGGGGCTGGCCAGCGCAGGGCGGCGCTTCCCGCGCCGCAACAAGACGGGCGAGGTGGCGCTGTCCGGCGACTGGCTGGCCATGGGCTACCTCATCCAGGGCGAAGTCTTCCAGCAGCCGAATGGTGGACGCCACATCGGGGCACTGCGCGACGACATTTCGCTGCTGACCTTCGGCGAACTCGTTCCCGAGATCGACACCCCGGAAAAGCTGGCCCGGCGCCGCCGCGAGCAAGCCGCCCTGCTTGGCCTGGAGGCGGCATCGTGGACCCTCCTCGACCAGTCCGTCGGCGGGTTCAGACTCCAGCTGCTGCGTGACGGCGACCAGGCCCGCCTGGAACATCATCAGCTCGTCGCCATCCGGCCGCCCGACGGACAGGCTTTCCTGCTTGCAGACATCTGCTGGATGATGTTCCGCGACGACGGCGCGCTGGAACTCGGCATCAACGTGCTGGCGGGCATGCCGCGCGTAGTCGCCGCACGACCTTCATCGGCCGCGAGCAGGGACCCCTACCACCAGGCTTTTCTGCTGCCGGCCACGCCTGCGCTCAAGGCCGCTGAATCGGTGGTACTGCCCGCACAGTGGTTCCGCAAGGCGCGCGTGGTCGAACTGCGCGATGGCGCAGCCACCCGCATGATCGAACTCGACAAGCTGCTGCTGCGCGGCCCCAACTTCGACCAGTGCAGCTTCACCGACGTTACGGGCGCTGCATCCTGAGTCGCGGCGCAGGAAAACGCATCGCGAAGCGGCTGCCCTTGCCGAGTTCGCTCTCGATGACGAGCTCGCCCTGGTGCCGGGTCACGATGTGCTTGACGATCGCCAGTCCGAGCCCGGTTCCGCCCGTCTCCCGCGAACGCCCGCGATCGACACGATAGAAGCGTTCGGTCAGGCGCGGGATATGAGCCGGATCGATACCGATTCCGTCGTCACGAACCCAGTACTCACCGCACTCCAGCCCGGCGCGCCAGCCGATCTCTATATGTCCTCCGGCCGGGGTGTAGCGTACCGCGTTGCTTGCCAGGTTGGAGAACGCACTGTGAAGCTCCTTGCGGCTGCCAAGCAGGGCTGCCTCGCCTTCGACCACCAGACTCAGCGTGTGGCGCCCGGCCGACAGCAGTTCGGCCTCGGCCGCCACCTCACGCACCAGGCCCACCGCATCGACCGGCTCGTCGTCGATCTGGGCCGGCGCGCCGGTCTCGAGTGCGGACAGGGTGAGCAGCTCCTCGATGAGACGCTGCATGCGCGTCGATTGCTCGCTGGCCAAGGTCAGGAAGTGGATGACGTCTTCGCGTGAAAAATCGTCGAGCCCATCGATCAGCGTCTCGAGGAAGCCCCCCACCACGGTCAGGGGCGTGCGCATCTCGTGCGAGACGTTGGCCACGAAGTCGCGGCGTACGTTCTCCAGGCGCTCGAGCTGCGATACATCGCGCGACAGCACCATGCGCTGCTTGCCCGCGAACGGAATGACCAGTACCTGGAGAGTCCCATCCCGTCGCCGCAGGGCATGCAGCACGAGAGGCTCGGAATAATCCCTGGACGCAAGATAGGCTGCGAACTCGGGCTGGCGGACCAGGTTGGGCAGCGGGCTGCGCAGATCCTTGCGACGATCGAGCCCGAAATGCTGCTCGGCCATCGGGTTCATCCACTCGATGGCATCGTCCTCATCGAGATACAGCACCCCATCGGGCATGGCCTGCGCGGCGTGCTGGAAGCGGGCCAGTTCGGCCGACAGCTTCTCCTTGACGTCGCATTCGCGCTGCAGGCGCTCGCCGATCTCGGCGAATACCGTCCCCCACAGCCCTTCGCCCTGTGGCGGTGGCGTACCGACCGGCTGGCGCGCCCACTCGACGAGGAGGCGCAGGTTGCGCGCGAGCAGCATCGCCGCAGCCACGAAACCGATCATGAGCAGCGCCAGCGCGGCATCGCTGCCGCGCAAAGCCGCAGCGAGCATCGCCAGTACGAGCACGGCGACAAATGGCGCCACCGCGGCCACCCCGATGTTTCGAGTCGATCGATGGATCACGCCATTCCCACGCGAGAGCGAAGGCACGATTATGACGCGTTCGATGCCAGCGGCGCATGCACCGAGAAGCGGTAGCCGCTTCCGCGCACGGTCTGGATCAAGGCGTCGTGGGCAGTCGGCTCGAGTGCGCAACGCAGGCGCCGGATGTGGACATCCACCGTGCGCTCCTCGACGAAAACATGGTCGCCCCAGACCTGGTCGAGCAGCTGGGCACGGGAGTGGACACGCTCGGGATGCGTCATCAGGAAATGCAGCAGGCGGAACTCGGTCGGGCCGAGTGAGAGTGCGGTTTCACCCGCACTGACGCGGTGCGTGGCCGGGTCCAGGCGCAAGCCGCCAAGCTCCACCGCATCCTCGGTCGCCTGCGGTGCGCGCCGGCGCAGCACCGCCTTGATGCGGGCGACGAGTTCGCGCGGACTGAAGGGCTTGGTGATGTAGTCATCAGCACCGGTCTCGAGGCCGGTCACCTTGTCCTGCTCCTCGCCACGCGCGGTGAGCATGATGATCGGAATGTCGCGGGTGCGCTCCTCGGCACGCAGGCGGCGGGCAAACTCGATCCCTGAAGCGCCCGGTAGCATCCAGTCGAGCAGCACGAGATCCGGCAAGGCCTCGCGCACGATACGATGCGCCGTCTCGGCGTCCGCGGCGCGCACCACATGGTGCCCCGCACGGCTCAGGTTTGCCGCGATGAGCTCCTGAATCGCCGGTTCGTCTTCCACAAGCAATATGTTCGCTGGCATGCCTGAACTCCCTGTTAGCAGCAGCGGCAGTGTATTGCAGCTCTTTGACGCTTTCATGACACGTCATCGCAATGCAATACCCGCACCCACGATCCCGAGCCCCTCACGCAAGCCAACCCCGGAACGAGCAGCCTCCGATTCGGGTATGATTGTGACCCCATAATCGGGATTCAAGCCATGGCCGGACTCGACCAGAACACGCCGACTCCCACCGACATCACGGTACACCGCAAGTCCAGGACGCTCGAGATCGCCTTCGACGACGGCAGCCGCTTCCAGCTGCCCTTCGAGTTCCTGCGCGTCTATTCCCCTTCTGCCGAGGTCCGCGGCCACGGACCGGGCCAGGAGACGCTGCAGCAGGGCAAGCGCGACATCGATATCGTCGACATCTCGCCGGTCGGAAACTACGCGATCAAGCCGGTATTTTCGGACGGCCACGACAGCGGCCTGTACTCCTGGGACTACCTCTACGGCCTCGGACGCGAGCAGGAGGCCCTGTGGGCGGCCTACCTCGAGCGCCTCGAGCAACAAGGCGGCACGCGCGACCCCGCCCTGGTACCGGCAGCTGCTCCCAAGGCGGGCGGCTGCGGCCATCACCACTGAGAACGGCATGAGCGACAAGACCACGCACTTCGGCTTCGAAACCGTCGCCGAGGAACAGAAGGAAAAGAAGGTCGCCGAGGTGTTTTCCTCGGTTGCCCAGAAGTACGACATCATGAACGACCTGATGTCGCTCGGACTGCACCGCGTCTGGAAGCACTTCGCCATTCAGGTGTCGGGCGTGCGCGAAGGCGACCGCGTACTCGACGTTGCCGGCGGCACCGCAGACCTCTCGCTGGCGTTTTCGCGCAAGGTCGGCCGCAAGGGCCAGGTCTGGCTCACGGACATCAATCACGCGATGCTCTCGCGTGGCCGCGACCGTCTCGTCGACCACGGATTCGCAATGCCCGTGGCGCAGTGCAACGCCGAAAAGCTTCCCTTCCCCGACGACTGGTTCGACTGCGTCACCGTCGCCTTCGGCCTGCGCAACATGACGCACAAGGACGTCGCACTCGCCGAGATGCGCCGCGTGCTGCGTCCGGGCGGCCGCCTGCTGGTACTCGAGTTCTCGCGGGTGTGGAAGCCGCTGTCACCGTTCTATGACCTGTACTCCTTCAAGCTGCTGCCCTGGATGGGGCAAAAGGTGGCGAACGACGCCGACAGCTACCGCTACCTGGCCGAATCGATCCGCATGCATCCTGGCCAGGAAGAATTGAAGTCGATGATGGAACAAGCCGGGCTCTCCCGAGTCGACTACTTCAACCTCAGTGCAGGCGTCGTTGCGCTGCACCGCGGATACAAGCTTTGAAACCGGAGACCACGTACCAATGAAATCCTTCTTCATGACCCTCGTCCTCGCGATCGCCTCGTTTGCCTTCGTGATCCCTGAGGCCGAAGCCAAGCGCCTCGGCGGCGGCAGCAGCTTCGGCATGCAGCGCCAGGCCACGCCGCCGGCCCAGCCGCGCCAACCTGCAGCCACGCAACAGGCACCGCGCCAGGGGGCCGCTGCACCGGCCGCGCAGAGCCGCTCTTGGATGGGCCCGATCGCCGGCCTCGCCGCCGGTCTCGGCCTGGCCGCCCTGTTCTCGCACCTGGGCCTGGGCGAAGGCTTTGCCAACTTCTTCATGATCCTGCTGCTGGCTGCTGCCGCCTTCTTCATCTTCCGCATGATCTTCCGCCGTGGTGCGGCTGCCGGTACGCAGCCCAACCGCATGCAGTACGCAGGCGCCTCCGCCGGCGCTGCGGCGAGCCCGGCCGGCACCACCGCCTTCCAGGCCCAGCAGCCCTTCGGCGGCAGCGGTGAAGCTGGAGCAGTCGCAGCCAGCGGCCTCGAAAAGGCCGTCGCCTCCGGCTTCGACGCCGACGGCTTCGCCCGTCAGGCCAAGCTGAACTTCATCCGCCTGCAGGCAGCGAACGACGCCGGCAACCTGGACGACCTGCGCGAATTCACCACGCCCGAGGTGTTCGCCGAGTTGTGCATGCAACTCAACGAGCGCCGCGGCGCCGAACAGCGCACCGACGTCGTCGAGCTCAACGCCGAGGTCATCGATGTGGAGGAGGCCGACAACCGCTACATCGTGAGCGTACGCTTCACCGGCTTGCTGCGCGAAGAGGCTGACGCCGCACCTGTGGCGTTCGACGAGATCTGGCACCTCACCAAGCCGATCAGCGGCGAAGGTGGCTGGCTGATTGCTGGCGTCCAGCAGACGCAGTGATCGGCAACTGATCTCACACCCGTGACTGGAGGCACCTTGGCGTGCCTCCTTTGCTTTTGGGGCTTCCCATGCTGTCAAGCGTCTTCCTGACCGCCACCAACCACCTTCTCTCGCAGGCAGGATGGGCGCGTGCGCGCCTGCAGGCCCACGCGGGACAGACTGCACGCCTGTCGGTGCAACCTCTGGGCGACATCGATTTCTGTATTGCAGCGGACGGCTATCTGGCCGAATGGAGCGCCGCCCAGGCGCCGGATGTCAGCCTTCACCTGTTGGTTGGCGAGCTTCCACGCCTACTGGTAGACGGGCTGGAGACCGCCATGCGCCACGTGCGCATCGAGGGCAACGCCGAGTTTGCCGAAGCGCTCGGCTTCGTTTTCCGTCATTTACGTTGGGACGCCGAGGAAGACCTGGCACGCCTGTTCGGCGACATTGCCGCCCACCGCCTGGTCGAAGGCGGCAAGCAGCTGATGGATCAAGGCCGGCGCTCTGCACAGCGCGCGGGCGGTACGCTGGCCGAGTACCTCACCGAAGAGGCGCCACTGCTGGTATCGCGTCATGCCCTGCCAGAACATGCACAGGCGCTCATCGCACTGCGCGACGATCTGGCCAGGCTGGACAAGCGGTTGCAGCGCCTCGAAAGCCGCCGTCGGCGTTGAACAGCCTTTGCGCCTGCGCGGCGCTCATGGTGCAGAAAGCAAAAAAGCAGCTCCGCAGAGCTGCTTTTTTGTTGTCCGGCGCCTTGTACCAAGGTACAAGGCAAGCCCGCTCAATGCCCGCGCTTGCGCAGACGCTGGATGGCGGCAAGTTGCGCCACCGCTTCCATCAGTTCGGCCTGGGCCTTGGCATAGTCCAGACGCGCGGTCTGGTTGGCCATGGCTTCCTCGGCCTTGCGCTTGGCTTCGAGCGCCTTCGCTTCGTCGAGATCCTTGCCGCGGATCGCGGTGTCGGCAAGCACCGTCACCAGACCCGGTTGAACTTCCAGCAGGCCACCCGCAACGAAAACCAGTTCGTCTTCGGTTGCGTTCTGGGCACGCACACGCACGGCGCCCGGTTTGATCCGGGTCATGAGCGGCATGTGACCAGGCAGGATGCCGAGTTCACCCGTCTCGCCAGGCAGCGCGACGAATTCCGCCAGCCCGGAGAAGATCTGCTCTTCCGCGCTGACGATGTCGACGTGAACCGTCATAGCCATAGTGTTTCCCCTTGATGTCCCGCGCACCACACACGTGGCGCGCGGGCAGCCTCGTTACTGGAGCTTCTTGGCCTTCTCGATGGCCTCGTCGATGTTGCCGACCATGTAGAAAGCCTGTTCCGGCAGGCTGTCCAGCTCGCCGCTGACGATCATCTTGAAGCCCTTGATCGTGTCCTTCAGCGAGACGTACTTGCCCGGCG
>ERZ761607.1544-NODE-1544-length-28133-cov-6.181281_pt1 | contig 28133 bp, 23 predicted proteins | sample MGYA00511164_ERZ761607 | MGnify/ENA primary metagenome ERZ761607 (study PRJEB28899, sample SAMN02445080) | bioreactor sludge metagenome | biome: EBPR sludge | place: Australia: Brisbane, Thorneside Wastewater Treatment Plant | collected 2011-06-22 ... | reverse complement strand
CCAGCGGAGAGTTCGCCCGAGCCGAGCAACGCCATGCGATCAGGAATCTTCGGCACTGCAATGGTCTTGATCTCATCAGCGGTCAGACCTTCAGTTTGCAGTAAACGTTCGGTCACATATTCGATCACGGTCCCTTGCGAAACGCCGATCTCAACACCCTTCAAGCCTTGTGCATCGGTAATGCCGCTCTTGCCCGAAGCAAGGATAAAGAAATGTCCGTAGCCTTCCACGGGGCGCAGGGCGTAACGAACGGCTTGCATTTGCACAGCGTCTTTGTTGAAGAGCATCACAGCTAGTGTTTCATTGATGGTTCCATCTGCCTGACCGGCTGCAAGCAACTGGTCACGCTCCGGCGCAGAGGCAACGGGGATGAGTTCCACGGTCACGCCGTGTTTGGCGAACAGACCTTCAGCTTCGGCAACATACATCGGAAGCGTATCGATGATGGGGAGGACGGCGATCTTGAGCGTGCCGACGTTTTCAACTTCAGCCGGGGCTTCGGTGGCAGCCACCGCCTCCGTCTGGACCTCTGTAACTGCTTCGGTTTCAGCAGCCTCTGTCTCAGGGACAGCGGGTGTGCACGCGGCGAGCGCAAGGCTCAACGCGAGCAGAACGAATAATATGGGGCGTGCAATTCGCATGAAATATTTCTCCTTTATTTGACGATGGACGATAGACCATTGACTATGGATTTCCATCGTCCATCGTCTACGGTCTATCGTCCGTTATATTTTTTCTTCGGGCACTCCGATCGAGCGCGCCAGAAACTTTCTCAACTCTGGCAATGACTCTTCAAGTGCGGGTGTGCCGGTATAGATCCAGTGAATGACGATCTCATTCAACGCGCCCACCCAGGCGCGGGCGGCGAGATCCGTTTTCAGCGGGGCAATGCTTCCTTCCGCCACCGCAGCTTCCAGTCTGGTTTGAACGAGGCGCGTCAGGCGGTCATTGATTGCGCGGCGGCGTTCCTCAAAGACGGCGCCTAATCCAACTGCTTGCACGAGCGCGATCTTCGCCAATCCGCGATACTGACTGAACAAGCCGAGACTCACGCGCAGCGCGGCATCCATTTGTTGAAGCCCATGATTTTCGCTTTGCATGGCTTCGCTCACTTTGCTTTCGAGCAGGTCTGCAAAGGTATCGCTCAGGGCGATGAAAATATCCTGCTTGCTGGGGAAGTAGAAGTAGAACGCGCCCTTCGAGGTTTGCGCCTCGCCAACAATGTCATCGACCTTGGCGTCGTGGTAGCCTTTGGTGGCAAAGACCTTCACCGCCGCTTCAAGGATGCGGGTGCGGGTTTCGTGCGTGGATTCTGGGTCGTTTTTGCTCATATTTTATAGACTGACCAGTCAGTCTGTAGGCGTGGAGGATAGCATGGGCGAAAGCCATAAACAAGATGACAAAGCTCATGATTGTAAAGGTGAATCTTCCCCCATGATGGATAAGCAAAACACCTTTCAAGAAGGTCGCATTTTTGATATGGGCAGAGTTATACTTTGGGCATGTCGCGCTCCACACCAGCAACAATGACCGATCAAGACGACTTGAAGCCCAGAGCTCTGGTTGAACTGAAAAATGTGGTGAAGACCTATCGGGGTTCCGCTGGTACGTTCACTGCATTGAAGGGGATCGATCTACGGGTCGAATCAGGCGCATTCGTTTCTATCATCGGGAAATCCGGCAGCGGCAAGTCCACGTTGATCAATGTCATCACTGGAATTGATAAGCCGACATCGGGTGAAGTCTTTGTGGATGACCATCCGATCCACGATTTCAACGAGGAGCAGATCGCACTCTGGCGCGGACGTTCCATCGGTGTGATCTTTCAATTTTTTCAACTTCTTCCGACACTAACTTCAATTGAGAACATCCTGCTTGCAATGGATTATGGCAGGCGTTATCCGCGCTCTGAACGCGCTGGGCAGGCAATGCAGCTGCTCGAGCGGGTGGGGATGGCGGATCATGCGCATACGCTTCCGGGTGCGCTCTCCGGCGGTGAACAACAGTGTGTCGCGATTGCCCGCGCGCTGGCAAATGACCCGGTCTTATTGACCGCAGACGAGCCGACGGGGAACCTCGATTCCAAATCCACTGCGATGGTTTTTCATTTATTCGAAACGCTGGCGGAATCTGGCAAGACCATCTTGATGGTCACGCATGATAACGAACTTGCCGTCCGCGCCCAACGAACGATCCGGCTTGTGGATGGGAGGATTCAAGATGAATTCGCCAACCGTTAAGCCACTTGTCGAATTAAGGAGAGCTTGCAAGGTTTACGATAGCCTCGCAGGTTCAGTGACTGCACTGGATGGGATTGACTTGCAAATCAACCCCGGAGAGTTTTTGGTGGTTACCGGAAAATCGGGGAGCGGAAAAACTACTTTGGTCAACATCCTGACCGGTTTGGACCGTGCCACTTCCGGTGAGATCTGGGTAATTGGGGAACCGATGCATGATTACGGTCCAGAACGTGCCGCCAAAGTGAGAGGGAAATCCATGGGTGTGGTATTCCAATCCTTCGAGCTGCTTCCCACACTGACAGTCCTTCAAAACGTGATGCTGCCGATGGATTTTGCGCGACGGTATCCGATCTGGGAGCAGCGTAAACGCGCGCTTTCTCTTTTGGAGCAGGTGGAGATCGCCGACCACGCCAAGAAACTTCCAACGGCGTTATCCGGTGGGCAGCAACAGCGGCTTGCCATTGCACGTGCCATGGCCAATGACCCTGCACTCCTCATTGCAGACGAACCGACGGGCAGTCTCGATTCGGCGACTGCTGAGATCATCATGGACATATTCGACAGGTTTATCGAAAGCGGGCGGACGGTCTTTATGGTCACACATGACAGGGATATCGCCAGGCGCGGCTCGCGGATTGTAACGTTATCGGACGGGAAGATCGTCGGTGTGGAGGACTCCACCCATGCTTAAAGCCCGTTGGTTTAAAGTCATCAATGACCTATTTGGAAATAAAACACGCACTTTGCTGATCGTTTTATCTATGTCAGTTGGCTTGTTCGCGGTCGGAATTATCTTGAGTGCGCGCACGATCCTCTCGGAAGGACTTTCTGAAAGCTTTGCAGCGATCAATCCATCCAGCGGAACAGTGCGGACGATCCAGTTGTTCGATGAGGATTTTCTTGAATCTGTCCGGAATATGAAGGACGTCGAGGAAGCGGATGCCCGCAGAAATATTTCCGCGAGGCTGTTAACAAAATCCGGTGAATGGAAGAATCTGACGGTTTTCGTAATCGCGGATTACGACGACATCCGGGTTAACAAGGTTTCGTCACAAAGTGGAGCATGGCCCCCACCCGAGCGCCAAATCCTGATCGAACGTGCGGCACTGTCTGTTATCGAAGCAGAGGTCGGCGATGTTGTGTTGATCAAATTCCCAAACGATGTCGAACGGAGGGTGAAAATTGCAGGCGCGGCTTATGACCCTGCTCAATTGCCCGCCCAGATCGATGGGACACCTTATGGTTACATGACTTTCGACACGTTGGAATGGTTCGGCGAACCGTACGGGTTCAATGAACTGCATATTGTGGCGATCAATGGGGAGGACAAGGCTTGGGCGCAGAGGGTTGTCAACCGCGTCAAGGATAAGATCGAAAAATCGGGTTATACCATTCCACTCAGTATGATCGCCGAACCGGGGCAGCTTCCGATGAACGATGTTTTGCAGGGCATTCTGTTATTGATGGGGCTGCTCGGAGTCCTGTCGCTGTTCCTGAGCGCGTTTCTCGTTGTCAATACCGTCTCTGCGATTCTGACCCAGCAAAAACGTCAGATCGGGGTGATGAAAGCTGTTGGTGGGAGTTCGGCTCAAATATTGGGGATGTACCTTGTGATGGTACTCGCTTATGGCGCATTAGCGCTCCTGCTCGCGCTTCCGCTCGGCGTGTATGGGGCGGGAGCATTAAGTGCGGCGTTGGCTGGATTCTTTAATTTTGATATCTACTCGATGGAATCTCCCCCCGAAACATTCGCCATCCAGATCGCCATCGGATTGATTCTCCCGGTTCTGGCTTCGCTCTTGCCGTTTCTCGCCAATGTCCGCATCAGTGCCGCCGAGGCAATGAGCAATTACTCGATGAGCAAGGGGCGTTTCGGTGGAAACCCGGTTGACCGCCTGCTCTCAGGCACCAGTTTATGGTTTGCGCGAAATTTATCCGTCCGATCGATCCTGTTATCGGTCAGGAATACTTTCAGGAACAAGGGCAGGCTTACTCTTACATTGATCACACTTACGCTGGGATCGGCGACTTTTATCAGCGTTTTTAACGTCCGAGCGTCGCTTTCGAGCACCGTAGAAGATATGATCAAGTGGTTCAACTGCGACACGATGCTCGCGCTAGACAGGTCTTATCGTGCGGACAAGATTCAAGCCGAGGCAGAGTCCATTCCCGGGGTGACCGGAACAGATGTGTGGGTCCAGCTTCCGGCGCGCCTGATTCGGGCAGACGACAGCGAGAGTGGATTGATCTATATGTTTTCTCCCACAGTTCATCCTGAGAGTCTGATCGTCTCCCCATCTCTCTCGGAGGGCAGGTGGCTCGCCCCAGGGGACGAGAATGCTGTCGTTGTTCCGTCCGCGATGCTTTTGGATGAACCTGAAATGAAACTTGGCGGGGATATTACTTTGAAGATCGATGGCGAGGAATATGTCTTCAAGATCGTTGGTACCTTCAAGGGTATGGCTTTTCTTCCTATCATGTACGTCAATTACGACTACATTACGAAGATCACCAATCGTACCGGTGAGGCGGATGCCTTGATGATCGCAATGGAAAGACACGACCCGGAATTTGTCGATGCGGTGACTCGCGAGGTTGAAGAACGCTTTGAAATTATGGGAATCAAGATCGGTTTGGCGACTACGATCAACACCGAACGGCGGGATGCCGAGGCATCATTCGATGCGATAGTTTCACTATTGTTTGCAATGGCTGTCCTGTTGGCGCTTGTCGGCGGACTTGGATTGATGGGTACGATGAGTATCAATGTGCTGGAGCGTACCCGTGAGATCGGTGTCTTGCGTGCCATTGGGGCGTCGAACCAGAGCGTGGCAATGGTCTTCATCCGCGAGGGGATCGTCATTGGCGTGATGAGTTGGGCAATGGGGGCGGTCTTTGCCATTCCGATGACCCAGGGACTCAATCAGGCACTCGGGCAGGCGGTTATGGGAACCCCATTGACCTATACCTATTCCATGCCGGGCTTTTGGATGTGGCTGGGAATTGTGATTCTGTTGAGTGTGCTTGCGAGCTTTATCCCCGCCCGCAACGCCTCGCGCTTGACGGTCCGTGAAGTTTTGGCATACGAATAGATTTTTTGAAAAACCGGACTCCGCAAGTTCTACTTGTGGAGTTATGAAAATCCCGCCTGGCTTGAAACCGGGCGGGATTTTAATTTCCTATTTTTTTAATTCTGTGCGAACGTATCGATCAGTAGCTTGAAGTTACCACCTACAGGGTAAAGGATCGGGCAAGTGCAGCCGCGCTTTTTGTATTCCTCCACCTTGGCTTTCGCTTCTGAGGGGGTACCCGAAGCAGTGATCTTGTGGACCAGTTCGTCCGGCACCAGATCTTTGGCTTTCATAACCTGTTCTTTGGTGGCGGGCCAGCCAAGAATGGACTGTATCTTTTGCACCACATCATCCGAAACGTTCGATGCCTTGGCGATGTGCGGTTGCTGGGCAATATACTGGCACAGGAGCATTTTGCTGTAATCGATGGCTTTGTCGTGGCTCTCGTCCACCGAACAGACGATCAACTGCGGGCGGTCAAAATCTTCCATTTTGCGCCCAGATTTTTTCAAGCCATTGTGCAGAAGTTCCATGGCATTGTCATTGTATTCGGGTGCGACACAGTAATTGAGCACAGCGCCATCCGCCACTTCGCCGGTTAATTCCATCATTTTGTCTCCGGTCGCGCCGATCATGATAGGAACATTGCGCGGTTCGCGCCGCCCGTAGACCACATCCAGTTCGATATCTTTGACATGAATGAATTCGCCGCTGAAAGTCACGCGCTCCAGATTGAGTAGTTTTCGCATCACGATGACGGTTTCCTTCATCGCTGTCAACGGCTTCTTGCGGTCGATGCCGACGTTGGCGGCTAGCGGGTCCCACCATGCGCCGAGTCCGCAAATAACGCGGTTGGGAGCCAGATCATCGAGGGTCAGGAAGGTGGCTGCCAACAGACCAATATTGCGCGTCCAATTGTTGATGACGCCTGAACCGACCTTGATCTTATTAGTTACGGCGGCGTAACCCGCCATTGGCACGATTGCATCGCGCACGAGTCGGCTTTCTGCCTGCCACACGGCTTCGAATCCTTTTTCTTCGGCGTACCTGGCATAATCCAATCCGTCGCGCAGATCATGTGAGTCTTGCAGATACAGTGCAACACGCTCTTTGGTCATGGCATTCTCCTTGAATTTGAAATGATTGGTAGGGATGTACTCAACGATTGTAAATATTCCATACGGTTGTCAGACAATTAATAAAAATTTTGCCACAGGTTTCGTAAATTTCATAGGGTTTGCGAAACTTGTGGCGGGGGAATGTCTATACTTTTTGTGATTCGATTTTGCGGATCAGCTCAAGATCTTCTGGATCGTCAAGATCGAGTCCAATGGTTGGAAGATCCACGACTTCGAGCCTTGCGCCTGATTGGATGGCGCGTTCACAATGACGTTGGAAAGAACCTTCGCCGAACTCATATTCGATCTGTCCGGCGGGAACCATCAACAAGGCGTTTGTTCCCTTGTGATGACGATCCGGAGCAATGACTACAACGGGGGGTTTGGTTGCCCTGTCGATCAATGCGAGCACATCGTCGGGGGTTAATAGTGGCAGGTCTACGGGCAAGACCAGCACCCCCTGAGTCGCATGGACTTGTGCCACTACCGAAGCGCGGGCAAGTGCAGTATTCAAATGCGGTTGTCCGTCTTCCTGTACCGTCTTTGCGCCGTGATTGCGGGCGATGGTCAATGCGTGCGAGTCGCGGCTGACGACCAATACTTTATCCAATTCCTTCAAACCGGAAAGGGTGCGAAGGGTTCGTTCCAATAATTCTTCATTCAAGGCGGCGCGTTCGTCTTCTGTTAAAGTGCCCGCCAGACGCGATTTTCCGCGCCGCAGTGGTTTCACAGGCAGGATTGCCCAAAGTGACATGGTTATAAACTCCCGGCGAAGTGTAGCACATCTTGTGCAAGGCGCGCGCGGTCTTCGGCGTTTTTCATCAGAGTATCGGTTACCCGGGCCTTGATTCTCATTGCTTCGACCTGCTCAGCATACTTTTTATCTATGTTGTCTAACACGAAACCCTTCAGGATGGTGCGATAATGCTTCGCCACTGCCAAGGCTGAGGGCTCGATCCCCAATTCTTGATACATCTTTGCCGCCGGTCCCTTCACAGCTTCGCCGCCGATGATGGGGGAGATGGCGATAACCGGTTTTTCCAATTGTTTGATGACGCGGAGAATCGGGTCGATGCTAACCCAGGGATTCGACGGGCAGAGGATGACCACATCTGTGGAATCCAACGCCTCCTTCACGCCGGGAGCTGGTTCAGCGGCTTCGACCCCGTCGAATCTGAATCCTTTGACTCTCGGTTCGCAGCGTCTATGGACAAAATATTCCTGAAATGCAAGCTCGCCTTGCTCCGTATCGACCATCGTTCGCACCGGCGAGTCTGTCATCGGCAGAACGGCGGGCTTGATGCCCCAAGCTCCGCAGAATTCTCTTGTAATTTGCGAAAGCGATTTCCCTTCTTTAAGTCGCCTTGTCCGCTCAAGATGGGTCGCCAGGTCGCTGTCACCCAGACGGAACCAGGCTGGTCCGCCAAGTCTCTCGATGTTGGCAAAGGCATTCCAACTTTCGTTCATGCGCCCCCAGCCTGTTTCAGGGTTGGCAAGCCCTCCCAGCGTATAACAAACCGTATCGAGGTCCGGTGAAATAAACAAGCCCAGATGCTCGAAATCATCCCCGGTATTGACGATTATCGTAAGGTCCTCGGGCGGCAGGGAAAGAGCCAATCCGTGCGCCAGTTTCGCGCCGCCGACCCCGCCTGCAAGTGCTGTGATTTTCATTGGAAAATAGTAATGTCCTTTAGGTTTTTTCTTTCGCGCAATATCGGCGTCTCAGCGGGGTATCCTAGCAGGAACATCGCTTGCGGTTCCCATGACGCGGGCATATCCAGCGTGTCCCGGACAACCTGCTGCGCAAACATGGGACTGCACACCCAGACCCCGCCGAGTCCTTCGGCGTGTGCGGCAAGCAGTAATTGCATCCCGGCATTCGCCACAGACTGGGTGGCGATGAGATACTCGGCTTTCTTTCTATTCGTATCGGGGTACTTATCCATCTCGCTCATGTTCACACTGAGGATTATTACGACTGGCGCTTCAGAGATTCGCTTGCGTGAACTTTGGATCCGTTTTTCGACCTCTTGCGGCGGAAGCTTGTCGCGCCTGAGATCCTTGACGAATTCCGCTTCCATTGCGTCAATGAGTTTTTCCTTGACGGATGAGTTGCTAAGGACAGCGAAACGCCATGGCTGGCGGTTATGCGCGGATGGGGCAAAGGTCGCAGTGTGGAGAATCTCACGGATGATCGAATCAGGCACCGGGTCCGGTTTGAAGCGGCGGATCGAGCGGCGAGTCCGCAGGAAGCTGTGAAGCTCAGTTGTGTTCGTCAAAGGAAACCGGTTGAATCTTGAAGATGATCCGCTTCTGACCTTCGCGGTACGTCCAGGGTTTGTTGTAATACCGCATCGAAAGCATGTTGATATGCTCATCCGCACCCTCGCGTGTGAACGAAACGACCCTGCCACGAATCCCGAGATAACGATAAGGGTCTTGCGGGTCTTGGATGACCATGGCAACATCCTTCTGGGATTTCATGTTGCGGTCTTTCAGCCGTCCTTCGTTAGTGTTGATGAGAATGTGCTCGTCGTCAGTGTCGAACCAGACGGGCGAGACCTGCGGTTGACCTTTCGCGTTTACGGTCGCAAGGAAAAGAAAAGCTTTTGTTTCAGGTCTGAAAAGATCGAGGAATATTTCAGGAAAAGGCATTCTGCCTCCATATTGATGATTGCGTCGTCTTTATAGCAAACCTATATAAGATTCGTGTTAGTAGAACAAGTCTACAGACTTGTTCTACTGTTTTACCGGAACATATCCATCTCTTTCGGGCGGATGAGCTCCTTGAGCGAGCCATCGCCGAGCGGATAGGGGAAGCCGCGTACATGTACGACCGGTGTGCCTTCGGCGGCTTGCCCCATCACGAGCGATGCCGCTGCGGCAAGTTCATCTGCGACGCCGACAATGGTGGCTTTGAGAGTGTATCCGAACAGGTCTTTCCACCCGCGCTCGTCGATCACAGCCGGGATGCCGCTCAATCCGATGCACATACCGACCGTGCCGTTACGCCATGCCCGCCCGTGAGAGTCGATGATCATCACGCCGATCTTCTTGCCAGTTAGGTTCTTTATTTTATTGCGCAATTCTTTTGCAGACATGTCCGGGTCTTCCGGCAAGAGTAGGACAAAGTCGCCATTCTCGTTGCTTTCGCCCATGACGTTCGAATGATCGATGCCCGCGTTGGCGCAAACAAAACCCAACCGATGCTCCACGACCATTACATCCTTGCGGACGCGCAGGACTTCGCTGCTTTCACCCAATATCAATTCGATTAGACGCGGATCTTTTTCGACTTGCCGCGAAAGTTCCTCCGCCCGCGGAGACGGGATGACATCTGCAAGGTTGACCATGCGTCCCTCAGATTTGCTGACGATTTTTTGGGCGAGGACGAAAACATCGTTATCCTGAAGATCCACAGCTTCGGTTCGCATGGCATTAAGAATAATATCCGCCAGGTTGTCGCCGTGGCGGATAAGGGGAATTTTGCTGAGAGGGGTGAGAGTTAGTGACATGGTGCGTGATGCGTGATGCGTAGTGCGTAAAGATTACGCAGCACACATCATGGATTACTTTGAAATACCTGTGATTTTGATACCTGCGTGGGTCGAGCCGTACTTTTTGTTGATACCGATCAAAACGCTGGTGAGACCTTCGACCACCACTGAATTTTCGAGCGGACCCGCGTCCCATCCACGCAGCCCGGCAGCTTCTACAAGTTTGATGACTTCAGCACGTGCATCCTTGCTGGTGCCGGTTACGAGCACGTCACATTCCACGCCTTCATTACCCAGTAAATGTTCATGGGAGATGTTTTGGAATGCGGCGCATACTTCCACGCTTTCGCCTAGGATCTGTCTGGCTTCCTGTGCAGCGGAACCCGCAGCGGGCATTTGGACTGTTGCAACCTTCGGAGGCACGAGCGGTACGGTCACATCTACGAGGATCTTTCCCTCCAAATGTTCTTTGACGGTTTCCAGGGTGTCGCGATGCGCGGAATACGGCACGGTCAATACAACGATGTCGGCTTCTTTTGCTGCCAGGGAATTGTCCATTCCGGCGATGGAGATTCCATCTCCAAGCATTCCCTGAATTTCAAGCGCGGCTGTGATCGCTTTCTCTTCGGTCCGCGAGCCGATCAGGACATGGTATCCGCCCAACGCCCAGCGGTAGGCAAGCCCTTTGCCTTCCTTCCCTGTGCCGCCAAGAATTGCGATTTTTAGTAGTAGTTGACTGTCATTCATATAAGGCTCCGTCGATCATATTGACTCGTATTGCAACGCAAGATAAAACTTGTGGTACTGCGTTACGAAACTTTTGCAACTTCCTCTTCGTACTTCTTCCAAATGCGCGGGGCGATCTCCCTTGCGCGCGCGGCGATCTCCGTCTCATTGAGCGTCAGAAGTTCTCGGTCTTTCATGAGGAACTTGCCGGCGACCATTGTGGCGGTCACCATGCTTTGCTGGAAGCCAAAGATGATATGCCAGGGCAGATTACCGTCGGTAAGCGGGGTGAAGGGGTAGTAATCGACAAATATCAGGTCAGCCGCTGAGCCGGGGGCGAGCGTTCCGATCTGCATGTTCGGGAAGAACACATCAGCCAAAGCGGAGTTGTTATAGATCGCCATCTGTTGTACATCATATCCGCCCATACGGCGCGGATCGCGGTGTTCGGCTTTATGCAGAAGGTACGCTGCCTTCCAATCGTCCCACATGGAGTTGGTGAAACCGTCGTTGCCAAGGCAGACCTTGATCCCCAGCCTCAGCATGGACTCGATCTGAGCTGTGCCCACACCGTTGTTCATGTTGGAGCGCGGCTGGTGTGTGAGCCAAGTCCCGGTCTCTTTGAGGATTTCCATCTCACGCGCATCGAAGTGGACACCATGCGCAGTGATGGTCTTTGGCCCAAGGATGCCATGTTTTTGCAGACGGTCGATCACACGCATGCTGGACTTTTGAAGGCTGTCGTACTCATCCGATTCGTGTTCGGCGGTGTGGACGTGGAATCCCATGCCTTCGGGGATGGCAGCGGCACAAGCTTGCAGGGTTGCGCCGGAAAGCGTCAGACTGGCATGCAGCCCGAAAGCGGCACCCAACCTCGGGTGCGGATTCGAGGCGAGGCGCTTCATGAAGCGCACGTTTTCTTGAATCCCCGCATTCGCTTTTTCAACCCCGTCACGGTCGGTGACTTCGTAACAAAGCACGCTGCGCAAGCCGCTTTTGTCCACAGCATCAGCGATGACATCGAGCGAACCGTCGATGGCGTTGGGTGAGGCATGATGGTCTATCAATGTTGTCGTGCCGTGCTTGATTGCATCCACGAGGCAGACCAAAGCCGAATAGCGGACTCCTTCCGCATCCAGCGAACGGTCGAGGGGCCACCATAGTTTTTTCAGGATGTCGGGAAAGTCTTCTGGCGCAGGTCCGGGGATCGCCATTCCCCGCGCGAATGCGCCGTAATAATGCGTGTGCGCGCAAATGCCGCCGGGCATCACATATTGCCCATTAGCGTCTACAGTTTTTGCTTTCGGGTGCTTGGCGGTCAGTGAACGGGTTGTTCCGATCTCTTTGACAAGTCCGCCTTCGATCAGGATGGCATGGTTCAGGAGGACTCGGTTGGGGGATTCCCAGGTGATGATGTTGGCGTTTGTAATGAGCATTTCAATTTAATCCATATTCTGAAGGGTCGGGAAGTTTGACTCCAGCAGAGCCAAGTTCCCACAGGGTGTTAAATGTATATTCTCTTAATTCAGGATCGTCGGTGTACATGGCTTCATAGAGGTGCTTAATCACATCGCCCTGCGGTGTGAATTTAAGAAGTTGCAGCGAAGCCAGGCGAATCTCTGGGTCTGAGTCTTTTAAAGCCACCAAGAGTATATCTGTAGCGGGCATGCCCGGGGATACACCGACCCCTTTCTTCGCCGCAAATTCAACCAGCCACGGCGTATCAGATGGAGCAGTTTGTTTTACCGGCGAGTACATATCGCCCTTGGTCCGCATATCGAGGACTTCGGTGGCAGCATTGCGTACCACCCATTGGTCGTCTTCGATCTGGATTTGTTTCAACAGATCGAGAGCCCAGTCTTCCATCACCCGTCCCAATCCGTAGACCACTGCGCGGCGCAGGAGAATATCATTGATGCCTACACCATCCTTCAACATCGAGTGACCTTCGTTCGGGTCATTGGCAACGGCTTCCCCGGCAGCTCGGCGGACATCCTCCTCGCCGTTCAGCAGGGCGTGAGCGGCTATCTCCATCGCTTCCATGTTGCCGAGGGCGGCAAGCGCCATACAAGCGGCGCGTTTAACCGAAACGCTGGGCGCCTGCAATGCGCCTTCCAGTAATTTCAACGCCTTTGTATCGCGCATCGCTCCGATACCCAAAATAGCTAGATGGATGAGTTCAAAGGATTTGGACGAAGCGAATTGTCTGAATAATGAGGCAGCAGCGGAATCGTTGCTGTAAATGAATGCCGCCAATGCCTGTCCGCGCAGACCGAGGGGGATGCCCTCCGTTTGCAGGATTTCGGCAAGCAGGCTGAACATCTTTCCACGCCACGGCGCGTTGCGGGGCGCGTCGCGCAGCCAACGCGCCGCTTCGAACAAAGAGCGGTGCATCGGCAGGCGTGAGTATCCCATCATATATTGCGCCAGGCGGCTGCCATCTCCGTGCGCGGCAATATAGCGCATGGCAAGGTTTTTTCCCAGCCAATCCGGTTGGTTGAGAAGAGTTTCATCCGCGTTGTAAGTAGTCAATGCGTGACCGGCAAGATAACCGGCAAAAACAGGATGGGTGAATCTCATCCGGTTATTTGGATAAGAGACCAGCAATCCGCTGGCGGTCATCTTCGATAACAACCCATACGTGGGTGTGGATACCTTCTCGACCTTCTTGCGCGTTTTGGTATTTGGATTAATTTCCTTCGCTTCGCTTTCGGGGTCCTGGGCTGGTTCACCTTCGGGGGTCTCAGCCACCTCGAAAGATTTCACCCATACTCGTGCCTTGCGCGGATCGAAGACCGGGTCGGCGCTGATGACAACTTGCATGGCAAGCGTTTCCAACGCGGCGACGGGGGTGTTTGCCGGGGCAATGCGACGGATATGAGTGGCAATCGCTTCCAATACATGTGGGCCGAGGCTGTCGCCGGCATAGGCCCCCCAGACTTTAAGAGTCAATTCAAGGGGAGATAAACTCCCTGAAACAGAGCCAAGCCAGGAGTTGACGAGAAGCGGGTCTACTTGTCCAGGTCCGGTTTGTGCCCAGGCTTCCAGCGCAATGGTGCGCATCCACAATTCCCCCCATTGCGTGATGAATTTGGAATTCGATTTTTCGTTCCAGGCGGATAGCGAGAGCGGGACGAACCCCAGCATGATAAGTCCGTCCAGATGTTCCGGTGTGCCAGTGGTGACGATTTGAATGTCGGGGTTTTCGTTGAGCAGCGTTTTGAAGAAATCGGATACGAGGTTTTGTCCGTCAGGTGTGATTTCGTCGAAGCCGTCCACCAAAAGGAGAGCCTTGCCGCTGTGAAAGGCATTTTGTACGAAAGCCGGTATCTTGCCTGCATCGAATACCGGGGCGTTTTCTGCGACTGTCTCGATGATCGGGTTTAGAATATTTTTCGGGTCTTTTACCGGGAGTTGTAAATTTGCAACGTGGATGTGGAAGGGGATGGCATCCTGATGTTTACCGAGTTTTTCACTGCGGTTTGCGGCAAGGCTGGCGAGATGAGCCAGGGCAACAGTCTTGCCCATTCCGGCTTGCCCGATGATGACGAGGTTCGCACCGCCCGCCAAGGCTTGCGGCAGCGTCAAGGTATGCGGTTGGTAGATGGCTGCAAGCTCAGGCCAGGAGGGCAGGTAGGGCAGGGTCTGCGTAACGACATTCTCGAAGCGTACGGCTGCGCCTGGAGCAACCGGTGCCGGGGGGGTGAGCACGGATGGCTCTTGAAGAATATCGTCCAATGCGAAGAGTTGGGCGGCGAGATGCATCCCCTGTGCGCGCCGCAGTGTGAGGCGGCGGTGATTTTCCTCGACCGTATTTGTTTTGCGGGATTGTGCCAGTTCGCGCTGTTCCTTCCATATCTGGCGCATCTCGTCGATCAACGGACGCGAACGGGTAACGACGAACCAAAGGATGGTCGCTGTCAGGAAACCGGTTATGAAGGAGATGGGTTCGAGATTGGCGAAGAACATATCAATCGTCTAATTCGCGAACAGGATGCGCCCACAGGACGGGCAGTGCGCCAGGTGTTTCTGCGAGCGGGCGTTTTGCTGGAGCGCCGCATTGATGGTCGTGCCGCAAGATGCGCAGGCACCGTCGTCCACTTCGGTGACTGCCACGCCGCGTTTCTGGCTGCGGAGGTCTTCATAAATAATGAGCATCGAACTTTCGATGGGGGCAAGCGCGGCTTCGCGTTCCTGCCCGAGGCTTTCCATCTGCTTCATGAGTCCGGCTTGTTCTTCGATCAATTTCTTGTGTTCGTTCCCGAGCCTTGCCTGGACGAGCTCAAGATCGATCTTTGCTTTGTCTCGTTCTGTACCCGTCGTTTCGACTTTGAACATCGATTCCAACTCGCGTTCTTCAAGAGTTGTCTGATGTTTCTTGAGCGAAGCGATTTCTTTTTGCAGGTCCTGTAATTCTTTGGGATTCTTGATAGAGCCGCCATAAAGACTCGCCTCAGCCTGTTCGATCTTGATCTTCAATCCATCGGCCTCAGCCTCGGCGTTTTTCAGGCTGTGTTGTGCGCGCAAATGCTCTTCAGTGGTCTTCTCGGACCGTTCCCGGGCTGCCCGCATCTCTTTGTCGTTGTCGAGCGTCTTTTGAATGACTTCCAGGCGCGACCGGGCGCGGTCGATTTGGCGGTCTATCTGACCAAGTCTGTAAAGTCCCAGCGATGCGCTCATGGGTCGAATTATATACGATGTGTGAAAAAACAACCCGTTTTTGCTTTACGGCAGAAAACGGGTTGTCTGGTCATTGCGTTGATACGTTGAAGTAGTTGTAGACCGCTTGGGTCAAATTTACGACCAACGGATTGGTGACATCCCATACGTTTTGAACGGGATGGTACGTGTAAATGGACAGGACGAAATTGCCGCCGGGCGAATAAACAATGCCCACATCACTGATGTCATGCATGACGCCGTCGCGCGAGAGGACGAAGCCGTGTTTATGTGGAACAAGAGTCCCATCCGGGACTCCGCCCTGAATCAATGCCCCGAATTTATCGAGCGCGAGAAAATCGATGATGGACTGGCAGGTTGCTTGTGTGACCCGCCCTGGAAACGCAGCGATGAGAGCACCTCCGCCGGTTTGAACGCATTGGTAGATGTCTGCAAGAAGGACACCCATCTCGGAAGGGGTGGTCTGCGAATACGGGTCGGGATCGGTGAAGATATCTGTGCGGGAATTGCCAGGGGTGACCTTACCCGGGATGAGGTTTGGCGCACCCAAGAAGAACATACCACTGATATAGGTACTTGTCAGCCCGATGGCTTCCATGTTTTGGGTAACTATGACAGGTCCGTTGCTGGGGTCGATGCGTTCGAGGATCAGGTCTGTGGCGGAATTGTCTGAAATGCGGAAGACGCGCGTGATTACATCGACGGTTTGCGCGTCAAGTTCTGTTCCACGGTTGATCAGATAGGAAGTCAGGATCGGGAGTTTGATCGTGCTGGATGCTGTGAAGGCAATATCCGGCTCCACGGAGATTTCCTGTTTGTTGTTGATTGCGAAGTGGATCTCCTGCCCGGTCTGCAAGTCCATCAGGTAAAAACCAAGCAACCCGTCGAAGTCTGAAACGGTTACGATCTGTTTGAGCAGGATCGCGAGATTATCGGCGGTGGGGCGAGTGGCAGTGGTCTGGTTAAAAGTAAGCGCTACGGAACGGTCGCCTGGGGAACGCAGGGCATTCGTAATGATCAGTACGGCACGGTCCAGGTCGAGAGTCTGCCCGGGAGCACCGGGAAGGAACGAGGTCCCGCCGGGAATTGGCTGGGCGGGCGCGGGGGGCGTATCATAACGGGATGAAATCTCATTTTGCAGAAACTCACGCAAGCGTTCCTCCGAGATCGATGCGCTGAGCGGAATCTCAGTCGATGGCGGGGTACGGTTCCAGAGATAATCCCAAAATCCACCCCAGAAGGATCCGCCCGTGCGTGAAAGGTCCGCGGCGGCGAGCATTGTGTCGATATCCACGATGAAACCGACGGCTCCAGGGTCGATATGAAAGACCGCTTCGCCATAGTGGACCTCGATCGGGGAAGTGTACACTTCAAGCAGGCGTTGCGAGGCTTCGGCAGGGACGAGTCCGTCGACGGGCACCCCTGCAATTGACATCCCAGACGGATATCCCGTCCGCTGGCGGCTGTAGGCGATCAACGAGATGACAGTGATGACGAAGGCGCCGATCAGAAACAGAATGGAAACGCCGCGCAGGATGGTATTGGTGTTGCGGTTTCTCACGCTAGTGCTTTGCCTCCGATGACTTGATTCATGACAAATATCACGGAAAAAGTATAACATACCGAACGGGGTGGGCTGTGCTAGAATAAACCGAAAGACACCCTATCAGTAAAAGGATGGATATGCTCCGTTCATTCTTCATTTACCTTTCCAAAGCTGCCTGGGCGCAGCGGTTGATCACCGGTTGGGGGTTTGCCTGGCGGACGGCTTCCCGGTTTGTAGCGGGAACGAATCTGGCAGACGCGTTAAAAGCTGTGCGTGACTTGAATTCAAAAGGCATCAATGCCACGCTTGACCACCTCGGCGAACATACCAGCGCTCCCGAGGAGGCGCAGCAAGCCGCAGAAGATATCTTTGCAACGCTGGATGCGATTGGCGCAGAACCAGGCTTGAGAAGCAATGTGTCTATAAAGCTGACCCAGATCGGTATGGGGTTGGACGAAAGTCTGTGTGCCGAGAACCTTGAGCGGGTTTTGGCCCGTGCCAGGGCGGCTGGGACGTTCATCAGAGTGGATATGGAAGATACGCCTTATACAGACAAGACGATCAACCTGCATTACCTGATGCGTGAAAAAGCTTACGAGAATCACGGTATGGTGATCCAGTCCTACCTGTTCCGATCCGAAGCAGATACACGGCGGCTGCTTCAAGACGGCATTCGAATCCGGAGCGTAAAAGGCGCTTATAACGAGCCACCCGATAAAGCCTTCCCCAAAAAAGCGGATGTGGACGCGAATTTTGACCTGATCACCAAGATCATGCTGGACGCTTCATTAGCGCAAAATTCAAACCTCAGTGAAGATGGGCGTTTCCCTCCGATTCCCGCCATTGCAACGCACGACGAGAGAAGAATCCTTTTTGCAAAGAATTACGCCGAAAAGATCGGGCTGCCAAAAACAGGGATGGAGTTCCAGATGCTTTACGGCATCCGGCGCGATTTGCAAGAGTCCCTCGTCAAAGAAGGATATTTGGTGCGTGTTTACGTTCCCTTTGGAACGCATTGGTATCCCTATTTTATGCGCCGGCTTGCAGAACGCCCGGCAAATATCTGGTTCTTTATATCCAATTTTTTCAAAGGTTGAAGTGGACGATCGTCCAACAATCAACTCAGAAATTTGTAAAGCCCCGGTGGACGGGGCTTTATTGACCGCATCGCTGCACTGAAATACAATAGCCGTCTTGACTTCTTAATCCAATCTCCAAAGAAAGCAGCTCATATGATTTTTTCTTCCTTCCCCTTTTCCCCTGATTTCTATCTTGACCCTGGCTCGGGCAGTATCATTCTGCAAATGGTCATTGCAGCGATTCTCGGTGCAGGCGTTATTATCCGCTCACAATGGTCGAAAATCAAGAAACTGTTTGGTGGAAAGCCTTCAAATGATGAAGATACCGTGGATGGCGAGGAAAATGGCGACAACTGAGCGGAGCCGCGCCTCGTTTCGCGACCCGAGCGGTTTCCTGTTCTCCCGTGGGGGAATCTTGTACCGACAGGTCAACCAAAAATATAGGGCGGACTATTCCCTTCTTATGGAGTCTGGTCTCTATGACAATCTGGTGAAAGCCGGGTTGCTTGTTCGGCACGAAGAGGTTGATGAACAGGCGGAAGACTTGGCTCAAGCCTATAAGGTTATCCGCCCACAGAAGGTCAACTTCATTTCCTATCCTTACGAATGGTCTTTTTCTCAGTTGAAGGATGCCGCCCTGGCAACCTTGTCCATTCAACGCCGCGCGATGAAGCACGGCATGTCCCTTAAGGACGCTAGCGCCTACAATATCCAGTTCCATGAGGGCAAGGCATGCCTGATCGATACACTTTCTTTTGAGTCGTACAGCGAGGGTGCGCCTTGGGTGGCATATAGACAGTTTTGCCAGCATTTTCTAGCACCATTGGCATTAATGTCCAAGGTCGATGTCCGCCTTTCCCAATTGCTCCGCATACATATCGATGGAGTCCCTCTCGATATTGCGAGCCGCCTGCTTCCGACTGCCACACGCTTCAATTTTGGGTTGGCGACCCACATCCATTGGCATGCTAAGGCCCAGGCGCGATACGCAGGAGAGAAAGTCAAAGCCCGGACAAACGGGATGAGTCAACAAGCCCTGATCGGGTTGATCGAAAACCTGAAGAACACGATTCAAGCCTTCGACTGGAAGCCGGTTGGCACAGATTGGGGCGAATACTACACCTTTACCAATTATTCCGATTCTGCATTCGAAGAAAAAAAGAGGATTCTGAATGATTGGGTTGAGAAGATCAGCCCAACTTCAGTCTGGGATATGGGGGCGAATACTGGTGTCTTCACGCGCATTGCCGCAGGCAAGGGAATTCCCTCGGTCTCCTTTGATATCGATCCAGCCGCGGTCGAAAAAAATTACCGACAAGCCAAAACCGCCAAGGAAAAATATATCCTGCCGCTGGTCATGGATTTGACCAACCCCAGCCCGTTCATGGGATGGAACAACCACGAACGCGATTCATTGACTTCACGCGCGCCTGCGGATATGGTTTTTGCCCTTGCCCTCATTCACCACCTGGCTATTTCAAATAATGTGCCCCTATTGCAGGTAGCAGAATTCTTCCACGGACTTGGAAAATGGCTCGCGATTGAGTTTGTACCAAAGTCCGATTCGCAAACGCAAAAATTACTGGCTTCCCGGGAGGATATTTTTGACCAATATACGATTGAAGGGTTTGAAAGATGGTTTGGCGAATATTTCGATATTCGCGAGAAAACCACAGTCGCTGGTTCGGAACGGGTTCTGTATTTGATGAAGGGAAGATAGCCTCTTTATTAAAAATTTTGAAAATGGGAAAGTTAATTCTTGGTCCATTCTAAAGGAGATAATGGGTTGAACGGTTCGAAATATCGCCTATTAAAACCGGCACCTATCATAATGGTTTTGATCATGGATACCATGAAAAACGGGAGATTTCTCTTTATCCAGGCTGCCAGTTGCGGCCTGTTTAATCCATTCTGTGATTCGGTGTTGCTTTCCCTTTGATCTTGATTCCATGCAGTCACATAGTCACTTTGCTGCGGCGTAGTATCAAAAATGGAAGCCCTAGCTGTCTTCTGGGCTATGATTAACAAATAAATCGGTCGTCTATTTACCACCTGAATCCGTTTTTTTACTTCTTTTGGGTCTTTGACAAGGTACCATGTTGCGCTAGGTTTGTCTTCGAAGGCAATGATCTTCATCAGCTTGAACCCATTTTGTGGCGTAAAAATATTGTAATAAAGTTCCGGGCTGAATTGATACAAACCGTGACCCATGAAGTTGTTTGCGGGGGTAATTCCGAGAAAATGACCGCCTGTTCTTAACATTTCCATGCAATTTTTAATGGCGATCGGGAAATTGAAAATGTGTTCGAGTGAACCTCCGTCCAGAAGAACCGTATACTTGTTGTATAAGTCTGCTGATATTTCCGTGTTCATATCATGAAGGTGGGTTGCGCCCTCGTAGGAGGAATAATCGTAGGAATGAATTACCTTGGCGCCGATATATGTAAGAAATGCTTCTGCGTAGCCACCGTTTTGGGTGATTAAAGCCCCGGATTGTTTGGTGTCCCCGGAATAGCCATACGATTTTAATATCTTTCTTAATTCATATTTGTTCAAGTCAAGAGACTGCCTGCCAAGTGTGGCCGTTTGACCAAAATCCACCCCGAGCTTTTGAGCGTAAAGAAGAAAACGTACACCGTTCAAGTCAAGTCCCATTTCTGTATCCTTTTCTTGTAAATTTAGCTGGACGGCATGGTCTCGGTTTTACCGTGAATGAAACAATTGCCACTCGCCTGAACTGTTTTTTTGACAGGAAATATCCGGCGTGAAGGGGGGATTTATGGATATTATCTGATACAAACGATTTTTCTGGTCCGAAGAAATGACCTTGACCCTCAACCATGGAGGCGCACTGTCGGGGGGCGGGATCGTTCCAAAACGGGAGCGATTGACCGAAAAGATTTCTTCATAAGTCACGAAGGTGTAACCTGCCCGGTACAACTCGACCCAGAATTCAGGTGAATTTTCCTGTGCAAGTTTTATGAAGTTCTCGTATTCATTTGAGCGCGACGAGCAAACAAAAAGATCTTCTCGCATGTAATAACGAAAGGCATTGAGTGAAAATACGCGGTCTCCTGGTAAGGCATACTTATTTACAGGCGCGAAGAAAGTACAAAGACTAAAGTCTGAACAATACGCCTGTCCGTTACGATCTATCGGGGAATAAGTATCGATCGCGATGAGAAAAGTCCGAAGGGCGATAAAACCGAGTAACAATCCGATTACAAGACGAGAAGCCACAGGTATGACTCCTGTCATTTGGTTGAGTAAAACATCCATCAATGTACCTAAAGGGATGAATATTATCACCCAGATAAACATTACATACCGGATTTCCACGACGGTATAAAATATGAGTATCCAAAGCACTAGTGTTAGCAGGGATGCTGTAAGGATATGAGCCAATTCTTGCGACAATATCATTTGCTGTCGTAGTTTTTTATGAAGTAAAAACGGCAGAAACCCGATAAAAAGTGGAGAGATGTTTCCGAGGCTTTGCGGGGAGTTGAATATTGTTACAACAAGCGGGTACATGGCGCGGAACGTGTTTAATAAACCTGGGTCGAACTGCCACCCCCAATTGTTGACACTAAGCTTTTGATTGAAGTTGATGGGTGCAAAAGGCGAACCCAACCATAACCAATTCTGCCAGAGATGATATGTTCCGATCAGTATTAATGAAGGGAATATCCACAAAATGGGCTTTGCATACGAAAGAACAAGTTCCCACCTAAAGTCTGAACCCGCCCGTTTTTCTCTAAGAATGACATTTGTAAGCCCGATGCCATAGAATGCAACCGCATAAAAGCTGACTAAAAAGATATTATACAGTCTCGAGATTATTGCGAAACCGAAAAGAATGCCAATAAGAAGAAAAACCCCTTTGGATGGACTTTTCATGCCGCGCTGCATCCAATAGATCCCTATAAGGATGGGCGTTGTACAAATAAGCTCCACTTTTCCATCTCCTAGTAGGTCAGTAAAGAATGTGGACGATAATAGAATTATCAGAATGTAAAAACGGGCAGTAAGTGGGACGTTGTTTTCCTCGGCGATAAGATATGTGGTGATCAGAATCGCGATGCCATTTGCCCAGGAAATCATTCTGGCTGATTGATCGCCAAAAAGCTGGATGATAATTGTGAAAAGGATATCAGGGTGCAGCGAACTTACAATCATGTAATTTTCGGGATAAAAAGATACTGCTTCACGCGATAACGCCATCAATTTTGCCTGTGAGAAATAGTCTACGGTGGCATCATAGCCAAGCCTAGCGGAGGTGAGAAAAAGGCTCAATGATAAAAAAATGGACGTTGTGAGTAAAACTCTTTTTTGTGAGGTGTTTAATGTTTCCGCCTTGAATGCCTGCATGAGATCCAGACAGTAACTCCAAAGAATCTTGGCGCTCGTAATAATACTCAATCCGAATACTATACCTGTGAAGGAGGCGTCAAGCTTTGTCAGGCTGATAACAGATAAAAATAAAAGAGATACCAGTATTTGCCCCGCTGCAAATGCAGTTACGCCGAGCGCTAAAGGTGACCCAGAAATGGTTAAGCAGCGTAAAAAAATCAGCCCAATCCCTATGAAAGCCAAAGAAAAGAGAACCAAACCAAACAGAGAAATGAATGTATCTTGAAAATAACCCCAGAACGAAATTTGCTGGAATTTTTCGATGAAACGATCCCAGTCTGGGAAAACGAATGCATGCAAGTAACTCATGCGATTCGCAATGGCGAAGAGAACAACAGCGATGATAAGCCACGTTAAATGAAATATGGATGTCAGGGCTTGCTTCAAATTATTTTTCGCGTCGAACATCTTTTTTAGCCCAGGGGTGCTTGTCAGTATTTCGGCTAGCTGTTTTGAATTGTTCCAAATACTGCATTGAGATCAAACTCCAATCCCATTTTTTTGCATATTCTGCAGATTTGCCGCTCAATTCGCGCAATAGTTCCGGGTGAGCAGCCGCATTGTCAAGAGTTTTTATGATGTTTGAGATCGATTCAAGGTCGAGACTGATCAAAGGTGCATCCGGCAAGGAAGAGGCGGTTTCCTCCGACACAGCAGCAGGAAGCCCGCACGCCAGGGCTTCCTGTACGGATAAAGGAAAACCTTCTCCACGCGATGGCAAAACAAATAGGTCGGCAGCAATATAGTACTCCCTTAGCATATTTTGGCTCTGGAAGGAGAAAACATTCACGTTCTTTAATTTCCACTTTGAAACCAGTTCATCACCAGAGCCTACCATCAGCCACTTGTAATGTGGACAAGACCTGGCGATTTCATGAATAATATCAATTCCTTTTTTGGAGGTAAACCTACCCACGAACAGAAGCACGAAGTCGTTTTCTGAAACCCCTATTTTTTTACGTATGTCGGACTTTTCAATTTTGCTTTGAATGGGAAAAAATAGCCTGCGGTCGACCCCGTTTTGTAGGACAACCGTATGTTTTAAGGCCATGTTTCTTGTAAACCATTTCCTTATTTTATCGTTGATAAATACGACTTTATCTGATCCTCTTAAGATCATATTGCCAAGGGTTTTGTAAGCAATTTTTTGTAGCAGGATCTTGTACTTTTCCCGATAGGGAACAATGCCAATGTGCTGGGTGATGATCAGCGGTTTCGAAAGGATTTTTGCAGAAAGGAACGCGATGAGGTTTGGTAAGTATAGGCAATCGTGTATGTGAACAATATCGCACCAGCGAACCTGGCTGACGATCTTTAAAATCGATTTTGGAAATGGGATTGGATAAGGGAACCCAAGGCGGGTTTCTGTGAAATTACAGGCGGATAAAGACACATCGTCTTCAGTGAGCCCTTCCCATACTTCAACTTCACATGCCGCCCAATGAACAATATGCTGCTCGCGCCAGTTCTCAACAAGATTTTTGGCGACAATTTCGATTCCCCCTGCATGATTGGGGAAATAATTGCTAATCGTCAATATTTTCATCGGACCGATTCACCCCCTGGAGAGGATAAAAATAACATCCCCCTTGTCCTCACGGTTAAGCATGAATAAAAAATAAAGAACGTGGGATACCAATTTTTTAAATGCCGTATAGCTGCCGTAACTGTATTGTTCCGATGACGGAAATATGCCGATTACATCGCGAAACAAGGGTGAATAAAGCGGGAACCCCCATTCGATAATTTGAATTATGTCAAATCCTGCAGACTCGATTTTCTGCCTTAATTCCCCGTAGTCATAGTTTCTTATATGCCCTATTGACTTTTCGTTTCTCCGCATACGCCCCTGGATCGTTGCGATCATTGCGTATTTTCCTGTGATTTTCTTTATGTTCTGAATGGCGGCAATGTCATTCTCCAAGTGTTCGATTACATCTGAACAAAATACAAGGTCAAATTTTAGGGGAGGTATTTCGGTCTGGATATCGAGGGTGGAAAACTCCGCGTCGATGCGCTTGCTTGCGGAATCAAGCGCCGAACGGGAAACGTCGAACCCATAGAGTTTTGCGTCTGGGAATTGCATTTTCAGAAATACAAGGTTTGACCCTTCGCCGCAGCCTATGTCTGCAATTGTTTGGATATCTTTTTCCGGGAGTTTTTTGAACATCCCGGAAAAAATACGCCGATGGTGGCGGTGGACTGGGCCGTATTTTTGCATATCCCCCCACACACCTTTCCATATCCCTTCATAATCGAATCCATTCATCTAGCACCTCTTCGTATCGAAATTCTTATCTTGGGAGTTCTGGGCGTCAGTGTGTCAATTGCCCAGTTTGATGTTAGTGCTAAGGGTTTTCATCCCCAAAATACTCAATACAAAACTCGTAAATATTATTTGTACACCGCTTGTCAAGGCAAGCGATCCACTAAAAACCAGCCGTACACTGTTATCGAAACCAATTTGGGAGAAATTATGGGACAAAGTGAGTGCGCGTATCATTAAGAATACGCCCAGGAAAATAAACATCATTCCCGCAAAGAGCCCTTTTTCGAGATTGATGTATTTGAACAGAGAGTAAAATCGAGGTGTATATGGTAGAAGGCCTGTTTGATACGCAAAGATGCGTGTTATCGCAGCAAATGATAGGGAATTCAAGCCCATATAATACAATGAGCCCACCGCAATAAATGTATGGAAATCAATATATCGAAAACCGATATTAACTGGTCCGAAAAACAATGCAATACTTAATATCCCGCTGACTACAACCAGAAAAATGCCTGGATAAAAAAATAGCCACAAGGGACTGTACAAAAGCAGGAATCGCAAATGCCTCCATCCATCCCGAAAACTATTCAGATGCGGGGGACGGTCCCTGCCATCGGGCGATAAGGTGGTCGGTACCTCACAAACTTTCATTCCAAGGATGGACGCCTTGATGACGATCTCACTGGCGAGTTCCATCCCGTTGGTTTGCAGATCCATTTTTTTGATCGCTTCTTTTGAAAACGCCCTCAGACCGCAGTGAAAATCGTTTGCTGCGCTCTTGAAAAACAGTTTTCCGATGAACGAAAGGATCGGGTTGCCAATATACCTGTGGTGCCAGGGCATGGCGCCTTTCTTGATCCCCCCTTTGAAGCGGTTTCCCATTACCAAATCATAATTTTCCCGTAACTTTTCGACAAACGGCATCAAGTTCTCTAGGTCGTAACTGTCATCAGAGTCTGCCATGATGATATATTTTCCTTTTGCCGCTTCGAATCCTCCCCGTAAGGCGTTGCCATAGCCTTTGGACTCGATCTGGATAATTCGAGCACCTGCCTGGCTGGCGATTGCTATTGAGCGATCAGTGCTGCCATTATCGGCAACGATCACCTCCCCTTTGATGCTGTTGGCAGTAAGGAATGCATCTGCTTTTGCCACGCAGATGCCGACCGTGCGTTCTTCGTTCAAACAGGGGAGGACAATGCTTAATTCCATTTTCGGAAACCTTGGGGATGATTTTGTTAGAAGGGATACGGCGAAATAGTGTTTTACATAATCAGTTGCGTCGCATCGGAACGAATGTTGCTGGCATGTGTGCTTCGAAAGTCAGTATACCAAATCTTCGGTAAATCAATCGTTTTTTACGGTCTCACTATTGTTTGCCATGATGAGCAACAACCTATTATGGCGCGGAGTTAATATCGCATTATCGCAGGTAGGTTTTAATTTGACCTCTTGCAAAAATCTTAACTGCCACAGAGTTCACAGAGAAACTGAGGTTTAAAAGCTTTCCTCAATGGTCGCGGTGTGCACCGTGGCTGCTTGTGGAAGAGATTTATTTCAATAATTCATAGCAAACCCTGTAGATCTTTTTGTAAATCGCAGAATCGCACAGAAAAATTACGGATTGAACCCGTCTCATTAGAAGGAAAAGGGGAAAACGAGCAGACTCGTGCTTTGAGAAATCCTCGAATTCAAAGAAATCAAGTATGATTCAGCTATGCAGGCGTCGCCCGAATATATAAAATTATTTCATAAAAACAGCTCCCTCATTATTTTGGCGCTGATATTATCCATTGTCGGCTTTTTTCTTGGAGATTGCCTCTCTCTCGGATGGATGGCAGCGTTTATTATTGCCCTGGCATTGACCAAACCACATATGGGGTTTCTCGTGTTACTTGGTTGAGAATATCATGACCACTTGTATGGCGGGTTTAACGTGGTCTTTTCATTTTGGATAAAGATGCTTGTTGCCTGGTTTTGTTCGTTCCGCTCTTCGTAGCTTATCCAACCCGGGTTCCTGGTACGATTGTGGCCATGAGAAGCGACCCGCCCTGAACATTGATTCTCCCCATTTAGCTTTCCTCTCTCTAAGAAGTACCCTTTACTTAGGAAAGTGAGATAGTTGAAGTGAAAATGAAAAAAGAAAAGAAGACCCTTACTCAAACAGAATGGATCGGATTAATTCTTGGCATTGCTGTTATCTTCGGCATGTTCGTCCGCTTCCTGCCTGGAGGGATGGCTGGCTTTCCATTAAATGACGGCGGCATGTTCCTGAGCATGATCCGTGATCTAGAGAGCAGCGGCTATACCTTACCTGAGTTCACATCTTATAATGGGCTGAACATTCCCTTTGCATATCCACCATTTGGGTTTTATTTTGCTCGCTTACTCTCAGACTTGCTAGCCATCCCTGAATTGACGTTGTTGCGTTGGTTGCCGCCGCTCGTTAATTCATTCTCGATTCTTGCTTTTTACCTGCTTGCTTCCGATCTGATGAAATCGAAATCGCTCGGCGCATTGGCGTCTGCCTTTTATGCGTTGACTCCTGGCGCATTTGGCTGGTTCGTCATGGGCGGCGGCTTGACGCGCAGTTTTGGTTCGATCTTTTTGTTGCTGACGGTGTATACCGCATTACGGCTTTTTCAAAGTGGCAATAAAAAACTTATCGCGTTGACCATTCTCTTCGGCGCGCTGACCGTTCTCAGTCACCCAGAGGCGGGGATTCATGCGGCGGCTGCATGCCTACTCGTGTGGATATTTTTCGGGCGGTCAGTCCAGTCGTTATGGAATTCCATCCTTGTGGGTGCAGGTGTTTTATTGTTGACCGCGCCGTGGTGGGGGACGGTGATTGCTTTTCACGGTTTGACTCCGTTTTTGTCTGCGGTTCATACCGGCTCGTATGGGACGCCGCTCTGGAAGGCGTTGTTTGGTTTGATCGTTGGTGACGGCGTTATACCGATACTGGCTATTTTGCGATTGATCGGTTTGGGTTGGGGTATTTGGAAGAAACAATATTTTTTGCTGGCTTGGGTTTTGATCCCATATATGGTGGAGCCGCGCAGTGCGCCTAGCGTGGCGTTCTACCCGATGACGATGTTAATTGCGCTGGCGTTTGCTGAGGCGATCCCTTATGCCATAACGCGCCTTCGCAAAACAGGTTTTGTTTTGGAAGATTTATATAAAAACACGGCGTACAATGCTGTGCTGTTATTGGTCCTGACCTTGTTGTTTATCGATTCGAGCCTGTATGGGTTTCGTTTGGTGGGCAATAGCTTGAAGCCTGCCGACCTGGATGCCATGTCTTGGATCCAGGCAAACACGCCTGAAGATGCTTTTTTCCTCCCGCTAACCGGCAACCTTAGCCCGGAGATCGACCCATTTATTGAGTGGTTCCCGGCTCTGGCAGAGAGGCGCAGCCAAACTACCATTCAAGGGCTCGAATGGACTCTTGCAGAGAAGTTCTTCCTCCGTTATACCGACCTTGCCAATCC
>ERZ761607.1543-NODE-1543-length-28165-cov-6.865635_pt1 | contig 28165 bp, 24 predicted proteins | sample MGYA00511164_ERZ761607 | MGnify/ENA primary metagenome ERZ761607 (study PRJEB28899, sample SAMN02445080) | bioreactor sludge metagenome | biome: EBPR sludge | place: Australia: Brisbane, Thorneside Wastewater Treatment Plant | collected 2011-06-22 ... | reverse complement strand
CGTTGGTCGGCCCGGTCGGCCCCGACGTGATCGTCACCGTCGGCGCCACCGTGTCGACCGAGAACGCCCGCGGCGCGTTCGCCGAGTTCCCCGCCGCGTCCGTCACCGTCACCGTGAACGTGTAGCTGCCGTCGGCGAGCTGCGAGGCGGTGAACGTCCCGTTCGGGCACGACACCGACTGTGTGCCCACCGTGCAGGTGACCGTCGTCGGCGCGCCGCCCGTCGTGAAGCCGAACGTCGGCGTGTTGTCGTTGGTCGGCCCGGTCGGCCCCGACGTGATCGTCACCGTCGGCGCCACCGTGTCCACCGTGAACGCGCGCGTTGCCTGCCCGCTGTTGCCGGCGGCGTCGGTGACCGTGACGGTGAAGGTGTAGTTACCGTCGGTCAGCGCCGTCGGCGTGTACGACGTCGTGCACGGGCCGCTCTGCGCGCCGATCGCACACGTCGTCGTCGTCGGGTTGCCGGCCGTCGTGAACGTGAAGGTCGGCGTGCTGTCGTTCGTGGGCCCCATCGGGCCGGCGGTGATCGTCACGGTCGGGGCGCCGGTGTCGACCGAGAACGCCCGCGACGCCATCCCCGTGTTCCCGGCGGCGTCGGTGACGGTGACGGTGAACGTGTAGTTGCCGTCGGCGAGCGCCGTCGGCGTGTACGACGTCGTGCACGCCGACGTCTGGCCACCGACCGCGCACGTGATCGTCGTCGGGGAGCCGCCGGTCGTGAACGTGAACGTCGGCGTGCTATCCCCGGTCGCGCCGGTCGGCCCGCCGGTGATCGTCACCGTGGGCGGCATCGTGTCGACCGTGAACGCGCGGGTCGCGTTGCCGGTGTTGCCGGCGGCGTCGGTCACCCGGACCTCGAAGGTGTACGCGCCGTCGTTCAGGGCCGTCGGCGTGAACGTCGCGCTGCACGGCGCGAACGCGCCCGTGCCGATGCGGCACTCGGTCGCCGTCGGGGCGCCGGCCGTCGTGAAGGTGAACGTCGGCGTGCTGTCGCTGGTCGGTCCGGACGGGCCATCCGTGATCGTCACCGTCGGGGCGATCGTGTCGACCGTCCACTGCCGCTGCGCCGGCGTCGGATCCAGGTTCCCGACCGCGTCGCGGACGCGCACGCGGAACGTGTGCAGACCTTCGCCCAGCGCGGTCAGGTTGCGCGGCGACGTGCACACCGCGAACGCGGCGCTGTCGAGCGCGCACTCGTACACGGCGCCCGCGCCCGCGTTCGGCGACGAGAACGTGAACTGCGCCGTGGCCGACGCGACGATGCCGGTCGGGCCGGTGTCGATGACGGTGTCGGGCGCGGTCGTGTCGACCGTCCACGCGTGCATCGCGGGATCGGGCTCGATGTTGCCGGCCTCATCGGTCGCACGCACCGTGACCACGTGGTCACCGTCGACCAGCCCGTCGACCGCGAACGGGGTCGTGCACGGCGCCTCGGCGCCGCCGTCGCGCGCGCACACGAACGTCGCCGGCTCGTCCGCCTCGAACGCGATCTCGGTGGCCACGCTGTTGTCGAGCGCGGCGGGCCCCATCGTGATGGTGGTGGTCGGCGGCGTCAGGTCGACGCGCCACGCGTGCTCGGCCGGGGTCTCGTCCGCGACCTCCACGGCGCTCACCGCGAACACCGCGAACGTGTGCTCGCCCTCGGCCGCCACCATCGCGTATGGCGAAGCGCACAGCGCCGGCGGCGAGCCGTCCACGCTGCAGCGGAAGGTCGCGTCCGCCTGGTTCGACGTGAACGCGAAGCTGGTCGCGGCGACGTTGGTGAGCGTCGCCGGCGTGGCCGTGAGCATCGTCTCCGGCGCGGTCAGATCGATCGGTACGGCATCGACACCCGCATCGGCGAACGGCGGATCCTCCGACATGCAGGCGGAGAGGGCCGCGAACGAAAGGCAGACGAGGACCAGGCGAAAGGCACGCACGAGGCCGGTGTAACGCGATCGGTGCTGGCTCGTGTGTGCAAACACCGGCAACACCCGACAGGTAAGAGCCCTACCGATCCGTCATTTACTCCCGGAACGACACTCATTTCACAAACGACGTTGTCAACTCAGGTTTCTGCGTGGTAGCAGTTAGTTACGCGTTCACAACGCAGCGCGGCAACCCATGGACTCCTCGACCATCGGCCAGCGTCTTCGCCAGCTCCGCCTGGCCCGCGACCTGTCCCAGGCCGATCTGGCGCGCCAGCTGACCATCTCCCCGGCGTACCTGAACCTGCTCGAGAAGGGCCGGCGCACGATGCAGTTCCCGCTGCTCCTGCGGGCGCTCGAGCTGCTGGGCGCCGACCTCGAGCAGTTCATGGCCGAGGCGTCGGGCGCCCGCCCCGAGGACGCCCTCGCCCACCTGCTGGACGACCCGCTCGCCGACACCCTCGCCCTCGACGAGGCCGACCTGGCGCGGATGCGCGCCGAGCCACGCGTCGCCACGACGATCGCCGCGCTCTTCCACCTCTACAAGAACGCGCGGGCCCAGCTCGACGTCGCGCTCACCAAGCTCGAGGCCGGCGTCCTGCCGCCCATGGGCTACGCGCCGGGCGACGAGGTCACCGACTTCCTCGAGGCCCACAAGAACTACTTCCCCGAGCTGGAGGCCGCGGCCGACGAGGTCCGCACCCGCGCCAACCTCCCCCGCCGCTTCCCGGCCGAGGCGCTCGCCGCCGCGCTGAGCGACCAGTTCGGCATCGCGGTCACGCTCGAGGCGCCGCACGGCTCGTCGTCGGTGGTGCGCGCGTTCGACCCGGAGGCGCGCACGCTGCGCCTGTCGACCGACCTCTCCGACCAGGCGCTCAAGTTCCAGCTGGCGCACGTCATCGGGCTCGAGATGCTCGCGCGCGATGGCGCCTTCGAGCGCCTCACCGCGACGCTCACGCCCCGCCACGGCGAGACCCCGCTGCTCGTCAAGATCCACCTCGCCAACTACTTCGCCGGCGCCCTGCTCCTGCCCTACGGCGAGTTCTTCGCCGAGGTGCAGCGCACGCGCTACGACGTCGCCAAGCTGGTCGCGCTCTTCGGCTCGTCGTGGGAGGCGGTCGCGCACCGCATGTGCAACCTCGGCGATCCGCGTCGTCCCGGCTTGCCGCTCCACTTCCTGCGCGTCGACGCCGCCGGCAACATCAGCAAGCGCTACTCCGCGTCGGGGCTGCGCTTCCCGCACGGCCACGGCTCGTGCCCGAAGTGGGCGGTGCACGCGGCGTTCATGACGCCCGCGCTCATCACCAAGCAGTACTCGCAGATGCCCGACGGCGACACCTACTTCTGCTTCGCCAAGGTCATCTCGCAGCCCGCGGCCGGCTCGCTCGTGCGCGGCGTGAACTACTCGATCGGCCTCGGCACCACCGCCGACAACGCGCGCCACATGGTCTACGCCGACGACGTCGCCCGCGCCGGTGATCGCGCCGCCGTGCCCGTCGGCCTCACCTGCCGCTTCTGCGAGCGCACCGACTGCAGTCAGCGCGCCGCGCCCAGCTTCAAGTTCGCCATGACCGTCGACGAGAACGTGAAGAAGGACAACTTCTTCAGCCCGCTGGTCGAGGCCGATCGCTCGATCGTCGCCCCGCCTGGAAAGAAAGGAACGCCGTGACCACCGCGACCCCCGTGAAGGATGTCTACGAGCTCGGCGAGATGCCCGAGCTCGGCCACGTGCCGCCGCAGATGCTCGCGCAGCTCATCCGCCCCGAGCGCTTCGGCGAGCCCATCGACGCGTTCAAGCAGGAGGCCGTGCCGGTCCCCGAGCTGGGACCGCGCGACGTGCTCGTCTACGTGATGGCCGCCGGCGTCAACTACAACAACGTCTGGGCCGCGATGGGCATCCCGATCGACGTCATCAAGGCGCGGCAGAAGAAGGGCGAGAAGGAGGCGTTCCACATCGGCGGCTCCGACGCGTCGGGGATCGTGTGGAAGGTGGGCAAGGAGGTCACGAGCCACAAGGTCGGCGACGAGGTCGTCGTCCACTGCGGCATGTGGAACCACGACGATCCGTGGGTGATGTCGGGGAAGGACCCGATGTTCGCGCCCTCGGAGATCATCTGGGGCTACGAGTCGAACTGGGGCAGCTTCGCCCAGTTCACCCGGGTGCAGGACCACCAGTGCCTGCCCAAGCCCAAGCACCTGACGTGGGAAGAGGCCGCCGCGTACATGCTGGTCGGCGCCACCGCCTACCGCATGCTGCACGGCTGGCCGCCCAACGTCGTCGGGCCCGGCGACCCCGTGCTGGTCTGGGGCGGCGCCGGCGGCCTCGGCTGCATGGCGATCCAGATCATCAAGGCCGCGGGCGGGCGCGCGGTCGCGGTCGTGTCCGGCGAGGACAAGGTCGAGTACTGCAAGAACCTCGGCGCGGTCGGCGTGATCGATCGGCGCAAGTTCGATCACTGGGGCAAGCTGCCGAGCTGGACCAACGAGCTCGACTACGGCATCTGGCTCAAGGGCGCGCGCGCGTTCGGCGCCGCCTTCTGGGAGGCGCTCGGCGAGAAGCGCAACCCGGTGATCGTGTTCGAGCACCCCGGCGAGACCACGGTGCCGACCTCCTGCATGATGGTCGAGACCGGCGGCATGGTCGTCATCTGCGCCGGCACCACCGGCTACAACGCGACGCTCGACCTCCGCTACCACTGGATGCGGCAGAAGCGCTTCCAGGGGTCGCACTTCGCCAACGACGAGCAGTGCGCCGGCATCAACAACCTGGTGATCGAGGGCAAGGTCGACCCGTGCCTGTCGCGCACGTTCGACTTCGCCGACACCGGCGCGTGCCACCAGCTCATGCGCGACAACAAGCACCCCAACGGCAACATGGCGATCCTGGTGAACGCGCCCAGGACGGGGCTCAGGACCGTCGACGAGGTCAAGGCGGCCTACCGTGGCAAGTGAGGCGCAGGCGGCGCCGGGCGACCGCCCGTTCCGCGTCCTCGGCGTGCAGCAGCTCGCGCTCGGCGGCCCGTCCAAGGCCGGCCTGCGCCGGTTGTGGGTCGACCTCTTCGGGCTGCCGGTGACCGGCACCTTCCGCAGCGAGCGCGAGAACGTCGACGAGGACATCCTCGTGTGCGGCGCCGGCGCGGCGAAGGTCGAGATCGATCTGATGGAGCCGATCGATCCCGAGAAGAGCCCCAAGGTGCACGTGCCGCCGCTCAATCACCTCGGCCTGTGGATCGACGATCTGCCGGCGGCGGTGACGTGGCTGGCGGGCAAGGGCGTGCGCTTCACGCCGGGCGGGATCCGCAAGGGCGCCTCGGGCTTCGACGTGTGCTTCATCCACCCCCGCGGCGCCGACGACGCGCCGCAGGGCGGCGAGGGTGTGCTCATCGAGCTGGTGCAGGCGCCGCCGGCGCTGGTCGCCGCGATGGACGCCCTGGCTCAGAAGCAGACGCCGTAGGTCACGCCGCCGATGACCGGCGGCATGGTGTACCCGCGGCAGCTGCCGGAACCGCCGGGGCACGTTCCCGCGGCGCAGTTCCCGCCCGGGCACACGCACGTCGGGCGGCACTGGTTGCCGCCCGGGTTGAGCGTGACGCAGTCGAGCCCGGCGTTGCAGCTGCGGTTGCCGGTGCAGGTCGCGCCGACGCCGCCGCCGCCCTGGGCGTCGCAGTCGGTGAGGAAGGTCTCGTCGCCCGGCGTGCCCGGGGTCGGATCCTCGACGTAGATGTGGCACGCCCAGCTCGCCGGGCAGGTCGGGTTGGTCGCCGCGGTCGGGTTGCAGTCGGTCGTGCACGTCGTCGGCGCCATCGGGATCGGCATCGCCGGGTTGCCGTACGTGAGCTCGATGAGGCACAGGCCGCCGGGGCCGGCACAGTCGTCGTTGTCGTCGCAGTACTTGCGGCAGCGGCCGCCGACGCACACGTGCAGCGGGCCGCAGGTGTTGGTCGCGCTGCACGTCGTGGTCTCGGTGCCGTCGAGCAGGTTGGCGCGGCACTTGGTGGCGCCGACCGGCAGCTGGTTGAAGTCGAGATCACACACCGGCGTCTGCGGGTTCGACTCGCAGCCGCACTGCGAGAGGATGTCGCACGGCGTGCGCACACACGCCGGGGCGTCGATCTCGGCGACCGCCGCGTCGGTCAGGTCGTCGGCCGCGTCCTCGGCCGCGTCGGCGCCGCCGTTCACGTTGGCGCTGGCGCACCCCGCCAGCCCCAGCGCGAGCCCCAGCGCGAGCACGACGAGAAGGCGCCACGACATCGAGGGGAATCGTACTACAGGGGCGTGCCCAGGGCCGAGGGAGTTCGACCGCGGCTGCGGATCGTGGCGAGGAGCACGAGCGCGACCACGTAGGGCAGGAGCCGCACCAGCTCGGCCGGCAGCCCCGTGCCCACGCTCTGCATCCGGGCCTGGACCGCCTCGGCGGCGCCGAAGCCCAGGCACACGAGCGCGACCCAGGCCGGGCGCCAGCCGCCCATGATGACGGCGGCCAGCGCCACGTAGCCGCGGCCGCTCGACATCTCGGCGACGAAGCCGTTCACGGCGAGCGAGAGCTGGGCCCCGCCGACGCCGGCGATGGCGCTGCCGAGGAGGACGGCGGCCGCGCGCGTGCGCGCCACCGACACGCCCGCCGCGGCGGTGGCGTCGGGGCGCTCGCCGGCCGCCCGCAGCCGCAGCCCGAACCGGGTGCGCTCGACCAGCACGATCGTGCCGACGGTGAGGAGGACCGCGAGCCACACCAGCGGGCTCGACCACACGGCGCTGCCGGTGCCGGCGAGCTCGGGCGAGTTCGCGCCCTGACCGTAGCGGATCTGGAGCAGGTAGCGGGTGAGCCCGTACGCCGCCATGTTGAGCGCGACGCCGGTGACGATCTGATCGGCGCCCAGCCGGATCGACCAGAGCGCCTGCACCGCGCCGACGGCGGCGCCAGCGAGCGCCGCGCCGGCGATCGCGATCGCGATCGAGCCGGTCTCGTAGCCGAGGACCGCGGCGGCGAACGCGCCGCACAGGAGCTTGGCCTCGAGCGCGAGGTCGACGATGCCCGAGCGCTCGCACAGGGCGCCGCCGAGCGCGGCGAGGAGGTAGGGCACCGTGATGCGCACGGTCTGGGCGACGAAGGCGACGCTCCACACCGCGAGGATGAGGTCGTGGACGGCGCTCATGACGACACCGCCGCGCCCGGCGCTCCCCGTCGGCCGAGCGTCGCCGCCGCGACCAGGACGACGACCGCCTGCAAGACGTCGACGACCTCCTTGGGCACGAGCTCGGCGACCTCGAGCCCGCCCTGCGCGAGCATGCCGAACACCAGCGCGGAGACGAGGATGCCGCCCGCGCGCCCCTGCGCCAGCAGCGCGACCGCGATGCCGATGAAGCCCTGGTTGCGCCCGAGGCCCTCCTCGAACGCGTGCTTGTGGCCGAGGACGAAGTGGGCGCCCGCCAGCCCGGCGAGGGCGCCGGCCGCCGCCATGGCCACGACCCGCTCGCGCGCGACGGCGAGGCCACCCGCGCGCGCGGCCTCCGGGTTGGCGCCGATCATGCGCCAGCGGTAGCCGGTGATCGAGCGGGTCTGGATCCAGCCGACCGCGCCGGCGGCGCCGAGCGCGACGAGGATGGACCAGCTGGCGCTCGAGCCGGTGATGCCCAGCTCGGCGAAGCGCGCGCCGGGCACGATCGTCGCCGTGCGCGTCGCGTCGCCGACGAACAGCCACTCGTTGCCGAGCCAGAGCGCGACGCCGGCGATGATGGCGTTGAGCAGGATCGCGACGATGACCTCGTGGGCGCCGCGATGGACCCGCAGCGCGCCGGTCGCCGCACCCACGGCGCCTCCGGCAGCCGCCGCGGCGAGGAGCGCCAGCGGCAGCGCGAGCACCGCCGGCGTCGCCACGGGGATCGCGGCGGCCACGACCGCGCACGCCAGGGCGGCCGCGATCATCTGCCCCTCGCCGCCGATGTTGACCAGGCCGGCGCGCAGCGGCACCGCGACCGCGAGCCCGGTGAGGACCAGCGGCGTGGCGCGGAAGAGCACCTGGCCGGCGCCGTAGCGATCGCCCAGCGTCTCGGCGAGGAGCGTGCCCCACACCTCGAGCGGCGACGCGCCGGCGATGACCATGAGCACGCTGCCCGCGGCCATGGTGGCCAGCAGCGCGATCGCGGCGGCCTCGAGCTCGCGCCTCATGCGCCTTCTACCCTGGCGCCCACCATCCAGGCGCCGAGGCGGGCGCGCGCGTCGGGGGCACGCAGCTCGTCCCCGGCGAGCTCCCCCGCGATCGCCCCGCGGTGCATGACCGCCACCCGGTGACAGAGCGCGAAGAGCTCGTCGAGATCCGCCGAGACGACGAGCACGGCGGCGCCGGCCTCCGCCGCCGCGCGCAGGCGATCGTGGATCACCGCCTGGGCCGCGATGTCGACGCCGCGCGTGGGCTGCGCCGCCACGACGGCGCGCACGCCCGGCCGGCCCAGCTCGCGGGCGACGACGAGCTTCTGCTGGTTGCCGCCGGACAGCGCGCGCGCGGGGAGCGCCGGCGCCGGCGGCCGTACGTCGAGCGCCGCGAGCGAGCGCTCGGTGAGGGCGCGCACCCGCTCGCGGTCGATGCGCCAGCCGCGCCGGACCTCGGCGTCGCGGCCGAGCATGACGTTGTCGGCGAGCGTGCCGTCGAGGACGAGGCCGTGCAGCTGTCGGTCCTCGGCGACGTGCGCGACGGTCGGGTCGCGCGTCGCGCCCGGTGCCAGGCCGGCGAGCCCGTGCACGAGCTCGCGCTGGCCGTTGCCCTCGATCCCGGCGATGCCGACGATCTCCCCGGCCTTGACCTCGAGCTCGACCCCGGGCCGCCGCACCGCGAGCACGACCGGCGCGCCGGCGGCCGGCGGCGGCGGCGCGGCCCCCGGCGGCGGCGGCTCACCGCCGACCATCGCGCGGGCGACGTCCTGCGTCGGCGTGCCGCGCGGCAGCTCGGCGACGGTCGCGCCCGCGCGCAGGACCGTGACCGCGTCGGCCACGGCCGCGACCTCGTCGAGCTTGTGGGTGACGAGCACCACCGCGCACCCCGCGTCGGCGATCATGCGCAGCATCGCGAGCAGGCGATCGACCTCGCGCGGCGCGAGCAGCGCGGTCGGCTCGTCGAGGATGAGCACCCGCCGGGCCCGCGCGACCGCCATCACGATCTCGGCGCGCTGCTGCTCGCCCACGGTCAGCGCCCCGGCGAGCGCGCCGCCGTCGAGCGGCTGCTCGAGCGCGCTCGCGGCGGCCTCGAGCTCGCGCTCCGCCGCGGCGAGATCGAGGAGCCCGTGGCGGAGGCGCTCGTGCCCGAGCGCCGCGTTCTCCGCCAGCGACAGGGTCGGCACCAGCATCCCGTGCTGGTGCACCATGCCGACGCCCTTCGCCTGGGCGGCGACGACGCCGTGGCGCGCGAGGTCGACGCGATCGCCGCCGAGCGTGAGCTCGCCCGCGTCGGCGCGCACGAGGCCATAGACCACCTTGAGCAAGGTCGACTTGCCCGCGCCGTTCTCGCCGACGACGGCGTGCACCGTGCCGCCCTTCACCTCCAGCCGCGCGTCGCGCAGCGCGACGCAGTCGCCGTAGCGCTTGCTCGCCCGCACCGCGAGCACGAGCTCGGACGTCGCGCTCATTGCGACGGGACCTCGATCTCGCCGGCGATGATCTGCCGGGCGAGCGCGCGCGCCCGCGCCGCCACCTCGGCGCGCAGGAGGTGCGCGTTGTTGCCGTCCGCCACGAAGCCGACGCCGTCCTCGGCGAGCCCGAGCTCGCGCACGCCGCCGCGGAAGCGCCCGGCCACGACGTCGCCGACGATCTCGTGCACGGCGACGTCGACGCGCTTGATCATGCTGGTGAGCACGCAGCACGGCGCCTGGTGGAACTGGTCGGAGTCGACGCCGATCGCGAGCTTGCGCCGCTCGCGCGCGGCCGCCAGCACCCCGCTGCCGGTCTTGCCCGAAGCGTGGTAGATGACGTCGGCGCCGCGATCGAACTGCGCGCTCGCCAGCTCCTGGCCGAGCATCGGATCGGCGAACGCCTTGGGTTCGGTGCCGGCGTAGGCGGCGAGGACGCGGCAGGTCGGGCACACGTGCTTCACCCCGGCCTCGTAGCCGGCCTCGAACTTGCGGATGAGCGGGATCTTCATGCCGCCGACGAACCCGACGACCTGGCTCCTCGTGGTCAGGCCCGCGATCGCGCCGACGAGGAAGCTGCCCTCGTGCTCGCGGAAGCGCAGGCCGGCGAGGTTCGCCGGGACCGCCGCCGGGTCGGTCGGCGCGTAGTCGACGCCGGCGAACGCCACGTCGGGGAACTGTCGCGCCAGCTTCTCCAGATCGGCCGAGAAGATGAAGCCGACGCCGAGGACGAGGTCGACCTTCTTCGCCGCCAGCTGCCGCAGCGCCGCCTCGCGATCGGCGCCGTCCGACGGCTCGATCGTCACCACCTCCACGCCGTGGTCGCGCTTCGCCCACTGGAGACCGCGCCAGGCGGCGTCGTTGAACGAGCGGTCGTCCTTGCCGCCGACGTCGAACACGAGCCCGATCGTCACGTCGGCGCGGCGCGTGGCGCGCGAGCTCGCGACCAGGTGGCCGGTCACGAGGAGCGCGACGTTGAGCGCGACGAGCCCGCCGATGAGGCGCCCGCGGGTCACTACGGCCGCCGGCCGATGAAGTCGATGCTGGTGATCGCGAGCTGGGCCTCGCTGTAGCGCGCGAAGCGCGGATGGACGCGGATCTCCGCCAGCTGGGCGAGCCGCGTCGGGTGCGGCCGCGAGGTGTCGAGCTCGATCGCGTAGCCGGCGTCCCGGGCCAGGTCGACGAAGTCGATCGCGCGCAGCCGGTTCTGGTAGAGGAAGCGGTTGTTCCAGCGCGCCCACTCGTCGTCGGAGTAGCGCAGGTAGTTGAGCTGGTTGATGCGCTTGTCGACGTACGCGTAGTGGTCGCCGCAGTTGACCGAGTGGAAGACGACCCCGCCCGGACGCAGGATGCGCTTCGCCTCGGCGAAGCACTTCGCGATGACGTCGCCCGGCACGTGCTCGAGCACGCTGTTCGAGAAGACGACGTCGACGGAGGCGTCGGGCAAGCCGGTCGCGGCGGCGTCGCCGGGCGCCCGGTACCGCACCACGCCGCCGGTCGCGTCCTCGGGCGACGCGCCGCCGGCGAGCGCGCTCGAGAGCGCGTCGTGCGCGGCGCGCACGTCGGCGATCGGCCGCTTCGAGAGCTCGGCGATCGTGTCGAGCTTGCCGCCGAGGAACCGGACCATGTCCCGGGTCAGATCGGGGCGCAGGTAGCGGTTGAGATCGATCGTGTCGACGCGCGCCGCGCCGCCGAGGTACAGGCTGAACGGAAAGGTCGGGTACCACCCGGTGCCCATCTCGACGAAGCGTGTGCCCTGGATCGGGATGCCCGCGTCGGCCAGGTGCCCGGCCATGAGGCGCCAGTCCTCGACCTTCGCCTCGAGCTCGTGGGAAAGGTCGCGCAGGCCGCCGAAGCGGCGCTGCAGCTGGTAGTGGAGCTCGTCTCCAGCCGGGACCAGGCCCAGGACCTTCTGGATCGCGCCCTTCATGCGCCAGTTCATGTGCTAGGTTCCTCGCTCTACGAGAGGAGAGAGAACATGGGAATTCTCGATTTCGTCAAGGGTGGCGTCAAGGAGATGGCCATCGCTCGCCCGGACGAGGCGAAGGACTTCTGGGTCTGGAAGCACCCCGATCAGACCATCCCCTGGAAGGCCCAGCTCACGGTCGATCAGGACGAGATCGCCATGTTCTTCAAGAACGGGCAGTACGTCGGCAGCCTCTCGGCGGGGCGCCACACGCTCGACGGCAACAACATCCCGTTCCTCGGCCAGCTGGTCGACAAGTTCACCGGCGGCAACGTCTTCATCTCCGAGGTGTACTTCGTCAACACCCGCGAGCACCCGTCGATCAAGTTCGGCACCTCGGTGGGTGACGTCCCCGATCCGCAGACCGGCCTGCGCGTGCGCCTCATGGTCCACGGCGAGTTCTCGGCCAAGGTCTTCGACCCGATGAAGTTCGTCATCGGCCTCGTCGGTCAGCGCGCGACCACCAACGACGCCTTCATCGGCTGGTTCAAGAGCCAGGTCCAGAAGACGATCAAGGACCACATCGCCGAGCTGATCGTCAAAGAGAACTGGCCGGTGATGAAGGTGTCCTCGGGCGCCTACACCAACGAGATCGAGGAGTTCACCGTCGGCGCGCTCCGCAAGCACATCGAGAGCTACGGCGTCGAGGTCATCCGCTTCGGCGACTTCACGATCTCGATGGACCCGGCGGACCGCGATCGCCTCGACAAGCTGGTCGAGCGCGCCGCGTACGTCAACATGGCCGGCGGCTACCAGCAGATGGCGCAGGCCGAGATGATGCTCGGCGCGGCCAAGGGCATGGAGAAGGGCGGCGGCGGCGGCGGCGCGCTCGACGGCGCCGGCATCGGCATGGGCTTCGCCATGGCCGGTCAGATGATGAACCAGTTCAACCAGGCAGGCCGTCCGCCGGCCGCGGCCGCGCCGGCCGAGAGCAAGGACCAGATCATGGGCATGCTCAAGCAGCTCGGCGAGCTGAAGGCGGCGGGCGTCCTCACCGACGCCGAGTTCGACGCCAAGAAGAAAGAGCTCCTGGCCAAGCTCTAGCTGGCGCGCTTCATCGAGGGCGCGTGCTGGTCGATCAGCTCGCGCAGCGCCCCCGGAAGCGAGGTGAGGTCGAGGCGGGACAGCGACCCGGCGAGCGTGGTGACACGCTCCTCGGTCGACGCCCGCTTGTCGATGATCACCCGGTACTCGCCCTTCACGCGGCAGAGGCCACCATGGCCGATCGCCGCGCCGATCTGCTCGTAGGAGACCTTGACCCGCATCTGGGTCGCGGCGTCCTCGAGCTTCTCCAGCATCACGTCCGGCTTCATCGGAAGTCCACCCTAACGGCCTCGATCCACCGGGGCAACTTATTGACGTGATTATCTAGGCGCCCGAGATCACTCCTTGATCTCTCGGGCCAGCGCTTCACGCGGGTGATCTCGGCAGCGTGACCAGGAAGCGCGCCCCGCCCTCGGGCGCCTGGCCGACCCCGATCGAGCCACGGTGCTGCTCGATGATGTTCTTCACGATCGGCAGGCCCAGGCCAGTGCCCTTGCCGTCGGTCTTGGTCGTGTAGAACGGCTCGAAGATCCGGCCCTGGTCCTCGGTGGAGATGCCCGGCCCCGAGTCGTCGACCATGACCTGGACGGTCTCGCCCGGACCGGTGCGCGTGCGCACCGCGACGGTGCCGCCGCCCTCGACGGCGTGGGCCGCGTTGGTGAGCAGGTTGATGAGCACCTGCTCGAGCTGTCCCGGGATCGCGGGGACCGGCGGCAGCGTGGCCTCGAGCTCGACGCCGACCTGGATGCCGCTGCGGTCGAAGAGGTGCTCGCAGAACGACAGCGACTGGCGCACGACCGCGTTCAGGTCGACCACGTCGATCTCGTCGCCGACCGGCTTCGCGTACTGCACGAGCTCGCGCGCGAAGCGCAGGATCCGCTGGGCGCTCTGCCCGATCCGCGCCAGCTTCTCGACGTCGCCCGGATCGCTGGCCTCGCGCTCGGCCTTGCGCAGGAGGAACTCGGCGTAGACCGAGATCGACGTGAGCGGGTTGTTGAGCTCGTGCACGACGCCGGCGGCGAGCTGCCCGAGCGTGGCGAGGCGCTCGGCCTGGATGACCTGATCCTGCAGCTCGCGCAGCCTGGTCTGGTCCTGGCCGATCGCGACGATCGCCTCCGCCGTCGGCCGCTCGCCGAGCACGCGCTCCTGGCCGATCGCGGCGAGCGACCAGACGGTGCGCACCCGGCCGCGGTGGCGCGAGTTGATGACCGCCTCGACCGCGTCCTGGGTGTGGCCCCGCATGGCGGCGGCGAACACCGGGGTGAGCTTGGCGCGCTGGTCGTCGGGGAGCAGATCGCGGAGGTCCTGACCGACGACCTCGTCGCGCCGGTAGCCGGTGAGCTCGAGGAGCGCGCGGTTGCAGACCGTGACGCGCCAGCTGCGATCGACGCCGACGATGAGCGCGTTGGCGTGCTCGATGAGGCGGGTCTGGAAGTCGCGCAGGCCCTGGGCGTCGCGCCACAGCCGCTGGTTGCGCAGGGCGAGCGCGAGCTGGTTGGCGACCGGGAGGACCAGCGGCTCGTCGGCGGCGGAGAGATCCTGCCCGAGCGCGTAGCCGAGGTCGAGCACGCCGTAGAGCTCGCCCGACGCGACCAGCGGCACGGTGAAGCCGGCGGCCACGTGCGAGAACGGCGAGTCCCAGCGGCTGTCGAGCCGGAGGCGCGCCGACGCGGCGACCGCCGTCTTGAGCCGCGTCTTCTGCACCGACGACTCCTTGATCGTGACGCGATCCGACTCGAGGCCGGGGCGGAGCTCGCCGCCGAGCGCGTAGACGCGCGCCGGGTCGCGGGTGCGCGGATCGAGGACGCGGAGCGCGATGCGGCGCGCGGGGAAGAGCCGGGCGAGGGTGGTGAGGAAGCGATCGGAGAGCTCCGCCTCCGACAGCTCGAGGTGGAGATCGCGCCCCAGCTCGAGCATGGCCGTGGCCACGGCGGCGAGATCGGGCATCGGGGGCTGGTTCGGGCTCATCGCTTGGGCTTCACCACGCGGGTCTTTTCCTCGCCGGGGCCGCTGCCGTTCTCGGAGTCGGGCGCCGCCGGATCGTCGATCAGCTCCTCGAGCTCGAGCGCGGCCAGCATCTCGGGCGGGGGACGGAACGCGGAGAACTCGCGCGTGCGGCTGCCGTCGACGCTCTCGTCACCGGTCGAGCTCGTGCTGCTGCCGTGGTCGGTGAGCGGGACGTCGCCGGCGGTCGAGCGATCGAGGTCGAGGATCGACGCGCCGCCGACGTAAGGCATGGTCTCGTACTTGGTGATGCGGCCGATCTTCTTGACGATGTCGGCCATGCGCTCGGCCTGCTCGCGGATGACGCCGACCGCGCGCAGGTGCAGGGCCTCCGGCGGGCTCTGGCGCTGGATGAGCTGGGCGTAGCCGAGGATCGAGGTGAGCGGCTGGTTGAGCTCGTGGGCGGCCGCCCCGGCGAGCTCGGCGACGAGCGCCTGCTTCTCGGTGATCTGCAGCTTCTCCTGGGCCTGCAGGAGTCGTTGCTCGATGCGGATGCGATCGCGGAGGTCGCTGAAGATGCCGACGGTCGCGACCTCGCGGCCGTCCTCGTAGATGATCGACGCGGTCATGTTGACCGGCACGAGCTGCCCGCTCTTGTGGCGGATCTCGCGGCGGGTCTGCTCGAGGTGGCCGACGCCGCCGTGCGAGGTCGACCGCAGCATGCGCATGATCTGGCGCGGGACGCCGCCGTCGTAGAGCTCCCAGACCGGCAGCTTGCCGATCACCTCGTCGGCCCGGTAGCCGTAGAGGCGCTCGGCGCCCTGGTTGAACAGGATGACCGTGCCGCGCATGTCAGCGGCGACGATGGCGTCGACCGTCGAGTCGATCAGCCGCTCGAGGAACTCCTTGGTCGCGCGCAGCTCGCTCTCGAGCGAGCGCTGCGCGGTCACGTCGCGGAAGGTGAGGATGACCGCGCCGGTGTCGGCGAGCACGGTCGACGTCGAGACCGAGACCATGAGGTGCTCGCTCGCCGTGGTCGCGAGCTCGAGATCGAACGGCTCGACATTGCCACCGCCCAGCACCTTCTCGACCACGCCGGCCAGCACCTCGGTCGACGCCGGCGCCACCAGCTCGGCCATCGGGCGACCGTTCAGGTTCGAGCGGGCGAAGCCGGTGATGCGCTCGGCCGCGCGATTGACGAACAGGATGGCGCCGGCGTCGTCGACGATGACCACGCCGTCGGCGGCGGCCTCGAAGTGCTCCTTCAAGGACTCGATGCCGCGCAGCCGGCGCTCGGCCTCGTACTTGAGCCGCGAGATGCGGTGGGTCTGATCGCGCAGGCTCTCGAGCACGGCGCCGTGGCGGAGGTGCGCGGCGGTGAGCGAGGCGATGAGGCGGACGAACTCGGCGCCGCGCCCGACGACGTGGCGGGCGCCGGTGGTGTTCTTGCGCAGGATGATCGCGCCCAGCGGCCGGCCGCGCCAGGTCACCGGGAAGACCGCGACGCCCTTCACGCCGCGCGCGAGGATCTTGTCGGCGACCAGAGCGGTGAGCGGGTGGGTGGTCGCGTCATCGAGGAGCACCGGCTCGCCGGTGCGGATGGCCTCGGCGATCTCGGGGTAGTCGGCGATCGCCAGCGTGAACTGCGTGCGCGCCGGGTCGTCGGTGGCGGCGACGACGAACGCGTTGGGCGAACCCTCGATGTGGGCGACCAGCGACGCGCGGTCGAAGGCGAGCGACTCGCGCGTCAGCTCGAGCACCTCGATGAGCGCCTCGACGTCGTCGCCCTGGTCGGCGAGGATGTCGTTGACCTTCATGAGCACCGGACCGAGCGAGCCCGGCGTCCACGGGCCGCGGAGGCGCCCGAGCGTCTGCATGTTCCGGACGCGGCGAGCCAGCGCGGCGTCCGTCAGGACGGGCATGGCGAGATCGGTGGCGCCGGCCGCCAGCGCTCGATCCTGATCCGCCGTGAGCACGAGGATCGGCACGTCCGCCAGCGGCGGCGCGGCGCGGGCCGCGGCGCACAGCTCGGGCGCCTCGTCGCCGACGACGATCACCAGCGACGGCAGGTTGGTGACGACGTCGAGGTGCAGCTGCTCGTGCGCCTCGGCCGCGAGGTCGTGATCCGCCAGCGCCGCGACGACGCGGTCCCGCTCCGCCGGTGTGCCACCGACGACGGCGATGAAGCTGCCGGACACCCGCGCAGGATACCAGACCGGCCCGGATCGGTACGCGCGCGTACTATGGTCGTCCGCGCCAGGCGGCGATCACCGCGGCGTAGACGTCCTTGAGCGGGACACCCGCCCGGGCGGCGGCGGCGGCGCAGGCGTCGTGCTCGGGCGCGGCGTTCCACACCGCGCCGTCGGGGCCGCGGGCCAGCTTGACGGCGAGCGGGCCGTACTCGGTGTCGACCGTCACGGCATCGCGCGCCAGCACCGTGCGCTCGACGCGGTCGAAGCGCACGCCGATCGTCGTGGTCTCGCGCAGCAGCATCGCGACGACCGCGTCGCGGACCGCCGACGGCGCGAGCGCGCCGAACAGGAGCGCCGGGCGGCCCTTCTTCATCGTGATCGGCGTCCACCACGCGTCGAGCGCGCCGGTGGCGAGCGCACGCTCGATGACGTGGCCGGCGAGCTCGGGGCTCATGTCGTCGATGTTGGCCTCGAGCCGCCAGACGTCGACGTCGACCGACGCGGCGCGCGGCGCGATCGCCGTGACGCGCACGACGTTGGCGCGATCGGGGAGCTCGAAGTCGCCGGCGCCCCAGCCGACGGCGACGGGGCGGCCGGTCGGCGGGCCGTCCCATGCGGTGACGGCGTGGGCGAGGATCGCCGCGCCGGTCGGCGTGGTCAGCTCCCGGGGGAGCCCGCCCGACGCCATCACGCCGCCGGCCTCGCGCAGGATCTCGAGCGCGGCCGGCGCCGGCACGGGCAGGACGCCGTGCGAGCACGTGAGCGTCCCCTGCCCCATCGCGACCTCGGTGCACGTGACCGCGGCGGGCGCGAGCCACGCCAGGGCCGCCGCGGTCCCGACGATGTCGACGATGGAGTCGATGGCGCCGACCTCGTGGAAGGCGACCTCGTCGACGGTGGTGCCGTGCAGCTTGGCCTCGGCGCGGGCGACGCGCTCGAACATGTCCATGGCGCGCGCGAGCACGGCGGCGGGCAGGCCCGCGCCCTCGAGGTGCCGCCGGATCTGCGCCCAGTGGTGGTGCGCGTGGTGCTTGCCGTCGCCGCGCGCGTGCGCGTGATCGTGCCCGTGCCCGTGCCCGTGCTCGTGCGCGCGAAAGACGTCCGCGATCCTTCCGCTGGCCAGGGCGTCGCGCGTGCTCACCTGCACGTCGACCGCGGCGATGCCGCGCTTCAGCACGCGGCGCACGCCGAGCCGCGCGCGCCCCACGCCGATGGCGTCGAGGGCGTCACCGATGACGCCCTCGGGCACGCCCAGATCGAGCAGCGCGGCCAGCGTCATGTCGCCGGCGATGCCGCTGGCGCAGTCGAAGTGCAGGTGCAGCCCCCGCACGTCGGACGTCGTCACTGCCGGGGCCTCGCCGCGCGCACCGCGGCGACCGCCGCCCCGAAGCCGTTGTCGATGTTCACGACGGTGACGCCCGGCGCACACGATGACAGCATCGCGGCCATGGCGACGAACCCGCCGACGCCGACGCCGTAGCCGACGCTGGTCGGCACGGCGACGAGCGGGCGGTCGGTCAGCCCGGCGAGCACGGATGGAAGCGCGCCCTCCATGCCGGCGATGACGACCACCGCGTCGGCGGACCGGATCTCGGGGAGGCGCCCGAGCAGCCGGTGCAGCCCGGCGACGCCGACGTCGGTCACGCGCCGCACGGTGGCGCCGAGGAACTCGGCCGTGAGCGCGGCCTCCTCGGCGACGGGCACGTCGCTGGTCCCGGCGCACACCACGGCGATGGTGCCGGCGTGGGGCCGCGGCGCCCCGCGGATCACGAGCGCGCGCGCGGCGGCGACGTGCTCGGCCTCGGGCACGAGCTGGCGCACGGCGTCGGCCTTGTCGTGGGCGATGCGCGTCGCGAGCGCGCCACGTCCGCCGCTGGCGAGCCCTTGCAGGATCGCGGCGACCTGCTCGGCGGTCTTCCACTCGCCGAGGACGACCTCGGGCACGCCCGTGCGCGCGTCGCGCGCGTGATCGAGCACGGCGTCGGCGATCGGCGCGGTGCCTCCGGTGGCAGCGGCCACCTGCGCCGCGGCCTCCTCTGGCCGCACCTCCCCTCGCGCGACCGCCTCGAGCAACTGACGCAAGCGTTCCGGATCCACGGGCACCTCATAGCATGGATGGGAGGCCTCGGGCCTCGGGCGTCGGGCCTCGGGAAGAGGGCCTCGGGCCTCGGGAAGAAGGCCTCGGCGCTGGCGACGCCGGGGGTGAAGTTTGCGATCTCGTGCCCCCGCCCGATACGATCATTCGATGCGCGTTCGCACATCCGCCGCACGGCTGCTCGCGGGCGCCGTGGCGTGCGCAGCCGCATGCGGCGCACCGCCGGGTCGCGCGCAACTGCCGGTCGCGTCGACCACGAGGGCCAACCCCGCGCCGCCGGCGCGCGTCGCGTGGGCGCTGACCTGGCGCGGCCACGCGATCGGCGGCGCGTGGGAGCGCGACGCGCCGGAGCAGTTCGAGCGCCGCGAGCGCATCGTCGTCCGTCGCGGCGAGGACCTCGTGATCAGCGACCTCGCGATCACGATCGAGCGCGACGCGGCCGGCGAGCCGTACCAGGTCGGCGTCACCCGCTGGCAGGATGGTCCGGTGCTCGAGGGCACGGCGATGCGCACGGCGGACGGCGGATGGTCGGTCGAGCTCGAGGGCGAGCCCGCCACGCTGCTGCCCGCGGCCGCGCCGTTCGAGCTCGTGCTCCGCGCCGGGCAGGAGTTCCACGGCACCGTGCTGCTCGCAGGCTGGGGCTTCGCGACGGCGCACCTCGAGCTCCGGCCGTCCGCCGGCACGGCCCGCCTCCACGTCGGCGGCCGTACGCTCGACGCCGCGATCGTCTACGACGAGGACGGGGCGATCGCGTCGATCGCCGGCGGCGACGGGATCGACGCGACCCGCGCGGCCCTCGACGCCGACCTGCGCCCCGCCGCGCCCCCCGAGGTCGTCGACGGCAACGCCATCGCCGTCGACGGCGCACCGACGGCGCCGGCGGCGCCGACCCTCACGCTGCTCGACGCCACCGCCCCGCCGCCGCCGCCGCTACCGGGTCAACGTCCGGTGTCCGGACAGCCGTGGACCGTCACCCTCGACGCGTCGGCCGACAGCGACCTCCCCCTCCCCGCGCAGCGTTCCGCCGACCGCACCGCCGAGATCACCGCGCTCGTCCGGCGCGTCGCGCGCGAGATCGACGACGACCTCGCCACCACCTCGACCACGACCGGCGCCGCCCTCGCCGCGACGCGCGGCGACTGCACGACGCACGCGCTGCGCTTCGCCGCCCTCGCCACCGAGGCGAACATCTCGACCCGCGTCGTCACCGGCCTGCGCCTCGACGGTCAGACGCTCATCCGCCACCGGTGGAACCTGGCCTGGACCGGCGCCCGCTGGATCACCGTCGACCCGACCTTCGACGAATCGCCGGCGGCTCCCGCGCTCGTCGGCCTCGCCGCCCACGGCGCCCGCGCCGCCGACCTCGCCGCCGCCGACGCGACGGTCTTCGACGGCCTCGGCCACCGCGCGACGCTGCGCTGACCTCGCAGCCGCTCAGCGGCCCGCGGTGCGGCCGCTCCAGGCCTCGTACTCGGCGACGCGCCTGGCCAGGACCTCGAGATCCTCGCCGGCGCGAGCGCGCTCGTCGGCGGCGACGACGAGGAGCCCCATCGCCGCCTGGAGGAAGCGGCCGCCCGGCAGCGCCAGGTTGGCGCCGCGCAGCGCGTAGTCGCGCACCTCGTCGATGCGGAAGCCGATCGAGCCGACCTGGAGGAAGCCGCCGGCGACGTGCACGGTCTCGTTGCCGACGGCCAGCGCGCGGTCGACCTCGCGCCGGGCCGCGCGCGCGTCGCCGCCGACGCCGGCCGCCAGGCGACGCCTCGCGTCCTCGTACACCTCGGGCCGGGAGATCGGCGCGTCGCGCGTGTACGGCGCGAGCTGGTCGCAGATCCGCTTGGCGGCGTCGGGCCCGTCGACGACGTGGAGCGCGACCTCGAGATCGCCGAGCGCCAGCAGCAGATCGCGGCTCTTGCCGCGCCGCCGCGCCTCGGCGAACCGCTCGTAGGCCAGGTATCCGAACCCGGCGACGGTGAAGATGCTGCCCGGCAGGATCGCGACCGCGCCGGCGATCGCGCCCAGCGCCGCCACGCCCGACGTCACCGCCGCGCTCACCGGCGAGCGCCCGATCAGCTCGACGCGATCGAGCAGGCGCGCGTCCAGACGGATGACCGGGTTACCGGGCGGGGCGATCACCAGGTCGCCGTCGTCGACCCCGATCCCGCTCCTCGGCAACAGCCGCAGCGGCTGTCGCGCGAGCGCGGTCTCCTTGGTCGCAGCCACGGCCATCGTCCGAGGGTAGCAGGTTACGTCATGTCGACGATGCCGCGATCGATCAAGCGCGCGAACACGACCAGCGCCTCGGCGGCTCGCACCGGCGCGTGCTGGACCAGCGTGAGCAGGTCCCATCGACCGTCCACCGCGTGCAGCAGCCGCCGCTCCAGGTCCGCCAGCCCCAGGTCGTCCAGCTCCGCCGCCCCGCGCCGGAGCACCGGCACCGGCGCGCGACCGTCGGGTCCGATCAGGAGCGCGTGGGCGAGATCCGCGACCCGGGCCCGCTCGATGCGGCGATACACCGCCGCCACCGTCTTGTTCTCCGGCGCGGCCGTGAACGCCTGCGCCGCCGCGGTCAGCGCGCGATCCCACGCGCCCGTGAGCGCCAGCTGCTCGGCCTCCGCGATGTGCTCGGCCGGGGTGAGCGGCATCGTCGACTCGGGCGCCAGCTCGAGGACGCCGGCGTCGACCAGCGCCGCCAGCCGGTCGAGCACCGCGAAGCGCTCGCCGCCGAGCGCGGCGACGATCGCGCGGACGCCGCTGCCTCGGGCGACGGCCGCGAACAGCCGCGCATCGTCGAGTCCGCCCGCCGCCGCCGCCACCGGCCGCGCGGCCGCGCGCTCGACTCTCCGGAACGCGGTGTCGTCATCGGGGATCGCCGTCCGGATCTCGGGCCAGCGCGCCGCTCGCCGTGCCCCGAGCGCGAGCACGTCCGAGATGGCGATCACCGCGCGCACGCCGGCCGGCGCCGGCACCGGCCCGGGCTCGAGATCGAACGAGCCTTCCCTCCACAGGAGGAGGTCACACAGCGACTCGCGGATCTTCGTGAGCAGCGCCGCCCGCAGGTGCTCGGGCGCGACCGCGCCGTGCTCGACCAGCCGCGCGCCCAGGGGGCCGGTCGCCGCCGCGTCCGCCATCGACGTCGCCAGCGTCTGGTCGTCGACGTGCCCCGAGCCCCGCAGGATCTGGCCGAGCTGCTCGGTCGGCTCCGTCGAGGACGCCCACACGACCGCGCCGGTGTCGAGCGTGAACGTGCGCGTGACCGCCTCGCCGTCGACGACCAGCTTGCCCGTGACCCGCCGCCGCTCGATCCACTCGAGCAGGTCGACCACGCTCATCGTCGCGAAGCGGCCGCGCAGCACCTCCTTCGAGAGTAGTCCCACCCGGTTCCTTCCGCTATGCTTCCCGCCATGTCGAACGCCAGCCCCGACGAGCGGGGCACCGCCTACCTGGTCGACGCCCGCAAGCTGATCGCCGGCGGCGTGGCCATGCTCATCGGGCTCGCGGTCGCCGGCATGTTCGTGTGGATGACGCCGCGCGCGGCCGCCCGCGAGACCAAGGCGGCCTGCGAGGCCCTGCGCAGCGAGCCGGGGATCAAGGCGTGGCAGGCCGCCCTGCCCACGGCCGCCCGGGACTTCACCGCGCAGGACCACCTGGGCCGCCCGGTCAAGCTCTCCGACTACCGCGGCAAGGTCGTCGTCCTCAACTTCTGGGCCTCGTGGTGCAACGTCTGCAAGGCCGAGAAGCCGTCCCTGTCCGCGATGACCGAGGAGATGGCGCAGGACGACCTCGTCGTCGTCACCCTGGCCTCGGACCATACCTGGGACGCAGTGAAGAAGACGCTGCCGGGTGGCGCGCCCTTCCAGGTCCTGCTCGATCCGCCGGCGGACATCGGGCAGCCCGGCCCGGCGGACGACGACAACATCGGCGCGATCGCGCAGTCGTACGGCATCAAGGCCGTGCCGGAGTCCTTCATCATCGACAAGAAGGGCAACATCCGCCACTACCTGGTGAACAAGCGCGACTGGGACACCTCGGTCGCGGAGACCTGCATCCAGTCGCTCATCGACGAGTGACCATGGCCCGCGTCCTGGTCATCGACGACGAGCTCGACATCGTGCGCCAGGTCGTGAAGATCCTGAGCGCGCGCGGTCACGACGTCGACACCGGCCGCGACGGCCTCGAGTGCCTGTCGCGCGTCCAGGCCGATCCGCCCGACGTCCTCGTCGTCGACGCCAACCTGCCCGGCCTCGACGGCGTCGAGCTCGTGCGCCGCCTCAAGGCCGACCCGGCGACCCGGCACGTGCCCATCGTGCTCATGTCGGCGACGTACCTGTCGCTCGGCGACGGCCCGGCCGCCGACGAGTACGTGGTCAAGCCGTTCGTGCGCGAGGTGCTGGTGAAGAACGTCGAGCGCTTGCTCACCCGCAAGGCCTGAGCCTCGACCGATGCCCGAACGCATCCCGTTCACGATCCTCACCGGCTTCCTCGGCGCCGGGAAGACCACGACGCTCAACCGCGTCCTCGCCGCGCCTCACGGTCGCCGCGTCGCCGTCCTGATCAACGAGCTCGGCCGCATCGCGATCGACTCGAAGCTCATCGTCTTCCGCGGCAGCGACGTGCTCGAGCTCGCCGGTGGGTGTGTCTGCTGCAAGCTCGACGTCAAGAGCGACCTGTGGGACGGCATCGCCGAGGTGGTGAAGCGGACCTCGCCCGACCAGGTCGTGCTCGAGACCACCGGCATCGCCGAGCCGGCGGCGATCCTCGAGGGGCTCGATCGCGTGCCGGCGGCGGCGCGCGACCGCATCGTCCCCGCAGGGGTGATCTGCGTGGTCGACGCCGAGGCCGGCGCGGCGCAGCTCGAACGCCACGACGAAGCGCGCGAGCAGGTCGCGTCCGCCGACCGCGTGCTCCTGCGCAAGCTCGATCGCGCCAGCGCCGCGCAGGTCGCCGCCACCCGCGCGCGCGTGGCCGAGCTCGGGCCTGCGGCCGAGCTGGCGAGCTTCCCCGACGACGACGACGGCGCGATGGCGATGACCGGCTGGCTGCTGGAACGACGGGGGAGCGGGCACGGGCACCGGCACCACGGCCGCCACAGCCACGAGCACGGCCAGCTCACGGCCGTGGTCTTCGTCGAGGCGGCGCCGCTGCTCGGCGACGCCGTGATGAGCGTGCTCGCGCGACTCGGCCCCGCCCTCGTCCGCGCCAAGGGCTTCGTGCGCGTCGCGGGCAGCGAGCAGGCCGCGTTCGCCGAGAAGGCGGGCACGATGCTCGAGCTGCGCACCGGCCTCTCCTGGCCCGACCCGAGCGCGGCGCCGCGCACGGAGCTCGTGCTCATCGGCGCGGATCTCGACGAGCCGGCGATCCGCCGCGCGCTCTGGGCCTGCCGCGCCGCAGCGTGATCTGCGCCTCAGAGTGGGTCGAGCTCGTCCTGCTCGTCGAGATCGTCGAGCTCGTCGAGCTCGTCGAGCTCGTCCTCCTCGTGGGCGAGCCGCGCGTAGCGCTGGAAGCGCTCGTTGCCGAGCGCATCCTGCAGCGCGAGCATGTAGACGTTGCGGTTCCAGCCCCGGTGCAGCCCCAGGGTCCGCTGATCGATGTAGCCGCCCTGGTAGGCCTCGACCGCGCGCAGCTCCATCGCGACCCACGTCGCCACCGCCGCCTGTACGGCCGCCTCCTGCTCCGTCGACAGCGATCCGCCGAACACCCGGCGGAGCCGCTGCCGCGCCCGCTCCCAGCGCGCGTCGACGACCGCCGCCGGTGGCGTGACGTGCGCGGTCTCGGGGATCGGCGGTGGCGGCGAGGATGTGGGCCCGACGATGCCCGTCGCCACGTCGAGCTGCGGGAGGCCGCCACGCGGCCCCGACGACGGCGGCGCGTCGCCGGACGAGCGCTTGCTCGTGCCCTTGCCACCGATCGAGCCGAGCAGGACGATCGAGATGCCGGTGACGACCGCCAGCCCGATCACGAGGTTCACCGTGCGCTGCATCGCTCCCCCTTCCCGAGCTTAGATCCACGTCGTGAGCAAGAACCAGCCCTCGCCGATGCCATCCTGCGACACCCCACGGCTGTACCCCAGCTCGAAGGTGCCCGGCACGAAGTAGCCGAAGAACGCGTCGAGGCGCACCGCGCCGCCGACCGACCAGCGCACGTGATCGGTCGAGAACGGCCCGTCGTAGGCCGCGCCGGCGTCGAGCAGGCCCGCGACGTGCAGGCGCTTGACGAAGAACGGCAAGCTCGACGCGCCCTGCTCGATCGTGAGGAGCTGGTGCCGGTACTCGATGTTCGAGAGGTGGAAGATGTTGCCGGCGACGGCGCGTTGCGCGTAGCCGCGCAGGTACCCCGTCGGCGAGAACCGCGCCGAGTCGATGATGCTCTGCGCGATGTCCTGCTTGGGCACGCCCCCGAGCGCGAACGCCGCGCCGCGGGCGTTGTCGCCGGCGCGGACCCCGCCGGTGTAGCGCACGGCCAGGTTGTTGCTCACCCCCCAAGGCATCTTCCAGTAGCCGCGCCAGAACCACGACAGCACGATGGCGCGGGCGCTGGCGCCGACCGCGGGATGATCGACGCGCACCGACGCCGACGCCTCCATGCCCTCGCCCGGCCCGACGCCGTAGAGGAACCCGCGCACGTTGCCGAAGCCGGCGCGCGCCGCGATGCCCGCGGTCCGCACGTCGGACGCCGGCACGCCGGGGACGGTCTCGTCCGGGTTGGCGATCATCGACGGTGTCGACAGCCGGCGGAACCAGTCGAAGTCATAGTCGAACGAGATCGAGACCGCGCTCGCGTCGTTGCGCCGCGGCGGGATCCCGATCGCGGCGGTGAGGCTGTAGACCTCCTCGGTCCATGGCTGCGGGATCCCGTCGACGCGGAAGTTGGTGCGCCGCGCGATCGCGCGCGCCGCCGCGACGCGGAGGCCCGGACGCAGGCCGGAGTAGCCGTACGCGCCGCCGACCGAGACATCGCCGCGCTCCAGCTCGACGGTCGAGCCCAGCGTCCAGCCGTGGAGGCCCGCGATGTCCGTGGCGCTGGTCTGCACCGTGACCGCCTGGCCGAACTGGCCGACCGCGAGCCCGCCCTCCCAGCTCCGCGGCGCCAGCGTCTCGATCGCGCGGTACGGCCGGGGCGCCGACACGACGACCTCGTGGTCGTCGACCTGCGTGGGCGGCGGACGGTCGTCGACGTACGGCAAGGCCGGGGTCCAGCGCCGCGGATCGAGCGCGAGCTCGTAGAGATCCCAGCCGGTGCCCACGAAGTCGCCGTAGGCCAGGCTCTGCCCGTCGGGCGACACCGCCATCTCGGTCACGCCGCCGATCGTGTTCGACACCTGCCAGGTCTCGCCGCTCGCGAGGTCCCAGGCGAAGACGTTGTTGATGCCGGTGCGGTCGCTGGTGAAGTAGAGCCAGCGGCCGTCGGGAGAGAACTGCGGATCACCGTCGAGCGCGCGATCGCGCGTCACCTCGATCACGCCGGGCTCGACGCCCACGCTCGTGCGATCCGCGGGCACGACGAGCACGTCACGCACGCCGCCCTGCCGCCACGCCGTGAACGCGATGCGCGCGCCGTCCGGCGACCACGCCGGGTTGAACGCCTGGTCCCAGCGCCCGCTGCCCTTCCACACGACCAGCCGCTCGGCCGGACGCCGGCGATCGAGCACCACGATCTCGCTGCGCGAGCCGCCGTTGCGCGAGTACGCGATGCGCTCGCCGTCGGGCGAGATCGCCGGCTCGCGCGCGCGCTCGCCGCGGGTCAGGCGCTCGACGCGGTCGCTCTTCGCGTCCCACCGGTACAGGTCCTGGAAGGCGTACACGTCCCTGAACGTCTGGCTCTGCTCGTAGACGATGGCGCCGTCGCCGTCGACGTCGAAGGTGCCGACCCGCTCGATGCGCCGCACGTCGCGCGCGTCCTGGCGGTCGCCGCCGCGCGGCAGCTTGCGGATGATCGTGTCGCGCACGCCGTCGGCCTCGAGCCAGTAGAGCTCCCGCCCGTCGGGGCTGTAGCGCGGGTTGCGGGCGACCTCGCCGATCACGGTCAGCCGCCGGCCGGTGCGTGGCTGGCGGCGCTCGACGGCCTCGAGCTGGAGCGTCGCCTTGTCGCGCAGGTGGCGCTTCCAGTCGGCGTAGAGCCCGTCGAAGTCGCGGCCGATCGCCTGGTCGAGCTGGCGGTTGACGCCGAACGGCACGGTCGCGCTGCCGCCCGCATGCGACATCTTGCGCAGGGTGTCGTCGCCGAAGCGATCGAACACGTAGCGCAGGAAGTGCCCGCCGTAGAGGTACGCGGTGTTGCCGCGGGGGAAGCGCAGGGGCGCGTTGGAGACCTCGTCGAGCTCGAGGCTCTGGCCCTGGAGCGCCGGCACGCGCAGGTACATGTCGAAGTGGCTGGCGCGGGTGCGGCCCGAGGAGCTGCGCTTGCTCTCCTCGTAGGTCGCGATGCCCTCGATGATCCAGCGCGGCATCGTCTGGTTGGGCGCCCAGATCTTGCCGAAGATGGCGTTGTAGTAGGACGCCAGGCCGCCGATCGTGTCGAGGTGGACGATGTGCGTGTACTCGTGGGTGAAGAGCCCGTAGAGCCAGTCGTCGTGATCGGCGAGCACCGAGCCGGCGTTGGGCGCGGTCGCGAACAAGGTGATCTGGTTGCGCGGCAAGACCGACGCGAAGCCGTTCGCGCCGTCGGTGTCGTCGACCACCACGACGTGCGTCTTCACCTTCGGCGCGTGGCCGAACACCGGCACCAGGACCTGGTGTGACCGCTCGGCGACGACCGCGACCCGGCGCGCGATGTCGTCGAGCGGCGCGTAGTAGTGGATGACGAAGTGGTCGGACTCGATCGTGCGCCACTGCCGAGCGGGGTCACCGGCGCGCGCCTCGGCGGCGAGCGCCAGCAGCACCAGGACCGGCATCAGCCAGCGCATCGATCCGATTGTAGTAGAGTCGCCGCCGCCATGGCGCGCCTCCTCGCTCTCGTCTTCGCCACGTCTGTGACCCTCCTCGCGTGCAGGGGCGGCAGCCCGCCGCCCGCGCCGCCGGCGCCGGCGCCGACGGAGCCGGCCGACCCCGCCCTGCCCGCCGAGCCCGTCGTCGACACCGCCGCGCTCGGGCAGCCGTGCGGCGAAGGCGACCACTGCCAGCCCGCGGCGAGCTGCGTCGCGTACTACGGCATCGCCGGACCCTCGGGACCGCAGTTCAAGAGCTGCGAGATCACGTGCGGCGGCAAGGGCGCCTGCCCCGACGGCACGGCCTGCGTGACCATCGCCGACGGCCCCGGCGAAGTCTGTCGAGCCAACTGACTCGTTGTTCAAGGAAGGCATCAGGCGTCCAACCTGCTGATGATTCAACACAACGTCGCGGCTGAGAGGAGACAGGTACGGAGACCGAGACCGAGACCGAGACCGAGACCGAGACCGAGACCAAGAC